>Ga0272441_10013701_pt1 | contig 11625 bp, 16 predicted proteins | sample SSMProp6N_FD_193582 | JGI IMG/M metagenome (GOLD analysis project Ga0272441, IMG submission 193582) | Marine sediment archaeal communities from Little Sippewissett salt marsh, Falmouth, MA, United States - SSM-Prop-6N | ecosystem: Environmental > Aquatic > Marine > Wetlands > Sediment ... | reverse complement strand
TCAGCAACATGCCATGGCAGAGCTGCGGCAAGCTGTACCCACCGATTATTCGGATCGAGTTTGCCGCCAAACGGCAAGTAAAAGTTTTCAAAGGCAAGCTGATGGAATCTTGGCTGGTACATAAAACAGGAATTTCGAGGTGCAAGGGTTTTGAGGCTTTTTCTGGGTTTTCCTTGCACTCAATATACGAAATTATGACCTTATTTCATTCCTTTATAATAACTTAACTATTATTCAGTAAGCCCTATTTAATCCCGTCGGGAGTCAGTCTTATGTTTGCAGCCAGTTCGTTTCTTGTCATGGACGGATTGAACCTCAACAGGGCAAGAATCTTTTCTTGGGTAGTTTCCTGGGTAGTTTCTTGGGTAGCCCCTACCATCCGCTCAGGGGAATAATGAAATACCGTCCATAATCCGGTTTGCTCGCAGTCGAACTCCGGAACAGGCGTTCCGGCTTTTTCGCATGCACCCATCATGCGCTCGATCCCACGCCCCCAAGCTTCGATCATACCCGCCCGGAAAAAGGCGTTGGCGACATCAGGGTTGAACGGCTGTGACGAATGTTTGCCGAGCAAACGCTCCACCGTCAAGTCCGGCGGGAGTTGCCCGGGATTCCATATCATCAGTTTTTCATGATACACACTGATCTGAACGGGAATACCGCTCGCATAATCCTTCTGAACGACGACAGCCAAATGCAGCGCCACAGCGCATGTAACGCAAACAGGTTATCCCCCCTGGATCAGCATATTACCCGAATCCGAATCACCAGAGCTGTTTTCCGACAGCTCGATGAAAATCGTCGGTTCGAGCTTCGGCTCTTCGCCCTTGCCAATCCAGGTCAGTTCAAGCTTCTATTTCTGTTGTGGTTTCATTACTGCTCTCCACCCTTCAATTCAATCTTTCTGAAAAATCCAAAAGTATGGCCGACGCTGTGCTTGATCACGCCGAGCTTCGCCAGCCGTCCGGCAACGATAGCCGGATGCGTTTCGATCCGTTCAGCGAACCGCTCGAAATCCTCTTTGACAAACAAAGGAGTTTCAAGCATCTGCCGCTCATCCTTCCGGCTGACAAGATAATCGGCTGCCCAGACATCCGCCTCCAATTCTTTCTCTTTTCCATCGCACGAGTAGTCCATGCCCTCGATAAAGACATCGCGCTTGTTATGCTTAAGAATATGGGCGGCCTCATGGAAAAAAGTGAACCAGAAAATATCGTTGCGGTTGAATCGGTTCGAGAGTTGAATCAACGGACTGCCCTTGACCCATCGCGTCGAACCATTCAGCGGAGCATTCTTCAGGCACGGTGTAAACACCACCTTGACCCCGGCGTGAAGGCAACGCGCCTGCAACTCTAAAAGAAAGCCGTCGTCCTTCACCACAAGCCTCGTTTTTATTTCGAGCAAAGCCTCCTCAAACTCCTTTTTATCATATGAAGCCGCTTTCAGTGACTCCGCCTGCCGCTCCCCTTGCCGAAGCCAAGAGGCTACGGCATAGGGATCTTTGCTGCGTTTCTCGCTCATGCGATAGGCTGTGGCATAGATTTGCTTCTGATAATATTTTTCAAAACTCTCGGGACTGGCGACGTTAAAAAACGACAGGAGCGCCTTACTCTGACTCACAACATCACCCTCACAGGAAAGCCACCCAAGCCTCTTCATTGCCCGGAGAGGAAATAGCCTTGTCCATTTCCCTTCATACATCAATGCTTCTGCTGCATCGATTTCAGCGAGACGCAAACGGTAGCTTTTCTCAAGCGACATCCAGAAATCAGCAGGAATCCCAACTACCCGCTCCAGCTGAAGCGCCGTTTCCGAAGTAATTTCTGCTTTACCCCTGATAATTTCATTGATCGTCTTTTTTGGACGCCCCGTCCGCACAGCCAGCTCCGCCTGTGTCATGCCCGTATATTCAAGATGCTCAGCCAGAGTATCTCCTGGACACGACAAGATTTCACGGGCAATGGCAATATCTTTTTCGATCTTGTAGCTGTTATTCATGGTCTGATAGTCTCCTTGTGGGTACCAATTAATGGTAATCTTCACCGATAGAAGTAATAACAATGCTGGTTACCTGCATCCAGTCAAGGCCTCCGTCATCTTTTTTCGGAAGCGGATCATGGTCAGGGATAAAAAGAATGCGATGGTTTGGAGAAATGTCAACTGCCAGCTCCCCACGCCTGTCAGCTCTCAGTTCATGACAGTTGGCCGCAGGAATGTAGCGCATAGCATTGAGATCAGGCGCTTTCGAAAGTTGTTCGAGGCGCAGATCAACCTTTCTGGCCATGATGCCATAGCATTTTTTCATAGCAGAAAAGCTCTCCGTTGTTTTTGCCAGCTTTTTCGGTTTGAAACGAAGATTCATATGGAATGTACACAAAAGAAAAGAAAAATAAAAAAATATTAACCCTTAAGGTTAATAAATTATTTCACATCGATCAAACGCAGAACAACTTCTCGTCTTTGATCTGTTGTTTCATAGGCGCCTCGAACTCTGCCAGAAGTCTATCCTGGCGCCTATCAATCCAGTCCTTGGCTTCAAAATTTCACCGACGCTTCTCATTGCGCTTTTTCTCGATATCCATGACACTCCGCCCTATCTCCCATGCAAATCAGAATTAAATAAGATCATTCAAACCCCGCAATCTCCCGGATCCTGTCCCCGAATTTCTGCATGAGAGCATTGCTGTTCAAGCCGTAACGACCGCTCACTCATACCCTCTTCATATTCCTCCCCGGTCAAACCATCGGGGTTACTGAACCCCCACTCGATGCCGCAAAGCCAAACCGGACTTTTCAGATCGCCACCGTCACAACCGGAAAACGAACAGGCCCATTCCTTGAAATTTTCTACCAGCATAAGAGCGAAATGCATGTAAAGGATTTCAGAAACAGCATTGACTGGAAACGTTCGTTTACACTTCCCCGCCACTCTTCCCCCGCTCACTGATCCTGGCTGTGGCTTCTTTTGCCATATGCCCTACATATTATCGAATAAACAACCATTTCCTTATTAACTCATTACTCCAAAATAAAATATAGCACCACATCAAAACCACGGCAAGTAAAACGAACCGGTTTCCTGTATTTAACCAAAGATTTGTTATCGAAGCCGGGTCACCCCCCATGAAAGATACTTGTTATTCAAGAGGAGAATTGACGCTGCACGCGGTGGGAAAAAGCTTTATTGGAGTGTGCAGATCATCAAGAACGGGTTGTTCAAACATTACTACGATTACTCGCTCTAAGCAATCAAAACTGCCCCCAGAACAAACAACAGCAGAATCACAACAGCACTGACAACAAGAGCGCCAAGCCCGGAATTGAAAACAAAGCGATAGAGCAAGCTGAAATCTTTCTTTGAAACACCGTTCCGATTCAGATAGGGAAGCAACGTATCGAGCAGCATTTTGTAGCCTCCCAAAGGATACGGCTTCCATTCTGCGTCAAACGCAATAAATCGAGCCGATGGCATTGTTTCCGGCAGCCTCTCCGGCAGTTCTTTATTGACCCATGCAGAAAACGCCATATAGTTATCTTCGCGTGCCGGTAGAATGAACAAGATCTTTTCAGGCATGCCAAGCCTGATGATTTCATTGATCTCCCATCGAAGCCCGGTTGTTTTACCGGGATGGACAATAATAAGCCGGGCTTTTCCGAAAAAATCACCGACTACTTTTTTCCAATCGTTGTCAGATACATAGAGGCGCGCTGCCCCCGTTGCCGGAATCTTTTCTCCAGGTCTTCCGATCGCAACATATGGTCCGATTTGATTGAAAAGCCACTTGAACTGCTGTTGCAGCATTGGACGCCAGAAGCTCGTACCAGCCTGAAAGTAGCGTTGCTGGAAACCGCTGTCTACAAAATATCGTCCAATCATCGCGAAGAATGACTTCAGCCTGAAGGACTGTTCTTCATCACCAAAAGAGCGGATAAAAACGATTGGTGCACGGCTATCAGAATCAAGCAACTCTTCTGCAGAAACAGAAGAAATCCTCGTTCCCCTAAGCCAGGTATAATAGCCACCAGCGACTGCGGCAAGCCCAAAAAGCATCAGGTCGAAAGCGTCTTCCTGATTCCCACCGAATATAGACGCTAAACCAAAAATGCAGATAGACACTCCTGCAAACTGAAACAGTTTACCAATACCAGCGTGTCTGAAAGGGTGTAGAACCGCCTCATGGTCTGAGACTGACTCAGGTGGTGATTTCGCCGGTTTCATTGCTGAGAAAAGCTATTTCTTAATAAAAAATCACTTTTAATATACACTGCTTATATTGAGATCGGGCAATACATGGGCAACTTCTTCAGTAAAAAGAAAAAGGGAACGTCATTCACTGGTTACACTTACCAACTAAAAAACGAGCAACATCAAAAGACGAACGCTCGCAGCTATAATCGCACGGGCTTTGTGGATTCCGCCCAGTTCGACACCAAATTCGAACGAAAATGGGTAGAACAAGAGTGCAAAAGCTTCTTCCGGATCATTCTCAGGAAAATCGAGCACATCGAAAACTGACACAACACACCCTGTACCTTCACGAGACATCTCAGGCAGGTTCCTTTCTGATGAAGTGAGACGTACAGAAACTTTCTCAGGACTGATTTATATCATAGTCTGGCACAGGACCTGCTTCAGAATGGCAGGTCGTCTCTTGTTTCCCCATAATAGTTGTCCTGTTGAGGTGGGGCGTATTCCTCTTGGGCTGCCGGTGCCTGAGGTGGTGCGCCGCCAGCAGCCGTTTCTACTCGCCACCCTTTGGCGTCGGTGTACCATTTGCCGTTGAATTCCCTGCTTTCCAGATCGAACGAGATCTTGACGGCGCAGCCGTTCCGGAACAGCTCGTTATCAGCTTTGTCGCCCCAGAACGAGAAGCAGATTTTTTTCGGATACTGGCCGTCTGTTTCCAGAATCACTTCCTGCTTTTTCCACGTACCGTTTTTGCCGTTGCCTGTTTTAGGCTGGAGTACCTCTGCAATGGTGCCTGTGATTTCCATCTCTGTTCATTCTGATTCTAAGGAGGATCAATTCATGCGATAACATACGATTTATAGTCAGGATTACCCTGTACCCGAAAGTTTTTGCCAGGAAAAATGTTTTGTGCGTGAAATTCCTACCAACAAAAGGGGGACGAAAAGGGGGACGTTCACAACTATTTATACTTTCCAGTGCAATCAAAGGACACTAAAGCACCGCCAAAACACGCGAACAGGGGCAATTTTTTTGGATAATCGTACGTTATTACGTACGATTAGAAAAGAAAAGGAAACATTATCATGACCATACTCAATGTCACGGAAGCCCGATCGAAGCTTTACAGCTTGATCGATGAAACGGCAAACACCCACATTCCTATCATCATAAAAGGAAAACGAAGCAATGCCGTCCTGCTGTCAGAAAGCGACTGGAACGCGATCTCGGAAACGCTACATCTGATGTCAATCCCCGGTAAGCGGGAATCTCTCAAAAATTGGATGAGCAAAGATATTTCTGAATGTTCGGAAACCCTTGACTGGTGAACCGGGAACTCGTCTACACCAAACAGGCGCAGAAAGATGCAAGAAAAATTGCCACTTCAGGGCTGAAACCCAAAGCTGAAGAACTTTTGGAAATTCTTGCCAAGAATCCCTACAGCAATCCTTCGGCATATGAAAAACTGGTGGGCGACCTGCAGGGCGCATATTCACGACGGATCAACATCCTGCACCGCCTCGTGTACCAGATTTACGACAAGGAGAAAACCGTCAAAGTTCTCCGTATGCGGACTCACTATGAGTAGATCAGCGTCTCTACGATCGCCAAAAAGTGGACGATCGAATATGGATTCCGCATCAAGTGCGGAATGACTGGATAGAGGGATTCTGCATGTATTAAAGCATATGGCGCAAAATCGACTCGGAGAAATAATTCTGAACTTTATCTTTTACTCCGCCCGTATTCAGGGCGTCTTCGCTGATGTTTGACCACTGTGACACGAAGCACATCGGACTCCAAAACACGATAATAGATTACGTAAGGAAATCGCCTCATTAGCGATCTTCTGATATCGCCGTCAACATTCACCCAGCGAGTTGGCATAGAGGCAATTCTCAAAATATGCTGCTCAAATTCATTGAGAAATGAAGTTCCCAATCCATGAGAACAACTATTATAATAATTGATTATCCCACGTAATTCGCCTTCGATCGCTGGATGATACTCTACTTTCATTTCCGAAGCCGCTCCATTAGCCCTTTGTGGGATAACGGCACCACTTTGCTTTGTTCGATTTCTTCATCACGCTGCTTTGCCAACGCGAGAGCCTCTTCTTCTGACATCTCTTTGGAAATGAAATAGGGGTCGTCGAGACTTTCCCATATCGCTTCAGCAAGGATTGCCCTGTCTCGGGGATTTAATCGCAATGCTTCACTTGCAATTTTATCAAGATTCATAACCATCATCCTCTTTGAAAAAAAATACTCTATCGCTTCTGCCCCATGGTAACGAAAGCATACTACGTCTATGTATTATCCTCAAATAATATACTCTAAGTCTAATCTACCTTCAAACAAACACCTCACGGGCAACTCTAAAACTTCAACGCACATCCCAGGTGGTAGGACGCGGGGGCATTGGTTTCGCGTTTATCGTTGCCGCTGCTGTAGGCTTCGCGGTCGTCATACCAGGTTTTGCCGTATCGGGCGGAGAGTTTGAAATTCTTGAGAAGATCGAGCGAAACAACCGCGAAAGCGGCCTGGCCTTCTCCGTAATAGGATTTCAGGGTAAAGACCAGCGGCAGGTCGTCTTCGTAGACATAGATCGCTGAGTCAAAGTCATCGGTAGAGAACCGGGTATAGCGAGCCTTGAAGGTGACAGGGGCCTTGCGCATCGACGCCTGCTGATAGAGCAGCCATCCTTCGGAATGATCATCTCCGTCGGGATACTCCCCATCAACAAACTTGACCTCTCCTCTTGTCTTGAGCGTCAGCCAGGGGGTGACTTTTCCGATGAGGTCAAGGCGGGCGCGGTTTGACCTGAAGGGTACCGGCTGGTAATATTCGAGACCTGATCCATCCTCAAGTTTTTTTGCTTCTTCCTTGTACTGGTTCTGCAACAGCAGTTTCGTCGTCAACACCGGGGACTGTTTCCATGTGAGAAAAATTTTCGCTTCGTCCCCTGTCGATGGCAATCGGTATCGGCTGCTGAGCTCGGGAAACCTGAAGATATCGTAGTAGGCCCCGAGGCGAAGGTTCTTCAGGATTTTTGCTTCAAGACCGATATAATAGCCCTCTTCGTTTGACGCGTCATCCGCACGCTCGGCGAACGCTCCGGCAAAGGGGGAAAAGTACAGGTTATGATAGTCTCTGACCACAAGTACGGTACGGATGTCATCAGTCAAAGGAAAACGCACACCGCTGATCCAGGAGAGCCGGGGATCTTTGCCGGTCACAGCAGCTTCCGCGAAAACATTGACCTTCCCTATGAGCAGATCAGCCTCGACACCTCCCATATCAAGCCATTCCCCGCTGCCTTCGATATCTTCAAGGGGCATCGAATAGCGGTAGCGCGCCCATGTCCCACCTACAGTTCCATTGACCGGCCCGGAATCAAGCGTGTAGAGGATGTTCACCCCTCCAGCCTGCTCAGTCACGTTATCCTTGTGCTCGATTTCACTCTCAGTTCGATGGTAGCCTGATGTACGGATGGTGGTGACTGTTCCGTCTTCCACGGAAGCATCGATCAGATTGCTGGAATAAAACGCCGTCAGCCTGAATGGTTCCAGATCAAGGGTTGTCGCTGCGCCCTGCATAAAACCGTTTTCCGCACTTGAAGCGTAGGCTTTGAGCCGACGCCCGGAAAGCTTCACCCCGAGAGGATCTACCCCTTTTGAAAGGTATCTGCTCTGCCCGAACAACAGCCCCTGACCGAAATTGACCGTATAGTTACCGGCTATCAGCCGCTCGAAACTCCCGGAACCGTCGTATGCGACACTCAACGAGGTAAAGTCGTCGACATCAGGCTCTCCGATATCATTTTCCATTACCCCGTTTACCGAAATCCCCCCGTTGACCACCTGCAAGCGGTTGTACAACTTGTAGCTCTCTCCTCCGTATTTCCCTGAAAGAATCCCGCTCCGCTCGGGGCTTTCACTGAAGTATCTGCCGTACCAGTTTCCGCTAAAGGGAACAGCTTTCTCAGGAATTATAAGCCTCGGGGACTCAAAGGAGAGAAACAGTGAAATCCTGCGCGCCAGGTCACTGCCGATAACCCCGGCAAGCTGCTCGCCAGAAGTTAGGGGGCCGTTCTTCTCCCTGTACTCGATGATCCTGCGGGCATCGTCGTTCGAGAGAAACGGGATAAGCAGAAGTTCCTCCTCTGTCGCGCTATTGACAGGGATTTTCCTCTGCTTCAGCTCCTGCAGTTCAAGAAGCAGCTGCTCGATGTCGCCGGGCATATCGCTTTGATCAAAGAGGGCTTCGAGATCTTCGTCTGCGAAAACCGGCAGGGATTGAAGGATGAATAGATGGAGAAATGCCGCTAAAAAAATGGTTGCTCTCATAACCTGAAAATTATACGTTTCAGCGGCTATGCTCTCAGAGGCCGGAGCTTGTCAACATGAGCTGCTCAACCTCTTTCGATGTGGCATATCGCCACTCGCCTCTGCGAAGCTTACCTGCCCGCAAGCCGGCATATGCCGTTCTGTCAAGTCTCTTCACCTCATAGCCCAAAGAACGGAACATCCTTCTCACCTGGTGATTTTTCCCCTCATGAATGGTCACGAGAACCCGTAACCCTCCCTGCATAATTTTTCCCTTGCAGGGACTGGTCTTTTCACCCGTATCTTTCAGCCGCATCCCGCCAGTCAACGACGGCAGATCCTTTTCAGAAAAAGGGGTTTCCAGCTCTGCCAGATACTCCTTTTCAACTTCCGATGATGGGTGCATCAACCGATGAGCCAATGCACCATCATTGGTCAGAAGAAGCACACCTGTTGTTTTCCTGTCAAGACGGCCTACAGGAAAGACACGTTCCCTGACATCCACCAGATCAAGAACCGTTTCCCTCTCTTTCTCATCACTGCTGGTTGTAATGTAATTCCTTGGCTTGTTGAGTAAAATATACACTTTTTTTTCTTCAGGCAAAGCAAGTAACCGATTACTAACGACAACTTCATCGACCCCCGGTCGAACCATTGCTCCCTTCTTCATCATGATGCGACCATTTACCATGACCTCTCCGGACTCAACCAACCGGTCAGCGGCACGTCTCGACGCGATGCCGCAAAGCGCGAGGTATTTGTTGATCCTGACAGCAGCATCCGGGGTTTCGACATGAGCGTTACTGCTCTTTTTTTTCATATTCTTCCGTTCTTTCTGATGAAGCGAGATACTCCTGTATTTCCTTGTCCTGGACAAGCTCCCTGATCTCACGCAGTTTCGGAAGATCTTTAAGCGAGTTGAGATTGAAAAAATCCAGGAATTCTTTTGTTGTACCGTAAATAAGAGGCTTTCCCGGTTTTTCCGCCCTGCCTCTCACATCGATGAGACCGCGTTCGAGGAGCTTGTTTATCGCGTAATCCGGACTGACACCCCGCACCTGCTGTATTTCCCCTCTGGTTGCCGGTTGCTGATAAGCGATTACAGCAAGCACTTCCAGAACAGACTGTGAAAGCTTTCTCTGAATTTTAGGGGCAAGCATTTTTTTCAGGGTAGGCTCAAGCACCCCGAGCGTTAAAAAACGAAACCCCCCGGCTATACGGGTAATTCTGAAGCTTCTCCCGGTCGATGCATAGGAATCGTTCAGGCTCTCAACGGCTGCGTCAATATCTTCTGCAGAAAGCTCTTCAGCAAGCACCTGTAGGATAAATTGTGCGGATACAGCCTCATCCGAGGCAAAAATTACAGCCTCGATTTTCTGTAAGGTGGAGGGATCTTTTTGTGACACGTTGCTCTCGGAAAAGTTGTGTTCCAGATAGAAGGGATGCAGATCTACGCCAGATCAGGAACAGCACTCTTTCTTCAATGCGGTCGAGAAGTCACAGTCAATACCTATACATTTCTCGAAATTATACCAGAGTTTCTGACACGAGAAATTGTTCTCGTAGAGCGCTTTACCGATAATAACAGAGTCAACGCCATACTTTTCAAGCGTGTGCAGCTTTTTGAGGTCCTCGGATCCTGTCACTCCCCCGGAAGCGGTTACTCTCATGCCAGCTTTTTCGGCAAACCGTTTTGTACTCTCAAAGCCAACCCCCTGCATCATGCCGTCACAGGCTATATCGGTATAAATAATCCGTTTTACACCGAGTTTTTTCATCTGCAGAGCAAGCTCATAGTCCTTCATCCCGCTGCTCTCCGTCCAACCCTTGATTTTCGGGATGCCGTTCTCGGCATCGATACCAACAACGATCTGCGAGGGGGAGTAACGTTTCAGCAAATCCTCTACAAGCCCGGGATTGGTGACTGCTGCGGAGCCGATCACCACCCTGCTGACCCCGATATCGAGATATTTCTCCACAGCATCGACTGAGCGCAGCCCGCCGCCAACCTGAACAGGAATATCAAGGTCAGTGACTATTTCCCTGATTTTTTCAAAGTTCACCAGCTTCCCGGTCAAGGCCGCGTCAAGATCAACGATATGTATCATCTTGGCGTTCTGTTTCCGCCATATGATGGCCATGTCACGGGGATTATCAAGATATATCTTCTTCTTGTCAAACTCTCCGCGGGTAAGCCTTACACACTTACCGTCTTTAATATCTATAGCCGGAATTATCAACATATTCAAACTCTCCGGGCAACTTTTAACATTTGGCAAAATTATCCAGTACTTTCAATCCTGCATCCGAACTTTTCTCCGGATGGAACTGTAGAGCGAAAATACCATTTTTTTCAATGGCTGAACAAAAATTTTTTCCCGCGAACATGGTCGTGCCGGCGATGTCTTCAGCATGAACCGGATCGCAGTAGTAGGAGTGAACAAAGTAGAAAAACGAACCGTTCTCTATACCCCGGAACAGCACGCTCTCTTTAGCATATTCAACCGAGTTCCAGCCTATCTGGGGCACCTTTTCCTTCTCACTGTCGAAACGGAGAACATTACCGGGCACAAAACCCAGCCCTGTGTGTTCTCCCCGCTCTTCACTTCTGCCCATAAACAGCTGCATACCGAGACAGATACCAAGCACCTGTCTGCCTTTATCGACATGCTCCCGAAGAGCATCGCTGAATCCGGAAGCGTTAAAGGAATTGATGGCATGACCGAACGCCCCGACACCCGGAACAAGTACTTTCTGATAATCAGGCAATCGGGAAGCGTCGCCACTCACCACCGTCTTCACACCGAGATATTCAAAGGCCTTCTGCACAGAATGCAGGTTACCCGCACCATAGTCAGCAATAAAAATCATAACTGGAAACTCAATTCATATTAATCGCCACATGCACAGGCACACCTCGGTTCGTACATCCCGATAGCTTTCAAGTGCGCGGCAAAGGCTCTTTCACGGGTATCGGGCGAGACTGCTGTCAGTACAGGCTCAAGACCGGAGTGGAACAACCGTTTGTCACTATCGGGATTTCGTATCACCGACAGCTCCTCAATCTCGTCGGCCAGGGCATTGCGGAGCGATTCAAGCTCTTTCAATG
>Ga0272441_10013700_pt1 | contig 11625 bp, 9 predicted proteins | sample SSMProp6N_FD_193582 | JGI IMG/M metagenome (GOLD analysis project Ga0272441, IMG submission 193582) | Marine sediment archaeal communities from Little Sippewissett salt marsh, Falmouth, MA, United States - SSM-Prop-6N | ecosystem: Environmental > Aquatic > Marine > Wetlands > Sediment ... | reverse complement strand
TATCGCATACTTCGGACGGTATGATATTTCCCTCCGGCGGCATGCCTTTGGGTGCCCAGGGAAATTCGCAACTGTAGATGTCGGACTTTTCGAGGCTGTGGGCGTTATTGCCAATGACCAGACATCGCGGCTGCAACGATCTGACGTACGCCCGCACTTCCTGCCAGTGCGAGCGGGTGTATTTATTGTTGTACTGGTCGATCCAGAGCAGGTCGATGGGACCATATTCTGTGAGTAGCTCCGTCAATTGTTTTTTGATGAATGCGACGTAATCTCCTATGGCCTCCGGAGGGAGGCCGTGAAGGTCCGGCTTGCCTTCGGGAACGGCATTGCCGTGCCGGGGATTCGAGAAATCATTGGGAAAGCAATAATAAAATCCGATTTTCAGCCCGCGCGTGCGAAAAGCATCGACAAACTCGCGAACAATATCGCCCTTACCGTTCTTGTAGTGGATGAAACGGGCAATGTCGTGCGTCGTGTGGTCGCTGTCCCAGAGGCACCAGCCGCCGGTGTGCTTGACCGTCAGAACGCCATACTTCATCCCGACCGCATGGGCCACATCCGCCCACTGCCAGCAATCGAGTTTGTCGGGCTTGAAAAGTGCCGGGTCTTCGTATCCATTGGCCCATTCACGGTCCACATAGGTGGCCATGTTGAAGTGCAGAAACAGACCGAAACGGAGTTTCAAAAAATCCTCCCGCAAGGCGGCTCGTTCGTCAGGGGCAGCGAGTTGTAGAAAGCGGATGCAGACCGGCCTCCCGACTGAGATCTTATGTCCCGTCGGCTCGAGCGTGCCGGTGTTTTGGTCGATTCGGAAGACGACGACGCTGTCGCTGCCCTGGTTGGCGACGAGGCAGAACGTGCCCGTCGGGTCGATGTTGAAGTTTCGCGGTGTTTTGATGTCGGCGGTCTCGTGCTCGACAAAGACAAGCGTCCCTTTGGCCGGATCGATGCGGTAAACGGCAATGCTGTCGTGTCCCCGGTTCGAGCCATACAGGAACTTTCCGCTGGGGTGCACGCGAACCTCGGCGCAGGTACTGGATCCTTCGAAATTGCTCGGCAGGGTGGGGACGGTCTGAATCTCCGTCAGAGCGCCCGAAGCGGGATCGTAAGCAAAAGCCGTGACGGTGCAATGGAGTTCGTTGATTACGTAGGCGTATTTTCCGTTGGGGCTGAAGGCGAAGTGTCGCGGCCCGGCGCCGGGCTTAAGCCTGGCAAACGCGGGATCGTTGGCGACAATCGTTCCCTTTTCGATGTCCAGCTTATAAATCATGACCTTGTCGGTTCCGAGATCGGCGACGAACGCGAAGCGGTCGTCGGCGCTGACGTTGATCGAATGGGCGTGCGGGCCTTTCTGACGCTTGAGATTGACACTCGATCCTTCATGCTGCACGAAACCGGTCGGCTCCGCGAGTCGGCCGTCCGATTGGATCGGGATCACCGAAGCGCTGCCGCTACCGTAGTTGGCCACGAGCACGTTTTTCCCGGCGTGATCGATGCTGACGTGGCACGGGCCGGCGCCCTTCGAGGGCTGCTGGTTGAGGAGCTTGAGAGTTCCTGTGCCCGTTTGGATGGCATAAGCGCTGACGGAACCTTCGCCGCCCGATTCACTGACGGCGTACAGGAATTTTCCATTCGGATGGATCTCGAGGAACGACGGATTCCGGGCCTCCGCTGCGAGCATCGGTTGGGAGAGTCTCCCTGTATCGAGGTCCAGCGTGCTGCGATAGATGCCTTTACTGCCATCCTGTCCCCTCGTGTACGTTCCAAAGTAAACGGGCATCGTCTTGCCGTAAACCGTTGATAACGCTGCGAGACAAAACATCGCCATGACAAGAATTTTCTTACTCATAATGCGAGCACCTCCCAAGAGTCGTTTTGAATATTCAACACCTACCCGATATCCTATATGGTATGTTCGCTCAATACAAGGGGTGACATTCTTCGTTGCTACTCGAATAGTTCGATATTTCCGCCGGTATGGATGAACAGCACGTTAGCATTTTTCTCGAAGCGGCCCTTGCGAAGAGTGTCGATCAGTCCGGCGGCGGCCTTGCCGGTATAGACATAATCAAGGAATATGCCCAGCCGTCGCGCGAACAAGGCAACCGCCTCCTCGCACCCGGGCGTTCTCATCGCATAGCCTTCACCCACATAGCTGTCATCCACGATGATACTCGCCGGATCCACATGAGTATCCATCTCGGCGGCGGTCGCCTGGGCCAGGTTGAGGACGTCTTTTTCCAGTTCGGCCTTTTGATTGGCTACACTGATCCCGATAACGCTCCCGCGCCAGTCCGCAATCGCCCGGCCCACCACAAGGCCCGCCTGCGTCCCGGCTGAGGATGATGCATGCATAATGGCATCGAACTCCACACCCAGACGGGATTGATCCGCGAGAATCTCGGCGAAGGCATCCACGTAGCCTAAAGCGCCGCGCGGCGTGGAGCCGCCGACCGGCATGCGATAGACCTTCTGACTCTGTGATGTCAGTTGGGTTTCGAGTTTCTCTGCTTCTTCGGCCCAACGGTTCCAGTCGGACGAATCCACGTGGTGGCACGTGACTCCGAGCAGGTGATCCAGCCGCAGGTTCCCCGTCGGATTGTCCGGCTCTTTGCCGCCGAGCACAAGATGGACGTCCATACCCCCGGCCACGCCGTACGCCGCGGCCATCCGGCAGAAATTGGATTGATTCGCGCCGATGGCAATCAGAGTGTTACATCCTATATCGCGGGCTTCGGCCAGCAGAAAATCCAGCTTGCGCGTCTTATTGCCCCCGAATCCGAAACCCGTCAGATCATCCCGTTTGCAGTACACATTGACGCCGTACTCATCCGAGAGACAGTCGAGCCGGTGAACCGGCGTCGGTCGAAGCGAGTTATGCAACCTGGGAAAGGATTTTAACTTTTCCTGAATGGTTGATATCGTATCCGGCTTATTCATTTTCATAATACCATTCTTTTAAAAAGGCTTTTTAAGCGATTAACAGATAAAGTTATAGTCACAAGAGCCGATATTGTAATATGGGGCAGGTCTTTTGAGAATAGTCTTATAAAATGGGGATTTGCGTGACAGGTAAAAATGCGTATGATTGACAAAGCGTTTATCCAAACTGAAGAAAGAAGTATGATATGATCATTCGTGCACAATCGTATCCCAGGGCCGGGCTGGTTGGTAATCCGTCGGACGGATTTTTCGGCAAGACGATCTCGTTTGCGTTCGACAATTTCTGTGCGGAAGTTCTGTTATATGAGAGTCCCGAGTTGGAAATTCTGCCTTGCCAGAAGGATCAGTCGTGTTTCGGGAGCGTCCAGGAGCTGGTGCGCGACGTCAACCTGCACGGCTACTACGGCGGGATTCGTTTGCTCAAGGCGACGATCAAACGTTTCTATGATTACTGTATCGAGCATCAGATCGAGCTTCACAGCAAGAACTTTACGATTCGGTATCAGTCCAATATCCCGCACGGCGTGGGCCTGGCCGGTTCCAGCGCGATCATTACGGCCTGCCTGCGCGTGCTGATGAAGTTTTACGGCGTCAGCATTCCCAAGCCGACCCAGGCCAGTCTGATCCTGTCGGCGGAAGTGGATGAGTTGAGGATTGCCGCGGGCCTCCAGGACCGAGTGATCCAGGTCTATCAGGGATTGGTGTATATGGACTTTGATAAGGCCCTGATGAAAAAGAAGGGCCACGGCCGCTATGAGCAGATGGACCCCGGGTTGCTTCCGACCCTTTATATCGCCTACCAGGAAGACCTCTCCGAGGTTTCCGGCAAAGCGCATAATACTGTTCGGGAACGCTTTAATTTGGGCGATAAGAAAGTCGTGGCCGCAATGCAATACTGGGCGAACCTGACGGATCAGGTCAGGGAGGCGCTCGTTCACGGCAAAACGGAAAAACTCGGCCCGCTGTTGAATAAGAACTTCAACAAGCGGCGGACCATTTATCGTATTAGCGAGGGCAATCTTCATATGGTCGAAACCGCCCACGCCCAGGGTGCCAGCGCGAAATTTACCGGTTCCGGCGGGGCCATCGTGGGCACCTGCAAAGACCGGAAAATGTTTAACCGACTCAAAAAAGAGCTCGGCAAATTAGGCGTAAGAATCATTAAACCCCGGATCATTGAATCCGCGTCACCTTATTCTTAAATCTGAATGAAGTATGCCTAACCTTCAATTTTGCAGAAGCCTTTTACAATCGACGATAGGAACACGATGAATCACGATGCCCCCATACGCAAGGCCGTCATACCCGCCGCGGGATTTGGAACGCGTTTCCTGCCGGCTACGAAATCCCAGCCTAAAGAGATGTTGCCGATCGTGGATACGCCCGTGATTCAGTATGTGGTCGAAGAGGCGGTCGCCTCGGGCATCACGGATATCCTGATGGTGATTGGAAAGGGCAAACGAGCGATTGAAGAACACTTCGACCGCAACTTTCAACTGGAAGACCAGTTGACCCGACAAAACAAAACCAAAGAATTGGAGGTGATTCGGCGCATCTCCGACATGGCGGAGATCCATTTTGTCTGGCAACAGGAGATGAAGGGGCTGGGCCATGCCGTTCTCTGCGCGCTGCATCACGTCGGGAATGAGCCGTTTGCCGTTTTGTTGGGCGATACGGTAGTTGGCGCGGACGTCCCGGCGACGCGGCAGTTGATCGATGTGTATAACCATTATCACAGTTCCGTTGTGATCCTGGAAGACATGGAGCCTGAGAAGCTGAGCCGGTACGGCGTGCTCAAGGGGCGGGACATGGGCGACGGCTTGTATCAGGTCGAGGATTTTGTAGAAAAGCCCCCCGTGGACCAAGCTCCGTCGAATCTGGTCTTTGCGGGTCGGTATGTATTCACGCCGGCGATCTTTCATTACCTCAAAACAACCCAGCCCGACAAAGGAGGAGAAATTCAGTTAACGGACGCCATGCGCACGATGGTCAAGGATCAGGCCATGTACGGTAAGAAGCTCCGCGGCAAACGATACGATATTGGAAATAAAGAAGGTTTCATCAAAACCAATATTGAATTTGCCTTAAAGGATGAGGAAATTTGCGATCAGTTAATCGCCTACATCAAACGGTGTGCTCAAGAGTTCTAACCGTCATCTGCCGTTCATGGCTAAGGAACATGCCTCAAGGGATCAACTGAGAATCTTACTCCATCCGAATGTCCAGTCGGCTACCTCGAAGCCCTGGTTGCAATAGAAGAGAAAGGCCAGGTGGTTGTTCGCGGCGGAGCTAATCACGGCGTGACGATACCCGGCCCGGTGCATCTCCGACATCGTCCGCTCCAGCAGAAGCTTTCCAAGAGACTTGCCTCGAAGGGATTCATCGACGCCAAGCCAGGCAACGATGAACCAGTCTTTGGCCGTTTCGTCGTCTGTGTAATCGGCGATGCCGTGGGCAAAACATTCGGCGACCCGGGTGTCCCCCAGGTACGCCATCACTCTCACGTTTTGTCTGGGATTCGAGCCTTCTTCCCGTTGCACGGCTATCCGGACGTCGAGATCTATTTCGATCGGTTCCGGAGGATCGAAGTCTATCTGTTGCAGGAACACTTCCCCGGCGGTCCGACGATAGGTGTTGAGTCGCAAAAGGGCGTCAATATGCCCCAGGTGTGTGGAGAGATACGAGTATTCCAGTTGGTAGAACCGATAGGTGTAATTCTGGTGAAATGCCTGAACGCGCCGAATGCCGTGATCCCGCAGAATCTCCTCGCCGGCGTTCAGCAACGCCTGCCCGGCCGTTCGTCGGCCGGGCTCGTACCAGAAGAACCTTATCATCCCTTCCCGTTCAGTTTGTTGTTCATTCGCGTTTTCTGGTTTGGCTCCAAGCTGGATGAATCCCAGCACTCGGCTGGCTTCAATGACTACCCGTTCGGTCTGCCATTCCAGCGGCGCATCGTCGATCCCGTCGGGCAATCGCTTGGAGACTTCTAAGTCGAATGTCTCGCTTGTCACGGGGTAGCAATAGGGCACTTTGGGGATCAGCCGGCTATAAGCCTTCGCCGCCTCTTCTGCCCATTCCGGAGTGTAGTTGCATATTTTCATCATTCTGCTCATTGCTAAGGATTACAAAATCATTATAGTACGATAAATGGTCGATTAAAGCCATTTCGAGACAACTCCATAGCTCGAATTTGTCCGGTATCTACAGCCTCATTGCAAGCTGTGAGCTGTGTCAGATCAATCCTTTTGAATATCTTCGCGATGGGCTTGACCGTGTCAGCACCCATCCGGCCAGTCAAATTGCTGAATGAGTACCATCAGGCTGGAAGCAATAGACATCTTCACCAGGAAAATCTAATCTTACCTGGACAAGACATACGGAAATCTTTTTCCTTGCGATGGAGTAAAGATACGTTACAATGCGTATATTAGAGGAGTTTCGGTGGAGGACAATCGAAATGGCGTACAATCAGGGAGATTTATGTGTAAAACAATCGCCAGCCGCAGAGACTGTGCGCAATGCTCGACGTAAAAACATAGTCATTATTGAAAAGGAGGTGTAGTATGAAGTGGTCGAATGATTACAAGTTGAGGTTGCTGTTAGTTGGAGTTGTGATCGCTATTATCATTGGTAGCGGAAGTGCGAAGGCGGATTTCATCTTCGGCGAACCCACGCTTTTTGACGAACCTGTCAACAGCACCGGGGTTGAATTTTTTGAATGTATTTCAACTGATGGTCTGGAAGTCTATATCTCCAGACCCATTCCCGCTAATAACTCAATGTCCATGAATTGGGATCTATATGTCTCTACACGAGCTACGATTAACGATCCCTGGCCCGTTCCCGTAAGTCTGGGGCCCACAGTCAATAGTAGCTACCTTGACTATGGTGCATCCCTCTCAAGTGACGGCCTGGAACTCTACTTTTGCGGCAGACGCCCGGGGGCCTATGGCGAACAGGATATCTGGGTCACTACAAGACCCTACAAAGGGGCCGATTGGGGCACTCCGGTGAACCTCGGGCCCCCGATAAATACTCCTGATTTTGACTGGCTACCCTCGATCACACCGGATGGCCTGGAACTGTATTTCAGTTCCGATCGACCGGGCGGATATGGTGGTAGTGATATCTGGGTCGCGACCCGGGCCAGCACAAACGACGAGTGGGAAGAACCAGTGAACCTGGGACCAGTCGTTAACAGCACGGTAGATGATTGTTATCCATGCCTCTCACCCGATGGTTTGGTGCTCTTTTTCTCCGATTGGGCTTCGGCATCCGGTCCCTACCGGGCTGGTGGTTTAGGTCGATCGGATATGTGGATGACTCGACGCAAAAGTATCGCAGATCCTTGGGAACCGCCGGTTAATCTTGGACCTGATATGAACACGAGTCAGTATGACGATGGTCCGTGTATCTCACCCGATGGCTCTACACTCTACTTCGGTTCCAACCGGTCCGGCGGTTTTGGTGATATGGGCGATCTGTGGCAGGTGCCAATTATTCCAATAGTTGACCTCAACACCGATGGCATTGTCGACTCTGTTGATATGTGTATTATGGTTGACCACTGGGGTGAAACCTACTCCATGTGCGATATTGGCCCGACGCCATTTGGTGACGGGATTGTCGATGTCCAGGATATGATCGTCCTTGCTGAACATCTGTTCACGTATCCTGGCGCTGTGGCGTACTGGAAGCTTAATGAGACCGAAGGCAATATTGCCCATGATAGCATCGGTGACAACGATGGAACGATTAATGGTGATCCAGCCTGGCAACCTGAGGGAGGTATGGTAGATGGCGCGCTTCAATTCGACGGGATTGACGATTATGTCAGCATGGAGTTTGTTATGAATCCGGCAGAAGGCGCATTCAGCATATTTGTCTGGATTGAAGGCGGTACTCCTGGACAAGTGATTTTGTCGCAGAAAGATGGCGCGAGCTGGCTTTGTACTGATGCGAGCGAAGGCCACTTGATGACGGAACTTAAAGGTCTTGGACGGTCTGCTGCTGCCTTGTTGTCTCAGACGGTTATCACTGATGGTAACTGGCATAGGATAGGTCTTGTATGGGATGGCTCACAAAGAACGCTTTACGTTGATAACGTCGCTGTGGCCGAAGACATACAGGATGGCATGGAAGGTTCAGATAGCGGTTTATACATTGGTACTGGTAAAGCCATGGAATCCGGAACATTCTGGTCCGGCCTGATTGATGACGTTCGTATTTACAGCAGGGTCGTGAGGCCATAGGAAATTAAAGCGTTAGCACTTTAGAGCACCACAGAAATCAGTGGCGTTTCTTTTGCTATTTTGCCCTAAAAGGTAGAAAGGACAGAATAAAATGGGACAGATGGACTTTCCTCAAATGGCTCTGCTATTGTTTGCAATTGTCGGAGGCTCGGTACTCCATAGTCAGGCTGCTGGTATTGATGAGCTGGTCGAGGCCGATACATTAGAGCAGATTGCGACCGGTTTCAGTTTCACGGAAGGACCGGCATGGCATCCTGATGGCTATCTGTTATTTAGCGACATCCCTGGCAACATTATCCACAAGTGGTTGTCCGATGGTGGTGTGGAGACCTTCCGTTCACCCAGCGGTCACGCCAATGGCCTGACATTTGACAGGCACGGAAGACTAATCGCATGCGAACACAGTAATAGACGAGTTTCTCGCACTGAACCCGATGGAACGATTGTGACGCTGGTGAGTGAGTATAACGGGAGCCGCCTGGGCAGCCCGAACGACGCGGTTGTCAAATCAGACGGTAGCATTTACTTCACAGACCTCTATGGATCGGGGGTAGGACTCGGCATACCGACGGATACACAGGAACTCCCGTTTAACGGCGTCTTCCGTTTGTCGCCAGACGGCGAGACGCTGGAGTTGTTAGAGGCCGATATTCATACACCCAATGGTCTGGCGTTCTCTCCTGATGAGAGGGTACTGTACGTCGCGGATATTATGAACGGCACGGTATATGCCTTCGATGTACAGCCCGACGGTCTGCTGGCAAATCGTCGTGTATTCACTCATCTCTCTGGTTACCCCGACGGAATGACAGTGGACATGAGGGGTAACCTATACGTGACGGATAGCATGTTAGGCGTACAAGTCTACGATAGTGAGGGGATGCACCTTGGGGGTATCGTTACGCCGGAGCCACCAGCGAACTGTGCGTTCGGTGGTGCCGACAATCGGACACTGTTCATCACCGCTTTAACATCTTTGTACCGGGTCCAAATGAAAGTACAGGGTGCAATTTCATACCCTGCTGATCCGGAAAAGGCCCGAGCTGTGGCTCCCACTCCTGGGACAACAGTGAACCAGTCAGAGATTGACTCACTTGTCTGGATTGCTGGGGAGACTGCGGTCCAACACGATGTGTACTTCGGAACCGATTTCAATGATGTGAACAATGCCGATGTCAGTGATACGGCGGGCATTTATCGAGGCCGCCAGAATATTGTCGTTTATACACTCCCGGAAGCTCTTGAATTAGGCCGGAGTTACTATTGGCGAATCGACGAGGTCAAGGCTGACGATATGATACACAAAGGAGATATCTGGAGCTTTACGATCGCCGATTATCTTATCGTGGATGATTTCGAGAGCTATACCGATGATGAGGCTGCTGGCGAGGCCATCTACCAAACATGGATCGACGGTTTTGGCATTGCCGATAACGGTTCACAGGTCGGCTATTTGTTTCGTCCGTATTGCGAGCAGACGATTGTTCATGGCGGCTCCCAATCGATGCCACTCTTGTATGTCAACGAAGCTGGCGTGACGAACTCAGAGGCGACATTAACATTAACAGCGCCGCGTGACTGGACGCAGGCAGGTGTCGCAGAATTATCGCTCTGGTTCCGGGGCAATTCGGCTAATGCGTCTGAGCCGCTGTACGTAGCGATTTCCAGCAGCGCCGGCATCTCGGCCGTAGTAACCCACGATGATGCGAGTGCGGCTACGGTCCGTTCATGGATGCAGTGGGGTATCCCGTTACAGGCTTTTGCCGATCTGGGCATCAATTTGACTGATGTGGAGAAGCTCGCGATTGGTCTGGGTAGCAAGGGCGGTGCCGCACTTGGCGGTTCTGGGACGATGTACATTGACGACATCCGATTATATGCGTCGTCTCCTGAAACTGTAGTTTTTTGACAAGAAACTTGGATCGAGGCAGAGGCGTCTGATACGATTACTCCACGATTTCGACAGGATTACAGGATCGTCCGGCAAATCTTATCTGAGAAATGCGTGTGTAGTTTGTCGGACGTTTACAAAAGAATATTGCTGGAGGCATTGAAGTCGAGTATCTTGATGGTGAACCTGTTGTTTGGGGATATCCGGTAAAGGATAGTGTTGGTTTAAGGAATCCTTTGTTATGAGCTTGTCTGAGTATTTCGAGAACGTGGAGGGTCTCGGTATTTTGGCCACGGCGGATTCGGAGGGCGCCATCGATCTGGCTCTTTATGCCAAACCGCATGTGATTGATGAGACCACCCTCGCTTTTATCATGCAGGAGCGCCTCAGCCATCAGAATCTTAAATCCAATCCTCATGCCGCTTATATGTTCGTCGAGCAGGGCGGAGGCTATGCCGGCAAACGGTTGGCTCTGACCAAAATCCGGGAGGAAACCAATACGTCCGTCGTGGAAATGTTTCGCAAGAAGCAACCGGTCATCTGCGCCGCCGGTGATGATTCGAACAAGTATCTGGTGCATTTCCAGGTGGACGAAATTCGGCCCCTCGTGGGCGACAAAGCATAAAAAACCATGAGGATTAGTATCCCATTCGGGGAATGGGAGGAAACCCTCGCCTTTAGACGAAGACTTCATTATTTTAAATTCTAAACTCGAATATCTAAATCCTAAACAAATTCAAAACTTTAATGACACAAATCCAAAACATAACGACATGCCGTTCGTAGTGACGCCGTAAGGCGTTTGTCCGACATGCCCTCTACTGAATGGCCTAGCCCTTACGGGCACAATACAAACGGAAGTCGGATTGCGCACGTTTGCATTGTTATACTCGTTTTGAGAATTTGTGTTTTGGACATTCGATTATTGTTTAGGATTTAGGATTTCGTGCTTCGGATTTCCTTAGCTTCACCCGGCGTGCAACCCGGTTGTAAAGCTACTGCCTTCAGGCGGAAGTAGTGTACTTCCAGCTATGTCGGGAATCCCGGTGGAAATAAAGCTTTTTTTAGGGATTTGGCGGGGCGCGGGATATTTCCTATATTATGGGTATGGGGGTGGTGTGATGAAACTAAGAGGACTGCGCGGTATTCCGCTTATTGTGGCGATCAGTGCGAGTGTGATTTTGGCATGTATCAGTGTCTTGCTGATGGCCGGAGAGTATCACTCGGCACGATTCAATCTGGAAACGTACGACCGGGAATATCAGGGATGGCAGGCCTTCCGTCAAATGAAGCCGGCTTATTATGAAGATAACAAGGAGGCGGTGGGTGCCTGCCTGACCAGCCTGGATGCAGCGCGAGACAATTTCTGGGTCAAGCGCTCGATGAGAGAGCTGGTGGGCTTGTTCATCCTCGCAGGTTTGGGCAGTGCGGCGGGTGGTTTTTTAGCCATCTGGGGGCTGATATTACTTATCGGTATGGGCTTTCACAAACTTGGCAGATGGCTATCGCTCCGATCTGGGCCCAAACCGGGAAGAC
>Ga0272441_10013699_pt1 | contig 11626 bp, 31 predicted proteins | sample SSMProp6N_FD_193582 | JGI IMG/M metagenome (GOLD analysis project Ga0272441, IMG submission 193582) | Marine sediment archaeal communities from Little Sippewissett salt marsh, Falmouth, MA, United States - SSM-Prop-6N | ecosystem: Environmental > Aquatic > Marine > Wetlands > Sediment ... | reverse complement strand
AAAGAAGAAACTATAAAAGCTTCTTCAATCTACCTGACCATACTTCTTTCTTAATTCATCAAATTCATTCTTACATATATATGTTATATTCTGACTCATAAAAAGATTTTTATATTGATTATCTTCCGTAACCAAACCTAAATAATTTTTTGTACCATAATATCTATCATTATTATTATAAAGATAACTCTTATAAATCTTTAATTGTCGCATAGTTTCACCAATAGATTTTATTTTAGGTTTTACTTCCAATATAATATTAACTAAATTACAACCTCCTAAAATATCTTTTGAAAAAAAACCCATATTACTATAAATTTTATGAGATTTCAACTTTATTTTAATAGTAAAATCTGGAATACCAATCACAAAACCATTACTTTTAATAGGAGATTCCCATTGAAAATCTATTATAGACAAATCATTAATATCATATGACTTTTTTATAAAATCATTATAATCATTTAATATTAATTTATAATATGGACATTTTGTTTTTTGTTCTGCTTTCTCAAACCACAATCCATCAAATATACAGTATGTTTCCAATTTTTCACAATATGTATCAAATTTATTTTTATTTTGTCCACAAGATTCCCTTATATTTGCACTATGTTGATCTGTAGTATTACTAATATTAAATGGTAAATTAAAATAAAATCTTATTAAATCCATATAATGATTATCAACCCATAAACATAATTCATCATGTTTAGGAGTTTTTAATTGTTTATCATCTATCTTTAAAGTATTCTCTAATTTCCAACTTTTATCTTTACCCATTAAAAAACACCTCACTCATTTTGTCCATATTTCTTCCTCAACTCATCAAACCTACGTTCACATTCCTTCTGACTCCTCTCAAGAGCCTCAACAGCATCCGAGGTATAAATCTTAACCTTAATATTAACCCCTTTACTCGTCTGTTTCAGCTCAAAACTACTAAAAGACACCTGCTCCAAATCCTTTCCCAAATCTATTTCTTTTTCCATTTTTACAACACCTCATTACACTCATCTAATATCTTTTGAAGAGTCTCATCATCATCCAAAACAGAAACCCCATCAAAATTATCAACAACCAACTTGCGAATATATCTCATTGCCAGTTCCAACTCCTCACAATACAAATATATCTCATCATTATTCATCCTATCCATAACTTCAGTCATGTTTCTTCCTCCTTTTCTCAAGGGATAAATTACGGTACCAACCACAAAAACAATAAGGACACCGATCCTGGATATAATTCTGATGTTTGTCGTAAACCCAGAACCAGACCTTATCACACTTCTTACACTGTATTTTATCCCCACGTCTATAATCTAAGTTCATACTAACTCCACAACCAGATTTCTCACATAAGCCAGGCATAAATCACAAATAACACCTTTGTCGATGCCCATCATTTTGCCGAACTCCTTCATTAATTCATCAAAATCATCCTGGAGTTCATACAGATTTACCTGGTTAGCGTTCTTCATTTACCTGACCTTCATTTGTTGCAGAATACTTATCAGAGTTCTATTAATCTCCTGCATGGTAAAATTAAGATCCTTCAAGACACCTTTGATATTAAGCAACATATCATAGTCATCACTTTCCCAGCTCATTTAATCAACCTCCACAAGAAGATTGTCTTCATAACTGTCAATATTCGACCAATTACGCTCAGGAACCTTCCAGAGTTTGTTTTGTCCATAAGCCTCTTTTAAATAGTTGATGTCATTCCAGCCCCATTCTGCAAACTCAGGCATACTATACAACCTGGCATAACACAGAATTTGTCCATCCTGGTGCTTCTCGGAGATAAAATACAAATCCCCATTATAAGACTCCCAGACCTCGATTATTTTACTACCTTTACCTCTAACTTTCCACATTAACATTCCTCCAAAATCTTTAACAACTTCTCAACAACCTCCGAATCATCAAAACTAGCTATTTTGTCCAACAAACTACGCCATGTTTTGTCCATATCTGCAGCACCAGCTTCATAACCCAAATCATAACTTTCTTCACTAATCATATTTACCTCCTTAAAATATCTAGGGTGCCACACATGATAGGAGTAGGAAAGATGGGATGCAAAAAACCATGCATGACACCTATCTAGTAAAAAGAGATTAATCAAGTTCCTCTACATCAATAGTATACTCGGACTGGTCTAACTCATTAAGATACTCCCAGAACAACTCTTCAGCATGCTCAAATGAATCAGCGTAAACCTTCTTAACCACATTCAACGTAATCTCATACTGATTTGTTTTATCCAATTATTTCACCTTCACAACTATTCCATCTTTCATTTCAACTGTTGCATACCAAGTATGAGGTTTTGGGTACCAAGGACCCTCAACAAACTCAGTTCCATTTTGTTTAGGTGTCCCAAGTCCAGGACTATACAAACGTATTTTGTCACCAGATTTAACAGCCTCTTTCAATTCTTTTTTGCTCTTAAAATTTCTTTCCACATACATATAATTACCTCTTATATTTAATATGAATTAACTTCGCTTTTTGTAATTATTATAATATCTAATAATTTAATACCTAATATTTCACCTGCTTGTCTTAATTTGTCCCTTACATTTATATCATCAGTTGATGGCATACAACCGTCAGAAGGATGATTATGCACCATTATTATACTATTTGCTGATTTCATTACGGCTGATTTAAATACCTCTCTTGGATGTACTAATGATGCATTAAGAGTTCCTATGCTTACAATATCCCGATACATTACTTTATTTTTTGTATCTAAACCAAGTATTATAAGAAACTCCCTATCCTGATTTCTAAACTCTTCTACATATTTTAATATATCTTTAGGTTGTTTTATTTTATAATCATCATCTATTTCCCTTATCAATTCCATTTAATTCCTCCAATTTAAAACCAACACATTCAACATCTTTTGTCCAAATATCCCCGATAAACACCAAATCATTATCACTTTTTACATACATACCAAGACGATCTGAAAACTTTTCATGCCTCTTTATTTTGTCCACAATCAATGAAACTTCATCATTGATATTCAAAAACAACCAACCAAACTTTTTATTCTTCTCAATTTTAATCATATTTTGTCCACCCTCATCTACTTTGTCGAACAGGTGAAAGAAATATTTGTCCACCTGATGACAATACCTTTTGTGCCTCATCTTGAGAACCAGAAAGAACCAGTTTACCATCACTAGTTCTCCAACTATAAACAAATTCCATAAAGATCACTCACACAAAAGACCAAAATAATCAATTATTTCAATTAAAATCCTATCTTTAATACTCTTTGCATATTTTTCAACCTCATCAATATCACCAGAATTGTCAAGAATAAACTCAGCATCAATATAGATATTAAAACAGGATTTCAAGAGATTATATTCATCCCTTTTGTCCATACCTATTTTGTCCATATCTTCATATTTTGTCCATCCACCAGCTTCTTTTTCTAATTTATTTTTTTCCATATTTCCATACTCCATTTTATTATATATTAAATCCTAAATAATCCGATCACATTCAATCTTTAAATCATGGTCTTTAATAAATCTCAAAACATTTTTCGTCAATCTAATATCTTTTTTATTAATTCCTAGTAAATCAAATTTATTCTTATTATCTAAATATTTAACTAGAATCTGAATACTAATAGATTCTTTATTATTATACACACGTTTTTTATAACTACATTTTTTATTTAAATCTTTTAATCTTAATCTAGTATTAATTTCATTATTCTTAATTTTATCTAGTTTAATTAATAAATCATTCATATTGCACATAATAATACATCCTAATATTCTTTATATTTGCGTATAATCTTAATATTTTGATCTTTATTAACATTAAAACATAATAATTTAATTTTTTGATATTTCGTTAATTTAATTTTTCCTATATTATCACATCCAAAAATAAAAGAAAAAATAGAATTTAATCTATTTTTATCTTAAAATATTCGTTATTACTAGTCTTATCTAGTGTTCTTGAAATATGAATATTATCATATTTAGCTGTTTTAATATCCTTTTGAATTGAATATTGTTTATTTTTTAAATCTTTATAACTAGATTCGTTTAAGATATTACATAATTCGTCAATTGTAAAAACTAGTTTTTCTATCGTATCTTTATTTTCAATGATAGAATCTAATATTTTTGTATCTAGTGATCTCTTTTTAGTTCTAGCATTAAATTTTATTTCAGAACGTTTCTCTGTCTTATTTCTAGCGTATATATTCTCTAACAATTTTTTCATATTCGACATATTCTTTTTTCTCCTATATTAATTTACGAGATAACAATTTCTCATTATCTCTATATAAAAAATAAAAGAGAATTATTTATATTCATCTAATATCTGTTCAATTTTTCTTATTAAAAAATCTAGTTCAATATTAGATTTTAATTCATTCTTATTATTCATATAAGATTTAACATTATGAATAACAGAAACAATTTTATTATGTTCATTAATTGCGTTTAAAATCCATTTTTCGTTATATTCTATATCTCCAATTCTTATTTTATTTTCCATATTTCACAACTCCATATATTAACATTCTTTCCATATTAAACATGGAATCACTAGTATATAAACATATCTCGGATTCCTATCGACAAATGACGACAAATACAAAAAAACATATCGGAAAAAAAACACATATAAACAAGATATATATTACATGCAGAACACATAAACGATAGAATATTTTTATCAATAACAGATATACAACAAATAAGAAACATATGCCCGCTATAATTCTATTCTATCGGATATCCGATATATTAACATTTTTATATATATCATTTGATTATTTCGACATAAATATAAATATTATTATAATAAATGATCTATAGGTCGATTTATATATTAATAATGGTATATACGTCAAAATATAGAAAACAAAAAATAAAAATAGGGCGGGGTATAGCTTTTTTGGTATTGTTTTTGGAAGATTTTCGAATTGGTGCTATACTCTTGAAAAAAGTGGGGCTAAAATGGGGCTCATTTCCGCTCATAAAATTAAATAATATGCAACATTTTTTACATTTTCATTTTTTTGTAGAATGTTTGTTATCCAAAAGACCTTAGCCCTAAAAAAGCCCAAAGCCCTAGTTTTTTTTTCCCCCCTATAGAAAATATTTTTATATAATTTTATATTAAGTAGGCGATTTTGGGCATTTCTAGGGCTATTTTCACGTTTTTCTTCGAGAAATCTTCAGCCCTAGTCCAGCCCCAGTTCTTGAAAAAGATAAGATGTTGGGCTAAGATTAAGTCCCTGTCTTTACTGTGTTAAGTTCTTTGCTTAATTAACGTAGTTGTTATCGTCAAATGTCGATAGTCAAAAAGCATAAATAGTGGTGAGTGTTACCTGTTCTCATGCCTAGTAGTAAAGAGGAGAGAGAAAGTGCAGGCAGAAGGAGAAAAAGAATCAAGGAACTGGTCTTGGAGAGAGGTATTACTAATAGGAATGAGATTACTCGAATCTTGAACATAGAGGGGGATGGAAAGAACTGGACCTTACCTGTTTCCAGGCAGGTAGTGTATAATGATCTTAAGTATATCTCTAAAATCAGTGAGTCTGATTTACAGCATTTTGAGCTGGATATCATTAGTATCTATAAGAAGAATATTCGTGAATTGCAGAGGTTGATTGACTTGGAGAAGGACCCTAAGGTTAAGTCCCAGTTGTTTAGGACTCAGAGTACGTTGATTAAGGACCAGCATGATATGGCTTCAAAGATTGCTTTGAGGGATAGACCTTCTGGAAGTGGAACTGGAGATGGGCATACTCATATGGGGGATTCTATCGGGAAGGAAAGTAGGATTGTCTTTGGAAATGTGGAGGTTGAAGAATGAAAAGAAATAAAAAGAGTGATGTTGAGCAGACAGGTTTGGGGCGTAGAATTCATTTTTGGTTTTGTGACAGGTTGTGTTTGATGAGTGTGCATGAGTTCGACCAGTTCTTTGCTGATTTGGATGAGTGTTTCTTGATTATTGATAAGCATGTAAGAAGGGTGGATGATTTCGCTAAGGCTCAGGATAGATTCAATAGAATAGTCGGGGAGAGGTTACATATGGAGATGAAGATGGGTGAGGAATCTGATGAGAGGGGGGTATATCAGTGAGTATTGATATTTATGATATGACGGATGAAGAATTTGATACATATTTTGAACATCAATATCCTAAAATTAGTAAAATCATAGATGATAGAATCCGTAATGATGAAATTCGTAAGAGAACTGGTTGTCCATTTAAATATGAAACAGTAAGAGGACATTATAATTGTGATTTAAGAATACAGGAACTACTTGCTAATAGTGTTATATCAAATAATCCAAGTTATACTGTGGTTAATTGTGAGTGTGTTGGTGAGGATAAATGTCCGATATTGAAGTAAAAATTGATAAATATATGTTGTATGGTTGTTCTATTATATGGTTTTTATCTGGTTTTATGATTGGTATTTCTATTGGAGGTTGATTAGTTATGGATATTTATGATATGAAGTTGAAGGTTTTGGATGAAATTGAATCTATTTATGATAATTATGATTATAATGATGGTATAGCTGTTTTTAAGGAGGATTTGGAGAAGGTTGCCTGGGAACACTATAATTATTATATGATGCTGGCTGATTTGGAGAAGGAGAAGAAGAATTATCTTTTGAGTGATCAGCATAGGAGTATTGCTATCTGGGTTGAGAAGTTTTTTGGTTTGGAGGTGGAGTTGGATGAAGATAAGAAAGATGCCTAGTTCTGGTAATAATGATGGTTATATTATTCTTGATGAACTTAGTAGCGAGGAGTTCTTTGCTCTTTTGGATGAGATTGAGAAGACTGTAGAGTTTTTGGAGAAATAGATGGTAATTGTAAGTGAAAACTCTTATGTCAAGGATGGAAAATCTTATATAAGAGTTACTAAAGTTCTTGATGTGATTGCGAAGCCTGAGTTCTATCGATGGTTCGCTAAACATGGGTATGAGTATTGTACTAAACATAGGGATAATAGGGCTGCATTTGGTACTAGGTTGCATAGTGAGATTAAGACGTTTTTGACAGGTGATGTTCCTTATTTGGAGTCGGAGGAGATGCAGATATATTTCGATTCTTTTAAGGACTGGTATGGTTCTCATGTTGTTATGCCTGACCATTTGGAGTTTAACCTGTTGAATGATAATTTGATGAGTGGTGGTACTGCTGATTTCATTGGTATTATTGATGGGAAGAATGTGGTAGCTGATTGGAAGACTGGGCAAAGGATTTATGATACTCATAGTTTGCAGGTTGCTGCTTATGTCTATATGTATGAGCAGATGTTCGATATAAAGCTTGATGGTGCCTGTATTTGCTTGTTTAATAATCATGGTTGGAAACAGAAGTTCATAAGTAGAAGTGAATGTAAACATTTGTTATCTGTATTTAGGGCTGCAAGAAAGTTGTATAGGTGGAAGTTTGGAAAATGAAGAAGATAGTTATTAAATGTAAGAGATGTGGAAGGGATATTACTATTGCTGATGATATTTTGCATAGTGGTATGTGTACTAGGTGTTTTCTTGTGGATAAGGGGATTATATGATTGAGGAAAAGATTCTTGATAGTATCCAGAAGGTTATTGACCAGAAACTTCATGCTGCCAGGTTTAGGGATAATGAGTTGTGGCTGGTTTTTGATTCTGATATGTTGATTATTGGTTTTCCTGATATTAGTTGTAGGTGTATTAATTGTAAGGAAAAGGAGGGTGTGAAAGTAATATGAGTGGTGAATTTGGAGAGTATGGTAACTGTGGATATTTTGACACTAAAATTAAAAGTGCTGCTGAAGATTGTGAGCATGGTAATAGTAAATTAACTAAATTATGGGGTAAACTTCTTGAGGATATGATTGATGTTTCTCATAGTATTAGTTGGTATGAAGCTTGTGATTCTTCTTATTATAATGTTATTATGGAAACTATTAAAGTTATACCAAGAATAAGAAAAAGACTTGATGATATAGAAAATGAAGTAGAAATTTATGAAAGAATTATAGAAGATGTTGTTAGAGAGAGGTTAGAATAAGATGAGAACTTGTATTTTAGATGTGGAAACGACTGACCTTAAAGCTGATTTTGGAAGGATTATATGTGCTGTGATTAAGGAATATGGAACTAGGCGTGAGGCTACTCTTTATAAACCTAGTGATTATAGGGATGATAGTGGTCTCTTGTTGCGTTTAAAGAATCGTTTGGAGCAGTTTGACATTTGTGTTACTCATTACGGAAAAGGTTTTGATATTCCTTTTTTGAATACTAAGTTGTTGTTGAATAATCAGTCGAGGTTAAAGAAAATGTTTCATGTGGATACTTATTATATTGCGAGGAATAAACTTCAGACATTAAGCCGAAAATCTTTGAAGAGGTTGGGTGATACTTTGCAGTTGGATGACCAGAAGATGGATGTTAGTATTCATTTTTGGAATAAGGCTCGTGATGGTGATAAGGAGTCTATTGATTTTATTGGTGAAAGGTGCCTCTCTGATGTTCGTATGACTGAGCAGGTGTATAATAGATTCTTGCAGGCTGGTTTGATTGATACTATGAGGAAGTATTAATATGGGTAATCAGTATATTGAAACTATTGGTATGTATGCAGATAAGGTGTTTAAGGAGTTTCCTTCTGAGGATGATGATAAAAAAATTGCGTTGATGTGTAGGGATATTGTTTTTAATTCTCAGTATGGAGTGTTTTATTATGAGCCTAGTTCTAAAAAAGAGGCTGAACTTATGTGTAGAAAATTTGAGGAGCATATTTCTTTTTTGAGGAGAAAGTATGATCTTCCTCCTATTAGATGGGATATTACTTTTAATGATATTAAGAATGATAAGGAGTATAAGTGTGACTGGGTCTGGTGTATGTTTCCAAATGGAAAAACAGGTTATCGTTTGGAATATATTGATGATTCTCTTTATAATCAGGAGTTTGGTACTCTTATTGTGGATGATGGAAAGTTAAGGATTATTCAGTGGTGATTATGCGTAGTGATAAATATTTGTGGAATATTTGCCTGGAGATTTATGAGCGTATGTATCAGGAATCAGAGCCTCATCTTGATTTTAGGCAGGCTATAAAATCTGGTCTTACTTCAAGAGAGGGTTGGTTTCTTGATTATTATCTTGACCAGGATAGACAGGGTGAAATAATTGAGGAGTTTTTAACCAAGTATAAATGTAATAAGTGGGAAAAGAAGAAGATTAGAACTACTGTTTGGCTTGGTTGTTCTCCAAAGGGATATACGTAGGTAAAAAAGGTAGTATTTAAAGGTTTCCTTACTATGATATGCCAGAAATGTGGAATAAGAGTAGTTAGAAGGTCTAATGCACAGAAGTATTGCAAAAGATGTGCAAAGTATGTTAGATATTATAGAGAAATGATGCGACTTAGGAGAAAAAGAAGCCTCGGTAATTCTTCTCTTTGGGAGCACCGTCATTCTGATTTTGATAAGGAATATGAGGCAATTAAAAGAGAAAAGAAGCGTTTAGGTATATAAATTTTTATATTTTTATTCTATTTGCAACATATATATAATGAAGATAGTTAATAAGTGGCGTGTGAAGCTATTACGGGACAGTGGTGGGTTATTAACTAATTAACTAATAGGGAAACATGTTCAGACAGGGATATGAGCAAAATGTGTCATAAAAAGACTCTGGAGCATTTTTCTTTACGTTGATCTTAACTCATCTTCCTGGGACACAATAGTTTCCCTATATGATGATTATGATTAAATGGATAAATAAACGTCAGGATATGTCTGATGTTATTAAAAAACTCGATAAGATTGAGAAAAGATTAGAAGGTTGTGAGAAGGAGCTGCAACTTCTTCGTATTGCATTAAATTTAAGATGAAAGATATAGTTGTTCCATATCCTCGGAAGTTTCTTCCTAAACAGAAAGAAGTATTTGATGCTTCCAAAAAGAAGAAGTTTATTTTGTATTCGGGAGCATATGGAGCTGGGAAGACTCTGTTGCTGTCGCATGTGGTTATGACAAACTGCATGCAATATCCGAAGAGTCTTTGGTTTGTAGGCTCCCAAACTGTTCCTATGCTTCGGGATACGGTGGTTCGTACTTTCATTGAAGAGGTGGATTTGTATCAGGAGAGTATTAATAAGGTAAAGTCTGGTCTTCCTAATGAGAAAAAATATTTATTGGATGTAAAGATTTGTAAGCAGTGGAAACCTAGTATTATGAGTTTCAAGTTCTTCAATGATTCTGAAGTTCTATTTAGGAGCTGTGATGAGCCTTCTAAATTTAAGTCTCTTAATCTGGATGGTTTTGCTATTGATGAACCTGTCGATATTGATGAACAGGTTTTCTTGATGTTGCAGGGTCGTTTGAGAGGTAATCATACGAAGAACAGGATGGCTATAATGGTTGGTAATCCTTCAGGTAGGACTAACTGGGTTTATCAGACATTTTTTGAGAAGAAGAAGGAGAATCCAAAGAGATATAAGGATTATCATGTAGTTCAGACCACTACTTATGATAATAGTTTCTTGCCTATGGATTATATTAAGAATTGTGAAAATAATTTTGATGAGGATTATGCAAGACGTTATCTTTATGGAGAATGGGGGAGTTTCGAGGGTCAGGTTTACAAGGATTTTAAGATGGATAAACACGTAGGTAGTTTTAAGAATACTGAATGTGCCTATCATATCGCTGGTTTTGATGATGGAACTCGTAATCCTGCTTGTCTTCTTGTGGTTGGTATTGATAGGGATAATAATATGTTTATTAAAGAAGAAATGTATGAATCCGGTTTAGTCGATAGTGAGAAAGCTGATAAGATTTATTGGTTGAATGAGAGGTATAAAGGTTTTAGGAAGATTTACTGTGATCCTAGTGCTTTGAGTATGATTCAGGCATTAAAGAATAAGAGGCTTAGAGTTGATGGTGCTGATAATGATATTACTAGTGGTATCAGTAAGCTTAAGTCTTTTTTTAAGAATGATATTGTGCATATAGATAAGTCTTGTAAGAATCTTATTAAAGAGATTGAGTCTTATCGGTATGAGAAAGATAAATTTAGTAAAAACTTGACGGAGCTTCCTATTAAAAAGAATGACCATGGTTGTGATGCACTCCGTTATAGTATTACAGCTTTTAATCCATTTAGGGAGAGGCGTAAATGTATTGGTCTTTTTAGGTGAAATTAATGAGAGAATTTAATATTTTTGGAAGACAGGTGTTTTCTTGGGGTGAACCTGAGCAGAGTAAGATTAAGAGAAAGGTTACTTCTACTGAGTATGGTGGGAGTGAATATAAGGTAGGTACTATTAGTTTGCAGATGCTTCGGAAGGTTGCATTACGTAGTCCTATCCTTTTGAAAGGTATTTATAAGAAGAATAAAGATGTTTTTAGAAATTGGTTCGAGATTAAGCCTGTTGATGATAATAAAAAACTTGATAAGACTGATGTAAAGATTTTGAAAGATTTTGATAAACGTAGCCTGTTTCCTCTCAAGCTTTTCCAGGCTGGTGTCTGTGCTGATATTTATGGCACTGGATTCTTGGAATATATTTTTTATAATGAGAAAGGTAGAGATATAAATCCTTCTACTAAGCCG
>Ga0272441_10013698_pt1 | contig 11627 bp, 8 predicted proteins | sample SSMProp6N_FD_193582 | JGI IMG/M metagenome (GOLD analysis project Ga0272441, IMG submission 193582) | Marine sediment archaeal communities from Little Sippewissett salt marsh, Falmouth, MA, United States - SSM-Prop-6N | ecosystem: Environmental > Aquatic > Marine > Wetlands > Sediment ... | reverse complement strand
CTTCTAAATTCGTTTGGTGCTAAAAGTGTTCCTGATGGCCCACCTACCTGAACGGCTTGTATATTTTTAATATCAGACCCAACCATTTCCAGTATGTTATAAACGTTAAATCCCCACTCTACTTCATAAATTCCCGGATACTTGCAATCACCAGAAATACTTAATACTTTAGTGCCTGACGATTCGGATGTGCCATATGTTTTATATAAGTCAGTACCAAATGTTAATATTTTTACAATAGAACAAAGAGTTTCAACATTATTAACAACAGTTGGTTTATCAAGATATCCTTTTTCAACAGGAAAAGGAGGCCTGTCTCTTGGTTCTCCCCGTTTTCCTTCAGCTGATTCGATTAAGGCCGATTCTTCTCCACAAACATAAGCGCCGGCTCCAAATTGAATTCTGATATCGAAATTGAATCCTTTAATATCTGCAATATTTTTACCAAGTAAATTTTTATTTCTGGCTTCATCAAGATAGCTTTCGAAATGTTTTTGAAGATATTTATATTCGTGTCTAACATAAAGAACTCCCTCAGAAGCACCAATAGCAAAAGCAGCTATAATCATCCCTTCAATTAACAGACGAGGGCGTTCGGTAAGGATTACCCTGTCTTTAAATGTGCCTGGCTCACCTTCATCAGCATTACAAAATATATATTTGATATCACCTTTAGCTTTCCTGCAAAATTCCCATTTTAAACCTGTTGGAAAACCTGCACCACCACGGCCTCTTATATTCGATGCTTTAACCTGTTCAATTACTTCTTCTGGAGTGTGTTGAGGTAAAATATTTTTAATAATATTATATGGGTTATAATTTTCGGCCAGTATAGGCCCTTTTTTTCTAATATTATTACACACCATTGAATTAATTAATTCACTGCCATTTTTACCATCTCCATTACCTTCAACTTGTAATTCTTTAAGACTTTTTCCTGCTTTAATATCATTAATAATTTCTTTAGCTCTGAATGGAGTTAAATTAGTAAAAATTTTACCATTAATAATGGCCGATGGTTCCTGATCACTCATCCCAATACAAGCTGTATTATATAATCCAATCAATCCATCCTTTGTTGCTGAATCAAATTTACAACCGGCAGCATCTTCAAATGCATTTGCTACATCTTTTCTCCCCATCATATTAGCTACAACGCTGTTATTTAAGTAAATATTAAATTTTCCTGGTGCTTTGGTATTAAAAAAGTGATAAAACGAAATTGTTTGCTGAACATCAACAGTAGATATTTCTAAAGCAACAGATATCTCTTTAATGGTTTGCTTTGATATATAACCTTCCTGCTCCTGAATATCAATAAGTATATCCATTAGCCTGGTTGTGTCCTTTTTATATTTTTCAATAATAGTTGTAATTGTTGATGCCATAAAATTTAAATTTTATTAAATCATATACCGATAAAATCTATTAATTTTACTGTTATTTGATTAACAGTTAATGAAGGTAACAAAAATATTACCTTTATTTAAAAAAAAAAATTGTTATGAAACAGTATTAAAATTAGAATTAATAATTAAATAATGTAATCTGCTGATATTTAATATAAAACACAGTAAAGCAATTTATATTTTAATTTATAGTAATGCTTAATAGCATAATAAATATTTACTAATTTATAGTAATTCTAATTAAAAGAAATGAACATTAAACCAATATAAACCTTTATAAAGTTAATGAAATATTTCATTTATTTTTGTGAATTAAATATAAAAATTGGAGTCATATAAAATATATATCAAGGGATTAATTCAGGGTGTTGGCTTTCGTCCGTTTATATATCGCAAAGCACATAATTGTTATATTAATGGCTGGGTAAAAAATACTACTGAAAGTGTAATTATTCACGCAGAAGGAACAATTAAAAATATAGATACATTTATAAAATCTATTAAGATTGAGGCACCAAAAGCTGCAAATATTTCTGAAATTGAAATTAAGAAAGAAAAATTTATAGATTATAAAGACTTTAAAATTTTACAAAGTGAAGACATTTCTGATAGCATCACCGAAATTAGCCCTGATATTGCCGTATGTAATAATTGCCTTGAAGATTTAAAAAAACAGAAAAATCGTATTAATTATCCTTTTATTAATTGTACAAACTGTGGCCCGCGTTTTTCAATTATTAAGGATATGCCATACGATCGGGATAAAACCACTATGGATGTTTTTGATATGTGCAAAAAATGCAAAAACGAATATTTAAATATTCATGATCGGAGATTTCATGCGCAACCTGTGGCATGTCTTAATTGCGGCCCAAAATACGAGTTATTAATAAACAAAAAAATTATTAAAGATTTTAACAAAATTGTATTAGAAATTGTAGGTTTAATTCTTCAGGGAAAAATTATAGCAATAAAGGGTTTGGGAGGATTTCATTTTGCTTGCGATGCAATAAATGATATTGCTGTAAAAAGATTAAGAAATTTAAAACTAAGGGAAGGTAAACCTTTTGCTGTTATGTTTAAGGATATATATGCTTTAAAAGAATATTGCATAATTAACGAAAATGAAGAAACGGTTATAAATTCCTGGAGAAAACCCATATTAATTGCTCAAGCGAAAAAATGGCTGGCTTATGATGTTAGTATTGGTTTTAATACAATAGGAGCTATGCTGCCATATTTACCATTTCATTATTTATTGTTCGAACATCTTCAAATTCCGGCAATTGTATTAACAAGTGGTAATATTTCGGATGAACCAATTTTAATAGATAATGAACTGGCAAAACAAAAGCTAAATACTATTTACGATGCTATTTTAACTTATAATCGCGAAATATACAATCGTGTAGATGACTCGGTATGCCATGTAATAAATAATTCTGAAAGGATTATGAGAAGATCTCGCGGTTATACACCGGTACCTGTAAAAATGGATATGAATGTCAATGGCATATTAGCAGTTGGTGCTGAATTGGTAAATTGTTTTTGCTTTGGAAAAGAAAATCAGGCTATATTAAGTCAGCATATTGGAGATTTGAAAAATTATGAAACTTATGAATTTTTTTCTCAAACCATAGGCCAGTTTAAAAAGTTGTTCAGAATTGAACCTGAAATAATTGTTTGCGATATGCACCCCGATTATTTATCAACAGGTTATGCAAAAGAGTCTGGGTTGCCTTTTATTGAGGTACAGCATCATCATGCACATATTGCATCCTGTATGGCAGAAAACAGAATAGATGAAAAAGTTATTGGGGTTAGTTTTGATGGAACAGGATTAGGGACTGACGGACATATATGGGGTGGAGAGTTTTTTATTTGTGATTTAAATAATTTTAAAAGATATACTCATTTTGAGTATATACCCTTACCAGGTGGTGATGCAGCAACTAAAGAGCCATGGCGAATTGGATTGTCTTATTTATATAAGGTTTTTGGCAATGAATTATTTAAATTAAATATTCCATTTGTTCGTGATTTAGATGAAGAAAAGTCAAAAATAATTATTCAAGCCATTGATCATAATATTAATTGCCCCTTATGTTCAAGTGCTGGCAGATTATTCGATGCAGTTGCTGCTATTTTAAACATATGTTCAATAAGCAAGTTTCATGCCGAGGCACCAATGCGACTTGAAAGTTTAATAAACCCGAAAAATTACAGTGAATATATATATAATATAAATAATACAATTAATTATTATTTTGTTATTAAGGGAATTGTACAAGATATTATGCAAGGCAATAATATTGGAGATATTGCTGCCAAATTTCATAATACAATAATTTCAATTATTTTTGCAACCGTAAAAAGGATGTTCGAAGAAACTGGTATTAAGAAAGTTGCTCTATCGGGCGGAACATTTCAGAACAAATATATCTCAGAAAGAATAGAAAATAAGTTACTAAATAATGGCTATGAATTACTAATTCAGAAATCAGTTCCTGTAAATGATGGTGGAATAGCACTAGGACAATTAGCCATTGCAGCAAAAAGGAGGGAGATGCGATGTGTTTAAGTATACCGGCAAAAGTTATAAATATTGAAGGAGACAAAGCAAAAGTATCTGTTGGTGGTACTATTGTTGAAGCTGGGCTTCATTTATTAGACAATGTATCAATTGGTGATTATGTGCTTGTTCATACCGGATTTGCGATTCAAAAAATTAGCGAAGAAGAAGCCAAAGAAACCCTCGAATTATTTAAGGAGTTTGAAGAATTAAATCAACAAATGGACAAGGAAGATAATAATTAGTAATCAAGCAGTCTTCAGTACTCACATTGTTAAAATCTTATCACTAACAACTTAAAACTAAGATAAATTTAATATTAAGAACTGCTGACTGAGAAGTGAAATATGAAGTATATTGATGAATATAGGGATAAAAAAATTGTTCAAAAATTAGTTGAACAGATAAGAATAATTTCAAAAAAGCAAGTGGCCTTTATGGAAGTATGTGGTGGCCATACCATGTCAATTCAAAAATTTGGAATTCCTTCACTTATACCATCAACAATAAAATTGCTTTCAGGTCCGGGTTGCCCGGTTTGTGTAACTGATCGTAAGTATATTGATCAAGCTATTGCCTATTGTCGTTTAAGTAATGTTATTATTACAACTTTTGGTGATTTAATTCGTGTACCGGGTTCAACATCAACACTTGACATAGAGAAAGCAAATGGTGCTGATATCCGTATTGTGTATTCTTCGCTTGAAGCCATAAAAATAGCTGAGCAAAATCCTGATAAACGCGTAATTTTTTTAGCTATAGGTTTTGAAACAACAGCACCAGGAACTGCAGCAGCTATTATTGATGCAAATACTAAAAAGATAAATAATTTTTATGTATACAGCGCCCATAAAGTTATGCCTCCTGCAATGTCAGCATTAATTGATGAAGGTGTTAATATTAATGGATACATGAGCCCTGGCCATGTAAGTGCAATTACAGGTTCAGAAATATATAAAGATATTGCCGATAAGTATGGATTAGCAGTTGTAATTTCAGGTTTCGAACCTGTTGATTTACTACAGTCAATTTATATGCTGGTAAAACAGGTCGAGGAAAATGATCCTAAAGTTGAAATTCAATACAAAAGAGTTGTTTGCGAAAAAGGAAATCCAAAAGCTCTGGAAATAATCGATAAAGTTTTTGAACCACGAGATGATTGGTGGAGAGGATTAGGAGTTTTAAATAGTAGCGGATTGGGAATAAGAGATAAGTATTCAACTTTTGATGCAGAAAAAAATATAAAAGTTGATGTAGAACCTACGCTGGAGGATAAAGCATGTATTTGTGGATCAATTTTAAAAGGTTTGAATACTCCAAAAGATTGCAGGCTTTTTGGCAAAGCATGTACACCGGTTAATCCAATTGGAGCATGCATGGTTTCGAATGAAGGGGCTTGCGCTGCATATTATAAGTATAATAATAATGATTAAAGCAATACTTTTAGGACACGGTAGTGGAGGCAAAATGTCTCATAATTTAATTACTGATTTATTTGTAAAATATTTTTCAAATCCTGTTTTACAAAAACAAACAGATTCAGCATTACTAAAAATTGATAATCAGGATATTGCTTTTACTACTGATTCATATGTAGTTGATCCGGTTTTTTTTCCTGGCGGGAACATAGGTGATCTTGCAATTTGTGGAACTGTAAATGACTTAGCTGTTTCAGGAGCAAAACCGTTATATATTTCTGCCTCTTTTATTATTGAAGAAGGATTTAAACTGGATGAGTTAGAGGAAATTGTTAATTCTATGACAGAAAGAGCCAGAGAAGCTAATGTTTTAATAGTTACGGGTGATACAAAAGTTGTAAATAAAGGAAAATGTGATAAAATTTTTATTACTACCTCTGGAATTGGGAAATTAAATAAGAACTATGTACCTATTAGTACAGGAAAGAATATTAAAATTGGAGATCAATTAATAATTAATGGTACAATAGCAGATCATGGAATGGCCATTATGGGAGCCAGAGAAGGCATAAATTTAATATCAGATATACAATCAGATTCAGCTCCATTAAATCATTTAATTCAAGAAGTTTTATCAAATTCAAATAGTGTTAAATTTATGCGTGATGTAACCCGTGGTGGATTAGCAACTGTATTGTCTGAAATTACTAAAGGAAAGTTTTTTGGTATTGATATACAGGAAGAAAAAATTCCTTTAAATGAAAATGTAAATGGAATGTGCGAATTATTGGGTTTTGATCCAATGTTTGTGGCGAACGAAGGAAAAGTATTAATAATTGTTAATAAAGAAGATTCAAATAAAATATTAAATATAATCCGAAATAATAAATATGGTAAGCAAGCTGAAATTATTGGAGATGTTGTTAGTGAGCATACTGGTAAATCAATATTGAAAACCCAAATTGGTGGCAGCCGTATAATTGATATGCTTGCAGGAGAACAACTGCCAAGGATATGCTAAAAAGTAGGGTGTCCTAAAAAGTGGCTTGTTCGTTATTGCGAGTATAACGAAGCAATCTTTTGATATTGATTACCATAGATTATTTCGTCGTAACTTCTCGTAATGACCTGAAGAAAAGACTTTTTGTACACCCTCTAATAACTAAACAATATGCACGAATTATCAATAGCACAAAATATTGTAGAAATTGCTGAAGAATACGCATTAAAAAACAATGCTGAAATAATAACAGAAATTGAAATTGAGGTGGGAGAGATGAGTGGTGTTGTTGTTGAAGCACTTGAATTTGCCATGCAATCGGCAACTTTAGATACTATGCTAAGTAAGGCAAAAATGGATATAATTAATATTAAGGGTAAGGTAAAATGCTTGGAATGTAAAACTGAATTTTTTGCTTCTTCATTATTTGATGTTTGCCCAAAATGCAATTCATTTCATACAGAAATAATTTCCGGAAAAGAACTAAGGGTAAAGTCAATATTGGTAGAATGATAATATCTGAATTATAATTCCTAATTTTGTAATAATTTAAAAATTTAAATCAATAAATACTATGTGTGATACTTGCGGTTGTAGCGATCCAAATAATGAAGTAAAAATTACAAAACCCGGTGTTGAAGAAAATCACCATCATCATAGCCATGATCATACGCATCCTCATCTTCACCCACACTCTCACTCTCATGACCATAGCCACAGTCATGAAAAAAAAATAAATCTTGAAATAGATGTGCTGAGTAAAAATAATTTAATTGCAGAAAGAAACAGGGGATATTTTGAGGCAAAAAATATTATTACTTTTAATTTAGTTAGTTCGCCCGGCTCGGGAAAAACCAGTTTATTAGAAAAAACAATTTCCGATTTAAAAAATGAAATAGATTTTTATGTAATTGAAGGAGACCAGCAGACTTTAACTGATGCTAACCGGATTGATGCAACAGGTGCTCCTGTTGTACAGGTTAATACTGGAAATGGTTGCCATTTAGATGCTGAAATGATTAATAAATCAATAAAACAACTCAATATTAAAAATAATGGAATGCTTATTATTGAGAATGTTGGTAACCTGGTATGTCCTTCAATGTTCGATTTAGGCGAAACAAAACGAATTGTTGTAATGAGTGTTACCGAAGGCGAAGATAAGCCATTGAAATATCCAAATATGTTTCAATCCTCGGATGTGTGTATTATTAATAAAATTGATCTGTTACCCTATTTAGATTACGATATCGAACTGGCCAAAAAATACGCTTTACAGGTTAACCATCATTTACATTTTTTTAAATTGTCTGTAAAAACCGGCGAAGGTATTAATGATTGGTATAACTGGTTAAAAGAAATAGAATAATAATATCATTTAAACCATTAATTACTATGTTAAAAATACACAACTATGTATTAGTAATCCTGATAATTTGCTGTAATTTCATTGTATTTGCGCAAAAATCAAATGAGTTAATTATTAATGTTCATGGAAGGAATACCACTTCACTTGATGGAGAATGGAATATTATTATCGACAGGTATAATAATGGATACTATGATTACCGCCAACAGCCAACGGCTGATGGATATGCTTTAAACCAAAAACCAAAGTCAAAATCAGATCGTATTGAATATAATTTTGATACAAGTCCAACAATTAAAGTGCCTGGCGATTGGAATACACAAATGAAAGAACTCTATTATTATGAAGGAACAGTTTGGTATAAGAAATCATTTGAATATTCAATAAAAAAGAATAAAAGGTTATTTCTTTATTTTGGAGCAGTGAATTACCATGCAATAGTTTTTTTAAATGGAGAGAGAATTGGAGAACATATAGGAGGATTTACTCCTTTTAATTTTGAAATTACAAGTAAAGTAAAAGATGGAGAAAATTTTATTGTAGTTTATGTTAACAATGAAAGAAAAAAGGAAGGAGTACCAACCTTAAAAACCGATTGGTGGAATTATGGTGGAATTACACGTTCAGTTAAACTTATCGAAACATCAAAAACATTAATCCAGGATTATTTCATTCAGCTTAAAAAGGGTTCTGAAAATGAAATTGAAGGATGGGTAAAATTAAACGGAAATTCTAATGAACAAGATATATCAATTGAAATTCCTGAAATCAATTCAATATCAAAATTTAAAACTGACAAAAATGGTTATGCTAAGGTTAATATGAAAATTAATGTTGAATTATGGTCACCTGATAATCCAAAGTTATATGAGGTAAAAATTAAATCTGAGACAGATATAATTATAGATAAAATAGGTTTTAGGACAATCGAGGTATTTGGACAAGACATATTATTAAATGGCAATTCAATATTTTTAAGAGGGATGTCAGTACATGAAGAAGCTCCTTATAGAACTGGACGGGCATACTCAGAAGAGGATGCAAAAACTATACTTACCTGGGCAAAAGAGTTGGGTTTAAATTTTTTACGATTAGCACACTATCCGCACAATGAAACCATTGTTAGAATGGCCGATGAAATGGGAATATTATTATGGTCTGAAATACCAGTTTACTGGGTAATAGATTTTAAAAATCCTGTAACACTTAGAAATGCCTTAAACCAGCTTACCGAAAATATTACAAGAGATAAAAACAGGGCATGTATTATTATTTGGTCAATGGCAAATGAAACACCAATTAGTGAATTTAGAAATCAATTTCTTGTTAAATTAGTAAATCAAACCCGAAAATTGGATAATACCCGTTTAATTAGTGCAGCTCTCGAAGTAGAATATCCTAAAGATAAATTTAGCCCTTATGTAAATGATCCATTTGGAAAACACCTTGATGTTTTAAGTTTTAACGAATATATTGGTTGGTATGATGGTTTGCCAGATAAATGCAAAAAAGTAAATTGGGTAATAAATTTTGATAAACCTATAGTTATTAGCGAATTTGGGGCAGGTGCAAAACAAGGTTTTTATGGCGATAAAGATGAACGTTGGACTGAAGATTTCCAGGAAGACTTATATATAAAAACGTTACAAATGATTGATAAAATAGAAAATCTGCGTGGCGTAATTCCCTGGATTTTAATGGATTTTAGATCGCCGAATAGGGTATTACCAGAAATTCAAGATGGTTTTAACCGGAAAGGAATTATTACTGAAAATGGTAAAAAGAAAAAAGCATATTATATTTTAAAAGATTGGTATAAAGAAAAAACTGAAGAATTTGAATAGAAAATTTAACAGGTATTTAATACCTGTTAAATTTTTATAGATAATTTAATTTGGACTATATTTTTCTAAACGGCCCTTAAAACTTCCCATACCAAACCATAGATTTCCTCTTGTGTCTTCAAAAATTGATTGGTACACTATTGTTCTACTTTCGCTTTCCCTTATTAATACCCATGTGTTATTTTCAAATTTATATATTGCACTCATTGTTGCACACCATAATGTTCCATTTTTATCAAGATACAAATCATTAATTTGCCCTTTTTTATCTACCGGATAATCTTTCCATGAGTTATCATCATATTTATAAATATTTCCACCTTTGAAATTAAATAAATTCATTAGTGCGCAATACCAAATATACCCTTTTTCATCTTCAATTATTCTGCCTGCTCTTGGCACATCATCTAAACCATTATTGTTCTCGAACTTTTGCCATTTTTCGTTGTTATACTTTAAAATTCCGCCATAATAACCTATCCAAATATTATTTTTACTATCCAGGAGAAATGATTTTGCTCCTTTAACCTTTTGTTCTAATATAAATTCAGAAGCATTATACTTTACTATACAATTATTTAAACAAAACCATATATTTCCTGAATTATCTTCGTTAATTAAATTAATTTGATATACACCCTTAGGTGCATTACTTTGATTTTTTATATTTTTAATATTTTCATATACTATCCATTTTCCATCGTCTAAACAAAAAAGTTCTCCTTTCCAGTGTCCTAGCCATAATTTGTTATTACTATCAACAAAAATACTATATATTTGAATTATTGGTTTTTTAGGTTCTACCACTTTTGTTCCTGAATATAATTCGAGTGAATTATTTTTAATAATATAATTTTTGTTATCTTTTTTCGAATAAAAAATCATTCTGTTTTCATTATCAAGTATTCCTGTCATAACCAATAGCTCATTACCATTCCATAACATGGTGTTTTTATTTGAAGCAAACCAAATCCAATCATTTTTTTTATCCAGCGCAGCCACCCAATCAACTCTCGAACCAGTTTTAGCATTAGCAATTTCGCCTGCAGTTGTTTGAGATAGTAAGCTTATTCTTTCCGAATCGTAAATAGTCCATTTTTCTTCGTTAAATTTTAATAAATCACCTTTTGTAGATGTTGCCCAGATGTTTCCTGATTTATCTTCGCATACAACTCTTGTATCATTTCCTCCTTTAATCAGTCCTGTTTGAATTTGGTCTGTATATATTTTCCATTGTCCATAACAAGCAATATTAATTACAAAAAAAATAAATAATACAAATTGAATTAATTTTAAAGTTTTCATAGGTTTAATTTTAATATTGTTTAATAAATAAAAATAAATACTAAAATATTTTAAAAATTTTAAATATTGGAATTTATATATAATAAAAAAGCCGGGTTTATATAACCCGGCTTTTTTATTTAAATTAAGTATTATTATTCTATCACAACTCTTTCTCTAAATATACCTGCTTCTGATCTAATTTCTAACATGTATATACCTTGAGAAATATCTGATAAATTGATTTCATAAGATGGAGCATAATCTAATTTTTTATAGATTGCTACCCTTCCACCTATATCAATTAATGATAGTTCAACAATACCTCCAATTTCACCTTCTAATTCAATAAATACTATTCCACTTGTTGGATTTGGATAAACACTCATAGGTGCGGTTTCGTTATTGTTAATACCAACTAAACAAGCATCGAGTATTACATTAAGAAGTTGATAGGTTTTAATTACAGTACCACTTCCATCGAGTGCTCTAATGTTAACATCAACATCACCATATACTTTATTATTCCATTCAATTTGAACAGTTAACCCGTCATTGTTAACTATTACACCTGCATTTTTAGGTGAAATATCCCAGAGGTATGTAACTGCTCCAATTACTGGTATTACAGTATGCGATGTTGTTTTATTGTTACATATAACAATAGTTTCCGGATCAATATCAATACCATCATTACAATCTTCAACAGTAACATCAATGGAATCGCTTGT
>Ga0272441_10013697_pt1 | contig 11627 bp, 14 predicted proteins | sample SSMProp6N_FD_193582 | JGI IMG/M metagenome (GOLD analysis project Ga0272441, IMG submission 193582) | Marine sediment archaeal communities from Little Sippewissett salt marsh, Falmouth, MA, United States - SSM-Prop-6N | ecosystem: Environmental > Aquatic > Marine > Wetlands > Sediment ... | reverse complement strand
CGAGTTTTGCCCTGCTCCTGAGTCGCGCCATATCCCACTGATCATAACATGTTCCGTGATCCAATCCGTTCTCAGGATGTGCCCTGATGAGCGGCTGTCCGTTCAGATACGTAATACTGCCCGGAGACAGGACAAGGTAGCCGTGATCATCTTGCCGGAAGATGACTTGCCATTTCCAATTTCTTGCCATGCCCCACCATTTCAGGACCATGTCGATGGACCTATGAACATCTGGCATATGCAGAATCTCTCGGGCTCCTTCGATCTGTTCAGAGCTCAGTCCGAATTCGTGGAGCCTGATGCAGTTTGCATATGACGTCGTTGGATTCTCAGGTCCGAGAGCTTGACTCCTCTCATGTTGGGTCAGAAACGTGAGAATGTCTTCCTGACTGTTCCAGTCCAGTTCTTTGTAGAACCGTCGGGGATTCAGTTTTGATCTCATGATAGCCTCCTTTCGAAAGAGAAGAGGCAGCAGGCCATTGACAGACCGTGCTGCCTCTTTTCCAATGTTGGTGCGCCCTACGAGAAATCGCAGATGCCGGCTTCTCGCATGCTGAGATACGGCTTGTTCATTCCTCTGTGCCTACCAATAACAACATGATCCAGGACCTTGATGTCCAGGATCTTGCCGGCCTCGATCATCTGGCGCGTGATCCTGATGTCCTCGGCACTTGGTGTCGGGTCACTGGACGGATGATTGTGTGCAAGAATAACAGCAGAGGTTGTGAGTTGTCCTATCGCTAATCTGAATACTTCGCGAGGATGAGCCAAGGAAGCATCTGCCACCCCAAGACTGACCATCTGGCGATCAATCAAGAGATTCTTGGTGCTCAAGAGCAGGACGTGAAATGCTTCTTGAGCCAAGTCTGCAATGTCTTGGCACAGCTGATACACATCTTCTGGGGTGCGGACAACTATGTCCTGAGCTGCTTCCCGGACAAGCGGAAGCTGGATGACTGCTGTTCTGTATTTCATGTTTGTTTCCTCCAAAAGAAAAGACAGACAGCCTGGACTGTCTGTCTCAGAGTCTTGATCTCGATTTCCTTCAGACCTTTCTGCAGCATCTCCTGCACTTGACGCACGCGCCCTCCTTTGGCCAAGGCGCTGTCGCTGTCTATGTAGGGCATGTGCCTGGAATGGCGAGCCTGTTTCGGACAGACCGATCAGGAAACACTACCAAGCCGCCTGCCACAGCATCTGCTCTGGCGTGAAGTCTGGCTGGCGGCTGTTCGCCGACTGTGTAATAGGACAACCCGAATCCAGGGAATTGCCTGCTGATCTGAAGCATCTGCCGCCAATTGTCTTGGTCGCAGGAGAGCAGCAGCCTGAGATTTGGAATCTGTGCCAGAACCTTGAGCACTCTCGAGTCTCTGCTGCGCGTATAGGCCCAGAACAGCGCGGATAGGTATTCCCGGCATGTCAGGCGCCACGCCTTTGCGTAGTGCAGTGAGAAAAACTCACCACTCACATGGATTCTGAACAATGCGAACCGCTCTGCAGCGAGTGCCGTAGTGAGCAATTCTGCCATTGCGCCAGCTTTCCTTGCCTTGCGCAACACGCGCCAATTGCGGTGATACGAATTCCGAACGTACTTGAACCGGAATCTTCCCTTCTTTGCGTAGCAGCCGGCCGAGCATGTCGGCGTTGCATAGAGGCAAACGCTACTGCTTGCGGGCAGCGAGAACGCATTGGTCTGTCCGACTCGCTCCCGCACCTTGGCCGCACTGGTCAAAGACAGACCTGTCCTATGTCTAATCTTCATGATGAACTCCTTCTGAAAGGAAAGAGAGGCAGACCTTCGGAAGAGGAATCTGCCTCTTGATGATGGGACTGGCTTATGCCCAGGTCAGCCTGCTGCTGGTGCAGCAGCTGGCTCTGACGTCAGCTTTGTCACGCGATCTTGGGCTGCCTGCAACGCGATCTCAGCGTTCTGGATCTCGCAGATACGCAGCCATTCGCGAAGCTCTGGCAGGATATCGGCGATTGCGTCGACCATGGCGTTGTTCAGATCATAGTAGTCGGCGCAGACATCGTTGCCGCCCTGGATCCAATACGCCATTCTGTACTCGACGCTCACGCAGCCTTTGGACCGGTCGAACTGATCGAGAAACCGCTGCGTGTCGTCCGGGTCCCTGAAATAGGTGCCCCAGAACCCGCCACGGTCGTAGTGCGCGATGAAACTGCAGTGCTGGATCAGATGGCTGTAGAGCCTGCGAGTGAAGTGCCTGAACTCGAACCCGTTCCTGACGAACCCGATCCATGCATTCAGTACATTTTTCTTCTCGTGTGCTGACATGAATTGTGCATCTGAGAATTCGTGGTCATGTTTGCTTCTGGTCATTGTCTGTTTCCTCCTCAACAAAAATGGCGTGCCGTATGGCACGCCTTCAGTTCTTTGTGGTCGTTTCTGGTTCGTTCGTCTATTGGGTCTTCAGTTCCCCTTTCTGCATCTGTGGCCGCGGACGGGACAGACCTCTCCCTGTGTCGCAGAGCTCAGCGCGGCTTCCACTCGGTCGAGTGCTGCCTTGCTGTCTCTGTAATCGACCTGCGAGCCCTGGTCATGTTTCGCATCGCGCTCCAAATGGCCCAGTTCGTCCCTCGCCAACTGCAAGACAACGTCAATGTCGTTTCTCCAACACACTCGATACATCAGCCGGACCTCCTGCCATTCTTTTCTTCGTCGAATTGTGTCACGTTGCCGTAGGCGTCGTGCCAGGTGGATTTCTCATGTTCTGGATCGTTCTCTTCATCCACCAGGAAGTGCGAGAACTCCTCGCCGAACTCGATATCGGTCACGCCTTCCGGCAAGTAACGCACATTGTTTCTCTGGAATGTGCAGTAAAGATCATCAAATAGACCTTGCGCCACGTGCACGGCCTGCTCGTGGCTCTCTGCCTCTATGCCTTCCTGGTTCAGCCGAACAATGACGAATAGATGTACGACGTGTTTCATACCTTGTCCTCCTTCCGTAATGGTGTCCCTATGAGTTGATGATGTGTCACCACGCATCTGGCTAATCGAACCTTCCGCCCTGGCTCCAGCTCGTGACTTCGGTGTTGCGATGGACGCGCCACCAGGTTTTGCCGAGCCGAAGCATCCTGTGTTCAGGATGGCGCACGCAGCCGGTTGCCAGGTTCGCGTCGTCCGACAGTCTGAGCTGTCTGCACTGATGCGCGTTGCTGCCAGGATCAGTTCGGGGCAACGGGCCCACGCTCGATTTCACACGGCGCAGTTGCCGGATTGTCCATCCATTCGCACGTGCGACCTCCCGGTCTGACATGCCAGTATCGACGAAGAACCATTCGCCTTGCCGGACAACAGTCACGCCAGCGCTTCTGCAGGCCTCGACCTGAGGCGGCTTCAGGAACTGAAACGCGTCCTTCACTGTGTCGGCCTTTTTGCCGAGCTGCGCCACGAAGTACGCGCGCTCGTCCATTGAACAGAGATACTGGTTGCCCTGCCATCTGATCAGGCAGGCTCCGAGTATGTGCCAGTAGGCTCTGTTCTCTTCCCAGGAATACTTGATAAGCATTCCTTGTGCTGGCGGTTTGAAGGGTCTGTCTTCTCCCCGCTTTCGCCACGGCGCATGCGTATCTGAGCGTTCAAGCTCGATCTGCGTGTCTGGGTGCCAGTCCACGATGTTCAGCGCACTGATTTCCTCTGGACGTATGCCGGCAGATTGCAGTGCGCTGAAGCTGACGGTCGGGCCGTCACAATAGGACTGGATAAGGCCTTGATGTGCGCCAGTGCTGACTGAATAGCGGTCGCCTTGTTTCAGGAATAGGCTGTCAGCCAGCCAATACGCCATGGGCCACCAGCCGTACGAATTGATAACTCGCGGTGAGCACGAGATGTGTAGTCCGTGCCAGAACACATCACCTTTTCTCTTGTTGATTCGCCTTTCAGCGAACCGCTTGACTACTTCTGCATGGTTCATCTTCTGTCCCCTCCTTGTTTCTGTTTCTATGAAAAGAGCCCTGGCCAAAGGCTTGTGACTCGTTTGATGGCGATGAAAGTGAGGTTTGGGCTGGAGAAGCCCGGAAGTCCCTGATTTCAGGGAGTTGAGAGAAAGGTCTCAGCTATGAAGTCGTCTGCCGTATTGAGAAGTGTTGGCATCAGAATCCGGCATGATCCTTGTGCCACATGAGCTCGTTGGCTCACGAATTTTGTGAACTGCCTGATGCTTCCTACATGTTGTTGGGAATGCAGTAGGAGTTCGTTGATTGTGAACACATGCGTAAAGGCAGCCAGGTTTATAAACCTTCCGGTCAGTGTCATCACGCGTGAGGGGTAAAGTATATAAAGGATGGAGCCTTGGAGAGGGTATGGAAGACTCTGATGCCGACAAGACAGCCGGCCCTCTGGTGTTGCCTCTGCCCACGGCAGAGACATTCACCATTCCTCTCTTCAAGCGGCGTCGTTCGTGCTACCAGGATCAACAAGAGAACCCGCGCTCAAGAGCGCGGTCAGTTGTGATCAGGTAGACTCATTCCGCCTTGAACAGTGTGGAATGGATACACTGGAAACACTCTCTACTCATTAGAGTACTCAATAGACAGATAAACAGATAGATATGGAAGAACCGGAAAATGGCAAAACCTGAAAAGATCATCATGGTCGGCCCATGCAGGGCATCTGTATTCAGAAATGTGATTCACAAAGATGGTAAGCAGTTTGAACTACCCAAGGTCGTGTTTGAGCTAAGGTTCAAGGATAAGCGGGACGGCAAATGGAAGGGCACCAATACGTTGACTGCCACTGAGATTCCAAAAGCGATCCTTGCCTTGCAGAAAGCGTTTGAATATCTGGTGTCAAAGAAGCAGGACAATAATCCTGTCCAGTCATAGGCACAATCAGGCGCAGGAATCAGATTGTGGATTCTGGCTGCTATTCAGAGAGTAGTACTGGCGAGCAGCTTCCTCGAAGTACTGCCGAAGCCTTCTCACCCATAAGGGCAATCCATGAGATGGCGCACCAGCTAGATAGTCTTTGTTGCACCCATGGCTTTTCTTGTCTTCGAGTGTCATGTTTGCTGCGTGGGGCCAGCGACTTAAAAATCTATTGCTCAATCTGTGCGGAGCAGATTTGCGGTAGTTCCCAATCGGAAAGGGTGGACGCGGTCCGCGACAGTCAGCGAGAATCCGTCATGAATTTCGAGATCAATCCTTGTTTGACAATTGCCTGGGCGATTTGGGCAAGGGCCTTTGGATCAGCTGACAATTCATTCATCAAGATATTGATGTTGGTCCTTCTCTCCAGCGCCTGTTCAGTCTTCTCCTTCCATTCCTTCATGATGTCGCTTTCGCGTTGCTGTCTCTCCAATCTGACCCTCAGATCTTCAATCTCGGTACCGGCGAACTTTTCGTCGAGCTCTTTGCTCAACATGCCTGCCCTAGAAATGTAGACATCCGGCATATCACTAGAGAATCTCCAGCCATATCTGTAGCACAGTTCTTGCCGGTTCAGCTTTGGCGCGTAGTGTGTGGCAGAGCTGTGCCGAAACAGATGGTAGTGGAGAGATCTACCCAAGACCTTCTTCCCGAGGCGGTGCATGAACTTCCTGCTGTTGTCATACGTCTGGTCGTAAACCGGGTCGGTTGACTTGACGCCGGCAGCCTTCCGGTCCTTCAAGAAGTCCTTCACAGCCTCGAGAGAGTGCCTCCAGTATAGACGGATGACCCTTCCTGCTGTCTTGGAATACTCCTCTTTAAGCGTAAGCTGGACATAGTTCTCCTTGCCTTCAGGAAGTTCAATGTCTTCGAATCGGATATTGTGGAACTCAGTTGCCCGGGCACCTGAGTCGAAGAGCACAGCAATCAGAAATCGTTCGCGCGGTGATTTACAGCTTTTGTAGAGTCGTTCGACTTCAGACTCCTTGAGGTAGTCTGGTGTCTTATTCATCTGGCGCGTATCCAGCCAATCAGCGAGCTCAGATGCCTTGGTGGCTCCCAGTTTCCATCTAAGGTAGATCCTCAGAGCTCTTCGAATATCCACCATGGTCGCATGAGAATATGGCTGCTTGCGGGTGTTCTTCAACCGGCCGGAACTCATCGCTTTCTCGAACCGCTCGATGTCGCGGATGGTCCAGGCTGAGACAGGCTTCTTGACGAATTGCAGGACCGGCTTCAAGAGATCCAAGTATTTCAACTGCCTGGCCTCGGAGATCTTCCGACCTTTGTTCACCTTGCCCAGTTCCAGGTCGTCCAGAAATCTCAGCAAATCGCGTTTATCCTCCTCGGCAATCTTCCATTCTGGAATTGCCTTCTTTCGCGCGGTGATGTTCCGGTTGTTGATCTCGATTCTGATGTTTGCCATGCATCGTGTCAGGGAAAAGGCCTTAATAAACCTTTCCCCTAACTGGGACAGAAAGTTCCCACGCCCCGACCGAGACTGGGAAGAAAGTGTCCCAGTTAGCCCTTTTTCTCTGTGTTGCGGCTTTGTTTGACCGCCTCTTTGATTGTGGTAATCTCATCATCCTCTGTTACTGCAAATGGCTCGCCAGCTAGAATTGCTCTGCTCAACTTCTCTGCCATTGTGGGCTCATTGTCTGATTCATGATCTGATTCTTCCATTCAAGACATACGCATCCAGGCTTTATATGTCTTTCGGAAATCCCATGGCCCTGCAGTTTCGAATGCTTTGCGCACCAGCCTTATAAGCCAGTGTGTCTTTGTTGTCGGATGACATCAGACAAATACGGCCAGGAAGAAAATGCGGCATCACTCGATGAGAAGCTCAGCGGCTTGGAGGAGGGTGTGAACAAGCTGCGGACAATAGTTGGCGGAGTGTATGATCGAGTCACTGACCTGATGAAGCGTACGGAGTCTGTGTATGACATGATCGCCTATCGTAATGATGTGCCTATCTTTGATCCTGCAGGCATACCTGATGATTTCTTGGGTGACTTGGAAGAGGAGTAGCGGAGACATGTCAGCTGGCTGAGCTGACAGGGACTTGATTCCGTATGGATTGTCTACCAGCTTTATTTAGTACCCATCAGTAGTCAATCTATGGGAAGAAAAGATGGTGTGACACAGCGGTTCCTGCGCGGTTGCCAGAAAAGGGCAGTCATACAATCTCTCACCAAACCAAGATCGCCATCAGAGATCTGGCATCTGGCAAGACTCTCTGCCCCGCGAATCCAACTTCGAGACATAGGATCTATCCTGCGCAAATCTCAACGACAGGGTTGTGTCATGTGTGTGAATCCTGAAGCTGTGACCGGCAGATTGTATTGTCTCACTGACGCAGGAAAGCGTGCTGTGCGACGGGTGTTTGGCATTCGTATAGAATCCTTGCCTGACGATATGGACTGGCACGCCTATTCTTTTGTTGTTCGCGGAGCTGTCAGGCGCCTGGTCATTCAGGAACTGGGCGCGCACGTTGAGACTGCGGCTCCCTACAGGACTGCTGCTCAGATTCGTAGATCCTTGAAAGAAAGAACAGCTGTATCGCTCGGCCAGGTGTGTCGGGCCCTGCGGCAACTCAGGAACTGCGGTTTGGTGGAGTTCGTGGCCGACACGTGCCGACATGAAAGCAGGTTGAATGTTCTCACAGAGTGTGGGCAGCGAATACTGAGGCAATTGCAGAAGTAGACGTATCCAGGCTGTTTGTTTTGCTGCAGACTTCTCATCACCAGCAACAGAATCCTGTCTCAGAATCGCTGAAATCAGCGGAAAACCCTACTCCTCACAGGATCTCAATCCTATTCATCTCCCAAAAGCCGGCTTTTCAGAAGGTCCTTGGCATTGTCACTCAACCATATGCGTTTGCTCCGGCCTTTGGGTGTCACATTTTCCTGCTCGCGTATCAGGCCCTTGTCCAGCAGGCTGTGTTTCGTTTTGTCCCCCTGCCTGCCACTCAATCCCAATCGCTTGTATCTGGCAGACACTCCTGAGTCAGACACTAATGCTACATCTCTGAGAAACGCAAGTTCAGGTTCAGACACCTCAATACTGATGCCTCCGGCTGTTGCGTAGAGCTGTACGTGTGGCGCCATGTGTTTTTGCAGTATCTCATCTGTGACCACGCCTTTCTGGATCTCCATCTCCGGAATCCTGACCAGAACGGCATTGTGGAACCGGCCCTGCAGCTTTACGACAGCGTCTCCAACATCCAAGTTGCCGAGCAGATCCCTTTGTTCGTCAGTCAGGAGCATACAACCCGCCATCGCTGATACATCGGCACGGCTCTTCAAGTTCATGCAGATTGAGCAGTACGTATTTCCCAGCGCAGTCAGGGAGATTTCGCTCGGATGCTGGTCCAGCACAAAGATTCCTTCACCAAACTCCCGGATTTCACGAAACACCACGTCCATGACAGATTCGCCGCCAGACAGACTGCGGCGGCCGCTTGAAAGGATGTGGTGGGCTTCTTCCAAGATCAAAGCATGATCAAATCTTTCACGCCGGTTTTGTGCCATACGAAAGTGATGAATCCAGAGAATCAGACCTTCGACAAAGAAGATCTTGTCTGCCTGTGTGAGAGCATCAAGTTCGAGAATTACTTGCTTTGACATCAATTGCTCAAGCCCCCCGTTTCTTCCGGTATTGATCAGTCTATCCATCTCGCCAAAACACAGCGACGAGACCGCTCTCAGCGTGGACGTCATCCAGTTCAGTTCTCTGCCCTTGGCTGGATACTCCTTGAGCCAGGTCAGCACATCCCGGAAAGTCGGGTAAGACTTGACTGTCTCGTCATACACTCCGAACTTCTCATACACCTTGTCGATCGCGTTGGTGAGCAACCAGATACAACCATCACCCAGAAAGAAGGCGTGCGCCACGATTTCAATGAGTTTCTTCATCCAGACTTTTGCTGGCGTGTGGCGTGGCGGGATCAGAGGGTTGAACCTGAGCGGAGCAATGTTCCTGCCGATTGTATAGGCCTGCAGATCTTCGAAACCCGGCAGCACCATCATGTCTCTGTAGTTTCGTTTCCAGTCGAAGATCAAGAAGGGCGTGCCGGCTTCCACGAGATTCTTGATCACAAGAAATCCAAGATTGGTCTTTCCACTACCTGATCGTCCGAAGATTCCCACATGCTGAACAAGCTCAGTATCTCGCAGACCAAGTGGATAGAGTTCTTTGTTGTTGTAGACAACATTGCCCAGCATGAATGAGCCTGCTGCCTTTTCTTTTCCAGGCGGCAACAGCACAGACTTTGTAGAATCAAGATCATTCGAGAGATTTGAGGCAGCCAGCATCTGCAGATATTCAGCAATTTCAGTCTTGCCGTCGTCATCTTCGAACAAGTAGTTCTGCCAGATCTTGTCTATCTGTTTTCCGAGCACAGGTTTCAGCGCCAGACACAGTTCCCTGACCTTGTCGTCAGGGCTGTTGTATCTAGTCATGGTATTCTGGCGCAACAGAGAACAGGTCTGCTCTACGCTTTGATGCTCTGTATTGCTGCTCCACCTCAATCCATTGCTTTCGAAGATCCAAAGTGTCTTTCCAAAAGCTGACCTCTTCCTGCCGCAGCTCTCCTTCAAGATCTGCCTTCATCTTCTCGAGTGTCATCAACTGGTTTGCGTTCTCTCGAAGGCCCAGATTCCTCCAACACGACGCTTGGCCAGTCACATCTGAGATACGTCCCATGATTTCTGAGTGATTCCTGTCACGCAGCTTCTGCCGCGATTCCAACAGATACTTTACTTCGCCCCGATTCAGGTATCTGAAACGAAGCCGTTCGCTGGCCAACGCTTGCACAACGGTTTCAGGTCTTTGTGACTCAGAAGGATAGGGCGCTGGCATTGTCGCATCTGCCGGCACATCTGTTGCATAGTTGGATCTGTTTCTGAACGCGATGTAGTCAAGAGGCGCGTTAGCCTGATGCGCGTCATAGCCCAAGCTGGAGAACGTGTTTCTGTACGCATTGCTGTTTGTCTGTGGGTATTGATCTATCATCATTTTGCCACCTTTCAGTGATAATGAAGCCAACAAGGTGGCGCTTATAAATGTTGTAGACGATTTGTACGGGGGCAGATTCAGGCACTGAGCAGCCGTCGAGGTGCCATTCTGCTCCAAAGGACATGTGGGAGATCCCCATACCGAAATGATTGGGCCAATCTGATTACCTGTGGGGGGAGCAGTACGACAGAGAACCACAACTGGGTTACGCAACAGACGGCAGAACGCTTCTTGCCGATTCAGGTATCGCAAGCGATTCGGGGTAAATCAGCAGTTCTTGCCCCGAACGGTTTTCGTAAACGCTATACCGCAGATTGAACCCGATCTGAGGAAACTGTACGTACAAGTTGCGAATTGCCTCAACACTATCATAGGTGAGAATCCAAGGGAAATTCTTCGGCTCACCGAGGTAGTTCGCTAGCTGGGCATGCTGCTCATGCGAGAAGCGATTCAAGTACAAGTCTGGTCCCTTTGCGTAATATGGCGGATCTAGATAGACGAATGTTCGCTTTGCCCTGACGTAGCGTCGATTCACTTTCTTGAGAAGTGCAAGTCCGTCTTCCCCAAAGACGTTGATGCGATCCGAATAGGCTCCTATGCGTTGGATGCGCCTGGCAAGCTGCGCACGATTGAATCTCGCATCTATCTTGAAATTGCCCGCTTGGTCATATCCCCCAATAGGACCACCGTTGTGGATAATGCCAGAGCGCGTTGTCCGATTCAGAAAAAACGTCGCAAATCCGAGTTTGAGAACACTTCTACGGTCACATCTCTCGTAGATCTTCCGTTGTTTGCACCATTCAGCTACGGTCGCATCGGTATTCCAGAGCAGTTCAACAAAGGCGTCCGTGTGTCCAGTGACGGCGCGCCAGAACGCACACACACGTGGGTCGGCGTCATTGATGGTTATGGACTCCACGAATTCCTCAAAGAGCAGGCGCAGGGCAGCCCCGGCCCCGCCGGCATATGGCTCAACATAGTGCGGCTCGTGCAAATCATTGCAGCGGAGAATTGCCACAATGAAGTCCGACAGCTTTGCCTTCCCCCCAGGGTAGCGCAAGGGACTATACGGCTCGGACATGGGTCCCTCCCATACTTACGAGGCCCCATCAACTGAGAATGATCTCGAGCATTGGCTCTGCACGTTGCCACAATGCCCGCAAGTCCCCCTCAGTGGGCGTCACCGTCGGATTGTGGGTAAACGAATTGAATCCTTCAACGGTGAGAAAGTAACCGGCATCCTTAGAGGCAAGGGATCGAACTGATTTGTAACCGGCCGCAGTCATGCCAGGAAAGAGTCGCTTCTCGACAGAATAGCTTATCAACTCCCGCAAGGGGGGAGTCCAGTTTGGGTCGTACTTCCTTTTCTTCCTCGTTCCGTCGAAATGATCGCATACTCGCTTCTCGTGCCCCTGATCCACCAGGAAGAGCCAGAGCGCGATATCGATTAGAACGCGAAGCATGACCCCCGTAGCATTTCTCTGAGTAACGATCTTCATCCCCTTAATCTCATTGAAGATCGCGCGCACTCGGTCATGTCGCGACGTGCACACGAATCCCGTAGGGATGACGCTTGTTGACAGCCTTGGCGGTCGTCGCGCGACCTTCGCCTTCTTCTTGTGAGCGTCCTGGTCATCCGATTCCGCCGCATCGTCCCCCAGCAGGACGCCTACGGTGAAGCTGCCTCGCATCTTGGTCTTAGGAATGAGTGGTTTGGCC
>Ga0272441_10013695_pt1 | contig 11628 bp, 11 predicted proteins | sample SSMProp6N_FD_193582 | JGI IMG/M metagenome (GOLD analysis project Ga0272441, IMG submission 193582) | Marine sediment archaeal communities from Little Sippewissett salt marsh, Falmouth, MA, United States - SSM-Prop-6N | ecosystem: Environmental > Aquatic > Marine > Wetlands > Sediment ... | reverse complement strand
GACCGTCCAACAGGCCGTCGTTAGCTCTTGCAGCCGGCGGCTCGCGGTGTCGGCGCCCTTCTTTATCGATGCCACGGGCGAGGGTGACCTCGCGGCGATGGCGGGCGCGGAGTTCTCCAGCGGCGACCCGGAGGAGGGTCTCACCCTCCACATGTCCCTGACCGCGACCATGTACGACACAGGCAAGCCCCAGACACCGTGGCTGCCCCCAGGCGTCGAACTGGTCAGGGGCCGGGACGAGCTCCCCGGGCTCGGCGGGGGCGCGAGGCTGGCAGACGGCCGGCTCTACATGAACAGCACCAAGATCATGCGCCACGACCCCACCGACCCCGTCAGCCTTAGCGCGGCCGAACGCGAGGCGCGCTTGCAGCTCGCGCAGGTGGTGCATTTCCTGCAGTCCAGCCGGTTCCCGACATATGCGCTCGCGAGCTCGGGGGCGCGCATAGGGATCCGCGAGGGGCGCAGGATACATGGCGAGGCGACCGTAGAGGAGGACGATGTGCTCGGCCGGGACGACCGCCACGTCCCCGACTCGATCGCGGTGGCGACCTCGCAGATCGACTTCCACAGTCTCACCAAGCCGGGCGCGGGGGGGTGGCGGCAGGAGGTCCGGCCCTACGCTATCCCTTGGGGGGCGCTCGTCCCGAAGGGGCTCAGGAACTGCCTCTTGGCGGGGAAGTGCATCTCCGGCGACCAGATCGCGATGAGCAGCTACCGTATGACGCCGACGTGCGCCGCCATGGGGCAGGCCGCGGGGACCGGCGCTGCGCTCGCCCTGCAGTCGGGCATAGAGGACCTCCGCGAGATCGACGTGGGGGAGCTACAGGCCGTCCTGCGCGAGCACGGCCTCGAGACCGACCCGGCGAAGCACGTCCCCTTCGCCACCGAGCAGACCCCCGACCGGCGTTCGGCGAGATGACCTGCCGCGCAGCACTTCTTGAGACATCGTAAAGAAGTTGACGGACGCCCGCGTGCGGGCCTTGCCGCGCCCCGCCCCGCCCGGCTCCCGCCTCATATGCGTATCCGTCATCGGCACGATGATTGCGCCGCCGCAAACAGGAGGTCTACGCGTGAAACGCGACGCCATTCGCAAGCTGGTGATCGGCGACGAGCCGGCACCCATATGGGTGCCGCTTCTGGCGCACTATCGCGAGGCGGCGGGCGGCGCGACGGTGGACGCCGAACGCATGGCACTCCACGCCGCCGAGGTCAGCAACCACTCGAAGCGTTGGGTGATCGCCGGACCGACGGGGGACGGCGGAAGTCTGTCGCCTGAGCAGTTCGACGCCGTGCTCGAGTTCGCGCTCAGATGCGATTTCAGGCAATCGGGCGTGCGGGCCCTTATCGGCGTTCTCCGGCCGACGACGATCGAGGTCAAGGCGCTTATCGAGCGCGTCCATCGCGCGGCCGGCACGAGCCCGGGGGCGACGCTGGAGTCCAACGTCCTCAGGCTCGCGGCCAGGGGCTGGGGTGGCATAGTCGTCTGGCCGCCGGTGGGCACCGGCGTCACGCAGGAGGAGATGGTCCTCCACTACCGCGACATATGCGAGGGCGAGCGCCTGCCCGTGGCGATCCACCAGTTGCCAAAATTGACGAAGAACGAGATCACCCCGGCCACGTTTTCCAGCATACTCGAAGAACACGAGGGCGTCATCGCCTTCGGTGATTCGAGCGGCGAAGATGAAATCGCAAGGTCCCCCGACGCGGCGAGGGGCGCGCTGCTTATACGCGGGGCGGAGGGGCGCTACGCCGAGTCCCTCAAGGCCTGCGGCGGCCTCTACGACGGCCTGGTCCTGGGAGCGGCCAACTGCCTGGGCGGGCCCGCGAGCGAGATGATTGAGGCCCTGCGGGCCGGACGGCTCGAGAAGGCAAAGGGCCTGGGGCGGTCGCTTTTCGGCCTCGTGCGGCGGCTCTTCGAGGCGGGCGCCGGCGCGCCGGTGGGCGGCGTCTCCTCGAACGTATACCGCGCCGTGGACCACTGCCTGGCCTACGGGCGCGCCTTCCACGAGATCCCCTCGCCCGTGCTCTTCGACGGTTCTCGCCTGCCCGAACGCGTCCTGGCCGACGTGGCTGTGGTCCTCGACGACGCGGGACTCCTGCGCGAGACGGGCTACCTGGCGGCCAAGGGCGCGTAGGGCTCCGGCTTCAAGACCGGACGCAGCTTCGCGCCTTGCCGGGCCGCGATCCCTAGCGGGCCTCAGTGTTGGCCAGCACGCCGTCGATCCCATGGACGATACCGTTGGTGGCCATCAGGTCTCGCTCGATGATGTGGGCGCCGTCGATGCTCTCGATACCGTTCTCCACGGTGACCGTGAGCCTCTGACCGATGATAGTCCTTATCGTCGTCGTCCAGATCACTTCCGAGGACGGCATCTTCGCCGGCACCACATGCCGTAGAAGAAGAGCCTTCAACTCCTCGGGGCGTTCCAGCAGACGGTCGAGCATTCCCTCCGGCAGCGCCGCGAAGGCCTCGTCGGTCGGCGCGAAGAGCGTGAAGGGCCCCGGGCCCCTGAGCGTGTCGACGAGGCCGGCCACCTCCAGTGCATTGACGAGCGTGGCGAATCTGCCCGCCCGGGCGATGGTCCCGAAGACATGGGTGGGCTCGGAGGACTCGGGCCGCTGGGCCCTGACCTCCTTCTCGGCGCATCCGCCGAGCCAGAGCGCGGCAGCCGCCAGTGCTGTCGTCGCAATGATGATTGTTTTCATGGCGCTATTCCCTCCCGCCGGATCGTCGGGACAAGCCCTTGTGGTCCCCGGGTCGCCCCACACCCGACCCGGCTCGTCCGTGACAGTGCAACTGCCGGGCCCGTCGAGGCGAAGGCCGGGCCGACGCGATCTTGCCCGCCGCGCTACTGTGCAACACGCGTGAGCCGTACTCAGGAACGGCGAAGGGCGAGCGTTTGGCGACGTAGCCTTTGGCCATGCCGTCCCGGGAGGTCAGCATCCGCCACGCAGTACCTGCGTTGCGCTTGAGGCCCCCAGATGGCGCGCCCCTTGCGCTCGCGCGGCGAGGAGGCAGATGTGTCCGGCGGGCCCGGCGGCGGCAAGAGGGAGGGACGCAAGCCGCTCGCGGGGAAGACGGCGCTCGTCACGGGCTCCGCGCGCAGGCTTGGACGCGAGACGGCACTGGCGCTGGCCGAAGAAGGCGCCGACGTGATCGTCCACTACCCCGGCTCCGTCGGGGATGCCGAGCGCACCGCCGAGGACGTGCGGCAGTTGGGAGCGCGCTCCTGGACGATCGCGGCCGACCTCTCGGACCCGGCCGGTTCGGGTTCGCTCGTCACGCGCGCGGCCGGCCTCGCCGGCGGGATCGACCTCCTCGTGAACAATGCGGCCGTCTTTCCCGCGGACAGGCTCGCAGACGTTCCGGTCGAGGATTTCGCCTCCACGCTTCGCGTGAACGCGCTCGGCCCCCTGATTCTCTCTCGCGCGTTCGCGGGAGAGGCCGAAGGCGAGGCGGTGGTCAATCTCCTCGACACGCGCATTGCGGTGGACGACCCGACGCACGCGTCGTATGTGGCATCCAAGCGACTGCTGTGGGCCCTGACCAGGATGCTCGCGATCGAGCTCGCGCCGCGCGTCCGCGTGAACGCCGTCGCGCCGGGGCTCATCCTGCCGCCCCCCGGGCGCGACGCGGCGTGGCTCAGGAAAGCCGCGCCCGACGACAATCCCCTCGGCCGCGCGGGCACCGGGCGCGACGTAGCCGAGGCCGTGACGTTCCTCCTGGCGAGCGAGTTCATCACGGGCCAAGTCGTCTTCGTCGACGGCGGTCGTCATCTCCGGGGGAGCGAACGTGCCTGACGGCCCGACGCCGGCGGAGCGCTGGATGGACCGCATCCATATCCGCGGGCTCCTCCTGCGATGCCTGATCGGCGTCGACGACGAGGAGCAGCACGAGAAACAGGACGTCGTAATCGACATCACGCTGGAGGCGGATCTCTCGCGCGCCTGCGCGACGGACCGGCTCGAGGACACGGTCGATTACAGGGATCTGAAGAAGCGCGTGATCGCGATGGTCGAGCGCTCGTCATTTTCGCTGGTCGAGCGCCTCGCCGAGGAGATCGCCCGTGTATGCCTCGCTGACCCCGCGGTAAAGCGCTGCCGCGTGAGCGTCGAGAAGCCCGGGGCCCTCCGGTTCGCCCGCTCGGTGGCGGTCGAGATCGTCCGCGATGGTACCGACCATGCATGACCCGAGCGCCGACGTCTTCATCGGGGTGGGCTCGAGCATCGAGCCCATGAAGAATGTCCCGCGAGCGGTCGCTCTTCTGACGGGGCGTGTGCGCGTCGTCGCGGCCTCGAGATTCTATCTGACGGAGCCCCTGGGGAGGCCCGCCGACCCGCCCTTCGCCAACGGCGTGCTGCGCATCTGGACGACGCTGCCTACCCGGCGCCTCAAGCTCGAAGTCCTTCGTCCGACGGAGTCGGCACTGGGTCGGGCAAGGCGGGGCGACCCGTGGGGGCCGCGGACGATCGACCTCGATATCCTCCTGCACGGCGCGGAGGTGTCGAGCGCGCCCGACCTCGTCCTTCCCGCCCCGGAGATAAGCGAGCGCCCCTTCGTCGCGGCCGCCCTTGTGGAGCTCGAGCCGGGGCTAGCGCTCCCCGGCACGGGCGAACTCCTGTCGGCTCTTGTAGATGAGGACGCGCGACGGGAACTCGTCGAGATCCCGCGACTGACCGCCGCGGTACGAGACATCTTGCGGGGCACGCGGCCGGGCACGTGATACGGGCGGGAGGCATCGCGCCCCCCGCCCGTTCGAGCGTCGATCGCCTTGCGGCGGTCACTTCTCCGAAGGCTGAAGCACCTTGTCGATGACGTGTATTACGCCGTTCGAGCAGAAGATGTCGGTCTTCGTGATCCGCGACTCGTTGATCATGACGTCCGTTCCGGACTTTCTGATCCTGAGTTCGCCGCCGCCGAGCGGCTTGACGCTCTCCATGCTGATGACCTCCGAGGCCGGCGTCCTCCCCTCGCACACGTGGTAGAGAAGCACGGACTTCAACTGCGCCGGGTCCTTGAGCAATTCGTCAAGGGCGCCCTTCGGCAGCAAGGAGAATGCCTTGTCCGTCGGGGCGAAGACCGTGAACGGCCCCTTGCCCTCGAGCGTCTCGACGAGGCCGGCGGCCCGCAGGGCCTTCTCAAGCGTCTTGAACGTGCCCGCCTCCGCCGCGGTCTCAACAATGGACTTCATGGCCACCTTCGTGGCCGTTCCCTGGGATTCCCTCTGCATCTTAGCACCTCCCAAGCAGGTCCGGCGGCTTCTGAGGGCATCGAGCGATGAACGGTCGTTTTGCGATACCCCGGTGCCCTGTCCCCCGCCGGCACCACCCTATCACGCAATTGAGGCAGCAATCGGCGGGCCTCTTCGGCTTACGCTCTAGGGAGATGCCGCGCGGGCGCGAAGGCACCACATAGCGACGCGGACGGGGCGAAGGTCCGACCTTCATCTCCGTCCGCGTCTTCCCACTAGCGGCTCGGCTTGATCTTGGGCGGCATCAACACCTTGTCGACCACGTGTATCACGCCGTTTGCGCAAGGCACGTCGGCATTGATTATGTGCGCCTCGTCGATCAAGCAGCTCGCGCCGCTGGTGAGGATGTGCACGTCCTGTCCGTTCATGGTCTTCGCGCTCCGCATGCGCATCACGTCCGCGGAGACGAGCCTGCCCGGAAGAACGTGGTAGAGCAGCACCGACCTGAGCCGGTCCACATCTTCCATGAGGGCATCGAACACCCCCCTGTGGAGGGCGGTGAAGGCGGAGTCGGGCGGCGCGAAGAGCGTGTACGGGCCCTGCTCCTTCAGCGTCTCAAGAAGCCCCGCCTTCTCAAGCGCCACGGCAAGGGTCTTGAAGTTGCCCGCCGCGAGCGCCGTGTCAACGATGTCCCTTTCGGCAACTTCGGTCGCCTGCTCACCCCAGCTGCTTCGGGACTTCTCATCCATGGCTGACCTCCCCGGCGGCCGACACCGCCGGACTCCGTCTGGCGTCCGATGTATCCCTCTCTGAGGGCGGCCACCGGACATCCGGGCGGTTGCCGAGGGCCGCTCCACGGCGAACCGCTCGCCATGGAGCTTGGCGAACGTGATCGGCGCGTGTCCCGAGGACCATGCCGAAACTCGTTCGCGGTTCCCTATGAGGTTCCGCACGCAATGCGAGGGCCATGTGATCCGACACGCTTTGTGATTACAGACTACGGACTCGGTACCAGATGGACGCTACCCGGGAGGTCCTCAGGTGTTCTGTAGAATGGTGGCCCGATGAGGAGTGCGGGCATGTGCAGGCTGGCCAAGCTGACGGGAACGCTGTTGGGCGGGGCCGTTGGGGATGCGCTCGGCCTGCCGCGCGAAGGGCTCTCGCGCCGGCGGGCGTCGCGGATCTTCGGCGACGCTCCTCTTCGGCACAGGTTCCTGCTCGGCCGCGGCATGGCGAGCGACGATACTGAGCACGCATGCATGACCGCGCAGGCCCTGCTGGCGGCCGGGGGATCGGCGGACGCATTTGTTCGATCGCTCGCTTGGAAGCTGCGCTTCTGGCTTCTGGGGCTCCCCGCCGGTGTTGGTTTCGGGACGCTCAGGGCCGCCCTGAAACTCTGGGCGGGCCTCCCGCCTACCCGAAGCGGCGTCGCGTCGGCCGGGAACGGTCCCGCGATGCGGGCGCCGATCATCGGCGCGTGCCTGTCGGCGGCCCCGGACCTGATGCGCGGCACCGTCCGCGCCTCCACTCGTGTCACGCACACCGACTCGCGCGCGGAGGAGGGGGCGCTGGCCGTGGCCATTGCCGCGGGCTACGCCGTGGCTCGCACCCCGGACCGTATCGACCGGGCGGAGTGCCTCGCGCTCGTCCGGGACGAGGTCCGGGGGGAGGAACTCCTGCGCGCGCTCGCGGCGGCGGAAAGACGCCTTGCGCGAGGCGACCCGTGCACGGCGTTCGCCGATGATCTTGGCCAATCACGCGGCGTGAGCGGATACGTGAATCATACCGTTCCCGTGTGCCTCTTCTCGTGGCTCCGTAATCCCGCCGACTTCCGCGCGGCGGTCGAGGAAGTCATCCTCCTCGGCGGGGACACTGACACCACCGGGGCAATCGTTGGGGGGTTGTCGGGCGCCACGGTGGGCGAGGGCGGCATACCGCAAGAGTGGGTGCGCGGGATCTTCGAGTGGCCCCGCTCGGTCGGATTGATGCGGAAGCTCGCGAGGCGACTGGACGCGTGCTTCCCGCGCGGCACCGTGGCGGACGAAAAGGACCGGCCGGGACCGCTTGGGCTTTTCTGGCCGGGGATCCTGCCGAGGAACGTGCTGTTTGCGGGGGTGGTCTTGCTTCACGGGCTGCGGCGACTGCTCCCACCATATTGACACGAACGTTGGCTGCTATGCGGCCCCGGAGGGCGGGGGCGTGAATGCGGCGTCGGTCTGCCGCTCGCTGATCTCGCGCCGCCGGCGGCTCGATATGCGCCCCAGCCCCTGTATCGCGGCGAGCGACCTGCCTACCCGCCGGTCGAAGTCCTCCTTCTCGAGGATGAGCAGCTCGCAGTCGACGATCGCGCGCACGGTCGCCGTGCGCGGGACGCTCTCGATGAGCGCGATCTCGCCGAAGTACTCGCCCCGCCCAAGGACCGCCACGCGCCTGGCCGGCCCGTCGCGCTCGACCAACACCTCGACCTCGCCGGAGCGGATGACGTAGAGCGCCGTTCCGGGGTCTCCCTGGCGCACGACCGTCTCGCCCTCGGCCACGCTCTCGGGTTTCATCGTCGAGGCGAGGATCGCGACCTGCGCGAGCGGCAGTTCGCGGAACGCGGGCATCCGACGAAGCATCCCGACGATCTCGCTCGCGGCCTCGACCTTGTCGGCGACGCTCATGTGCTCGCGGACGAAAGCGCGGTAGTCGGCCGCGTCGAGGTCGAGGACTTCGGCGTCGGTCTTCGCCCGGACCGACGCCCCGCGCCGCGCGCCGTCCTCGTGGACCGCCTCTCCGAAATAGTCGCCCGCCGAGAGCGTCGCCAGCGCCTCGTCCGGCGCGTCGGAATGGAAGACCTCGAGTTCGCCGGAGGAGATGAGATAGAACGCGTCAGCCGGGTCGCCCTCGCGGACCACCTGCTTGCCCGCCCGGACGCGTCGGGGGCGCATCCGCGAGGTGAGGTCCGCGCGCTCCTCGGCGTCGAGGCCCTCGAAGAGGGGCGCGCCCTCGATCAGTTCGTCGATGCCTCCCTTCTGGGGGCGCGGGAGGTGCGCGACCGCCGCGGCCCAGGGGAATGCGCTCATCACGTGCTCGTAGACGGGCTCGCGCTCGTTCCAGTAGAGCTCGTCATAGACGGCCGTCACCAGCCTGTGGAAGAAACGCGACCCCGCGAGCATCGAGGCGACGCGCTCGATCTCGCCCAGCGTCCAGCGGCATTCCTCCGCGATCCTGAGTATGCCGGCGCTCTCGAAATCCGAGGACTCGAAACGCCCCTTGACAAGGCGGACGGTGTGCCCCTGCCGCCTCGCGCGGCGATTGAACGTCCGCTCGAGGGCGCGCACGCTGGCCGTGCCATAGGCCTGGCGCAGGTTCTCGGCGAGGCTCTCGACCAGGAATCCGAACGCCGCGACGAGACGCGCGCGGTCGCCGGGGGATGTCGCGGAGGCGCGTTCGGCGCGGTGTGCGCGGACGGCCATCCTCCTGAGTATCGCGCGGAAGATGAGCAGCGCGAACATCAGAGCGACGGCCCCGAAGAGCCCCATCTGGATGCCGGCCGTGAGCGTCTCCGCCCACACCCAGCCCTTGGAGAGCCGCGCGAGCCCCGCCAGCGACCGCGCGCCGAGACCAATGAGCGCGAGCGCCCACCCCCACCACAAGAGCGTCCGCGACCAGTTCACGAGGGCCGGCATGAGCGCGACGATCGAGAGCGACGTCGCCGCGAAGGCGAGCGAGAGCCTCGCCGCTTCCCACGACTCCATGTCGAGGCGCCATGTCGACCGGACGAGCCATCCCGCGAGGCCTACGGCCACAGTCGTCGCCAGGATCCTCCTCGGCCATCCCATCAGCGGGAACTCCACGCGCACGAGCAGGTGAAGCGCCCACACCCCGAGCGCCGCCCACGAAGCGATCTCCAGCGCGTCGGTCACAATAAGGGACGGTCTGCCGCCGAGGCCACGGGTCCAGGCGTAGCTTTCCCACGCCGAGCGCACGACCTCGACCGCAATAAAGAGGGCGAAAACACGGAGCGTCCCCGCGAGTCGCGAGCCGCGCACCTCGCGCCCCGCCGCGAGCGCCAGCGCCGCCGCCGCGGCCAGGAGCCCCGGAACGACGGCGGGGTAGACGATCCCCCATACCGGCAGGAAGCGCTTCGTCGGCAGGAGCCTGCCCAGTTCAGCCGCCGCGGGCATCTCGACGAGTTCATGCGCCAGCCACGGCAGCGCGAAGACCACCGCCCCAGCCACGGCCGCGACCCCGAGAAGCAGCCTAAGCAGCTTCCGCGCGTCCTTGAACGCGGGGTGCCCCCTCACCCACCGCACCGCCCGCCACACCGCCAGCGCCCCGAGCGCTGCTATCGCGAGCGTAACCGGTATGACGAAGAAGACTATGACCGCGATCGAGAGCCCCATGCTCACCCAAGACTCGGCCTTCAGGATATCGCCCAGGGATGAGCTCACCTGCATCACGAGGAATGCGAGCGCCGCGATCACTATCACGACCGTCCAGCCCAGCGCCATTACGCCGTAGACCGCGAAGATGCGACCCTCGCGCCCCAGCTTCTCGCGGCGACGCAGCTTCGGCCAGAGCTCGCGGCGGAGGAAGCGCATGGACCTCGCGCGGAGGTCGGGTATCTCGAGGTAATCCGCGAGGGCGTAGTAGCCGTCGAGCTCGAAGAGCGGGTTCAGATCCATGAAGAGCGCCGCGAAGGACACGACCGAGAGTTTGAAGACAAGGGGCCCCCACTCCGAGCCCGGGCACGCGATAAGGAAGAGCGCACCCGCCGATCCCAGGAGGAGATCGGAGATCGTCCCCGCCATCGAGACCATGATCCGAGACGCGCGGCTCTCGAGCCAGACGTCCGTCGTCGTCGCGTAGAAGAACGGCAGCCCGTAGTTGATGATGAAGCCCGCACACGGGACCTCGCGCCCCAGCGACTTCGCCGCGAAGACGTGCGCGGCCTGGTGGAAGAAGACGAGAAACGCGGTCGCGGCGACGAGGGTGAGTGCCCCGTAGGCGACCGAGCCGCCGGAACTCGTATAGAGGACCGAAAGCTTGAACTTGTCCTCGCTGATGATCTTCGCGAATGCCGCGAGCCCCATGACGGCCACGATCGGATAGACCGCGTAGGCCACGCGATTGAAGAACAGCCTGAAGAACCACCTGTAGGCGATGGTCACCGCGCGGTCGATCCCGCGGACCTCCAGGCGGCAGTCGAAGAAGAGCCCCGCAATTCGCTTCACGCGGCCCTCGGTCTTGCCGCTTTCGATCCGTTCCCGAAGCGAGCTGAAGGCCGCGATGGGCGGCTCCTCGAGAAGCCCCGCGTCGCGCAGGCGCGTGACGAGCACGCTCACCCGGTCGAAGGAGAAGCTCTCGTACTTGTGGAAGTACTCGAGGACCAGGTCCTGAACCGAGCGTGTGCCGTCCATGGATTCGTAGATGAACTCGTCGCGCTCGGAGAGGAGCACGTACTTGCCGGTTTCGCTCTTCAGGACGAGCTGCCGGCCCCAGCGCTCGGACTCCACATGGTGCGACCCGGCCGGCTCTACGGGGCGAGGGACGTAGCGGGAGAAATCGAGCTTGAGCGAAAGCGCTCCCCATGGGTCCATCGGGCGGGTGGCGGAGGTGGGGTGGGCGACGCTCATGTTGTCGGCCCCCGCTGCTGGCGGTGCTGGGTCGGCGGCGTCTGACAAGACGAGCGCGCGGAGACGCCGGCCTCACTTCGCGAGGCGCTCGTTCAAGTCCTCGGCATAGGGCAGCATCGTCTTCTTCTTCTCGGCGGTGACTCGCCGGAGGCGCTCTGCCTCCTCGTCGGTGAGGTCGAAGCCGGAGACCGCCTCGGAGAACCTGGCCGGGTCCATGAGCTTGGCGCGGAAGGCCACGTCCGAGACCGCCCGCATGATGAGCTCGTCAAGAACCTTCTTCGACATCCGTCGCCCCCATGGTCTCTCTCGAACAACGGCAAGATACCCGGCCCCCGCGAACGGGTCAAGCAGCGTCGGAAGCCTGGCCAGGGATGCGGCAGCGGACACATGCCCGCGCGCGCGTTGCGAGGGGTCCGGCGGCCCTATAGGATCGCGGCTGTCTTGTCCCGATAGCAAAGGAGCGTCCCCGCGTGTCAGAGAAGAAACGACTTCCCAACATCGTCATCATGTATGCCGACGACCTCGGCTTCGGCGACGTCGGCTGCTACGGCGCCACGGCCATCCCGACGCCCAACATCGACCGGCTAGCGGCGCGGGGGCTCAGGTTCACCGACGGCTACGCGACCGCCGCGACCTGCACGCCCTCGCGGTACAGCCTGCTGACGGGCTCGTACCCCTGGCGGAACGAGCGCGCGGCGATCCTCGCGGGCGACGCGCCGATGATCATCCCCGAAGGGATGGCGACGCTGCCGTCGGTCATGAGGTCCGCCGGCTACGCCACGGGTGTGGTGGGCAAGTGGCACCTGGGCCTCGGG
>Ga0272441_10013694_pt1 | contig 11628 bp, 11 predicted proteins | sample SSMProp6N_FD_193582 | JGI IMG/M metagenome (GOLD analysis project Ga0272441, IMG submission 193582) | Marine sediment archaeal communities from Little Sippewissett salt marsh, Falmouth, MA, United States - SSM-Prop-6N | ecosystem: Environmental > Aquatic > Marine > Wetlands > Sediment ... | reverse complement strand
CGGAGAAAGCAACGTGATAAACGCCTGTGTTGGCGCTGCCTGCCTGATTAAAGCTCTCAAGCTGTCCAGCCTGACCGTTACTGAAAAAGCAGCAGGCCAAGACCAACAAGAATTGACAGCTGCCAACATGCTTTACCTTTGAAGTTCTTTTGCCGGAAGTTGTCACATGGAGCCAGGTTTAGAACACGAGCCTTTCACTGTACAACATATACGCGAGAAACGATAGCTGATCACTGTTGCCCCAAATCAGCGTCGCGAACCTGGATGAAATGTGTTAACGACGTGATTTTGTGCTGCCCCCCCTAACCCGAATGGCACTGAGTTAACAGCTATCGTCGGGCAATCGACCCGCCGACACGCGTTACTTCTTCCGGAAAACGCCGTGAATACGTCCGTGTAGGCTCGACGGCGGCTTCCCTGCCGCCGACATTTCCTACAGAAGCAACCCGTATCGGCTTAAGTAAGTGCCATTACCCCTAACCCACGTTTCTCATCAGGCGGCGTAGCGCACTGACAAGGAATAGGCCCTTATGAAAAAACTCGAATGATCGAAAATACAGCTTGTTTTCAACAGTGCCTATCACGGTCCAGGCTGGTCTTTCTGTCCGTAAGCCTGCATGGAATGAAACGCAATCCGGGGGTGTGCTTGTATTGCGATACCTTTCCCCGGATTCCGCTGCGCTGCATCCAGGCTACACGGCGTCATTTGGTGAGCAGACGCGCAGCACACGCCGTCTGTAGAGAATCATTGTGATAGCCGACATACACGCCGCGGTGATGACAGCAGGAAACAGTATTGTGGTCATCGAGTAAGTCTCGAGCGCGATCAGCACAAGGCTATTGCGGACCCCGATCAGCGCGTAGAATAGAACCGATTCCGAATACGGTAAGTTGTAAGTCTTCCTTAGCGTTGGCCCGAACCCCAGCACGTCGACGATGGTCAGCACGACAACGGCCCACAATGGATTGGAGGTCAGATACCATAGCGGCAAGGATGATAAGGCCACCGCAAAAAATAGCCAGTCGGTCTTTGCGATTGTGATATCGGCGCGTTTAAGATAAGCAAGGAACGCAATGAATAGCGTAACAACGGCCGAGACGCCTATGGGCCAGGCGCCCACGCCACCTTTTCCTTCGAGTTGCGCCAGAAAGACCACGAAGGTCGTTGCGCCCCAAATGACCCAGGAAAACACGTGAGGTCGGGTTGTTCCGTTGACGATGGCGTAAATGTACGGAACGAACGCCACAAATGTCAGCACGATCGCAATCGCGCTCGACATCTCTTTGTAAGTCATAGGTTCCATGCATAGAATCCGTAAACATACTGACCGCTCAGGTCGGACCGCCTCTCAGCTGAGCACCTATGCCTTTATTTTTCTTCAACCAGAAGATCTTTATTCAATAATATCTTGCGTACCGCATCTGAATCCGCTGCGGTAAATCCGATACGTCGCCACTTATTGCGAAGGTGCAAAATGAAGATCCGGTCCCGACTGGCTCTGTGCGCATCAAACGGAAACCACGTGCGGAAATCGCCTGAACCGTGGATACGCCATTTGCCCGCAAACAGTGAAGGCTTCATTACATCGGCATGCGTTACTGCAGAGAGCTCTATACACTTTGATCCAAAGGGAAAATAGTAGCGCTCAAAACATATGCAATCTTCGGTTATTCGCACGAGTTCATCAGCATAGAGAACTTGTCCCATTGATCTCCTCTCCATCCAAATGGTATCGCCCAGCGCTGCTTTTTAATAAATAACTCCGACCACAGTACCTGTTAACATCGTGGCAAAGGTACCGGCTACGATGGAAAGCAAGCCGAGTTCAGCAACCTCCGCGCGCCGTTCAGGTGCCATGGTCCCAATGCCGCCTATCATAATGCCCAGACTACCAAAATTAGCGAAACCACACATGGCATAGATCATGATGATTTCGCTCCGTTCGGACAATGTGCCCTCGGGCGCAGATATCAGCGACAGGTAAGCGAGAAACTCGTTCAGCACCGTCTTCGTTCCCATCAACGATCCGGCAAACAATACTTCCTCGGCTGGAATGCCCATCAGCCACACCAGCGGTGCAAACACATAACCGAGCAGCCTCTGCAGCGTCAGTGGAGAACCGGCAACATCAGGCAACAGCGCCAGCAACATATTTATCAATGCGACTAGTGCAACGAACACCACCAGCATCGCCAGTATATTGATGAGCAGTTTTACGCCGTCGAGGGTACCGCGCGTTATCGCATCGAACGCACCTTGATCCTCCCTCCGGATTTCAACCAGTTGCTCTACACTATCATCATCGCGAAAAGGAATCATGATCGCAGCAATCATCAACGCAGCCGGGACACTCATCACCGAAGCGGCAAGAATATGCGTCAACGCATCGGCTCTGACCGGCGTCAATACGCTCGCGTAGAGCACCATCATGGTTCCAGCAATCGTCGCCATGCCGGAAGTCATCAACGCAAAAAGCTCGCCTCGACTCAAGCGCATAATGTACGGGCGCACCAGCAATGGCGCCTCAACCATGCCAACAAAGATATTCGCAGCGGCACCCAGACCGAGTGGCCCACTGATGCCCATACTCTTATTCAGCAGGGTCGAAAAAATACCGATGATCCACGGTAGAATTCGCCAGTAGAAAAACAACGCCGACAATGCACTGACCACGATGACCAATGGCAAGGCTTTGAATGCAAGAATGAAGACACTATCCGGCCTCGTCGCCTCAAAAGGCAATTCTCCTCCACCCAGATAGCCGAATACGAACGAAGTGCCGGCCGTTGTCGCCTGATCGAGCAGCATGACAAGCTGATTCAAGGCCACCAGAGCCTGGTTGGCAAGCGGCACTTTTAGAAACAAAACGACAAACAGCAACTGCAGCCCTAATCCGCCGAGCACAATTCGCTTATCAAAAGGTTTGCGCCCACCAATCAACCACGCAGCGGTAATGATTACCACAACCCCGACCAGAGCCTGAATTACTGCCATCTATCGATCTTCCCAGAACCAGGGTCAGAGAGCAATTGTTTCTAATATTAGAAACAATTGCTCTCTGACCCCGAAACTAACAGAAATCTCGTGAATGGGTCGTGAGGGTTCCGAGCCATTGGCTGAGATCTTCCAATCTGGATGCGATCACATGCAACACACCGTCCTCATGTTGAACTTTACCCTGCACGGCAAGCAGGCGCGCTTTGACCAGTTCCCTGGCCTGGCTTTCGGCCAGATGAGGCCACACCACGACGTTGGTTTGGCCGGTCTCGTCTTCGAGTGTCACAAAGACGACGTTACCGGCTGAGCCGGGGCGTTGACGACAGATGACCAGTCCCGCCGTCGTTACTTTGCTACCATTATTCAGCTCCCACAGCTCCTCTGCCTTGCGTATCCGACGTCTGCATAAACGATCCCTTAACAAGGCCAATGGATGACGACCCAGCGTCAAACCTGTGGTTGCATAGTCGGCAACGATATTCTGTCCCTCACTGGGCTTGGGTAACATCACATCGCCTTCGGTGAACCTTGGCGTCTCGAAAACAGGGATGCTGTTCTCGATACCGGCGACTTGCCAGTAGGCACGGTGACGATCGCCGCTGAGTGATTTGAGTGCATTGGCGGCAGCCAGACATTCCATGTCTTTTCTGTTCAGTTGTGCACGTGTTGCGAGGTCCTGTACGCTGGTGAAAGATCGCTGTTCACGAACTCGAATGATATTGCCAATGCCGGTCGAGGAAAGACCTTTGATCAAGCGAAGCCCGAGACGAAGCGATGGCTTCGTGTTTGCCATGTCTGACAAGCTCTGATTATCCGCAAATTCCAGTGTTGAATCATACTCACTGACTTTGACATCCACCGGCAGCACCTGCACACCGTGTCTGCGTGCATCGGCGACAAGTTGCGCCGGCGCGTAGAAACCCATCGGCTGGCTGTTGAGTACGGCACAGGTGAAAGCAGCCTGGTGATAGCACTTCAGCCATGACGAGGCATAAGCCAGCAAAGCAAAACTGGCGGAGTGGGATTCGGGGAAGCCGTATTCGCCAAAGCCCTTGATCTGGTTGAAAATCTGTTGTGCGAATTGCTCGGAATAACCACGCGCTTTCATCCCTTGCAGCAATCTCCCCTCGAACTGCTCCAGACCACCCCGGCGTTTCCAGGCTGCCATACTACGGCGTAGCTGGTCGGCCTCCCCGGCGCTGAAACCTGCCGCGACCATGGCCAACTGCATCACCTGTTCCTGAAAAATGGGCACGCCCAGGGTGCGGCTCAATACAGCTCTGACTGCCTCGCTGGGATAAGCAACCGTCTCTTCACCACTGCGGCGACGCAGATAAGGATGCACCATGTTGCCCTGTATCGGCCCGGGACGAATAATCGCGATTTCGATCACCAGATCATAATAGTTACGCGGTTTCAGGCGCGGCAGCATCGACATTTGTGCCCGCGATTCGATTTGGAACACACCGACAGTGTCGGCCTGCTGGATCATCCGGTATACCGCAGGATCTTCCGGCGGGATGTCAGCCAGCGTAATGCTTTGTCTGGTATAAGCACTCACATAGCCAAGCGCCTTGCGAATAGCGCTCAACATGCCCAGCGCCAGAATATCGATCTTGAGCAGTCCCAGTGCTTCCAGATCGTCCTTCTCCCACTGAATCACCGTGCGCTCCGCCATCGAAGCATTTTCGATCGGCACCAGGTGCGAAAGTTTGCCCTGGCTAATCACAAAGCCACCGACGTGTTGGGACAAATGGCGTGGAAAACCAAGAATTTGCCGAACCAGCATCACTAAGCGCTTGATCAACGGATTGTGTAATGAGAAGCCGTTTTCATGCAGCTGTTGCTGAATGACGTCTACGCGGTGCCACCAAAAAATAGACTTGGCGAGACGATCCACCTGATCCAGGCTCATGCCGATGGCCTTGCCGACATCGCGCACGGCGCTGCGAGCGCGGTAGGTAATGACCGTTGCCGCCAACGCGGCTCGTTCACGACCATACTTCCGGTAGATGTACTGGATCACTTCTTCGCGGCGTTCGTGCTCGAAGTCGACATCGATATCCGGCGGTTCGTTGCGTTCCCTGGAAATAAAACGCTCAAACAACAATTGCATACGATCCGGGTCCACTTCGGTGATGCCCAGGCAATAACAGATCGCCGAGTTAGCCGCCGAACCGCGGCCCTGACATAAGATACCCGCGCCCCTGGCATATTGCACAATATCGTGCACGGTCAAAAAATAGGGTGCGTAAACCATTTCATCGACCAATGCCAGCTCATGCTCGACCGCCTTCTTCACTTTATCCGGTGTTCCTTCGGGCCAACGTCGTTGCATGCCGCGTTCAGTGAGTTCTCGCAACCAGGTTTGCGGCGTGTGGCCGGTCGGCACGAGTTCTCTGGGATATTCGTAGCGCAGCTCATCCAACGAGAACCGACAACGTTCGGCAATACGCACAGTTTCTTCCAGCAGCAACCGCGGGTAGATCTTCTGCAAACGCTGCCGGGAGCGTAGACAGCGTTCGCCATTGGGGAACAGTTCATAACCCAGTTGCGCCAACGGTTTTCCGAGACGTATAGCTGTCAAGGTATCTTGCAAAGCACGACGGTTGCGCCGGTGCATATGCACATCGCCACAGGCAACTAAAGGCACATGGTGTGTCTCGCCCAATGTAAGCAGGGTCTGCAAACGCTGGTGATCATCACCGCTTAGCAACAGCTCGACGGCGATCCAGCAGTGCTGCGGGAAACATTTGACTAGCCATTGCAAGGATTCATCATCGATAGCTTGCTTGCGCTCGGCGTCCTTGAATTCGGGCAACCACAAAGCAAGACAACCCTCAGGATGATGTTGCTCGACTATCTTCCGGGTCAGGTAGTAGCCTCCTTTTTCAGCCTGGCGACGCGCGACGGTGATCAAGCGGGATAAATAGCCATAGCTGGCACGGTCGGTGGCGAACAATACGAAACGCACACCGTCCTGTAACGCAAACTCACTACCGATAATCAACTGGATGTTATGTTCTTTTGCAGCGATATGAGCGCGGACCACGCCAGACAGTGAGCACTCGTCGGTAATAGCCAAAGCACGATAGCCCAGACGGGCGGCACGCTCGATCAGTTCTTCGGGGAATGACGCGCCGCGTAAAAAGCTGTAGTTCGATATACAGTGGAGTTCTGCATACAACGGCAGTCTGGCTCTGTCGCTCTTAGCGTCATGCGAACAGCCCATGCAGATACCACCGGCAATGTTCGTTGAGTTCCTGGTAAAGCCATAACTGTCTACCTTTGTTGTCCTTTGCGATATAGTAGTCACGACGAACATCGTGACCTGACCACCAGCCGGCCTCGATCCGTTCCGGGCCTTTGACTAGAGTAACGGGGCCCTGTAACCAGGGTTGATGGTTCTTGCGTGATAATAAGCACGGCTCAGGTAACAACCACAATGGGCATTGCTGCTTTATAACTTCGCTTCGTGTTGCCAACGCTTCACTGATCCGATAGGCATATTCGGGTCGATGATCGGCAACACTGTGCAGCGTTTTGATCGCCTCGCTTCCGATGCGGGCCTGCAGCTGTTCGAGCAAGATTTCAATGTCACCCTCCTGGTGATCCAGCGCTAGATCGGGTGTCGGCTCTAGAAAAAGTGAAAAGCTTTGTGGCGCGAACAGCACGAAGTCTTTGGCTGTCAGCCTGACACTTCTGACCGGGGCTTCCAGTGATAGGCGATTCAAGTGCTCTCCCAGCAAACGGGTCAGGTGCTGATGGTCACGGGTCGCCTGGCGCACACCGATAACGATATCGGTTGCAGCATGTTTGTCGTCATAAAGCTGAATCAGGCATTGATTAACACAGATATCACGTTGTCGCAGAAATAGCGTCAGCTGCTGCAATAATTGTCCAGAGACATTCAATAATAAATCGGTGCTGTGTACTTCCATCGGAAATTCGTAAAACGCTTCGAATTCCTCAGGGGACACAAAGAAGTCCAGCGGATCAGGTATCAAGCCCAACGCGCGATCAAGATAGTTAACGAGGTCTGGGCCAAATCGACGAGCCAGCCCATCCTTCGGCAAACGCCACACATCCCTGAGCAGTCGAACACCGGTGTTACGCAATTGCTGTTTTTTCTTAAGCCCGATGGGTAAATTGTTAATCGACAAGCGACCGAGCACCGATCGTAACTGTTGTTTGCTCTGCACTACGTCGCTTCGACCACTAAAAGCCAGCAACAGACTGGCCATGGGTGTCGGTGTCACAGCACTTTGAAAGCTGTAGCGCCACTGTTCGGTGAGCTGCTGCCAAATCTGCTCCTGGATCGATGATAAACCACCAAATAGTTTTAAACTACCGCGCACCTCCAGTAACAGCGCCTGTGGTAATTGTACATTCACTTTAGAAGTAAACTGCTCTGCCCAGCCTGCCAGTTGATGTAATCGATCAAGCTGCGCTTGCTGATTGACCGGATATACTTTCAAACTGGGACATAGGGCATATGCGGCATTCACCGCCATATTGGCACTGACACCCTGCGCCTCTGCTAACTGTGATGCCGTATGTACGACAGAGCGGCCTCTATATTCCTTTACCGCAACCGCTGGAATATCGCATGGTTGATCATCATGGAGCTCCAACGCCAGTTTAGGAAAGACCAGCGCAAGCCAAAGCGGCTGTGGGATTTCCGCTTTGGCCTGGCTGGCAGGTTGAGGTACCTCAGGGGGGAGTGGAAACGGTAGAGACAATGAGGCTGGGAACTTTGCCATGACCACGTTCCAGCATCATTAATGCAAATCAAAATTGACATCCGCACTACGGCACTGATGGGTACCACGCGCTTTTAAAACTTTAACCTGGACACCGGTCTGCAACGGGTGTAACTGCAAGCGTAAAGTGGCTGGCGAATGTTCATCATTACGCTGACGAAACAGTATACCAAGACTGCATCCTGATACTGCTGCCAGCTGTAAGCGGCGAATGACACCAATAGTCAGACCATTCAGCCAGGCAAGCACCAACGCGCAAGCCTGGGTTTGCAAAGCCTTTTCAGCACTCCACAAAGCATCATTACAGGCATTATCAGGCTGAACAACAACGATATATTCCATGTTGACACCGGCGCGCTCTAACGCAGGTGCATAAGGCATATAAGGCGGTGATACCCAAAGGACCCAGCGCCTCTGCTGAGTAATGATTCGCATCAAGGGTAATAACAGCTGTAACTCACCTACGCCCCATTCGGATGTCACCATTTCGATTACGGCATTGGTCGGCCAACCACCACCGGGCAACAGGGTATCCAGCTCAGCAAAACCCGTTGGCATGCCAGTCATTTCATAGCGTCCGGCATCTTTTGCCCGCCATACCTGAGGATTGTTCTCAAGCAATATCTGTAGTTGGTTCTTCATGCTTAACTTATCAATCGGCCTGCTTAACAGTTACCTGGTTATCCGCAGTTTTATAAAACGCTTTTAATATTGTTTTGATTTTCATTTGCTCGAGATCGTGGCCGGGCTTGTCTTCCGGGAACAAGGTCATTTGTTGCGGTGCCGAACCGTAAGCGTCATCAGAAGTTGATACCAGGTTTTTGAATTTTCTATTCATCATTTTTTGCCTCGACTATATTCATTCAACAATTTTCTACAATCGTCTCAATACACCAACTGCGACACCTTCGATATCCAGCGCTTGCTTTTTCATATTGACCTTGATGACATCGAAATCAGGATTCTCAGGATGCAGGTAAGCCACGTGTCCTTTGATCTGCAAGCGTTTTACGGTCACTTCATCTTCGATGCGCACCACAACGATCTGACCATTGTTGGCAGTGGAAGTACGATGCACTGCCAGCAAGTCGCCATCATAGATACCCGCATCCCGCATACTCTCGCCTTTTACGCGCAACAGATAATCTGCGGCAGGATGAAACGTGTCGTTATCCACGCGGCAGTGGTCCTCGATATGCTCCTGCGCCAATATCGGGCTACCGGCAGCAACCTGGCCAACGATAGGTAAGCCAAGCGGCTCTGCTTCAGCTTCCGACTGATCCAGCAAACGAATACCCCGCGATGCATTCGGCACCAGCTCGATCACGCCCTTTCGCGCCAGGGCCTGCAAGTGCCCGCGAATACCATTGGTGGAGCTGACACCCATCGCTACCGCAATCTCTGCAACGGTGGGCGGCATTCCACTGGCAGCAACAGTTTCCCTAATAAATTCAAAAACTTGATTCTGTCTTTTGGTTAATTTTTCCATGCCGGGTCAAAAGCTTTTACATAAATGATGCTTAAATAAACAGTGCTTTTATGAACAGTATAGGCAGGCAGCTGGAAGATATCAAGCCCAGATCAGAATTTCTTTGATGACTTTGCGGGCTAAGCATTCGCCCCAAGCCTATTGACCATCGCAAGCCATTTCTTCCGCTTTCCTGCCGTCGAGCCTCTGACCATGGCCAGTTCAGTTATTTTCACCACTTTAATGCCACAGAAGCCGAGGATCGTCCGTTTCATCTGGTTGTGTCCAGGCTGGCGATATATCCAGCGGTAATACCAGGGCGGCGTGTCCAGGGTGACGATCAAGTGCGCGGTGCGCCCGGAAAGCAACTTGTCCCAAAAAGCAGAATTGTCACGATATTTAAACGCATAACCCGGCAGAAAAACCCGATCAAAAAAGCCCTTCATCAAAGCCGGCATCGCCCCCCACCAGTTGGGATAAACGAACACCATATGATCCGACCACTGGATGAGCTCCTGAGCTCGAACAAGATCCGGTTCCAGCTCTTGAATTTCTTTGTATCCCTTCCAAAGAACCGGATCAAAATTCAGCTCGCCAAGCCTCAATTCACGAATTTCTGCACCGACAGCGTTTGCACCTTCAATATATGCAGTGCAGAGAGCACCGCAGAAGCTCTCTGTATCAGGATGCCCAAGAATAACTAGGATTTTCATTGTCATGACTCCATCAATATTGGGGTCAGAGCAAAAACATGAACTAGTGCTTTTGCTCCGACTCTTGATTTACCAGACTTGCTACAACCAGACTTTCCACCACCAGTTGAAGTGTTTCTTGATGATCTTCATGGTTAGCCAATCGACAGCCTTCATTTTGCTCGAATCGGAACCTGCATTCATCATGATTGAAAAAGCGAAATCGGATTCTGGCACAATCACAGACCGACAAAAAAACGTTCCGGCAGACCCATCAAAGCCAGAGTACCTTTTGCCCGCCATCGAGCCGTTCGCAACGCCAAGCGCGAATCCGTCACGGCAGAAATGAATGTGCCGATAGGCGTCACTGGAAATATAGTTGTCACTACCCCTTAACCCGCGCAAGTGCAACTGTGTGTACTTCGCGTAATCCTTAGGTGTCATACTCAAGTCTCCGGCAGGCACAATCAAGTAAGGGATTTGATAAACATGATCAGGAGGGAACACCTCCACTCCATGCCGGGTCACTCGGTGCCCCCACGGTTGATCAGCGCTGATGCCATTCGGCCAGCCAACGTGGAGTGAGATGCCTAAATCTTCAGTTAATGTCTTCTTTACCAGTGCTTCATACGTAAAGCCAGAGACCTTTTCAAGCATTGCTGAGGCCATCACGTAGCTGGCATTCGAGTAAAGGTGTTGAAATTCTCCATTTTTCTTTTTGGAGGACGGCGGCTGCCGAATGAGATACTTTATGAATTCAGATCTCTTGTCGCTGACGGATGAATCATACTTCGGCAAAGGTTCTTCCTCTGCATCTGTATACGCCTTGATCCCCGCCTCGCTGAGGAAAAGGTCCTCCAATGTAATATCACTATATGCGGCATGTGAGCCTGATCGCAGCTCCGGAAACACGTCGAAGAACCTTGTTCGCCAGATGATCCTTTTTTCTTCGATGAGCTTTGCGGCTATCACTGCAAGCACGGACTTTGAACAGGATCCGATATGAAAGTAGTCATCGAGTGAAGCAGGAGCCGGCCTGTCCAAAACTCGTGATCCCTGGACTTCTTGCAGGTAGACAGCTTGCGCATTCATCACCATCGTGGCAATCGCAGGAACTTTGTATCGAGTTCTCGCTTTGCGCACGATATCAGACAAAGAATTCGGCGTTAAGGCTTGCAGAAACCGGCCAACCATAGATTGATTTGGCATTTGCGCGCCCGTTGCTTGTGAAGACAGATAAGAAGGATCAAGACGTATAATAGCGCTAGCCCGCATTTCTCACAAATCAGCTGACGCTATAAACAATGATCGTGATGACGATCAATATAAGGGCAAACAGAATGACACTAACAACGAAATGCGAATTACTTTTCTCCGTAAAAGTATCATCACTGTTGTCTGAATCATCTTCATATTGCGCAATTAACAGTCTAGCTTGAGCAACGTCTTCATCAGGCACATGAACATTGGCAAAATTGAAGGCCGCCAAGTCGCCGACGCCGCCTTGCAGGTAGTAACCCCCCACGTGTGCATCGATACCATGAGCGTGAAGCATTCCAGCAACGATGTTCGCTTCGTTTATATCGCTAGCCCTGTATATCAGCTTCATCTGACTTCGAATCGCTCAAGCTGTGTTGAGCTTGAAAAGATACCACAACATCAAGGCCCAGATGGACGAGCGCGGAAAGTTACATCCTTTGCCGCTAG
>Ga0272441_10013693_pt1 | contig 11628 bp, 11 predicted proteins | sample SSMProp6N_FD_193582 | JGI IMG/M metagenome (GOLD analysis project Ga0272441, IMG submission 193582) | Marine sediment archaeal communities from Little Sippewissett salt marsh, Falmouth, MA, United States - SSM-Prop-6N | ecosystem: Environmental > Aquatic > Marine > Wetlands > Sediment ... | reverse complement strand
GGCTGAAATTCTGGCCGCTCTCGAGATGGTTGACTTCGTTACCGTCTTCGATGAATCCACTCCGCTCAGTCTGATCAAAGACATCGGGCCCGATATTCTGGTGAAGGGCGGGGACTGGAAAAAGGAGGAGGTCGTCGGCGGCCGCCAGGTGGAAGCAGGCGGGGGAAAAGTGGTCGTGGCGCCGGAAATTCCGGGTCGCTCCACCCGGAAGCTGATCTCCGAGATCGCCGCCCGGTATCGGCGCCGGATTCAAATATGAAATTTTTTTTCAAGCAGTTTTAGTGAGGAACATTTTTTCGAAAAAATTTTTATATATCATTATCGACCGGGCGCTTCTCGGTCGACTCGATCCGGCCGTCGCGGCCGAGCGCGCCGCCCGCGGGGGAGCCGATCTCATCCAATACCGCGATAAATTATCGAACGGCCGAGTGTTATTCGAAAATGCACGGAGTGTTTTGCGGGCCCTGTCGGGTTACGCCATCCCGCTGATAATAAACGATCGCCTGGACGTCGCCCGGGCGGCCGGGGCGGCCGGAGTCCACCTGGGCCGGGATGACCTTCCCGTATCGGCGGCCCGTAATTTGGCGGGAGATGAATTTATCATCGGCGCCAGCGCCCGGACCGTGGCCGGCGCCCGCCGGGCCCAGGAAGCGGGCGCTGATTATCTGGGGGTGGGGCCGTTTTTTCCCACCACCACCAAAGCTGGGGTTTCCCCGATCGATCACGAGCTGTTTTTACAAATTATAGGCGCGATCGATGTTCCGGTTGTCGCCATCGGTGGTATCGGGAAAGATAACCTGAATGAACCCTTGCGCGCCGGTGCTTCCGGGGTGGCGGTTGCTTCCTCCATTTTCCGGGGCGCCACCATCGAAGATTCGGTGCGCGAACTGAAAAGATTAGTTGAAAAAACCACAGAGAACACAGAGTAAAAAATATAATCACAGAGAACACGGAGCTATTTTTTAAATTTATTGGAAGTTGTCTCAGTGCCCTCTGTGGTTTACAAGAGTTACGGAGTTATGTTCCTGCTTCGGAATTTCAAAACCTCTTAGGAAAGCAGGAAGGCAGGAGTATAAATATATAAAATTTTCCTGATTTCCTGGATTCCTAAGATGAAAAGTTGCCCGAACGAAGTAAGAACTATGTCCTGGAGAAGAAAGTGAATCTGATTCAGTCAGCCGAAAAAGGCATTATTGCCCCGGAGGTGGAAGCGGTGGCCCGGGAAGAGGGAGTCCCGGTTGAATTTATTCTTCGGGGCCTGCGGGAGGGGACGATTGTCATCCCGGCCAATCGAGGCCGGAAGCGGGAAAAACCCTGCGGGATAGGAAGGGGACTGCGGGTGAAGGTCAACGCCAACATCGGAACTTCCACCCAGCTGGCGGATCCGGAATTCGAATTAAATAAGCTCAGAGCGGCCGAGGAGGCCGGTGCCGACACGGTGATGGATCTCTCCACCGGCGGGGATGTAATTTCAATCCGGGAGGAAATTATCCGGAGCGCCACCGTTCCGGTGGGGACCGTCCCCATCTACGAAGCGGCGATTAAAGCTGGTCGGGAAAAGGGGAAAATAGTGAATATGAGCGGCGAGGATATGTTAAAAGCGATTGAGGATCAGGCCGCCCAGGGAGTCGATTTTATGACCGTCCACGCCGGAGTTACCCTTAAATCTCTGGATGCCCTCCGGAAGGCACCCCGTCTTTTGGGAGTGGTGAGCCGGGGAGGAGCTTTTCTCCTGGAATGGATGATCGTCAATGAAAAGGAAAATCCCCTTTATGAGAGTTTCGACCGGGTTCTGGATATCGCTCGTCGCCACGAAATCACTCTGAGTCTGGGAGACGGCCTCCGTCCCGGTTGCCTCGCCGACGCCACCGACCGGGGCCAGCTCCAGGAGTTGATCATTCTCGGTGAGCTGGCCGCCCGGTGCCGAAAGGCCCAGGTCCAGGTGATGATTGAGGGACCGGGCCATCTACCCCTCGACCAGATCGCGGAAAATGTTCGCCTGGAAAAAGAGCTATGCGGGAACGCTCCTTTTTACGTTCTCGGTCCCCTGGTGACCGATATCGCTCCCGGCTACGATCACATTACCTGCGCCATCGGTGGGGCCCTGGCCGCCTTCGTCGGCGCCGATTATCTTTGCTACGTTACCCCTTCCGAACACCTCGGCCTTCCCGATGAGAAAGATGTCAGGGAAGGGGTGATCGCCACCCGGATCGCCGCCCACGCTGCCGACCTGGCCCGGGGGTTGCCCGGATCGCGCCGCTGGGATGACCGGATGACGATTTACCGAAGGGAGCGCGATTGGGGAAAACAGATCGAAACCGCGATCGATCCGGGGAAAGCCCGAAGTTATCTCGGAGACGTCACCGCCAAAGAAGATTACTGTTCGATGTGCAGTGAGTACTGCGCGATCAAAATACTTGAAGAGCATCTTAAACCACGGGATTGAATTTGCTATGAAGAGATATCCTAGATTGCTGGCGGTTGCTGTCCTATTGCTTGGTGGTTGCGCTTCGACTTTACCGGAAGCGGCTTTTCGGGGCGACCGGGAAGAGGTCGAAGACCTGATCGCTGCCGGTGCCGACGTGAACGCCCGGGATGAGGAAGGAAAGACGCCCGTATTTCACGCTTTGGGATGCGATCAGGCCGATGTGATCAAAGTTTTGATCGATCACGAAGCCGATGTTAATCTCCCGGATTATTCCGGGCGGACCCCCCTCCACGAGGCCGCCCGGAAAGGCCGGCTGGAATTTCTTCAAATACTAATCGCCGCCGGAGGCGACGTTAACGCCCGGAATGATACCGGCTGGACACCGTTCGATGTCGCCGTCAATAAAAAACAGGATAGAGCTGCTGAGCTCCTTTTCTCCCGGGGTGGAACCGGATATTCATACGCGGCCCGCCGCTATCTGATGATGAAAAAGGGCGGAGCGGGTGTCGGGGAGGAGAATAAAGTTACTCTTCCTGATATGCGGGGGATGCTTGAAGAAGATTATGATGACTTTAATGAAAGAAAGGTTTTGAGCACAACCTTCTCGGTTCAGCCTTTCAAGAACGATCTTTTCGCCGACCGTTACCGCTCGGTTCTTTCCGAATACGCCCGGCGGCCGAAAGAGCTGTATGATCTCGCCCGGAAAGAATGGTTGATCGGGCCCTGGCATACCGTTTCTCTTTCCAGCAACGAAAATACGTTTCCTGCCGCCGAAATGACTTTCATTTTTCAAAGTCCGATCTTTTATTTTTTCTCTTCGGACCCCATCCGGATAAAAATCGGCGACGCAATACATCAGGCGCCATTTCTGGAGACGAAGAACGATGTAGAAGAAACAACGGCAAGTAGTCAGGCCAGATACCGGATGGGGAAAGAGATCGGGGGCATGATCAAAGAAGCCCGGTCGGTTGTTATCCGCGTTCCTTTCGACAATCAGCCGCCTCTGAACTGGGAGGTGCCGTCGCCGGTCCTAAAAAATTGGAAAGAATTTTTCCGAAGAGGGGAAGAACTTTTTCGCTGAGCGGATGCCGGGCGGGATAACCACCGCCCTCTGCGAAAATAGCGGATTTTCATGGATAGTTCGGTTTATAATGCAAGAATATAACTGATATTTTTTCGGAGGAAAAATTATATATGAATGTACTGGCGGTAGGTTCGGTCGCGCTGGACACGGTGGAAACACCCTTCGGCCGCCGCGAAGAAATACTGGGCGGCTCGGCCACTTATTTCTCCTACGCCTGTAGCTTTTTCGCCCCGGTCAATCTGGTGGCGGTGGTGGGAGAGGATTTCCCGCCGGAATACCGGGCCGCGCTGGAAAAAAGGGGGATCGATCTGGCCGGGCTGGAAGTGCGCCCCGGCCGGACCTTTCGCTGGGGGGGCTCCTACCGTTACGATATGAACGAGGCTGAGACCGAATTCACCAGCCTGAACGTATTCGAGGGATACCATCCCCGAATCCCGGCCGATTACCGCCGGAGCGGCTATGTTTTTCTAGCCAATATCGATCCCCATCTCCAGTTGGAAGTTCTGGAGCAGGTCCGCCGCCCCCGCCTCGTGGTGGGCGATACCATGAACCTGTGGATCGGCCTCAAGAAAGAGGTCGTCTGGGAAGTGGTGAAGAAATTGGATATCCTGATCTTCAACGATGCCGAGGCCCGGCAGTTAACCGGGGAGGTGAGTCTGAAGAAGGCGGCGGAAAAAATAGTACGGGCCGGCCCGGAGCACGTGGTCATCAAAAAAGGCGAGCACGGTGCCCTTTTATTTTCCCAAAAAGAGATTTTTTCAGCCCCCGGGCTCCCCCTGGAGACGGTGATGGACCCCACCGGCGCCGGCGATTCCTTCGCCGCCGGATTCGTGGGCTATCTGGCGAAAGAGGAAAATCTCACCTCTTCCGTTTTGCGCCGGGCGGTGATCTACGGAAGCGTCATGGCTTCTTTTAACGTCGAGGATTTCAGCCTGAACCGATTGAAGAAATTGAAAAAGGGAGATATAGAAAAGCGCTACCGCGAGTTCAAAGATTTGGTTTCATTTTAAAATTTTTGCGAAGTAAAAATTTTAAGCGGGTGTTGCTCATCTTAGGGATTCACGATTTTAGGGAACGGAGTGAAACTAAAATCGATGAAGCCCTTAGACCCCGATGACAATCGGGGATGGTAGAGCTCCAGCTTCTCCCGTAAGACTGATACTTACGGAACGGAGTGAACGTAAGTATCCAAGTCGCACGAGGACCCCGACAACATAGTTGTCGGGGCCAAGCTAATGTTTCGTGATAAAATTGAAAAAATAAAGCGGGTGTTGCTCAATGGTAGAGCTCCAGCTTCCCAAGCTGGCTACGAGGGTTCGATTCCCTTCACCCGCTTTATTTTCGTTCTTTCCCAAGTCCCGATGCCGTGCATCGGGATCTAAGGGCTTCATCGGAATTACGTTCATTTTATTCCGTAATTCCGTGAATCCCTAAGACTGGCTGTGAGGGTTCTCAGTCACCGTCGGCTGAAAGCCGACGGGTGCCTGATCCGGCGCCGCTTTCAGCGGCGACGGAGATTCCCTTCACCCGCTTTATTTTCGTTCTTTCCCAAGTCCCGATGCCGTGCATCGGGATCTAAGGGCTTCATCGGAATTACGTTCATTTTATTCCGTAATTCCGTGAATCCCTAAGACTGGCTGCGAGGGTTCTCAGTCACCGTCGGCTGAAAGCCGACGGGTGCCTGATCCGGCGCCGCTTTCAGCGGCGACGGAGATTCCCTTCACCCGCTTTATTTTCGTTATTTCCCAAGTCCCGATGCCGTGCATCGGGATCTAAGGGCTTCATCGGAATTACGTTCATTTTATTCCGTAATTCCGTGAATCCCTAAGACTGGCTGCGAGGGTTCTCAGTCACCGTCGGCTGAAAGCCGACGGGTGCCTGATCCGGCGCCGCTTTCAGCGGCGACAGAGATTCCCTTCACCCGCTTTTAATTTTGCTTCGCAAAATTAAAAGGGTAAGTTTATGTAATCCATATCTGACTGGTAGGAGAATATATACCTATGCCCGAAAAATCCCGGAAAGATGAAAAAGATGATATTCGGAGGGGGGAGAGTTTATGGGCTCCCTGGAGGATGGAGTATATCCTGGACGACCGGAAAGAGGGGTGCCTTTTCTGCCGGAAGTCCGAAAGCGACGAGGACGCGAAGAACTTTGTCCTTTACCGGAGCGATTACAGTTTCGCTCTTCTCAATACCTTCCCCTACAACAGCGGTCACATCATGATCGCTCCGTATCGGCACACCGCCGAGATGGAGGGCCTTTCCGAAGATGAAATAGTCGATCTGACGAAAGTTCTCCAGCTGTGTCTCCGGCTCCTGAAAAGGGTCATGAAACCGGACGGGTTCAATGTGGGATTCAATTTGGGCAAGTCAGCCGGAGCCGGAGTGGTCGATCACCTGCACCTCCACCTCGTCCCGCGCTGGGAGGGAGATACCAATTACATGCCGGTGATCGGCAACACCCGGGTTATTCCGCAATCTTTGAAAACGGTTTACGATCTTTTAAGCGTAGCTATATCCGCCCATTAATTATCTGCCGGGAACCGTCCCCGCCTTGAATTAAAAGCGGAAGCCGAGAGAAACCTGGATCAGATCAAGACCCTGATTGGGCTTTCGCAGGCCTCCGTTGCTGCGGTGCTCGTAGGCCCCCTGGAGGATTAAGTTTTCCAAGCGGAAACCCACGCCTCCCCGGCTGAGGAAATTGAAGTTGGTAGGTATCCCGGGATAATTTACTCCCGAATAAGACCCACCCCCGCTGAGGAAGAGATAGCCTCCCATGGTTTCACAAAAATCCCTTTCGTATTTAAACAATAGAGAAATCCCCCCTTCCCATCCGGTCTCGGGAACCAGAACCCGCCCGCCCCGGAATTCCAATCCCAGTGTAATCGGTCGCGGGTAGAGGAGGGAGAATCCCCTCTCATCTTCTTTTTGCCGGGTGAGCCAGAGGCGGTAAGCCAAAGTAGCCCCTCGTGTGTTCTCGTTATGAAGAGTTTCGATATAGGTCCCGAAGAAGACTTCCTGCTCGAGCGCGCCGGCCGGGGAAAGATCGATGGACAGAAAGAAGATGCTTGCCGAGATTGATAAAAAAAATCCGGGATTATTGAAAGAGAGTTTCATCGTTCGCTGAGAAAATCGGATATATTAACAGATTTGTCTTTCTCTGGGATAAAAAAGATTGAACTCAATCTCGATTATTCATAAAATCCGACGATTTTATGAATAATTCAGCTGATGAAGATATAATTTGTAGCGTAATTTCCGGTATCGGAATTTTAAAAAAACAAAGCCTTTTTTGACAGGATGAACAAGATGAACAGGATAATTTTAAAAAGTGGTTTTTTACGTCTTGAAAATCCTGTTAATCCTGTCTAAATTTGAGGTTCAGTTGCCCCCGATAATATATCGGGGGCTAAGTTCTGAGGCTAACCGATCATGAAAATGACGATTGCGGAAAAGATAATTGCCGCGCACTGCGACCGGAAAGCGGTCCGGCCGGGAGAAATTGTTCTGGCCCGTCTTGATCTGGCTCTCGGTAATGATATCACCGCCCCGCTCGCCATAGATCTGTTCGAAAACAGCGGGGTAGAAGAAGTATTCGATAAAGATAAAATCGCTCTGGTCTGCGACCACTTTGCCCCCAACAAGGATATCGAATCCGCCCGGCAATGCCGGGTGGTGAGAGATTTCGCCCGCAGTCACCGGGTCGCCCATTTTTACGATGTGGGCCGCATGGGAATCGAGCACGCTCTGCTCCCGGAAGAGGGATTGGTTCTTCCCGGCGATCTGGTCATCGGAGCCGACAGCCATACCTGTACCTACGGGGCGCTGGGAGCGTTCGCCACCGGGGTGGGAAGCACCGATCTGGCGGGCGCGATGATCGGAGGAGAAGCCTGGTTTCGGGTTCCTCCTTCCCGCCTCTTTATTTACCGGGGCGATTTCAAACCCTGGGTTTCGGGAAAAGACTTGATCCTCTATACCATCGGATTGATCGGCGTGAGCGGAGCCCATTACGCTGCCATGGAGTTCGCGGGCCCTGCGGTCAGTTCTCTTTCCATGGCGGGCCGGATGACCATGGCCAACATGGCGATCGAAGCGGGAGCAAAAACCGGCATTTTCCCCCCGGATGAAATTACCGAAGAGTACGTGCGGAAACGCGCCCGGAGGAGATACGAGATTTACCGAAGCGACCCGGGAGCGGATTACGAAGGGGAAACAACAATCGATCTGGATAAGATCGAGCCCCAGGTGGCCTTGCCGCCGCTTCCTTCCAATACCAGGTCGGTCTCGGAAGTGAAAGGAATCAAAATCGATCAATCGGTCATCGGTTCCTGCACAAACGGCCGCCTGGAGGATTTGAGAATGGCCGCCGAAATTTTCAAGGGTAAAAAAGTGGCGAAGTGGGTGAGAGCTCTGGTATTCCCGGCCACCCAGGCGATCTACCTGCAGGCCCTCCGGGAGGGGCTGATCGAGATCTTCATCGAGTCGGGGGTCGCCGTCTCCACGCCCACCTGCGGTCCCTGCCTCGGCGGACATATGGGAGTGCTCGCTTCTGGGGAAAAAGCGATCTCGACCACCAACCGCAATTTCGTGGGGAGAATGGGCCACCCGGAGAGCGAGGTCTATCTGTCCGGCCCCGCCGTGGCCGCGGCCAGCGCCGTGGCCGGGGAAATAATTCATCCGGATAAAATTTGATAAATTACGGGTTGAGAGGATTGAACTATCAGGGTTCATGTTAATAACAGTTTAAAATATGGATAAAAGGGGATTGAGATGAATATCCGAGGCAGGGTCTGGAAATTCAGTGATGATGTCAATACCGACGCCATCATCGCCGCCCGTTATCTCGTGACCGGCGCTGCCGCCGAACTGGGAAAATATCTGATGGAAGATATCCGACCGGGATTTTCCGCAATGATCAGTCCGGGAGATATTATCGCGGCGGGCGAAAATTTCGGCTGCGGCTCCAGCAGGGAGCACGCGCCGCTCGCCATCAAGGGTGCCGGGATTGCGGCGGTGGTGGCCAAGAGCTTCGCCCGGATTTTCTATCGAAACTGTTTTAATATGGGTCTTCCGATATTCGAGTGCGCCGGTGCGGTGGAAGCGATCGAAGAGGGGGATGAAGTCAGAATCGACCTCGAGAGCGGAGACATCACTGATTTAAACGGGAAGGCGAGTTATTCAGCCCGGCCGATTCCTCCTTTCATGCGGGAGTTGATCTCCGCGGGCGGCCTGATCAATTACATGGTCGAGCACAGTAACGAACGGGGAAAGAAGTAATCGGTAGTAATCAGAAAACAGAGGACAGAGGGAAGATGACAGAGGAAAATTATGAAAAGGAAAAACGTGAAAAAAACGTATCCGATTGCGGTTATCGCCGGTGACGGAACCGGTCCGGAGGTAACGGCGGAAGCGATAAAGGTCCTGCAAGCCGTTTCCAATGTCTTCGGGTTTCAATTGAACTTCACCCGTTATGACTTCGGGGGAGAGCGTTATTTGAAAACCGGGGAAGTACTCCCCGAAAGCGCGTTCGAGGAACTGAGAAAATTCAAAGCGATTTTCCTGGGCGCCATCGGTCATCCCGAGGTAAAACCCGGGATTTTGGAGAAAGGCATTCTTCTGAGACTGCGTTTCGAACTGGAGCAGTACATCAATCTGCGTCCGGTCAAGCTTTATCCCGGCGTGGAAACCCCCCTCAAAGATAAAGGTCCCGAAGATATAGATTTTGTGGTGGTACGGGAGAATAACGAGGGATTGTATTTGGGAGCGGGAGGTTTCTTTAAAAAGGGGACGCCGCAGGAGATCGCTGTTCAGGAGAGCATCAACACCAGGTACGGAGTGGAAAGATGCTTGCGCTACGCCTTCGACTCCTGCCGGAAAAGAAACAAAAAGAAGATGGTCACGCTCTGCGGGAAAACCAATGTTCTGACGTATGCCTTTGATCTCTGGGAACGGGCCTTCCACGAGATCGGCGAGAAGGACTATCCCGGAATCAAGCGCGATTACGCCCACGTGGACGCCACCTGCATGTGGATGGTGAAGAACCCGGAATATTTCGATGTGATTGTGACCGATAATATGTTCGGGGACATCATCACCGATCTGGGGGCGATCATCCAGGGGGGAATGGGAATCGCCGCCGGGGGAAACATCAACCCCGAAGGAACATCGATGTTCGAACCGATCGGGGGATCCGCCCCCAAATACACCGGTCAGGGGAAGATAAACCCTCTCGCTGCGATCAGCGCCGCTCAGATGATGCTCGATTTCCTGGGGGAGGAGGAGGCGGCCGATAAATTGGAAGAGGCTATCATGAAAACCTGTCCTCACCTGACAAGCATGTCAGCGGGGCAGATGGGTTATTCTACTTCCGAGGTGGGGGATATGGTCGTAAAATACGTAATGGAAACATAGAAATATGGAAATATCGAAATAAGTTATAAATATCGATAAATGATGCAAAACAAGGAGGAAAGTCTGTGGCTGTTAAAAGGTTTGAGGACTTAAATGTTTGGCAAATGGCCCGCAAATACAGACATGAAATATATAAAGTCAGCTCAAAGTTCCCTAAGCGGGAAGAGTATCATTTAACGGCTCAGATTAGAGATGCGTCAATTTCAATTACAGCAAATATATCAGAAGGTTATGGTAGATACCATTTCAGGGAGAATATTCAATTCTGCCGTATTTCACGTGGCTCAATCAATGAAACATTAGATCATCTTTATACGGCTCTGGATGAAAAATATATTTCGAAGGCAGAGTTTGATCGACTTTATCCTCAAGGTCGAGAAGTTGAAAGAGCTATAAATGGATACATCGGATACCTGAAGAGAGAGTGGAGGAAATCAAAGACAGTGGCGGTGGATGCATAATTAAAATCATTGGTTCCCGTGTTACCATATTTTCATATTCCATATTTCTATATTTCCATATTTCTATATTTCCATATTTCTATATTGATATATATCGGGGGAGGATTTAATGGAGAATAAGTATAATGTTGTTGTAGTCGGAATCGGGGCGGTCGGGGCCGAGATGCTCAAGATACTCGATCAGCGCAAATTCCCCATCGGGGAGCTGAAGGTCCTGGCCCGCTCGGCCCGGGATGAGGAGATCGCGGGTAAAACCTACTCCGTCCGGGCGGCGGATCCGGAGGAGTTTGAGGGGGCGGAGATCGTTTTTTTCGCCGGGACCGAGGGAGAAAAGGGCGCTTCGGTGACCTTTTCTCCCGAGGCGATCAAACGGGGAGCGGTCTGCATCGACAACGGGGCCGATTTCCGCCTCGATCCGGATGTTCCCCTGGTGATTCCCGAAGTCAATCCGGAAGATATAAAGAAACACAAGGGTTTGATCGCCAGCCCCAACTGCTCCACCATCCAGATGGTGGTGGCCCTGGCGCCGCTCCATCGGGTGAGCAGGATCAATAGAATAATCGCTTCCACCTATCAGGCGGTTTCCGGAACCGGCCGCGCCGCCATCCGGGAACTGAGAGAGCAATCGGAAAACTATCTGGGCGGCGGGACTGAATTAGACTGCCGGGTCTATCCGTACCGGATCGCCTTCAACCTGCTCCCCCATATCGGCAGCTTCGGCGAACTTGCATACACCAGCGAGGAATGGAAGATGGATCGGGAGACGAAGAAGATTTTGCATGATGATTCGCTGCAGATCTCTTCCACCGCCGTTAGGGTGCCGGTCTTCAACGTTCATTCCGAGTCGGTGTATATCGAGACGGAGAAACCTATCGCCGTGGAGGAAGCAAGGGAAATTATGAGCAGCGCTCCCGGCGTGATCGTGATCGACGAACCCGGAGAGGCAAAATATCCCACGCCTCTGGACGCCGATCAGAAGGACGAAGTATTTGTGGGCCGGATCCGCCGCGATCCCTACGTGGAAAACGGTCTCCACCTCTGGATCGTCTCCGACAATATCCGCAAGGGGGCCGCCCTCAATGTCATCCAGATCGCGGAGAAAATGATCGAAAAAGGGCTGATTTAGACAGGACGATTTAGGGCAGGACGATTTAGGGCAGGACGATTTTAGGCAGGACCATTTTAGGCAGGACGATTTAAGGCAGGACGATTTTAGGCAGGACGATTTAGGGCAGGACGATTAAG
>Ga0272441_10013691_pt1 | contig 11631 bp, 10 predicted proteins | sample SSMProp6N_FD_193582 | JGI IMG/M metagenome (GOLD analysis project Ga0272441, IMG submission 193582) | Marine sediment archaeal communities from Little Sippewissett salt marsh, Falmouth, MA, United States - SSM-Prop-6N | ecosystem: Environmental > Aquatic > Marine > Wetlands > Sediment ... | reverse complement strand
GCGCTTTAAGGGCAAGCTCCCAAAATCGCTACCCTTGCCCAATTCCGTGTGGATTAACAAACCATTACCCAGTGTAGACGAGAAAGGACTACACTAAATGTTTAATGAAAGTGTCCCATTCTCATTGTCAAGTTCCGTGGCCGAAACAATAACTAAGCAGATTACCCAAGATATGACCTTAGTTCTAAGTGTTATGTTTGTTCTTAGGGAAAGATAAACTCCAAGAACAAAAGGGCCAATCACAAAGATTATATGTAATAAAGTTTTCATCTAAATTTATTAATAAATTTGCAGGACATTTTCTATGAAGTAAGGTTACTACAATTCAAATCCTCTTGGGTTTATAGTTTAACAAATATCTCTATCATCAACAACAATATATTTAGTAAAGAAGGAACCGTGGTAATAATTAACATTTAGATGTTTATTGGAATATGTCTAGATATTGTGCCATTCTACTCATTTCCCATCGACCATATTGAATATAAAAAATTGCGGATTATTCGCGGGTAGTCTGCAGAACAAGGATTGGTAAGCATACTCACGGTTTCAAATCCTATGCGGACCAACACTTAATTTTCCCAAACAATGCAGACCGCCCGCCAATCGTCTGTTTGGTTTATCTTGAAAATACCTTTCACCCTTAGCCCTTAGTCTTTCGCCGGATGTTTGTCATTTCTGACAAACATCCTTATCTCTTCCAGAAAATCATTACCATAGCGTTTGAGCTTGTGTTCGCCGACGCCGTGGATGCTGAGAAAGGCCTTGTCGTCAGCAGGCATGGCAGAGGCCATCCCGGCCAGGGATATATCGCTGAAAATAACAAAAGGCGGTACTCCGGCCTTGTCAGCCAGCTTTTTGCGCAGCGCGCGCAGCTTTTCAAAGAGTTCCGGATCATACTCGAGGTCTCCGGTCTTAGTGCGGGATGTTTTCTCGGCTGCCGCTGTTTTCAGGCGCGGTTTAGCCATGCTCAGGGTCTCTTCGCCGCGCAGCAGGGGCCCGGCTGAGGCATTCAGTGTGAGGACTGAATAATTACCGACATCCTGCTCGAGAAAGCCGCGATGTACAAGGTGATGCAGCAGGTTTCCCCAGTACTCCTGGCTCTTGTTGTCACCGATTCCATAGGTGGAGAGCCTGTCGTGGCCCAACTGAAGCAAGCGTTCTTTCTGGGAACCACGCAGCACATCAATAACATGCCCCATACCAAAACACTGCCCCACCCGGTATACGCAGGACAGGGCCTTACGGGCATCTTCAGTGACATCGATAAACTCCGGCGGGTGCAGACATATGTCGCAATTACCGCAATCTTCCGGCATGTTTTCGCCAAAATAGCCCAGCAGGATACGCCGCCGGCAACTCAAGGCCTCGGCAAAACCCACCATAGCATTGAGTTTATGCATCTCGATCCGTTTCTGATTCGGGTTGTAGGTTTTCTCGATCAGAGAGCGGGCAATGGCAATATCGCCATAGCCGAACAGCAGCAGGGCTTCGGCAGGCAAACCATCGCGGCCGGCACGCCCGGTCTCCTGGTAGTAACTCTCGATGTTTTTGGGGATATCGTAATGTACAACGTAGCGGATATTGGATTTATCGATCCCCATACCGAATGCTACCGTGGCAACGATTATACGGATATCATCGTGCAGGAAATCGTCCTGGGCTTCTTTGCGTTTATCGTCAGTTAATCCGGCATGATACGGCGCTGCCCAGAACCCGGCATCATTGAGCTGGTCCGCCACCTTGTCCACCCGTTTCCGACTCAGACAATAAACAATACCGGCCTCGTCGGAGCGTGTTTGCAAAAATGCCTTGAGCTGCGAAAATGGTTTTCGTTTTTCCATAACGCTGTATCGGATATTGGGCCGGTCAAAACCCGAAATATAGCATTGCGAGTCCGTCAGCCCGAGACGCTCCAGAATGTCCTTCCGGGTATGCGGTTCGGCTGTTGCGGTCAGGGCAATCAGCGGAATTTTGGGAAACAAGTGGCGCAGACGGCCCAGTTTTCTGTATTCCGGCCGGAAATCATGGCCCCACTGGGAAATGCAGTGTGCTTCATCGATGGCGAACAGGGCTATGGGAATGCTGTTGAGCCGTTCGGTAAATCCATTGTTCATTAAGCGTTCCGGGGCGACATACAGGAGATCCAGCTCCTGGCCGTGCAGCCTGGCCAAAACCTTGCGGGCTTCGGCACTTTGCAGGGAAGAATTGTAAAAGGCGGCTTTTACGCCACAGGCATTTAAAGCATCGACCTGGTCTTTCATCAGTGAAATCAGGGGCGAGACAACAATACCCACCCCCTGGCGGTGCAGGGCCGGGATCTGATAACACAGGGATTTTCCACCCCCGGTTGGCATCAGGACAAAGGCATCCTCACCACGGATAAGCCCCTCGATAATCTCTTGCTGATGAGGCCGGAAAGATTCATACCCGAAGATTGTTCTCAAACTCGCAAGCGGATTTTCATTCATACAGAAGCTTTCTTTATTTTTTGCTATAACATCTTGAAATACCTGTTTTTGTATTCCTATCACAAAACCAGGGTTGCATAAGGGCAGTGCGACTATTCATTAGTAATCGGCTCTATGTGTATCTGCCCCCGTTTGAGTTCCGGCAGGCTGTAGATGAAAATTTCAGTCGAAAACTTGTTTTCAAGACGGATCAGATGATTTCTCTGCTGGTTCAGAATGTAAGCCGCAACATTTTCGGGCAGCCCGATCTTGATTTTTGCAGTTCTGGTGCGGTTAATGTTGAGCTGGATATCGCGCAAGGCCATAAACGCAGATGATTCTATTGAACGCACCAGCCCTGTTCCTTCACAACATGTGCAAACCACATGGCTTTTTTCAAGCAGGGGAGGGGCTAGTCGCTCCCGTGAGAGTTCTAAAAGGCCGAACCCGGATATTTTAGCAAGGACCAGGTGGGCCCGGTCATGTTTCAATCCATCCTTGAGAACTTTTTCCACTTGGCGATTGTGATCACGCGAACGCATATCAATGAAATCAATAACAATCAATCCGCCCAAATCCCGCAGGATCAATTGCCTGGCAATCTCAGTAGCGGCTTCAAGGTTCGTGGAAAGTGCAGTATCTTCAATGTCCTTACTCTTGGTCGACTTGGCTGAGTTTACATCTATAGTCACCATTGCCTCGGTCGATTCAATAATTATGTTGCCGCCGGATTTTAAGCGTACTTTCCTGTTATATATGCCTTCTATCTGTTCTTCGAGATCGTACTTGGTAAACAAAGGTTTGGATTCCTTGTAGTGCCTTATCCGTTTTTTGTACCTGGGCATTACACTCTTCAAGAAAATGGTTGCCCTCTTGAATGTATCTTCCTTGTCAATGAGGATCTCAGAAATATCGGTAGTAAAGTAATCACGGATAGAACGAATGATGATGTCGCCTTCGCGGTACAGTAGGCCGGGGCAGGGGGCCTTTGAAAATTCGGTTTCAATACTTTTCCAGAGTCTTTGCAAATAGCTGATATCCTTCGACAAAACGGCCTTTTTTTTATCCATACCCGCAGTTCTGACAATAAGTCCCATATCTGAAGGGACATTGAGCTGTTTTATAATTTCTTTGAGACGTGACCTCTGTGTTTCATCTTCTATTTTGCGGGATATTCCGGCCAGATTGTATTGAGGCAAAAAAACCATGTATCTTCCGGGAAGTGAAATATTCATGGTTAGCAGTGCGCCTTTTCCGGCCTTTTCTTCACGGCTGACCTGCACCGGAATTTCCATGCCTCTGCGCAGGGATTTGTGAATTGTCTTGCTGTTTTCAAAATTCGGAATAAATGCGGGATTAATGTCATGCATGGGTAAAAAGCCATTTTTTTCTCTGCCGAAATCTACAAAAACAGCATGTAGGCTCGGTTCCACCCTGCCAATACGACCTTTGTAGATGTTGCCCCGGAGCTGTTCCTTCAAAGAGCTTTCAACATAGAGTTCTTTCATAAGACCATCTTCTACAACAGCTACCCTGATTTCTTCAGGATGGACGGCGTTGATTAACATTTTTTTCATAATATTTTTTTCTACTCCATAAAATCAAGAGGACCAAGCCCCTCACGGATAACATCTACCTGGTCTGTTTCCAACGAGAGGACCGTAGAAGGAACATCCGGCAGAATTCCGCTGTCAATAACAGCATCTACCGCATGGCCGAAATCCGCTTCAATTTCAAGCGGATCAATATGCAATCGGTTATTTGACATCGGAACGCTGGTCGTAATGATCGGTTCGCCTAATTGTGATACAACAGCCTGGCAAAACCAGTGATCAGGGATCCGGATGCCCACGGATTTCCGATTTGATTGTAACAAGCGCGGAACAAGTCTGGTAGCAGGCATGATAATGGTATAGGGGCCCGGCAAAAGGGTTCGCAGTAATCGGAAGGCTTCATTGCTGACTTTAGCGTATTCACTGATCGTCTTTAAATCGGCAAACATGATACTCATTGGTTTATGAGATCGTTTAATAGCTTGAATTTTTTCAATGCCTTTTTTGTTTGAAATACTACAGCCCAACCCATAGACAGTATCGGTTGGATACACAATTATTCCACCCGAATTGAGAATGTCTACCAGACGGGAGACCACCCTGGGTTTTGGCTTTGCAGGATCAATCATGATACGCATAAAATCCCTCCTTCAAGCACATGCTTTTGGTATCTATATTACCAAGGGCAGCAAAGATGGAGTATTTCACGGTTGGATTCTGCCTTTCAAATTCGGACAGATAGGTTCTGACCATCTCACGCTTACTGTCATTACGCAAGGGGCACGCATTGTCTACCGGCTCGATATCCAAAAAATGAAAATAGTTATCTACAAGATCCTTTGTACAATAGGCCATGGGCCGTATGACCCTGTTTTTGCCGTCGTTTGAGACTCTTGAAGGGGCCATGGCACCTATTTGACCGGTGAAGAAACATCTCAGTAGAAATGTCTCTATTATATCGTCCATATGATGCCCAAGCGCAATCGAAGAAGCATTGATCCGGGGTGCCAGGCCATAGAGAATACCCCTGCGAAGTCTCGAACAAAGGGCACATGTACTCTTTTCAGGATCAGATACCTTCTCCAAAACAGCGGATATACGAGAATCAACCTCAATTACCTCTAAATGCAACTCGTTGTAAATCCAGATAGCAACCTTTTCGAAACCCTTTTCAAATCCGGTTTTTATATGCACAGGGATTATCTCGAACTGAACCGGGGCGGCCTTCCTCAAATCGCATAAAACCTTAAGCATTGCAATTGAATCAATTCCACCTGATATTGCCACTACAACCTTGTCTTCTGGGGCTATCATGCTGTAATCATGTATTGCAGAACCAACTTTCTTCCGGATCCTCTTTTCAAAATAACGCCTGGTATTATAGCTCACGAAAATCTCTTAACACATACTCCATATTTTGCAAAACTGGTTTATTCGTTTATAATACCATCAAACCAGGATTTCAAACGAACCTCGACATCTTTTGGAAAACGGATAGCTTCTTCTGAATACATCCGGTCAAACCAGGTGATCTGCCGTTTGGCATAGTGTCTGGTATCGCGTTGAATAAGGGAAATGGTTTCTTCCAAAGATGGCTCTTGGGTGAGGTACTCAACAACATGGCGATAAGCAAGGGTCTGCATTGATCGCAGATTCTGATGATAGCCCATCTGCAGAAGTTTCTCGGTTTCTTCGACCAGACCATCTTCAATCATACGTTCTACCCGCTGATTGATTTGTGCATACAGCTGCTTTCTATCCGGCATAAGACAGAGCGTTTTTGTCGAAATAATGGGATGCTCGAAGCCATGATTCTTATGAAAACTGCTGGCGCTACGCCCTGTCAGAAATATGATTTCAAGATAGCGAATGATCCTGAGCGCGTCTGCCGTATTGATTTTATTTGCGGAATCCGGATCTAGTCTCTCCAGAATTTTCCAGAGATATGCAAGCCCGCGTCTTTGGGCGACCAGTCGCAGTGCTGCCCGGTGTTTATCGGATCGCACAGGTGCCGGCGATAAGCCGTATACAAGTGATTTGATATAAAGACCGGTACCTCCTACCACAACAGGCAATTTCTTGCGTGAGCGAATTTCAGTGATTTTCTGCCGAGCCATGCCGACAAACATGCCTGCATTAAATTCCTCATCCGGGTTCACTACATCGATCAGATGATGCGGCAGCACAGAGCACTCATCTGGGGTCGGTTTGGCTGTTGCGATATCCATGTAGCGATAAACCTGCATGGAATCTGCTGAGATAACTTCCAAGGGGAACTCTTGGGCCAAGTCAAAAACCAACCTGGTCTTTCCGGAACAGGTTGGTCCGGCAACAATGATTAAGGGCGTCTGCCTATCCACCGTTCTATTTCATCCAGTCCGATTTTTTTATATATGGGTCGCCCGTGGGGGCAGGTCCCAGGTGAACCCAATCTGTCGAGATCCTTGAGCAGTCCCTCTATCTCCCGTATAGAGAGGTTTTTGCCGGATCTTACACTTTTGTGGCAGGCTATCGAAGCCAGTATATCATCTGCATGGACGCTTTTTTTAAACAAACCCTGAACTACCGCATGAATTAAATCAAGGATAACCATCTTAATATCAGTATGTTGCAGTATTGCAGGCACTGATCTAACAGCAATTTCGCGCTCCCCAAAGGGGCTTACCTCTATGCCTGTTTTATTGATGTGTTCTTCTATTTCCTCATAGGCAAGGTATTCACTTCGACTGAGCTCAATGATAATGGGATTCATGAGCAATTGGGATTGGCTCTTCTCAGAATCATATAAACGTTTTAGTTTCTCAAAGTTTATGCGTTCATGGGCTGCATGTTGGTCAAGAATGAATAGAGACTGATCATCTTCTAAAAGAATGTAGGTTGAATGCAGGGTCCCGATCGGAGCCTTACCGGTATAAAATCCTGGCGTAAGTTGCAAGAGAGTGTCCTGCCTCAAAGGTGCCCCCGGTTTAAAAGCATCCGGTTTAATCGCATAGCCGGGAGTTTTGTATTCGCGTACTTCATATGACATTTTTTTAGCAGGAATATCAATTTCACTTAAAATCTCTTTGTGCAGATGCTTTTTGATTGTGTTTACAATTATGCCGAATACCGCCGACGGATTGGTGAATTTGACCTCTGCCTTGGTTGGATGCACGTTGACATCCACATCTAGAGGATCAATCTCCATAAATAGAATGGCTACCGGGAACCGTTTTGTCATAAGCATTCCACGAAATCCCTCGACAACCGAAGCACTCAGGGTGGCATCCCTGACCGACCTTTTGTTTACGAAAGTGTAGATTCCGGCCCTGCTTGGACGGCTCATTTCCGGTGAAGCCAGAAACCCGTGAATCTTCAGTCCCGGCCGCACACTGGAAAACGGTTGAATTTTGTTCTGAAAACTCTTCCCAAGCAGGGCAAGTATTCGGTCTTTTTCGGATGAAGCCTGGGGCAGATCGATCAGGTTCCTCTCATTTGCCTTGAGTTGAAAGCGGATTGATGGATATGCCATGGCATATCGAGAAACCACCTCGAGAATATGTCGCTGCTCGGTAGCGGCTGTTTTCAGGAATTTCTTTCTGGCAGGTGTATTATAGAAAAGATCTTTCACCGTAATAATGGTACCACCAGGCATTCCTTTTGGCTCTTTGTTGATAACTTTTCCAGCTTCCAGAGATATCATCCATCCGTGGTCAGAAGAAGCGGTTCGAGTTGAGATGCTGGTTTTACTGACTGAAGCTATGCTTGGCAGAGCTTCACCTCGAAACCCCAGTGTGCCGATCGCGAACAGATCGCTTGTCTTGGATATTTTACTTGTGGCATGCCTCAAGATGGCAATTTCACAATCGGCAATACCCATTCCAATGCCATTATCAACGACCCGGATAAGGTCGATACCACTGCCATTAACTTCGACCGTAATACTCTGGGAGTGGGCATCAATAGCATTTTCCACGAGTTCCTTGACAACCGAGGCCGGTCGCTCAATTACTTCACCGGCGGCAATCTGATCAATTAGTTCCTGAGATAGCAACCGTATTTTGCCCATAGTTTTTCCAACATCCTATTTTTATATATCGAATTGTTTGCTCTATCATTTTCTTCTCCTGTTGCGTCATGATGGAAAATTATACTTCATCCGGTATTTGCATGCACGAGTATTCTTCATCAAAATATTTTTATGATGTCATTTTGATTCTGATTATGCCATTTTCGCCCGCGTAGAAATTACAGATATTAATCCTGATAAAATTGAAGATTAATTTTGTTTGAAATATCCTATGTAGTATAATATATTTTAATGCAAATATAATTTATGGTTTTGGAGGTATGTAATGCGCATAAAATCCCTTGTCATAACCGGCATCCTGCTGGCCTTGATCACAGCACCGGCCTTTGCTGAATTGCCGAATTACTCTCAATTTACAAAATATCTTATTGATCTCAAAGGCTGGGACTCGGGAGAACCAACCGGAATGAACATGAACGGCCCAATGGGTGAAATGGCCAGTGCCAACAGGCAATACACCAGAAACGATATGAGCCTGAATGCCCAGATTCTTGCAGGCAATGCGGCCCAGATGGCCTGGGGACCGTTCATGATGGGGGTCACTATCGATTCATCCGAGGAGCTTGTTAAAACCACCGAACATAAGGGATACAAGGAGGGAATAATTTACAATAAAAAGGATAAATCCGGATCGATCCTGGTGCCGTTTGTGGGTACCAGCATCCCGGCCGCATTCATCCTTGAATATGAAAACATGAATTATGAGACAGCCCTGGAAATTGCTGAACAGTTTCCATGGAAGGATATTGAAAAGGTTTTCAAGTAATTTATAAGGCTTGATTTATAGGGTATTTTATTCTGATGTGTATAATATAGAGTAAAGGAGAATTACCATGAGGGTATTTTATAAGATAGGTTTCTTACTGGTTCTTTTTGTTGCAATCGTCTTTGTTTCGACAAGCATTGCTGCTGATCTGAAATACAGCATTACCGTTTCCAAGTTTGAGAATCGTTCAAACTGGAGAGGCCAGTGGAATCTTGGTGATGCCTGGGGAGCGGTACTTACCGATAGTCTCAATCAGACAGGTAAATTTATCGTGCTCGGAGAAAAAGATATGCGGGTAGAGGCCATGGGTGAACAGGATTTTGCCGCAAGTGGCCGTGCAGCCGGTGGCGGAAAAAAGGTCGTCACCGGCCAGATGACACCAGCCCAGCTTCTGGTAAAAGGTGATATAACCCATTTTGCAGACGGAACTGCCGGAGGTGGCGGAGGCATTGGCTATAAGGGCGTGCGTATCGGGGGCAAAGGATCTAAGGCGGAAATCAATGTGATAATGTATATCGTTGATTCCAGCACCGGGCAGGTTGTTGCATCCAAAAAGTGTTACGGTGATGTTTCAAAATTGGGTGTCTCCCTTGGTCTAACAAAAAATGGTTTCTCCGGAGATGTCGGCGGATTTAAGAAGACCAATGCCGGCAAGGCCATCGAAAAAGCAGTCGATGTTGGTGTCGGATTCCTCACTGAACAGATCGAAGGCATCCCATGGTCTGGTTCGGTAATTATGGTCAAGGGCAATATCGCTTACATAAATCGAGGCCAGCGGGAGGGAGTCAACAACGGACAGGTATTTGACGTTGGGGAAGCAACAGTGCTGAGAGACCCAGACACCGGCGAAGTTCTCGACCAGATCATGGATAAAATAGGTACATTACAGGTCGTTAAGGTAAAAGAAAAAATAGCTGTCTGTAAAATAACCCAGGGTGGCAGTATTGAAAAGGGCATGTCGGTTTTCCTGCCGGAGAATTAACTTTGAACGGGGACTGTTTTCAAGCAGTCCCCGCCACTTTATTGGTCACAGTAGTGACATGCTAGTTATTTTCTATAATTGATATCCTCTGTATTCCCGATGGGTTGCAAGTTATCTTTATTGTTTTTCAAGTCTTAATAAGCATTTCCTCGGAATATTTTGGCAATGCTTGACATTTCTGCAGCATTCAGCAATAAGGGCTCCAGGAAATATTCACGAGGTAGAAAAAATGACATTACTCAATATTGACGGGCTGCATGTTAGCGTTTCCGGTCAGGAAATAATAAAAGGTATCGATCTAACAATAGAAGAGGGTCGAACCGCTGTAATTTTCGGACCGAATGGCTCTGGAAAAAGCACTCTTATGGGTGCCATAGCCGGATTGCCCGGCTATGATATTACCGGGGGCAAAATCGAATACAAAGGTCAAGATATCAAGGATTTATCAACAGATGATAGAGCTCGTCTTGGCATAGGCCTTTCATATCAATACCCGCCCGCTGTAAAGGGGGTCCGACTTCGCACACTTCTTGAAAGCATGGCTTCCGACAGAAAGATTATTCCCGAGTATGCAGATATGCTTAATCTTTCCGGATACCTCGATCGAGACATAAATGTCGGCTTTTCCGGTGGAGAAAGGAAACGCTCCGAAGTTTTACAACTAATGGTTCAAAACCCTGACCTGATTCTGCTCGATGAACCAGAATCAGGAGTAGACATCGAAAATATTTCCATTATTGCAGATGCATTGAAATCCTTGCTGGAAAAAGACAAGCCGATTAAAAAACGCACCCGTTCTGCGTTGATCATAACGCATACGGGATTTATCCTTGATTATATCCGGGCTGATGTTGCCCATGTTATAATGAACGGAAGGGTATTGGGCTGTGGTTCTCCTCCTGAAATATTCGAAGAAATACGTTCAAACGGCTATTCAAAGTGTTATAGCTGTTTTGCTGAACAATTTAAGGAAAACAATATATGCTTAAAAACAACATAGATTCCAATAGGTTAGAGTCAATCGGATATGACCCAACCATTTTGAATTGCGGCAATTTCATGGTATTGGACAATGACATTGCTGAAATATCCTGTAATATCAATGGCCTACATATATATCCTATCAACAAGGCCCTCGAACATATCCCACATGTTAGGGACAATCTGTTTTTCAAATTGGTTGATAAAGACAGGAACAATTATACCAGACAGTCTTTTGAGAGCGATCCGGTCGGATATTATATAAAAGTGGATCCGGGCATAAAATTAGAGGAACCGCTTCAAGCCGCTTTTCTTTTATGTACTTCCGATTCTACCCAAATAATTCATAATATTATAGAGCTAGGAGATAATTCTCACCTTAATATTGTAAACGGCTGTACTACCGCAAAGCATGATAATCGGGGCACACATATAGGTATTACAGAGACATACCTGAGAAAAGGGTCCTTTCTTGGATATACTATGCTTCATAAATGGGGCCCTGAGGTGGAAGTATTTCCGTTTGGTGTAACTGAGGTTGAAGAAAATAGCAGATTTATTTCAAACTATGTAGGCATGACATCTGTTAAAAAAATTGTATCATATCCGGTTGCGCATGTAAAAAAGCAGGGCTCAGCCAGATTTTATTCAGTCATTTATGCTCGTCCTGAATCAAATTTTGATATGGGATCAAAGGCTATACTTGAAGGAGATGAGGCTTCGGGAGAAATTATAAGCCGGGTAGTTTCCGAAGGCGGAAATGTAACCTCAAGACAGATGCTGGATGGACGGGTATCGGGTTCACTCGGACACATGGAATGTAGTGGATT
>Ga0272441_10013690_pt1 | contig 11631 bp, 5 predicted proteins | sample SSMProp6N_FD_193582 | JGI IMG/M metagenome (GOLD analysis project Ga0272441, IMG submission 193582) | Marine sediment archaeal communities from Little Sippewissett salt marsh, Falmouth, MA, United States - SSM-Prop-6N | ecosystem: Environmental > Aquatic > Marine > Wetlands > Sediment ... | reverse complement strand
TTCTGTGATTATTGTACTCCAAATCTTCAGAATACTTCTTGGAGTGATTGGCTTAACATTAGTTGTCTAGCTGATGATACAATGAATCAGACTAGAAATCTTACTCAATATGATGCTAATGATTGCGGAGAGATAGCTAATCAGACATTTGTCGAATATCAGGCAGTAGAGTTCTGTGATTATTGTACTCCAAATCTTCAGAATACTTCTTGGAGTGATTGGTTGAATATTAGTGTTTGTTATGCAAATAATACAATAGATCAAGCTAGGAATAGGACAGAGTATGATTCTAATGAATGTGGAGAAATAGCTAATGCAACACATTTTGAGTATCAGATAATAAGTTGTGATTATGATGGATTGCCTGTTATAAATATTTTATCTCCTTTGAACCAGACTTATAATTATCAAAGCATTTTGTTAAATATATCTGTTATTGATTCAGATGTAGGCAGCATATGGTATAATTGGGAAGGAACTAATGTTAGTTATGTTGAAGGAAATATAAGTTTTAATGAAGGAAGTAATACTCTTTATGCTTGGGCAAATGATAGTTTTGGAAATGAGAATTCAACAAGTGTTGTATTTTTTGTAGATTCTGTCCCTCCATTGATTGTATTAAATAGCCCAGATGATTATGTAGTGGATATAGATGGAAATCTTAGTTTTAATTGTTCTGCTTCTGATAATTCTGGATTGGACAAAATGGAATTGTACTTTAATGGTAATCTGAATCAGACAGAGGATGTATCTGGAATTTCTAATCTAAGTTACTTTACATCTTATAATTTGCCTGATGATACTTATAATTGGAGTTGTAGGGCTTATGATATATCTGATAATTTTAATCAATCATATAGAATCTTGATTGTGAATAGAAGTGCTGCTCCTGTTGATACTAATTATTCTGGAAATACTACCAATTGGGATGAAGTAGAAGATATAACAAATGTTTGTAATGGAACAGCAATAATAGAAAATCCAGGAATAGATATGATTACATGGAATGAATGTGTAAATGCAGAAGGTGCCAACTTTGATGTCTATGTCAATCTTAGCTATAATTTTGTTGAAGTTATATTTGGATTAAATGATACTTTTAATTCATCTGCTACTATCACTATGAGAAATCTAAGTTGGGAATATACTCCTTTGATATTAAGAGATGGAGAGATATGTCCTGATAATGAATGTGTAATCCAGAGTTATGACCCTGTAACAGGAGATTTAATATTTAATGTTAGTCACTTTACTAATTTTACAACAACTGGAAATTCTCAATTAGAGATATGGGATGAAACAGATACAGGAATGCCTTTTGCAGATCAAGTTAAATATCCTAATGAGCAAATTAAGTTTTATGCTAATTATACAAAGAAGTCAGATGATTCTCCTAGAGTTGGAGCTAGTTGTATAATTAATTTTATTGATTCTTTTAATAATAATATGGCTTATAATAATACAGAGAATATATATGTATATAATCGGTCTTTTGCTACAGACGGAGATAAATATTATAATGTGACTTGTAGTTTGGCAGGAGCTACTACTATTTTCTTAAGTGATAGTGCAAATATCTCTGTTGATAATGCATCTCCTTATTGGATTAATAATAGGACATTTAATATTCCTTCAAAAACAGGAGAAACTGTTAAGTTTAATATCACTTGGACAGATATAAATCCAGGATATTACATATTTGGAATAGATGATGGAACAGGAAGTTTTGTTAATGATTCTGTTGTTTCTTGGGTAAGTAATAATGAGATAGAGATAAGTAAAGTAATAAGTGCAACAAGAGGAGATACAGTAAGATGGTATTTCTGGGCAAATGATAGTTTTGGAAATGCAAATATAACTGATGTATGGAGCCTTATAGTTTTAAATACAGCCCCTATAGCTAGTAATGTTGACATAAAGCCAGATAATCCTATTACTTCTGATGATCTTTATTGTAATTATACATATTCAGATGCAGATAATGATGCTGAAACAGGAACAACATTTAAGTGGTTTAAGAATGATGTATTGCAAGTAGGATTAAATGATTTTCAAAATATAACAAGTGGAAATACTACAGATCTTGATGTATGGAAATGTGAAGTAACTCCTTATGATGGTTTTGATTATGGAATTCCTGTAAATAGTACAACAGAGGTAATAGGGACAAGTGCTCCTAGTATAGTCTCTGTTATTGATAATAGTAATGAAACAGATCCAACAAATGTTGGAGATGATGTTAATGTAAGTGTTGATTGGAGTGATGCAGATCAACCAGGAGAGCAAGCTAGGATATATGTTTGTAATTCAAGTTCTATAACATTTAGTGGATGTACAGATAAAGAATATTGTTCAACTTTCAATGTAGTTAGTGATCCTGCTTCATGTGTATATACAACACAAGAATCAGATAATACAACTGTTAATTATTATGTTATAGTGTGCGATGATACTAATACTTGTTCAGGTGTTTCAGGACCATATACTTTTGAAGTAAATCATAAACCTGTTGTTAGTAATGGAGACATAACTCCTGATAGTCCTACTACTGCAAATGATTTAACTTGTAATTATAATTATGCTGATTCAGATAATGATGGAGAGTCTGGAACTAGTTTTAAGTGGTTTAAAAATAATGTTTTACAAGCAGGATTAACAACTCAGATAATAGATAGTGGAAATACTTCAGATGGAGAGACATGGGTATGCGAGATAACTCCTTTTGATGAGCATGGTTTTGTAGGAGATGCTGTGAATAGTAGTTCAGAGACAATAGGAAGTACAGCTCCAGCTATCCAATCAATTATTGACAATAGTAATTCAGTTAATCCTGTAAATGTAGGAGATGATGTAGAGTTTGAGGTAGATTGGAGTGATGCAGATCAGCCTTCTGAAAATGCAAGAATATATGTTTGTAACTCAAGTTCTATTACTTCAGGAGGATGTGGAGATGGCACATATTGTATGACTGCAAATGCAGCAACAGATCCTGTTAATTGTTCATATACAACTTTTGCAAGTGATAATACAACTATGAATTATTGGGTTATGGTATGCGATGATAGTAACTCATGTTCTAGTGTAAGTTCAGCTTATACTTTTGAAGTAAATCATAAGCCAAATGCAACAAATGTAGATGTAACCCAAACAGGGCCTGCAACAACAGATGATTTATATTGTAATTATACATTTAATGATACAGATGGAGACACACAGCAGTCTGCAAACTTCAACTGGTTTAAGGATGATGTTCTGCAAGCAGGATTAGTTGACTTCCAAACAGTAACAAGTGGAAATACTACTAAAGATGAAGTATGGAAATGTGAAGTAACAGTAGTTGATGAACATGGATTAATTGGAGATGCTGTAAATAGTACAACAGAGAAAATTGGAAGTACTCCTCCAAGTATAGGTTCTATTATTGATGATTCTGATTCAGGAACTCCTACAAATGTGGGAGATGATGTCAATATAACTGTAGATTGGAATGATGCTGATCAACCAAATGAGAATATAACAATTTATGTTTGTGATTCAAGTAGTATAGATAATAATGGATGTGCAGGAACAGAATACTGCTCAAATATAAATTCTTCAGAAGATCCTGTAAGTTGTCAATATACAACTCAACAATCTGACAATACAACTGAGAATTATTGGGTAATAGCATGTGATGGTTCAGGAGCTTGTTCTTCTGTAGATGGCCCATATACTTTTGAAGTAAATCATAAGCCAAATGCAACAAATGTAGATGTAACCCCAACAGGGCCTGCAACAACAGATGATTTATATTGTAATTATACATTTAATGATACAGATGGAGATTCAGAACAATCTGTAAGCTTTAAGTGGTTTAAGGATAATGTATTGCAAGCAGATCTTAGTAGTCAGACTATTGATTCAGGAAATACTACTAAAGATGAAGTATGGAAATGTGAAGTAACAGTAGTTGATGAGCATGGATTAATTGGAGATGCTGTAAATAGTACAACAGAGACAATTGGAAGTACTCCTCCAAGTATAACATCAGTTGATGATAATTCTACATCTTCTAATCCAAAAAATGTTGGAGAGGATGTAAGTTTTGAGATAGATTGGAGTGATGCAGATCAGCCTAATGAAAATGTAACCTTATATATTTGTGATTCAGGAAGTATAACTATAGCTGGTTGTGCAGGAATAGAATATTGTTCAACTATAAATTCATCAAGTGATCCGGTAACATGTGATTATACAACTCAGCAAAGTGATAATACAACTGTTAATTATTATGCCATGGTTTGTGATACTGCTGGCTTATGCTCTAGTGTTAGTGGAGATACTTTTGAGGTAAATCATAGGTCAAATATAACAAATGCTTCAATAAGTCCTGTTGTTGTTTATACAGATGATGTTTTAACATGTTTGGGAACAACTAGTGATATTGATTTAGATTCAGTTAGTCTAAGTTATACTTGGTATAAAAATGATGTTGTAGTAGCAGGTAGTTTAAGTACATATAATTGTTCGGTTTCAGGATGTGATAAACATGATAATTATACTTGCGAACAAATAACTATTGATGAACATGGTTTTATAGGGCAATATGCAAATGCAACTAAGCAGATTTCAAATTCTCCTCCTACTACTATAACTATTCCAGACCAGTCATGGCAAGAAGAAACTAATAATACAGATGCTTTTGATTTGGATGATTATTTTTCAGATATAGACGGAGATGTTTTGAATTATACTCTTCTTGGAAATAATAATATAACAATACATATTAATATAACAACAAATATTGTTAGTTTTGATCCTGAAGATTTTGTAGGAACAGATTATGTTGTGTTTATAGCAGATGATGGAGAAGTTAGTGTTTTTTCAAATAATATTAGTTTAACTGTAACAGTTAATGAGGAAGAAATTCCGAGTGGAGGAGGTGGAAGAGCTCCTGTATGTAATCCTGATTGGGAATGTGGCAATTGGAGTGATTGTGATAATGGCTTACAAACAAGAACTTGTAATGATAATAATAATTGTGGAACAGATAAAGGAAAGCCAGATACTCAAAGAGTATGTGAAGAGGAAGAAGAAATTGAAAAAGAAGTTCCTAAGGAAGATGAGATTGTTTCTTTAAGAGAATCAAAAATAGATGTAGAGGTAACTAATACTCTTGGAAGAACTTTAAAAGATGTGACTATTGAATTTGAAGTTCCAGAACCAAAGATTCTGCCTAAACAAATACATCAATATCCTACCCTTAGTTGGAATAAGATATCTCTTTTACTTGGAGGAATAGCTATTGAAGGAGATGTTGAATATGAGGTTATTAGAAATTGGGGTCTTGAATCTAAATATTATGATGAAATAAAAGCAGGAGAAACTATAGAAATCCCTTCAAATATATTGCCTCTTGTTTATGAAGATAAGAAACAAGTAATTATTGTTAAAGTTATAGAAGGCAAGGAAGAAGTATTAAGATATTCAATACCTTTAGAAATAAAATCTGGAGATTTTATTGGAGCTGTTAAAACTAGAGAAGATCCTAAGATAAAAGATATGTTTATTTTTTATGAAAATAAAGATAATAATAAAAGAAAACTTTATATTGAGCTTGCTATTAATAAAGGAAAAAGAACTTTATTAGTAGATTATTTGGGTCCTTATAATATTGATGAAGAAGAAGACCTATTTATTGCTCAGAAATATAGGTTATCTGATAGATTATTTAATGAAAAAGACCTTGATATAAACCTAAAGCTAGTAGAAAAAAGTCAAGTTATTAAGGAAACAGAGATGACTTTATAAGAAAGGTTTAAAAATAAAAATAACTTATTAAGAGGAGTAAAAAAGAGGAAAATAAATGGTATATGTATTTGGATTTGATCTTCCGTTAATAGAATTAATATTTATTATATTTTTAATTTTATTAGTAGTTTTGATAGTTTTTGTGATTATTTTGATAAGATTTAGAAAAGATGAAAAAGAAATTGAAGAGGCTTTGGCAAGGATTGGAAGCAAAAAAATCAGAGTTGTTAAAGAAACTCCAATAAGAGTTGTTGTTCATGGAAATAAGAAACCAGGAAGATTGAGATTATTTTTTCAAAAAAGAAAAGCAAGAAGAAAAATAATTAGGGAAAAAAGAAGAAGGGCAAGAGCTGCAAGAAAAGCTGCTAGAAAAAGAGCAAAAGAAGAAAAGAAAAGAGCAAAAGCAGCAAGAAAAGCTGCTAGAGAAAGAGCTAGATTAGCTAAAAAAAGAGCAAAAGAATCAAGAAAATCTAAACCTTATGTTATTTTACATAGTAAAAGTATATCTAAAAAGAAAAGATTATCAGAAAGAGAAGCAAGAAAAAGAAAACAAGAATTAAATAGGGAGATGGAGAGAGCTAGAAAAAAAGCTGCTAAAAAAAGAGCTAAGGAAGAAAGACAGAGGGCAAGAGAAGCTAAAAAAAGAGCTAAGGAAGAAAAGCATAGAATGAAGATTGAAGCAAGAAAAAGAAAAATTAGAGAGATAAGAAGAAAAAGATTAGAAAGAGCTGAGAAAAGAAGAAGATTTTTTAAAAGATTATTTGGTATAAGAAATCCTGCTGAAAAAGAAAAAATTCATCAAGAAAAACTTAAAAAAATATTAGAGCAAAAAAATAATGCTCCTAAAGAAAAAAAACAAGTGATGTCAAGAAAAAGACAAAGAGAACTAATTAGGCAGGCAAGGATATCTAAGAAAAGAGAAGCTAAAGCAAGAGCAATTGCTGCTAGAAAAAAAGTAAGAGAAGCTGAGATAAGAATGAAGATGGAAAAGATTAGAGCTAAGAGATTAAAAAAAGCAAGAAAAAGAGCTGCAAGAAAAAGAGCTTGGAGAAAATTTTTTGGAATCAAGGAAATGGCAGAGAAAAAATAATTCTAAGATAGATTATTAAATACTTATTTTCTAATAATATTATGTCATTTAAAGAGTTACTAAAATTAGAACTTAAAAATAAGATTGATAAAAAAGATTTAGATTTTCTTCCATCTGGTTTTCAAGCTATTGGAGATATATGTATTCTTAATCTTAAGCCAGAACTTGTTAAATATAAAAAGATTATTGGAGAAAAAGTTCTTGATCTTTTTTATAAGAGATTTAAGACTATATGTAATAAAACAGGAATTATAACTGGAGAGTTTAGGGAACCTCAAATTGAAATAATTGCAGGAGATAAAAATACAGAAGCTGTTGTTAAAGAGAACAATTGCATATATAAGTTTGATGTAAGGAAAATAATGTTTGCTAAAGGAAATATTAATGAAAGAGTTAGAATTGCAAGCCAAGTTAAAAGAAATGAAGTAATTGTTGATATGTTTGCAGGTATTGGTTATTTTACAATAGGTATAGCCAAACTTGGAAGGCCAAAAAAAATATATAGTCTTGAGAAGAATCCTATTTCTTTTAAATATTTAAATGAGAATTTAAAATTAAATCATATAAGAGATAGAGTAGAAGCTATTAATGGAGATAATAAGAAGATTGTTCCTGAGCTTGTTGAGAAAGGAGTTAAAGCAGATAGGATTGTTATGGGTTATTTGCCTCCCCCAAAGGAGTTTCTTGATAATGCTATGTTAGTTGCGAAAAAAGGAACAATTTTACATTATGAAGATATTTTAAGAGTTGGTAAGGAAAAAGAAGATTCTGAAAAAGCTATGAAGCTGATTCAAGAAGCTGCTAAAAAGAAAAAGTTGAAAGCAAAGCTTGTAAGTTTGAATAGAGTTAAAGGATATGGTCCAAAAACAGAGCATTATGTATTGGATGTTAAGATAAGTTAATTATTTTTCTGCGTGAATACAGTAAAAACCATTTTTATAATTATGAATTCTTTTATCAAGAAACTTATTTACTTTATTTTTTTGAGAAGGAGTTAAGTCATTTCTAAAAGCAAGAGAGTAATAGGTTTGTCTTATTTCTTGTTTATTTTTAAAATTCATTTTAAGAATATTATCTTTAAAATCTACTTTATATTTTTTTGATCTTAAATATTTTGATACAATTGTTTTATATTTTTTTCTTCTTTGTTTTTCTCCTGGTCTTATTAATGAAACAAGTTTTGGTTCATCTCCTTTTATACCCGGCATTATAAAAAGAATATGTTTTTTTGTTACTCTTCTAATCTCGTCGAGAAATTCTAAATCTGTAACTAATTTATGAGGAAGCCATGCTCCATAAACAAGATCAAAACTATTTGATTTAAATGGAAGCTTGTTTTTTATCTTATAGGCTTTTGCTGATATTTTTTTAGATAAGCCTTGTTTTTTAATTAATTTATTTGCAGAAGTTATATCTGATTTATCTTTAACTAAAGTTGTAATATGTTTAGCAAAACCAGAAATTTTTATTGCTAGTCTTGCGTCTGGACCTGGGCCGATTTCAAGACAATTTAAATCTTCAAAATCCAGACAACTTAAAATTGTTGGAACTTCTATTGTATTTCTTTGAGGACTTGATTTTACTATTGTTCTATATGCTTTTAAAAAATTCATCTTTTTTCTTATTTTATTAATACTTTTGGCTTTTTATAACTTATCTCCCAAGCTAAGTTATAGCAATAAGCTCCGACATTACTTATTTTAATAAGATCTCCTTGTTCAAGATTTCCTACAAATCTCCCTAATATATCATTACTAAATAATAATGGGCCTGCAAGAATAAATTCTGATTTTTTGTTTGGTTTTTTATTAATTTGTTCAAACTTATATCTAGCTAGTGTTATTTTTGGCAAGATATTAATTCCAGTATCGAGAATTGCATATTTTTTATTAAAATTTTCTTTAATATAATGAACTTTTGTGATAAGAGACATTGTATCAGAAACTAAGTATCTTCCTGGTTCAAGAATAATAATTGAGTTTGGAAAATATTTTTTTATAGTTAATAAATAATCAGAAATATTTACATTAAGATTTTTTAATTGAGGTTTTGAAGGAAAACCTCCCCCAATATCTATATATTTTGGTTTAAGGTTTAGTTTTTTTAAAAGCTGAGCAAAAGTTTTGAGATTTTTTTGATAAGATTCAAGACTTATTTGAGTTCCTTGATGAAAATGTAAGCAATTAATCTTTAGATTTTTTGAACTTGCATATAAGGCTATTTGTTTTAGTTTGTTTATGGGTATTCCAAATTTTGAATCTTTTATACTTACTCTTAAGCCTATTTCAAATTTCTTATTTTTTAATAAAGCAGAGAGTTTGTCTATTTCTTGTTTGTTATCTATATTTATTAAGAATTTATTTTTTATAGCTAGTTTTAATTCTTCTTGTGTTTTGCAGCAGGAGTTAAATATTGTGAATTTATTTTTTGGAATTAGTTTTATTTCATTTAAAGAAGCTATTTCAAAGCCAGAATTTTCCTTAGCCAATGTTTTAATAACTTCTGGAAGGGAATTAGTTTTAACACTATAACATATTTGATAGTTTTTTAGTATTTTTTTACATATATTATCTAAATCTTGATAATTTTTTGTTAATTTCTTTGTATCTAGTATGAAATATGGTGTTTTCATAATCTTAAGCAAACCTAACGGTTTCATCAAGAACCTCCTGTGTTCTTGAGTGTATTCGAGAATCTTGATTCTCGACATCTTGAGATGACATCTTTCCCTAGAGATAGATGTCATTCCATGACATTTATTTATATTCTCACTTATATGAGCATATTTTTAAAGTTATGCCAGGACAACCTAGGTTTTCCTCGCAGCAACCTTTCCTAAGTTTTATAAATTAGTAAAAATATGTTTTTTTATGATAACCTTTGAAAGAAGAAAACAAGATATTTTATCTAAACAAGATAAATCTAGTATAGGAAAGGTAGATAAGCCTATAGAGGAACTTGTTAATAAAATAAATAAATCTAAAAATTATTATACAACTTCTTCATGCTCAGGAAGAATAGTTCTTATTAGAGATAGTATTGAAAAAAAACCAGGCTTATTCTTATTTAGAACACATGATAAAATTACATTTAATCAATTAAAAAAAGAATTAGATAAGATTAAGGATGATGATTTAGTTATTTTTAAGCAAGAACCATGTGTTTTGGCTATTGCTTGTAAGGATATGGATGCAGCAGGAAAATTATTATATAAGGCTAGAGAAAAAGCAGGATGGAAAGAGTCAGGAATAATGAGTATGAGTGGAAGAGTTATGGTTGAGTTAAGATCTACTGAAAAATTAGCATTACCTATTATGCATAATAATGAAGTATTGGTTGATAATGATTTTTTAAAAGTATTAGTAAAGCAAAGCAATCAAAGACTTGAGAAAACTTGGGAGAAGATTGAAAATCTTAATAAATTAATGTAGAAAATCACCTCCTTTTCCTTTCTTAGAGTAGTAATAAAGATTTATAAATAAACTCCCCTTATTTTTTTTATTATTATCAATTTTAAAATCTCGCCGCCAAGTTTGATTTTAAAGTTGAATGTTGAAGAGGTGTGTATTTGTATTTCTTAGTCAAACCTTTCCTACTTTTTAATAAACAAATAAAATGAAAAGACTATATAAACCTTTCGAGGAGTCTTGCAAGACAAAATAGCTGAAAGGAGGAAATGAAAATCAAAATAAAAAAATGGTACTAGACTTTGCAAAAGAAGCAATAGAGAATATTGAACAAAATAGTATTAACTTTGATGATCTTAAGGCTGGAAAAGCAAATATTAAGGTAATGGGTATTGGCGGAGCAGGATGCAATGGAATAACCTGGTTGTTTAACAAGGGTATTAATGGCGCAACTGTTTATGGAGCTAATACTGATGCATTACATCTTAGTATTACAAAAGCAGATGATAAACTTCTTATTGGTAAGGAATTAACAAGAGGTTTAGGAGCTGGAGGTCATCCTCATGTAGGAAGAGAGGCTGCTAAAGAATCTATGTCTGAAATTAAAAAAGCTGTTGCTGGAGCAGATATGTGTTTTATTATTGGAGGTGAAGGAGGAGGTACTGCTACAGGAGCTATGCCTGTTTTTGCTCAAATGGCAAAAGAGGCTGGATCAGTTGTTATCGGAGTTGTTACTATGCCTTTTGAATGTGAAAAAGCAAGAATTGATAAAGCAGAATTTGGTTTACAAGAATTAAGAGATAATGTCGACACTGTTATTGTTATAGATAATAATAGACTTGTTGATATTGCTGGCCAACTGCCTATTCAACAAGCTTTTGCTGTTGCAAATGAACTTATATCTACTATGATTAAGGGTATTGTAGAAACAATTACATTACCTAGTTTAATCAACCTAGACTATGCAGATGTATCTTCAATTATGAAAAAAGGAGATGTGGCTGTTATTGGTATAGGAGAATCAGATTCAAGTGATAGAGTTAATGAAGCAGTAAGACAAGCTTTGACACATCCTTTGCTTGATGTAGATTATAGGGGAGCAACCGGAGCTCTTATCCATATAACTTGTGGAGCTGATATGAAATTAGAAGAATTCAGTCAAGTTGGAGATTTAGTTACAGAAAATCTATCTCCTGACTCGCAAGTAATTATTGGAGCAAGAATCAACAAGGATTTTGAAGGCAAGGTAAGAGTTATTACTATAATGACTGGTGTTAAGAGTCCTTATGTGCTGGGAAAGCATGGAGAACATGAGGCATCAGCTATGAGTTCAGAGATGTCTGA
>Ga0272441_10013689_pt1 | contig 11631 bp, 10 predicted proteins | sample SSMProp6N_FD_193582 | JGI IMG/M metagenome (GOLD analysis project Ga0272441, IMG submission 193582) | Marine sediment archaeal communities from Little Sippewissett salt marsh, Falmouth, MA, United States - SSM-Prop-6N | ecosystem: Environmental > Aquatic > Marine > Wetlands > Sediment ... | reverse complement strand
TTAATAGAAAGCATGTTGCTCTAATAAAAGAATAGCTATATACTTTTTGGACAACCCCCGGAACTCAACAGAGCGTCTTTCGCCTTCTGTAAATTAAGAGATTATGAATTTTGCCACCCCGCCGCCACAGGCGGCGGGGCAACTGAGCATCTTTTATTCTCAATAAATTAAAACCCCATAGGGGTATCCCCTATGAATTAATTATATTATGCCCCATGCAAAAAAAATAATTTACCCCATTGTGTATACTTCCTGTCATGAGTATAATTAAAATGGTAGTTTTTGTCATATTCAACACTATTCTGCAAATACTGTTTAACTATATATTGTCTGTTTCAGGGGAATATCCTGGTAATAATTGACGCGGTTGCGCGCAGCCCCTGGATTACCGGACAGGGGGAATGACGGATTATTCTTCACTGGTTCGCGGCCGTCTGACATGTCCTGTGCTATGATGTTTATCAGGGGTTTCCTGATACGTTCATGCGGCCTGTTCTAATAACATAAAATCTGTAGTTGGAGGTGTTTTATGACTTATGCAAATGACTACTGGTACCTGGAACAGCGTACGTGTCCGGAAATCCTTGACAACTGCGTGAGGCGCTTCGGCCATAAGACGTTCCAGATGTGGCGGAAACATCCTGATTCCACCGAAATAGAAACTGCCACTTATGCTGAGGTAGGCAGAATAGTAAAGGAAATGGCTGCGGGACTCATGGAGCTCGGCCTTGCAAAAGGCGACAGGGCAGCGGTAATGAGCCACACGAGCCACCAGTGGATGCGTGCGGATTATTCCATACTCTCTTCAGCAGGCATAACCGTATGCATATACCCCACGCTCTCTGAAAATGAGATGAGCTTCATACTCAATGATTCCGGCTCGCGCTTCATATTCGTCCAGGACGAGGACATCCTTAACAAGGCCCTGTCCGTGAAAAATGACGTGCCTTCCCTGGAAAAGATAATAATAATGCAGGATGACTATGCGGGAAATGACCCTTCAGTTATAAGCCTTTCAGACCTGCGGGCAAAGGGGGTGGCACTGCTCACGCGGGACAAGTTCGAATATGAAAAGAGATGGCGCTCCGTTGAAATCACTGACCTGATGACCATTGTGTATACCTCAGGTACAACCGGAATGCCCAAGGGTGTAGTTCATACACATTTCAGCTTTAATACTGCAAGCTGCAGGGACATGCGCATACTCCCGACATTCCATGACGACGACATCGTGCTGTCATTTCTGCCGCTGGCGCATACCTATGAAAGAGAATGCGGCCATGGCACCGCGATGCTGTCAGGATCAACAATAGCCTATTCCAGTCCCAAAAACATAGTTGAAGACCTTCAGGTTTTCAGGCCGACGCTCTTCATGTCAGTACCGCGAATATACGAGAGAATATTCATGGCAATGCGCGAACAGGCTTCAAAATCCCCTGTTAAAAAAATGATCTTCGAACGCGCCCTTAAAACAGGCCTGGAAGTGGTGAACCGGAACTCTGACGAAAACGGCTTCATAAACATGAGCGAAGGGATCGACCTCACAGAGGGCGTTGGAAGATGGCTCTCCTTTAAATTCAGGCTCTACGATAAAATTCTCTTCAGCAAGGTCCGGGCGCTTCTGGGCGGCAGGTACAGGTTCGCATTTTCCGCTGCAGGCAGCCTCCCCGCTGACCTGTGCAAGACTTTCCTGGCCATGGGAGTCCGTATATTCGAGGGCTACGGCGCAACAGAAACCTGGAACACGGTAAATTTAAACAGGGCCGAAAAAATTCTCCCCGGCTCAGTAGGCCCCCTCTGCAACAATGTTGAGGGCATGATCGCCGAGGACGGGGAATGGCTCGTGCGCGGGGACAATATCTTCACTGAATACTGGAACAACCCCGAAGCCACCAGGGAGGCCTTTACCGCGGACGGGTTCTACAAGACCGGCGATATTGTGGAGATGCTGCCTGACGGATTCATCAAGATCGTGGACCGGAAAAAGGGCCTCATGGTGCTTGACACCGGGAAAAACGTTGCTGCAAACAAGATCGAAAGCAAATTCTCACTCAGTAAGTGGGTGGAGCTGGTTGTGCCGATCGGGAGCGAGAGAAAATTCGTGTCCGCTCTTGTGGTACCCAACTTTGACGCCTTTATTGAATATTTTGACCAGAACGGAATCAGCTATGATGAATCCGCGCTGCTGCGCGTTGAGGACCCTGTACCCATGTGCGTAAAGGTGGGCGAGGATTTTATTGAAAATGAAAAGCTGAAAGCGCTCATTGACGCGGAAATACAGAAAGTGAACAGCGAGGAACTGGAAGAATACGAACGCATTAAGAAATACAAGATACTCCCGCGTAAACTGACCGAGGTTCACGGGGAAATGACACCCACACTCAAGGTCAAACGCAAGGTAGTTCTTGATAATTTCAAGAATGACATTGACAATCTCTATCAATAAATTAATTTTACCCTGTGTAGCCTTCCCTGTCGCCCGGCAGGGAAGGCTTTATTTTTTCCCTTCCTCTAATATCAATAATTAAAGGCTTCCACCTTTTCCAGAAGTATTCCTGCATATTCGGCAATATCTTTTGAGCTCCTGGACACCAGTTCAGCACCGGATGCATTTGCCTGGGTCAGTTCATTAATATTTGACACCGCTTTCACGATCTCAAGAGACGCGTTTTTCTGTTCATCCGAGGAATTTTTTATCTCCTCTGAGCGCATCATCACATCACCGGCAGCCCTGTTTACAGCTGAATTTACCTCCGCCTGCTGCGAAATATTGTCACCGATCACAGCAACCATGGAACTGATCCCCTCTATGCCTTTAATTATCAGGTCTATTGCCTCAACAGCGGACACCACATTATCCATGCCCCTGCGTGTCTCGGTCACATTCGCAATGATGAGGTCTTCTATCTCTTTCACGCTCGAGGTGGTGCTGTCCCCCAGTTTTGATATTTCTTCAGCAACAACTGCAAAGCCACGGCCGGATTCTCCCGCGCGTGCCGCTTCTATTGATGCATTCAGGGACAGAAGATTTATCCTGTCTGATATGTCCTTGATGATCTGAATTATCCTGTTCGCCTCGCCCGATGACCTGCTGATTTTTTCCATGCTGGAACTCATTTCCCCGACCCTCTTTTCACCGTTTCGCGCATACCCGGATATGTCATCGGACAACCTTTCCCCCTCTGAGATTTCATTTTTTATCTGATTAATCATACCTGATAATTCTTCCATCTGCCCCAGAAGGGATTGAATGCTCTCGTGCTGGTTCAGGCTTATCTGAGCAACACTCTCCGCTCCCGCTGATATTTCCTCAATTGTTGCGGTAATCTCCTCAACATGCGCTGCCTGGTCCTGCGAGCTTTCAGAGAATTCCTTTGAAACCGATTCCATCTGCTCTGAAGAGTTGTTCAACTCCAGGGATACATCACGCACTGACTGAAGAATATTTTTGATGCTTATGAGCTGTTCCTCGTTCTTCAATTCCTTTTCAAGCCGTGCAATTGCCATATCAATGATTTTCATAAGAAAAAAGCACAGGGCCGCAATAAGCCCGGCCTGAAATGTGAAGTTAATGAAAACAGTGATGGATTCAGATCTTGAGAGGAGATCTGTTCTCATGAAAGAAAGCCCTGAAAAAAGCAGAACAAGGAACGTGATAAACACTGTCATTCTGCGTGTGCAGAACAGCGCTGTAAACACAATAAATATTATTGAAATATAATTACTGGTAATTATCCCTATGTTGAATTTCATCTGACCGAAATTTACCAGCACCCCGAGAGCAACTACTGCCCCGGTTACTGTTAGATTGGCCGCACTCCTGTAGTTCCCTGCTCTGATTAATATTATTCCTGTTGTTACAATTACCATGATAAACAGAAATACGACATTTATAAGAGAAAAAGTATCTCGTTTTGAGGTAGCGTTAAGGCTGATCATAAATATTAGCAGTAGGGCCAGTGTAACCATGTTAAAAATAAACAGGGTTCTGGCTTTCTGTTGAGTAATAAACGAAGAATCTCTGTATCTTTGAGCAGTAAATCCAGTAAAAAAATCAGTCACTTAATGCCTCCAGTAAATCATAAATACAGGCTGAACCAGTCCTGCTTTTTTGAAATCCAATGCCTTAATTTTAAATTCCAGGCTCTACTTTAACCGGTTTTCACTCTTATTTTTTCTGTCCTGCTGTTTCAGCAATTTCCGATACAGCCTTCAGATACTCATTAAAACCGTACATGAAAATTGTGTTGTGGTTCGCGTCAGGCACTGCGAGAAACCTCTTGTCCGCTGATTTTGATGCCTTATACAGCGCCTCTCCCTCGTGAAAGGGAATAATATGATCATTTTCAGCATGAATTACCAGGGTCGGGCCTGAATAGAGCTCAATCTTTTCCCTGTTGTCAAAACCCTGATCCTCTGTGAGGCCCAGGCGTTCAGTGTTTACCCCTATAAGCCTGAGAAGTGGGAGCACAAAAGCGAAACCGCTCTCAATTATAAGACCGTCAATATCGTCACTGTACGAGGAGGCCAGCTCGAGCGCTGACGCGCTTCCGATAGACCGCCCCATCACAAGAAAGAGGCCTTTGTACCCTTCATCTTTTAACCATGATCGAACATAGTCGTAAATTTCATGACAGTCGCGCATCATTGCGGTCACGGTAGGTCTGCCTGTGGATCGCCCGTAGCCCCTGTAGTCAACCGGGAAAAAATTGAAGCCGCGGTCGCGGAATACCGGACCCAGGTCCTGGTAATCCTCCACGATTTCACCATTCCCGTGAAAAAACAGTATTGTTGGAGAGGTTTTGCCGGCACTGTAAAAATCAGCGCCGATTGATTCCCCCTCCCGGACCGGAATGGACACCTGCAGGTAAAACTCATGCTCAGGTGTGTCACCGAATTCCTTTCGCGGGTGAAAAAGAAAAGCCAGTATTTCCCGGCGGTCCAGGGATGAATAATCTATTGATGAAAGATCTTTCATTCGAATCTCCCGGTAATTTTTTATTTTACGGATTAAAATGAAAAGTAAAAATAATACTCGATTATTTCAATTAATAATTTTCCTGCTGCGTCAATTTTATCGTTTCACCATGTTCCTGATCCTGTTTTTCCCGCTCTGCTTCGCCTTATACATCAGGTTATCGGATGTCAGTATCAGTTCGCTTACTGTTGCAGGCGGAGTGTTAAAGGTGACCAGGCCAATGCTGAATGTCACGGGCCACTCCCTTTCCTTCATTGAAGACAGCAGGTTATCCCTGATCTTCTTCATTACCGCGCGCGCTGACCGGGCAGAGGTTTCCGGAAGAAGCAGCACAAACTCATCACCCCCGAGCCTTGCCGGGATATCAACCTCGCGGATGTTGCGTCTGATTGTTGACGCCACCTCCCTGAGAAGATCATCACCGGTCCCGTGTCCGTAAAGGTCATTGATATACTTGAAATTGTCCAGGTCAATATATGCTATTGAAAATGGCTGCTGGTACCTGCGCGATCGCTTGATCTCCGCATCAGCAAGCGTAAAGAAGGCCCTCCTGTTAGCGATTCCGGTCAGGTAATCAGTACTTGCCAGTTCCTGCTGGACCTGTATAAGCTCATGCAGCTTTGACAGGATAATGACAATAAAAAGAAAAACGAACAGCCGGAAAAATTCATTTATTGCAAGGAGATAGAAATTGGTCTGTATACCGGCTTCCTGCAGGTCTCCCGGAATCCAGGCAACCGCGCTTATAACCGCGATCACTGCCCCTGCCCATATTCCTGTAAACCAGGTCACCATGATAAGAGGGAAAAGAAAAAAGAATGAGAGAGTGAGATCCACCTGTAACATATAGTGGCTGAAGCCGATCCCCACTGTGAGCGCGACACCCAGGGAAAAAATAAGTATTCGCATGAACAAAGGTATACTTTTTACAATAATCGGCATTTCATCTCCTGTTTCGGGAAAAGGATATGCTGTCAGCAGTATTAATAATGATTACAGTATACTAATAAGATTTGAGAGCGGCTATTGAAATGGCAGGATAAACCGGTTTGAATAAGCGAAAAAACAACCTTCACCCTCTATGAGACCCTGGAGCCTCCAGCTGTATAGGCTTCTCTCATGCGGACATATTTCGCTTTTTTCTTAACCGAGTAAATACAGTAACGGTTTTTGCCGAGATATTTTGCCTCGTAAAGGGCGTTGTCCGCTTTTTTCTGCAGGTCAAGATAGCGTTTCTTCACGTCAGAATCTTCCACTTTTTTGTTTTTATTAAACCTGTAATGCATATGAGAAATCCCCGCGCTCACTGTAACAGAAAGCTTTTCACCGTCATGATCAACACAGATATTGTGAAAGCGTTCAAACACCTTGTCCACGTAGATTATTGTACCGTCAAGACTTGTTGAAGGCAGGATTACGTCAAATTCTTCACCCCCGAACCGGATAGCATAATCAGTAGGACGTGAACTGTTGCGGATCGCCCCTGCAACCTGGACCAGGACCCTGTCACCAACATCATGACCGTAACGGTTGTTGAACAGGGAAAAATCATCAATATCAAAGCGTATAAGTGAAATAGGATAGTCAGTATCTTTTATTCCGTAATAAAACCGCGAGGCTGTTTTAATTATTTCAGTGAGATACTGGTCTTTGTGCTTCAGAAGATTTGTTTTTTCATCAACATTGACCTTCTCCTCAAGCAGACGGTATTTCTGCAGAAGGGAAAAGTAATCAAGTTCAGACTGGTGAAGGTACTCAATCACATCATCCGTTACCGCATCTTCCTGTATAAGATGTGTGATGATCTTCAGGTTGCGTATCTGAAACTCATTTAATTCCCTGTGTGTTCTCTGGTCCATATCTATCTCCCCGCTGTACAGGTTTTATCAGTCCCTGGATACTGGCCGGCATACAGGATTCCTCAACACAGGCATTTCTTAACATTACCGATCAGCTTACTTCAGCATCACTTACCGATTTATATACCGGAACCCGGGCACCAAAATACCATATTCTTTCATGGTTTTCTTTATATTATTATACTATATTATTAACAACCAGTAAACGAAAACTTTAACAATTACATCAAAGTCAGCAAAGAAACTGATGGTTTTTTGAGGTGCACACAAGGGGACCCTTTGTTTAATGGTGAAAATTAATTGTTTTAAAACAGTTGACGGTGTACTCTCTTACGGGTGGTATGTCACCCATACCGGTTGCGGCCCTGCTTCATTATTCATTCTCAGCAGGTGCAATCACTGCCATGGAGCAGTATTTTGCAGTACACGTGGGACAGAAATTTCCCACATACCCATGTCTTCACACATGCCGGGCAGAGGCGTAACAATATTTTTATTGATCACGGGAGCGGGATCCCGGAAAGGCCATGAAAAACAAAAAGTTATACATTATACCCATTGCCAATGATGAACAGGTAATTCATAAGTCCCGGGACATGTTCAGGGACCCTTCAGTCGGCGATATCCTTATCGTTGACGACGGATCAACCGATAATACCTGGAGCCTGGTAAAGGGAAACAAACACCTTAAATATATACAGCATGAAAATCAGCTCGGTTACGGTTCCGCCTTCATCACTGGGTATGAATATGCGCGCGACCTGGGTTACGATGTTGTGGTCAACCTGCCGCCGCAGCTCAGCTCAATTATGATGGATGACAGTACCCTCATGGATAATATATCATACGGCTATGATATTGTGAACTGCAGCAGAATTCTGGAGAACTATGACCACTCCTCATTCAGGGAGGACCGGGTGTCCATAACCGCGGGCATTGCCGGGGCCCTTAATAATATCACGGACCTTACACTGACAGACCCCATGTCCGGCATTATCGCATACAGGGTCAGTTCCCTGAATGACATGGAGCTTACAGATTACTCTCACGGTCTCCTGCTGCAGCTCTGGATACAGGCTGTTCATTTCAATCTGACAGTTATTGAAATACCCCTTCAGAAAGAGGCTGACTTCGGTACAGAACTTGACCAGTATGAAGATCCTCTCGGATTGTTCCTGTCAGTAATGGAAACGGAAAAATATCTCTACCAGAAGGGTGAAATAAATTAAATGCTCTCAGGGCATTACGCCTCCTGCCGATAAAGATTATAACCGTAATGGAGGGAAAACATGTACTGTAAATTTGAAAGAATTGACGAATACGAGACCCGCGTGACCATTGAGGAGACCTTTATTATCTCCACTAAAAATATTGATGAATTCAGGAAGGAGATAAACGAGGTCATTAACAAATACCGGGTCTGATTACTTTTCCCTTATGTACTTTTATTTCTTCTTCCTGTTTTTTTTCTTCAGTTCCTTAAACCTTCTGTTCTTGTTAAGCATAATGGTCTGATAATATGAAGGGAAGAGCCTCTGGAACCTGTCTATCATTCGCGCGTCCTTTCCGATTAAGAGGCGTCCCCTGTCATCCCTGATCGCTTTTATAATCAGGGCTGCTGCATCTTCGGAAGTGGTATGGGCGATTTTATCAAATCTTGCTGCTGCCCTGTCCCTGTCCTGCACAAAACCGTTGATACTGTCAAGCCGGGAATTTCTTACAATATTTGTTTTTACTCCTCCCGGATGAACACAGACAGCCTTTATATCATAATCAATGAGTTCCAGTTCCTGCTGCAGTGTTTCAGTAAAACCGCGGACCGCGAATTTTGACGAACAGTACGCGGATTGCGTGGGAAGCCCCATCAGCCCGAACGCGCTTGATAAATTAATGATCCTGCCCTGACCCGCTTCCTTGATATACGGGAGAAAGGCCTTTGTGCCGTACACGACTCCCCAGAAATTAATATTCATTATCCACTCAAAATCCGCATATTCCATTGTCTCGATTTCGGCAGTCAGGCTTACGCCCGCGTTATTGACAATAATATTGACTCTGCCGTGTTCCTTTACGACATCATCCGCGAATCCGTATACAGCGTCTTTATCTGACACGTCAAGCACATGCGTGGATACCTTCACCCCGTACTGGTCCGCAAGCTGTGCAGTCTCCTTCAGGCCCTCTTTGTCCATGTCCGCTATTGCGATGTGACATCCTTCCTTTGCGAGAAGAATGGCGGTATCCTGCCCGATGCCTGAAGCGGCCCCGGTAACTGCTGCGACTTTTCCAGATAGATCTTTCATTTTTTCTCCTGTTCCTTCATATCAGTATTTTCTTTCAGTTCCTTTCATCCGCGGAAACCTGTGACCCGGCTGCGGATAACCATGCGTCACGGTATCCGCGCGATATCGAGAAAATTTTTCGCGAGTATCAGTTCCTTTTCCCTGTCAGATATCGGCAGGTTAAGGACCTCTGTCAGTATTGCCCCATGGTCATAAAACCCTTTTTGTGACGGGTATCCGAACGGCCCGTCAGTGCCGTGTATGCATTTTTCCGGCCCCGCTTCCCTGACCACTTTTTTCCTCAGGGGCACATTCAGATATGGGCTTGAGAGGTCAAGAAATACATTGTCTCTTTTTTTACAGTAGTCCCACATCTCCCTGAAAAAGGGAAGACCCCCGTGCGCGTATATCACATTGAGACCCGGGTGCCTTTCCGGAAGAAACCTGAAATCTCCGTTGTCCCGGTCCCCTCCCAGGTGAAGAAGAAGAGGCATCCCCTTTTCCACGCACAGTGCTGCAGTATCATCAAGCATGCGCACAGGATAGCGGTGCCAGAAGGGGTGTGTCTTTACCCCTATCCATGACCTGTCCTGTGCCCTTTTTTCAATTTCCTCAACAGGGTCAGACGCGGATGGATTTACAAAAATCCATCCGTAAAATCTGTCCGGATATTTTTCAAGCATGTCCGCTACCGCCCCATTGTCCGGATGCGGATAAATATTATATTTATCTCCAAGGACCGAGAACATGCCGTCAGCAGTGACAGTATTCCTGTAAGCCATAAGTCCGATCCGGTTGAGCCGCCCGGCCAGCATTATCCTTGCCACCGCGGACAGCTTTTCCGCGGCCCCTGTCACGTGAAACGGATCGCACGGCACTGCCATAAGGGCTATGCGGTCAATGCTGTTTTCTTCCATCTGGGAAAGAACTTCATCAATTGGCTCCATTCTTTCATCCAGGTGATAGTGAGCGTCAATAATCATGTTTTATCCTCACTTTTTTCAGTTTTTGCCGGCTCTCTGACCGGGTCTTTTTTTCAATATTCTGAATGCCGGGTTCCAGAGAAGGTCCTTTAAGCACTGCGCGAATTTAAATCCCGTTATTGCTGTGTTTTGAATTTTATGCGCACCAATTTACCACAGGCATTTTTTTTGTCAAATATCTGATGAAGGTTTGATTTGTATTTTTGTGTGGTCTGCTGTAATGGTATTTTGCCGGCCATCCTGGCCGGCTTTCAGGATAAATGTCATGTGCCGGGACGCGCACAGTTAAATCCCTTAATCTACTCAAATATTTTTAAGTATCTTCTTGTATACATCTTTAAACACCGGCATATCACAGAATAGAGACAATTTTAAAAAATAAAAGGGGGCAAAAACCCCCTGTTAATAGTTAAATAGTTAAATTCTTAAAAATCCCGGAAAGCCCGAACATGGTAATGGACATACTTACTGGTGATGTACTGGGATCCAGAATCGAAATCCGTGTAACTCGCGGAGTTAGCACTGAACTCAGACGAACTCCAATATTCAAGACCAGTGAAATCCCCAATTGCTTCTTCATTAAGGTATAGTTTATTAAGCTCATTTTTGGATGGCAGATACCAGTCATCATAGGTTACACCATTATCAACTACTGCATAATCGTAACACAGTCTGGCGGCAACTGAACCGTTATTTAAACGGTCCATAGCATAGATGTGCGTTCCATCAGTAAAATCTACTGTTCCTTCGGTCAAACCGGCCCAGTCATAATCATAATATGATCTATAAGGATCAGCTGATTCATGTATAGAATTAAAGAAATTAACTATAGTGTCTGTGTTAGTCTTACCATCACCAATTGCTTCTCCTGTGGAATAACCGGTTTCATCCAGATCAGCTTTATAACCGCCCCATTGGAATAATTCGGTTCCACTTATATTAATATCTTCGGCCGCGGCTATGAGCCCATGTGCTGCACCATCTTCATACCCGGGATCGTATGACTCCAGGATATATGTAATTATTCCGCCCTGATAGGGCATTCCAACAGCTAACAATCTATAAACCACAGCTGTCTGAGGTGAACCTGTTATCTCAGAATCTGCCTGACCAATTATTGAAACTGAGACTTCTTCTCCATCTGCCACAGTTATATCAGATATTGTAAGAGTCCTGGTGGTACCTGAGCCTGTAAGAGCGCCCTTTGTGGCCCCGGTCACGGTTATGTCTTCCGCAGTCAATGTAGTCGGATCAACATCAAATGTCAGTATAAGGCCTGTTGAATCTACCGTGCCCGAGGTGCCGCCGATCTGCTCAGCGCTTATGAAGGTAACATCCACATCCGGTGTGCCGCCGTCATCACTTTCGCAGGCAGTAAACCCAATTGATGCCGCAACCAGCAGCATTGCCATAAATCTAAAAAGCTTCATAAATCCTCCCGAAATATTGTTTTTTAATGAATTAATTATATAAATCTTTTAATAACAGAGTTTTTCCCTGGATTATATATTAGTGCCTGATATTTTCAT
>Ga0272441_10013688_pt1 | contig 11632 bp, 16 predicted proteins | sample SSMProp6N_FD_193582 | JGI IMG/M metagenome (GOLD analysis project Ga0272441, IMG submission 193582) | Marine sediment archaeal communities from Little Sippewissett salt marsh, Falmouth, MA, United States - SSM-Prop-6N | ecosystem: Environmental > Aquatic > Marine > Wetlands > Sediment ... | reverse complement strand
ACAGTGTCGATTTTTGGGTTACTTTTTGAGGTTTTGGGAATATGGGCGGGAAGGGATCAGGACCAAGAAAGCGAATCAACCGGACGCTTCCGCTCTCGCAGGTCCGGCCGGACGTTCCGCCCAAGTGGCTCGACCGCAAGGGCAAGTCCGAGTGGAAGCGGATCGCAGACATCATCGACCGGGTGCCGGATTTGCTCGCCGAGCCGGACTGGGATGCTGTCGCACTACTTGCGGATGCGTGGTCGGACTTTCACGCACAAGAGGCAATAATCCGCAAGGAGGGCACCATCGCCATGAGCCAGGCGGGCGTGCCGTACCAACACCCGAGCGTAGGTATGAAGAACAAAGCCTTCGAGCGGATCACTAAGCTGGCTCGTGAGTTGGCGATGACGCCGCAGGCACGCAGGTTGCTAAACGGTGTGAAGCCGGCGAAGGATGAGCGGCTGAATCCGCTCGATGAATACCTGTCGCGACGCGGCAAGGAACAGAACGCGAACTGATGATCACTGGCAGCGACAACAAGCGAGACGTTCACCGATACATCGCGGGTGTATTATCTGGCGATATCGTCGCGTGCAAGACGCTTAAGCAAGCCTGTCAACGGCATCTCGATGATCTCGATAAGGATTGGGAATACGAGTTCAACGAAACGATCGCGAGCAACTCGATAGACTTCTTTCCACTGCTTAAGCACATCGACGGCGAGTACGCGGGCAAGCCGTTCGTACTGTACCCATGGGAGAAGTTTATCGTGTGGGTAGTTATGGGCTGGCGTCGAAAGTCTGACGGGCTGCGGCGTTTCCGTGACGTGTTGGTGCAGGTGGGCCGCGGCAACGGCAAAACGCCATTCGCGGCGGCGTTGCTGCTCATGCTGTTCTACTGCGATTCACCCCGTGAGAATAACGCGAAGTGTTACACGACGGCGACGAAGCGGGACCAGGCGGCGTTGTCTTTCAAGACGGCTCGGGCATATGCCGAGCAAGACATCTTTCACAAGCGGCTTGATTGCCAGAAGTACCGCATCCTAGCACCTGATGGTGGCGAGCTGGAAGCACTTTCGGCCGACGGAAAGACGGCGGACGGTTTACAGATTCACGCGGTGATCAAGGACGAGCTGCACGCTTGGCGAGAGCAGCATGTCGAGTTCTTACAAAAACTAGATACTGCGATGGCCAAGCGGCAACAACCGTTGTCGATCACGATCACGACCGCGGGCAACGAAGATTCGGAACTGTGGCTGAATCTAGACACGTACGCTCGGGCAGTGATTGATCCAAACCAGCCCATGGAAGCGGATTACCTTGCCGCGTTTATTTACGAGATTGATGATGATGACGACGAGCTGGATCCGGACGTGTGGGATAAAGCTAATCCAATGCTTAAGCACGGGATTGTCAAACGCCGCGTGCTGGAAGACTTGGCGAAGAAGGCACAACACGACAATGCTACCCGCTCAATGTTCCGTCGCTACCACGCGAATAAACTTACCACGTCAGATCACACCGTCATCCAGCCGAGCGAGTGGGCCGCGTGTGCGGGACAGCTACCGGACCTGACCGGCGAGGAATGCTTCGCCGGCTTTGACATGGGATGGACGGACGACCTCACAGCACTGGCGTGGGTGTTCCCGCGAACCGAGGACGAAAATCAGAAACGCCGCTACATGGTCAAGGTGGATTGCTGGGTGCCCCGAGGTGGAAAGCATGACCTCCTGAAAGACCCGTGGCGGGCGTGGATCGAATCGGGACAGTTGCAGGTCACGGATTCCGAAGCGACTGACACGAACGCGATATTGAAAACGATCAAGGAACGGCAAGAGCAGTACGCGGTCAAGTCGTTTGCATTTGACATTGCGAACACGCGGGACGTCGCCAACGTGGTTTTGAATGACTTCGGGATTGACGTCTACCCGTTTACGCAATCGTGCAAGAAATACAACGAGCCATTTAACGAATTGCTTGCTGCGATCGCGGAACGGCGGATCATGCACGATGGCGGCAGCCTGCTGAGTTGGGCAATGTGCAACATGGTGCTGCTTGAGGATGCTGCCGGTTATCGAATGCCATCCAAACGCAAAAGCAAGACTAAGATTGACCCTGCCGTTGCAGTGATTATGGCAGTTAGCGAGTGTTTATTTGCGGAACGGAAACCAGTCAGCATGTATGAACAACCATGCCCATTGACTGACATGACATGAAATACTCGGAAGACATCGCGGCCGGCGTCGGACTGCTGCTTGTGGGCTGGGGTGCGTGGCAGCACTCGCCAGCGGCGGCGGCACTGACGGTCGGTGGATTGCTGCTGCTGCTTGGCGTGGCCTGCGGAATAGTAAAGGCGGTACGCGGATGATACTACAGAGGATGTTCGCAGGCAGCGAGGAACGCAGCTACGTCGGGCCGCTGACGTCAGCCGGGGCGATCGAGCTGCTATCAGGCGGCACACGAGCACGCAGCGGCGAGACAGTCACGACGAAGACGGCGTTGCAAGTGGCACCGTTTTGGGGTGGGCTGTCAATCCTGTCCGGGGACGTCTCGCAGTTCCCATTGATCACATATCGCAGGCGTCCAGATCGCGGCAAGGATCGAGCTGTCGAACATCCGACATTCGGCATTCTGCGTCGGTACACGGGCGAGATGACGAGCAACCTGTGGCTCGCCATCATGGTGAATCAGGCGATCGCGTACGGGACAGCGTATTCCCGGATTCATCGCACGGGTAACCGCAACGTCGCCAGGCTAGAGCATTTCCCACATCACCGCGTAGAGCTGGCGTATACGACTACTGACGAGCGAGTGTACAAGCTGAAAGACCGACGCGGGCGATACATCGAGACGGTTCCCGAGGAAGACATGTTCCGACTGATGGGACTTGTGTTCGATGTTGCCGAGGGTTTGTCTCTAGTCGAGTACGCACGGAACACGCTTGGCCGAATCATGGCGGCGGAAGGGTATGCTGACGAATTTTATGAAAACGCTGCTGAGCCGCGTGGGTGGTTTGAGCAGACTGGGGAGCCGATGTCGTTTGAAGCTCAGAAACGGTTTCTGGCAAATGTTGAACGCAGGCACAAGGGAATCGGCAACAGGCATAAAACAAGCGTGCTTGATGTGGGAATGAAGTGGGTTCCATCGGGCATTTCTCCGGAAGACGCACTGCTTGTTGACGCTTTGCATTTGGGCCGCAAGGAGGTGGCCCTGTTTTTGAATCTGCCCCCGCACAAGCTCGGGGACGATTCCAAAGTAAACTACAACTCACTGGAACAAGAAAACCAATCCTATTTGGATTCCGGCTTGGGGGTATGGCTATCTCGGATCGAGTACGAAGCAAACGAAAAGCTATTCCCGGATCGTGACAAGGACACGTACTTTGCCGAGTTCTTGCGTGATGCGAAGTTGCGGGCGGACACAAAGACACGCTACGAGGTGTACAGCATCGCTCGGGCGGCCGGCATTATGTCGGCCAACGAATGCCGTGAGAAAGAAAACATGAACCCGCGTGAGGACGATGGCGGGGACAGCTACGACAATCCAAACATTACGGTGAATTCACAACAGCCAGATGATGAGACCGACAATCTTCGCGGTGGTGGTTCGCTAGTCGGTTGGAGCATCGCAACCAGGGATGTGCTCTGCGTTGCTCTTAACCGGCTGGTGACGCGGATCGTCAATGATGCACGCAAGGCAGCCAAGCGGCCGGATGATTTTCTGAGTTGGCTAAATGTATTTGAAGATAATCATCGCAGTGTAGTATACAACGAGTGCGAACCGTTGGCTCGTCAGGTGGCCGTTGCGAACCATGCTCATCCTGAGCGATTAGCGGAACAGATGTGCGAATGGTTCTTCGACATCGCACGGGACCAGTTACTCAGAGCCGCTGAGTGCGACCGTGACACGCTGCTTGACAGTGTGACCGCATCACATACAGACATGGTGGCCGCGTGCCGTACGCTGGCTGACGAACTGACAAGAGGTGAGAAAGATGGAACGTAGACAAACCACACAGCCGGTCGAGCTGCGAGACGACGAGAAACGGACCATATCAGGGCTCGGGGCGGTCTACTACGATGGCTCAGAGGGCAGCGAGTATCGTCTCTGGGATGGTGCCTATGAGCGGATAATGCCTGGGGCGTTTGACCGAGCAGTCAAGGAGGATGACGTCCGCGGGCTGTTTAACCACGACGCCAATATGGTGCTCGGCCGGACATCTTCCGGAACCATGCAGCTACGGGCGACGTCCGAGGGGCTGCGGTACGAAATCGAACCAGGCAACACTACGGTCAGTCAAGACGTCGCCGAGCATATTCGCCGCGGGGACGTTTCAGGCTCTTCCTTCGCGTTTGTCGTCACACAGGAAGAATGGCGGACAGAGACGCCCAGCGAAGATGCCAAGCGAGAAATTAGGGAAATCCAGGAAGTCCGACTCTACGATGTGGGGCCGGTCACCTTCCCGGCCTATGCTGCGACCACGACCGAGACGCACGCGGAAGCCCGCTCAGCCTACGAAGCCTATCGGCAGCTCAGAGACGCTCAGGACGACGCTGAAGAGCCCGACCAGGCGGAAGGGTGCGAGATGCCAGGAATCGACCTAGAGACGTACCAGGCACGCGTGAGGGCCGCACAGGCAGATTGACCTTGACAAGGGGGGTGCCGACCCATAGAATCCAGACTGATGGCGAGCCTCTGTGCTGTTGCTTATCGCTCGCAAATGCTGAATACGTACGGTTCTGTTGATCCGGCGGTTTGGTGAGTAGTTTCGTGTTACGTAATTACTCGGCAGACCGCCGGTTTTTTTATGGTCGGTCGGTCGAGGCAGAATAAAGGGATCGACAATGAGATCCAAGGAGTACATGGAAGCCCGCGGCCCACTGGTCAAGCAGATGCAAGACTTGACCGAGCTCGCGGCAAAAGAGAATCGGTCACTGACCGACGAAGAACGTGATAAGTTTAACAAGCTTGACGCGGATCAAAAGGAACTGAAGCAACGTGCGGATGATGCCTACCACGTCGAGACGCTGGTTGACGAGCAAGAGCAGCCGGTGGAACGGGCGGAATCCGTCCCACCAAAACCGCAGCGGGAAGATCGTGTGATCGACCAGGACGCGGCATTCCGTGGCTGGATTTTAGGTGCTCGCGCTTCAGCGGAGCAGCAAGAGCAAGCCCATCGTGCCGGCTATATCGGCAACACGCTGGACCTTAAATGGGATCGACGCGGCCGCCGGCCGCCAAAGTCTCTGCACGAGGCACAGCAGCGGCTTGACGCTTTGCTCGATCGGTCGCCTGAAGAACGTGCTCAATCGACCACGACCACGGCGGGCGGTTACACGATCCCAGATGAGATGATGGCAGCCATTGACGTAGCACTCCGGGCATGGGGTGGCATGCGTCAAGTGGCAACCGTCCTCGAAACTGAAACCGGTGCTGACCTGCCGATTCCGTTGGCGGACGAAACCGGGGCAACTGGTGAGATACCAGGCGAGAACACGACTGCGACGGAAGATGACATTGCCTTCACGCAGAAGGTTTTGAGTTCGTTTTCGTACAGCTCGAAGTATCTCAAGGCTTCTCACGAGTTCCTTGAGGATACGTCAATCAACGCAGCTGCGTTCATTGGCGATGTGATGGGGACTCGCATCGGTCGCAAGCAGAACAGCGATTTCACCGTGGGCGCGGGAACTACCCTGCCGTTCGGTGTTGTTGTTGGTGCTTATGATTCTAACGTGACGGCTGCTGCTGCGGACGCTTTGACTTACAGCGAAGTGCTGCAACTCAAGCATTCCGTCGATCCGGCGTACCGGGGACCACGCAGTGGATTTATGGCGAACGATACGACGCTTCGCATCATGAAGGAGATGGCCGATGCCCAAGGTCGCCCCCTGTGGCAACCGAACTTGGTCGCTGGTGCCCCCGACACGTTTGATGGTTCGCCGTTTTACGTGAACCAAGATGTGACGGACGGTACGGGCGAAAAGGCGTTGCTCTATGGCGATTTCACGAAGTATTACATTCGTGACGTCCGCAGTGGTTTCCGTCTGATTCGGATGGACGAAACGTTCGCTCTCTTGAATCAGGTGGCCTGGGTTGGGTGGATGCGTAGTGATGGTGTGTTGGCAGCCGCCAACACGACGACGTACAATCCTGTGAAGTATCTTACTATGGGGTGATGTAAGGCGGTTGTGGGGGGTGGCGTGTGCGTAGTGGCGGCACGTCGCCCCCTCTCTTTCAGGGAAACAAACATGAGCAAAGTCCGCATCGTTGAAACGTACACGGATGTTACCCGTATCTTCCGCTTTGGCCGCATGTACGACATCCCCAACGAGGGACTTGTCCAGACGTTGGTAGAGGGCGGATTCGCGGAAATCGTGAAGCCGAAACGATCCAAGGTGGAAACGGCCGAGGACAATCCGCACAAGCCAGCCAAACGCGGGAATGCACAAAATGCCAACGACGATTCCTAGCAACATGCCGGTCACGCTGGCGGATGCGAAGGCACATCTTCGCGTCACGCATGAGCAGGCGGACGTCGAGATACTGCACTATCTGCTTTCCGCTATCGAGTATTGCGAGGTGCGGTCCCAGCGTATCTTTCGCCAGCGGGCGTTGACGCTGGTGCTTGATGACTTCCCGGGGGCTGACGATCCGGTAGTCTTTGACCTGTCGCCGATTGTCTCGGCGGACACGATCCAATACTACGACACGGACAACGCCACCCAAACGCACACGGCAGCGTATCTCGTGGAGGACGCAACCGGCACCTCGTGTCTTTACCCGGACTACGAGACGGAATGGCCGGACACGGCAGTTAGGCCGGATGCGGTCACGATCACCTACACGGCTGGCTATGGCGGGGCGGCATCAGTGCCGGCCAGAGCCAAGCAGGCGATCCTACTGATTACCAAGCACGGGTATGACCAGCGGGATCCCGTGGTTGTCGGCACGATCACTAAGCCGTTAGAGTTTGCCGTCGATTCGATGTTGCAAAGCCTGAAGCCCGGAAACTACCCGCAAACATGACCGCAAACCTGCCACCGCTCAGACACTTCATGCGACTGGAGCAGCTCGACCAGTACGAGAATGACTTTGTTGACTATGGCGGGGCGTGGGAATACGTCTGCGACGTTTGGGCACATGTCAAGACGACGCGGGCCGACCAGCGAGTACAGAACAAACTCGCCGAATTGGTTATCACGCACACGATCACCACGCGATGGGATCACCGCATTCCGCTGGATAACGTCAAGCTGCGGATGCGTGACTTGACAAACGCGGACGCGATCGGCAACGGCAAAGTCTACAACGTGCGTACGTGGGTGGATGTAGACGAGATGCACGAGCGAGTGGAATGGGAATGCGTTGAGGTGCGGGAATAATGGCGAAGGCTATCAAACGCACCGAGATGGAAGGAGCCAAGGAACTCGACAAGGCACTTAGTGTGTTTTTACCAAAGGTGCAAAACAAGATTCTTCGGAAAGCAGCTCGTCAGGCAGGAAAGCTAGTTGCCAGAGAAGCGGCCGACAATGCACCCGAAGGCGACGAGGAAGAATACGACAACTCGCCAATCGGGAAAGCTGGGAGAACACCCGGGCAACTCAAGAAGTCATTTCGCGTACGTGCGTTGCCGCGTTCGCGTAACACATTGGGCGTAGCGATTCAGACCAGCAAAGACTTGTTTCGCGGAGAAGCGTTTTACGGCGGATTCCTGGAACTTGGATGGGTGACGCATCGCGGGAACAAAGAAGTCGAGGCAAAGCCATTCCTGAGACCAGCGATTTACGACAACGCAAACGAGATTAACCACATATTCCTGACTGTTGGCAAGGTAGAAATTGACCGCATTACCGAAGAATCGCGGCGTGAGAGCGGTGGCGATCGAATCAGATGAGCGACTACATCATACCAGCGATCGGCGAGTGTTTGCGTGGCAGCTATCCATGCGACTCGGCGTTTGCGTCTAGCACCGCTCGCGTCAACGCGGTGACAGAAATCAAACGCAACGTCGGCAACGCAGTCTACTGGGCACGGCAACCGAAGCCTGAAGGGCATTCCGCGATTGTGTTGCGAACCATTTCCTTGACGCCGGAGTACACGCTGGCGGCTGAGCTCGGCACCGCACAACCGACAATCCAGCTCGACGTATTCACGAAAGGCCGGCCGCCGATCGTGTGTGCGAACATTGCCAATCAATGCCGGCTCGCATTGTCGAACTATCGAGGCTACTTGTGGTACCCGGACCAGACGCAAGTCTACATCCGCGGTGCCACAATCATTAGAGAACCAATGGATCCGGCACAACTGCCGGTGGACGCCGGAGCGTATTGGACGTTTGCGGCGGGATTTGATGTGATGGTGACCTACGATCGCACCGTAGTCACAGCATAGGAGTTTTATTATGGCCGACACTGGCAACGGGGCGACCCTGACAAACGCAACGGAATCTTGGACCTCGGCATGCGTCACGATCGGGGCGATGACAACGAGCATTCCCGCACTGGACAGCAGCGACCTAAGTACCACGACGTACGCGAAAAAGACGCGTGGCGACCTCGTGGACATTGGGCCGATCGAATGTACGTTGATTTGGGATCAAGACACGCGGCCGCCCCTGCCAGGCGTGTCTGCGTCTTCGGAATGGATCCTGACTTTCCCGGGCAGTCAAACGGTAAGCGGTACCGGATTCCTGACCGAAGTCAGCGGGGCCGAGCTGGCGAATAACCAAGTGCAGATCGGCTCGTTCACTCTGCAATTCGACGGACAAACCGGACCCGCCTACTCGGTGTAGCATGACGATCACGATACGACGCATGCGGGGTGAGCAGTTATTCCGCCGCGGGCGAAATTACAAACGCGAGGTAGTCGATACGAACATTGACGAGATTCTCGACGGCGAGCATCGGGTGGGGTACATCCTGCATGCACCCGGTGCGGGGGTGTGCCTGATTGCCCCCGTGTCCCCCACGGTGGAATCACAAATACACAAAGCAGTGAAAAAACGAGACGCGGAACTAGGATGGGCGGAACCACAAAGCGGCGAACGCAAACTTAGCAGGGCACCGGTTGTGCCCGAGGAGTATTTGGAAGAATGAGCGAATCCAACGGGGTAGCGAACCGTGAGGCGTTTTTCAGTGGGGCAGCCAGCAAGCGGCGGTATGCGGTGGTGCAGGTCCCGATTCTCGGCGGCGTGCGAATTCAAAGTCTTACGGAACTAGAGCGATCGACTTACGAAGCAAGCCGGCTGGATGACGCGGGGCAATGGAGCCGTGAAAGCGGGGCGGCCGCGAAAGTCAAGCTGATTGTGCTGTGTTGCGTGGATGGCGATGGGAACTGCCTGTTTATTGACTCGGACATCCCGAAGCTACAACAGATCGACTCGATCGTGACGGACACGCTGTTCAGCAAGTGCCTAACCCATTGTGGATTCTCAGAGGAGGACATTGAGGAACTGGCAAAAAACTACGAAGCAACCCCCGTCGAATGTTCGCCATAGAGTTGGCCAATCGCCTGGGGTTCGTCCACGTGGACGAGATGTTGCAGGAAATGTCACCCGAGGAATTTGACGAACGATACGCAGCCGAAACAATCGAACCGCTCGGACGTCGCAACACCGTCATCCTGCAAGCTGAAATGATTGCCGCGGTCAAGATTATCGCGAGACTGTTAACATCGGGCGACGTGGGCGACACGGAAATCACGCCCGATGATTTGATGCCACGATTCAAAAGCGAAATGAAAACGGTCAAGAAGCGAACAAAGAAGAAAAACCTTCAAGAAGGTTTCAACCAGGTTAAACGCATGTTGGGTTTCTAGATGGCTGGCGGAATTGGAAAACTGATCGGGGCGATTCGCGTCGGCGTGATTGCCGACACGAAGAAAGCGTCCAAGGATATCAAGGGATTCCAGAAAGATGTAAGTACGTCTGGAAAAAAGATAGAGAAGTCCTTGGGGGCAATGAAATCGGCTTTCTCGGCTTTTGTTGCGGTTGCTGGCACGGGGCGGGCAGTTGGGATGTTTCGCGACACAATCGCGGACATGGATAGGCTTATCAAAACGTCAAGCAAGCTGGGACTTGGAACAGATGAGTTAATTGGATTGCAGCACGCGGCACAATTGACGGGCGTTGAGGCAAATACCCTGTCGATGGCGATGCAGCGAATGACACGCAGGATCAGCGAGGCAGCTGTTGGAACGGGCGAGGCAAAAGGGGCACTGGAAGAGCTTGGGCTTGATGCCGAAGCATTGAATCTAATGGGGCCTGCCAAGGCATTTTCCGCAATTGCCGAGGCTATCAAGACTTTGCAGAATCCCACCGACAAGCTGCGGCTGGCGTTTAAGCTGTTCGACTCAGAAGGTGCAGCACTTGTAAACACACTGGAACTTGGCAAGACCGGACTTGAGGAAATGGCCAAGGAGGCGAAATCGTTGGGCTTGACGTTTAGCAACGAGACAGCAAAAGGCATTGAAGCGGCGGCGAATGAAATTGCACGTTTGGAAGCTGAGTGGACTGGACTAAAGCGAAGAATGACGAGCGGTGCGGTGCCTTGGTTCGCTAATTATCTCGAAGGCTTGCGTGCCATGGAAAAGTACGGCTACCGAGGCGATTTGCAGCCAAGTACCTATAGTCGCGGTGCAATGACTGCAAAAGAACGTGCCGACATCAATAAATCAAGAAGAGACGCGAATCTAGCTGCGTTGCGTGCCGACGCAAATCGTGCAATTACGAAGCTACAGGAATCCGTCGATCGGCAAACATCAATGAGGACAGTCAGAGGCTATACAGGATCAGGCTGGGACAATCAGCTTAGTTCGTTTTATAACGCCGATGCTCGTCAATTTAAGGACTTCACCAAGGAAAGCAGGACTCAAGAGCCGCGAATGACGATCGAGACGATCACACGTCCGCTCAACAGAATCATCGACGCCAACTCTCGCGAGGGATTCGCGGCACTGCGGGCAAACATGCGGCAGAGCACAACCAAGAAACTCGAAGAGCAAGGCGAAAAACAAATCAGCGAACTGAAGAACGTCAACCAGTCACTGACCACCATCATCGCCAACACCGAGCAGGACGCGATTATTTCGATACCCGGGGCGGGCAGTAAACCGGGGGCAACCAAATGACTATCACCAGTTGCTTCTACATGCGAGAAGGCCGAGCGGGGACGTTTGAAAAGTACGGCCAGCGAACCGCAACGGAAATGTATCTCATCGAGACGGACGACGAGTGGATGGGGCCGGCACAAATTTGGGACGCGGGGCAGGCGTTGAGCAGGACGACAACGCAGGCACCGCTGCCCGCATTGCAAACTACCTACAAGGAATATGACGGGGCGACGCTGACGACGACCGACACCGGCATTTACATGATGAAAATGACGATTCGGCAAGACAGCGGAAGTGCCAAACGATGGATCGCAACCGCCAACTACCGGCCGCTCAGATCTGGCGAAGACGCCAACGGCGAAGTTGCGACACCGCTCGACCTGCCTATCAAATATTGGCTAGAGTTTGCGAGCAGCTCGGAAGTCGTGCGTGAAGCGGTCAACGTAGAAACGCTCGGACCCAACAACGAACGCGGTAGCGAACTCGGACCTATCCAGAACGGTGCATTGCAAGACTATGACGAGCCGCTTGAACGGTTGCGG
>Ga0272441_10013687_pt1 | contig 11633 bp, 7 predicted proteins | sample SSMProp6N_FD_193582 | JGI IMG/M metagenome (GOLD analysis project Ga0272441, IMG submission 193582) | Marine sediment archaeal communities from Little Sippewissett salt marsh, Falmouth, MA, United States - SSM-Prop-6N | ecosystem: Environmental > Aquatic > Marine > Wetlands > Sediment ... | reverse complement strand
AGGGACAACACAGCCAACCCCTCTGGCCGCAAGATCCCATCAACATCTAAAGGCATCTTCAACGCCAGTTGTTACTACGACCTTGATTCTGGCAATGGATTCAAGTGGAACGTGTCGTCTGTGTCATCTCAGATATTCTACCTGACCACTACTGGTGGTGCAGATCCAGGGTTGGATGCTCCCTCAATAATGTGGTACGACTATGGGAGCGGCAAAAACGCCATGAGCCAAGCGTCATTAGCCTTTGATAGGAGGTGGAGGTATGGCGACCCTTATGACTCTCTTGGCTACGACACCATTTACGTCCGTTGGAATGACGGGGATCCCGACGTCGCGGTGCCTGCGGTAACGCTCTCTGCACAGTATAGTGATGTTAAGGTTTCCACCAGCCTGTACAAGTGGACAGAAAGCGGTAGTGGCACCAAGGAGTTTTATCTTGAAGCCGCCGCTGGCGGAACGCCGAGCCTTTCCGAGCCAAGAGCTGTTTGGGTTAGCGGATCGCCACTACCGAAGGGGACCCTCGGCTCACTCGCGGATGGCCAGTGGGGTTGGGGTGACAACGACACACTTGGGTATAGCACCGTTTATGTCCGGGTCAACGACGAAGACCCAGACGATGCCGAGCTTCAGGTGGTGGCGGAGTATAAGTACACCACTTATGCAACCGACGTGAAGTGGGTGGCCAGCGCCACCGCTAACGAGTATTACATAATTTCATCCGATGACACTGAGCTTGCCCCCGCTGATCCCGGAGGGATCGCGGTCAATGGGGTTGACTACACCGGAGCAGCTATAGGCTTTCTTGCTTCTAACGAGTGGGGCTACGGGAAACTTCCCGCAGACGGGCTCTCCAACGACACCATTTACATTTACAGCACGACAGATCCGAACGGCACCGCAAGTGATGGCAAGACCGACAGCACCCCGCCGGATAAGGTCACGGCCACTTCAACCACAAACTATGAATATTATTTGGTTGATAGAGTGGCAAGCGATACTGACTTGGTTGTGTACGGCGAACTGGATAGTGCCCTCGGTAACTCCGACGTTCAGTTCTACTACAACCACAACCCATTCAACGCAGACTACAAGCTGAACATCCAGGCGTTTACCAGCGGCCTTATCTACAATGCCCCAACAATCAGAGACAATCTCAACGAGGACGACATCAACGGCCCGTTCTACGCTGATCTCCAGGCCGGTGATTGGGCTTATGATGGCAACGTTGTGGTTCACGATGAGTTTGTTGGGATTGGGGTATACTTTGAACAGCAGCCTTCGCTTGCATATAACGGTGCCAGCTACGTCCAGATTTTTTCCACGGTTGACAAAAAGAACGAAACCGATCTTCCGGACGCGGCCTTTCTTGGCTTATCGTATCGCATTAGTGAAGAGGGCTCGTTTGAGAAAAAGACCATCTCAGACCTCACACTATCCGGTGATGGTGACGACGTAAGGTTTAACTCGATTCAGTCTTATGGAAGCAAGTATCTTTGCGCCGCACAATGCATCAACTCTGGCACAAGCCAGTACCCAGGCATTGCCTATTCTACCGACACGGTTGGCCTTGAGTGGACTCTTGCTGACGACCAGTCCTTCGGGGCGTGGGACGTTGCAGATCCAGCCACCAGGGCCGCAACCGACTACCAGTGCATTTGTGCAGCCGCCAACAACAGTTCTTTATCGAGAATCGTTGCTCTCTTCTGGCGTCCAAACGACGACAGGGTACACGTAAGGTACAGCGATGACCTCGGGGCCAGTTGGTCCGACTGCCCGATTGGTGGCGGCAATCCGTACTTCACCGGTAGTTGGCAGAGCAAGGTCAAGTACATCGGATCGCAGTTTATTGTGACTAACGATACCCAAATCCTTTACGGCGATGGCGCAACCCTAACAGCCCAGGCTATCACTGGGGCAACTGCCATTAGGGACATCGCGTATAACAACCTTGACACATACTGCATTATTGAAGAAAGCTTCAAGGTCTGGTACGCCTCCAGCATTACAGGCACATGGACTTCCGCCTCACTCCCGCTGGACTTCACCGGAATAAGCGACTCGACCAATCACATCGCATGGGATTCTGTTGGCGAACGCTTTTTCTCCGCCTCTGCAACCGCCTCCTTTTGGAGTGACGACGGGATAACTTGGTCTTCAGACTACTTTAGTTCCTACGGGGACACTGGGTCTATCAAGCTCCCAAGCAACCCCCTCTCAACCTCAACCAACCTCTCGTTCTGCCTGTACGACGGGGGCGCTGATTACCTGCGTTACGTTGTGGCCACAAGGTTTGCCTTTTCGTACTGGGATGTTACCGCTTTTGTGCCGCTTGATGCAGACTACAGGGCTTGTACGTTCAGTGTTCTCGATGGATACGTTGTTCTTGCCGGAACCCGTGAGTGGGATTCCGATACTGAAGAGTGGACCTATTATCCAAGGCGCATACGTTGGACAGTCCCGGCCACGTATAACAACTTTGAAGACACTGGCAGCGGCACCGCTGACCTCAATGGTGAGGGAGCAATCCTTGACTCAAGGCCGGTCAATGGCCGTATAGTTCTATTCGAAACCAACCGCGTTGGTGCCGTGGTGCCTCGCGGTGATACTGACGATCCCTGGGACTACGACGTTATCAAAGAGGACTACCGACCACTCAGCAACCCGGTCACAGTTGATGACTGGTGCTACAACATAGCAACAGACGGTCTCCTGTACATGACCAACGGTATCCAGTTGGAGGAATCCAAGTCCTCATTTGATGCTACCAAGTTTGACGACTTCGACGAGACCAAGCCGATAATGCTTGACTTTTCAAGATCGCTGAACTCTCTTATCGCATACTACTTTGATCCGTCTGCTACCAACCATTATGCGTATTTCATTAGCCTGTCAAACGGGGTGGTGACAAAGATTGAGCTGCCTGAAATAACCGACTCAGGTGTTTCTGACAGCATAGCTGTAGAGCCGAGGTTCATTACGGCAGTTGGGGATTCGTCGGACCAACGGGTTATTGCGTCTCACCACCCGCTAGCCTCAGACACAGACGCTATCGTTTCATATACGCTGGTGGCTGGGACAAAAGGCATTGAGGGAGTAGACAAACCTCTCCCCAACAACCCGCCGCAGAGCAGCTATTGGTACAGCACAATCGAGAGTGGGGAAATCTACCTTGTCCCAGAGGGCAACAAGACATCCTTGAAGCACATCATTGTCAGAACCTACACCGACTCAACCGTTGGAGACAATACTGGCAGGCCAAGGCTTGTTGTTATGGTCAAGTCCATTGAGGATGATGACTGGCATGTTTCGGGGCAAGACGATTACAGTTCCTATAACTTGACAGGTGGTACATGCACTCAATCGCCAGCGGACACCAGCGGTGTCTTTACCAACCTGATGCACGTTGGGGCCGGTGGTGGTGGCGGTTCTCTTGACGTTGAAGTTCCCGGTGGAAGGGCTGACCTTTTTGAGTTCTACACCAAGACCGGCTCGACATACACAAAGCAGGTTCTTGGCACCGACTACACGGTTGCAGACAACGGAGCAGATGGTTACAAGGCAGTCTTTGTTTCAGCCCCGGCTTCAGGTACGGACATCTACGCTTACAGCGGCAACTATCCCGAACTGAAGGTTGAGACTGGCGACTTCTACGAATCCACCGAAGGGCTCCATAGAGTAACCGGAACGACTGGATCTCAGAACGACAGTGGTGGTCTCACGCTTGACCATTACAGATCCACGAGCAACGAAACGATTGACACCCACTACCCATCGGTACATCTTCCTGCTGGCGACGGGGAAGTGAAGGTTGGCATAAACAAACTGGTAGAGGGAGTTCGTATCAAGATCCTCGTTGTCCCAGAGTACGGCAGCGCGGACGCCTCAACGACCGCAAAGGTGACAGGCATTACTTTTGGCCATATCCCGCAAGGGAGAAAGATATTGAAAGCGACAGGGAGTTAAACATGCAAGGCTTCAATTTCGATCCGAATGCTGCGGGGTCTCCGGCGTTCACCAACTTCGCCATGAACCCGCAAACGCAGGCCATGGGCAGGGGTAACGCCATGATGGATCTCCAGCATGAGATGCAGCGGGCGCAGATGAGCGGCGCATCGCCTGAGCGAATGCTTGGATACCAACAACAGTTAGGGGGCATGGAGCGCGACAACCAGAACTGGCTTGCGGGCAATCGTGGGCTTCAGTCGGCAATGGCTCCGCGCTCAATGATTAACGGGCCTGGCCTCATGCGTAATCCGCAGGCCAACGACTTCTATGCACAACTCATGGCCGCTCTTGGTATGGGCGGTGTCGGTTACGGCATGGGAGCCGGTAGTTTGGCGGGCCGCGCAAACCCGATGGGATAGCCCGATGATTAACAATAGCAAGCTGTGGCAGAAGGACGGCTTTATGCCTGACATGATGAGTGCCGTGGCTTCGCCCCAACAACAGTCATCGTTCAACCCCATGGCCCTGTCTGCAAATGAACCTGCTGCGCCACAAGAGCCAGCCTATACTGCGGGTCCAGCACAGCAAGCACAGCAAGCACAGCAGACCCAGCAGGCTCAACAGCCCCAGCAGAACCCGAACCAGGGACGCATAGACGACCTCACCCGGTCAATGCAAATGCTTCAGCAGCAGCTTATGCAAATGGGGGCAAGCACAGGCTATAAAGCTGAGCAAAAGAGGCGCGTGCTGCAAAGCCAGATCCAAGAAAAGATGTTTCAGATCCAGCAGTTGCAGCGGGGGGGTCTCTAATGAATTACTTCGATATGTTGATGGGCGAGCTTACCGGAGCAGGCATGCCGGACAGCGCGGCCACCAGAAGCATGGCCTCACAGGGTGAGGACGCCAGGCTCCGCAGCCTCATGGGAAGCAGGAGAAAGAAGCGGAAGGGCGAACACCTCCCGTCCGGTGAGTACGCAGCCGCGTGGTATCCCGGTCTTGACTACCAGATGTGGGCGATGAAGAGAGGCATGGGGCCAGCGGCCCTTGGTATGGGCGCAGCCAGGATCGGCATGGACCGAGACGAAAAGATGGCTTACCGCAACAAGATGGAAGAGTGGGCTAACGCACAGAGGAATATGCTGGCTACTGTTCCAGCACTCAGGGGGAGGTACTAATGTCCCAATTCGGTGGTGGTGGCCAGTTTGGGGGCAGTGCTTTCAACAACCCCCAGATGAACCCCAATTGGTTTAACCCGAACAATCAACAGACTCAATGGGAACAGAGTTTCATTCCTGACCAGGCTAACTGGCAGAACTACTTCAACCCGAATAGTCCTGGGGCAATGAACTATTACAATCCCGGCACGGGTGAGTTCACCCAGAACATGCAACCTGGCACCGGCATCTACACGGGTAACTTCCGGCAGAACGGCGCAAACATGCTATCGTGGGTGGACCCAGAGACGGGGCACAGGTTCATCAACCCCAATGCCATGAGTGGCATGTTTGGTGGGCAGCAGCAGGCGAGCTATGGCGGCTTCAATCCTTCCGAGTTTGAGCAGCCTCAGATACAGGCTCCGGATGCTTGGGGTGGTTATAACTGGGATGCACAGGAGATGATTGACCCGTCAGAGGTCATTGCTGCACAGGAGTACAAGCTTCAGGAGGCGATGGACGCTGACATGGCGAAGGCTGGTGCCCGCCTTGGTCAATCCGGCATGGCGATGAGTACGCCTTATGCTGGTGCGGTTGCCGACTCGGCACGCAGGGCGGCGCAGGACCGCAATGCGTTGACGTTGCAGTACCAGTACCAGGCCGCGACTGATGCCGCTCGGCGGCAGCAGGCACAGCAGATGGCTGACGCACAGATGGAGTTCGGCGGATGGCAGACTGGTGGTGGATGGGATATGTCCGCACAGCAGCAGAACGCCCAGAACGCCTTCAATAAGTGGATGGCCGAAAACCAGTGGGCGTTCCAGGATAGACAGGCCCAGAACGACTGGAACATGGGTAGAGACGCGATGCAGAACAACTTCCTTGCGTCCATGATTGGGGGGCTGTTCTAATGCCTATTGGAATTCTACCAGACTTTATTTCGCAGTTGTTAGGCGGGCAGGAGCGCGACCCAATGGATCCGAGATTCCCGTCAGGGAGAGCCGAACTGATGCGCGGGGAGGATGACCCATGGCTTATCCACCCGGCTTACAGGCGTTCAGTTGAAGACCTACTCCTTGGCTCGCCAACCGGCCCAGGCGTTAGCGATCTCGCTGCCGTATCGGCAAAGAGGGCTGGCCTTAAAGAGTCTCCAGCCCCAGGGCAGGCTGAGGCTGTTGTTTCTGCTGCCCAAGAAGAAAAAGCGCAGAAAGAGGCAGAGGCTAAGGCGTACCTTGAACAACTTGCTTCTGCCCGCGAGCAGGACGAGTGGATCCGCTCTCTTGGCTACGAGCCCGACCAAGACCTAACCAATACCGAGCAAGGCATCGCCCTTGGTGATATGTCTGTCCCGAGCGAGCAAGACCCCTCGGTGTCCAAGCTTGAGCGAATCAGGCAGCAGGCACGCGAGATGGGTGGTGGCAGGGGTGCTGGTGGTGAGGGATCGTTTAGCCAGCAGGAGATGAACCCTGAGATTCTGAAACGAAGGATGGAAGAAGCGCAGTGGCTCAGAGAACAGCCGATGCGAAATGCTTCTTACAGGGCGCAGATGGCCACACAGCGAGGCGATGAGGCGGCTGCTGCTACGGCTGAGGAATCCCTGACTAGGCTGAGTCTTGCCGCCGAAGAACAGAAGAAGAATCAAGCAAGGATGATGATTTACTCCCAATTGTCTGATGGGTCCGGCAAGATACCGTATGACAAGGTAACCCAACTTCAGGCCCTTGGCGAAGATGTCCCGTGGAATCTGAGGGGCAGGCCCGTGGAGCAGGGTCTTCAAATGCTTGACCAGGAAATTGCCGAACTGCAAGGGCGCCTATCCGCTGCCATTGAGTCTGGTATTTACACCAAAGAGTCCATGACTGAGTTTGAGTTTGGCACCCAGGCCGTCCGAGACATGATGAGGATTCGGGAACAAATGGCGGCTGGGGCCATTTCGCCAGATGAGGCAGAGCAATACATCAATCAAGCAATCAGGGCGAAGGCGCTTGAGGTTCAAAAGGCACTAGAGGGATACAATCCCAGCATACCAGTAGAAGGTGAATAATGTCCATCCTTGACGCATTGCAGCGTGGGTGGTGGCGTGGTGTCTCAGCGTGGCCCGAGTATGTGGGCGGCGCTGTAGGCTTATTGGGTGACATCACTCCTGGTGAAGACGACATCTTCGCCAGACAATCCCGCATCATCAAGGAGTTCGGCTCCGACCTTGCCAAGTCCAAGGCTCCTAAAGGCGAGTCCGAGGGCATCCTTGAGAAGATTGTCGAGGGGTTGGGTGCTGCGCCGGTTGACCTGACCACGTACATCCCGGCTGGTATCGCTGGCAAGGCGCTGAAGCTGAAGGGGCTGGCGAAGCCTGCTTTCACGTTCGGTGCAACGTCCGCTGTCCGTGCTGGCGGTGAAGGACTCCCCACCGTCATTGGTGAGGGCTTGCGCGGCGGCATCGAGGGCGCTGCGTTTGGCATGGCTGGTAAGTGGGCGGGCAAGTATGGCGTAGGCCCCGAGGCTCAGAGGCTTATCGACAAGCAGAAGAGTCTAATCCTACAGGGTGACAAAGAAGCCGCCCGTGCCTTACAACCAGAAATCTCTAGGCTTGTTGACACCACCAAGAACCAACTCATGCGTCGTGGCCGTCATGCTGCCGGTGCTGGCGGCATTGGCGCTGGCCTTGGCGTTCTCCATGGTGATCCAGTGGAGGATGTGGCTGCATCTGCTGGTGTCATGGGCATCCTTGGTGCTGTCCAGTCCGGCAGATACAAGCGCCCCACTGCGAAGAAGGAAGAAAACGTCCGTCTTGTTGCCGAGGAGATCCGCGCTGAAGCTGCCAAGCGTGGCGAGCAGATCACGAAGGAACAGGCAACGAGGCAGGCAGAGAAGGTCGTTAAAGAGGCCGAACAGACACCAGTGGAGCCAATCGCAGAGGGCGAAGGCCCATCCATCACCCTCACCGACTTCAAACAGGCTGGCATCGAATCTCGCGCTTACACAGAACTAACAGACGCCAGCAAGTCCCGCTATGGTGGTCACAAGAAGTTTCTCAACAAACTCCAGGAGAACTACCGCGCCCTCACTGACGAGCGTGTACTAAGAGAGATCGAGACTGACCCCGACCTCATCAAGCTTGGCAAGATCCTCACGACTGACTACGAGGGTAATGCCACCGTCTCGCTGTCCAAGCTCCCGATGATCGGGGCAAAGATCAAGTCCATTATGAACGCCAAGGACAAGTCTATTGCCGAGATCAAACAAATGGAGGCGTTCGAACGGAAGCGCGGCAACCACGCACAGGCTGATGCTCTCCTTGAAGAGATGTCCAAGGTACAGCAGCAGGCTGATGGCGCAGCCCTGTTAGCCAGAGGCATCGACAGTGAGGTTGGCCGCGCATTGCAGAAGGCGGGCATTCTCGACAAGGAAAGCCCCGAGTGGCGCAAGGCTGTCAAGGATCTTGAGAAGCGCGGCATCTTCGAGAAGGATGGCTCCGGCCAGTACAGGCAAGACATCCGCGAACTCATGCAATTGTCTGAGGGTATGCCGGACCTTCAGATGAAGTTAATGAAGGCGCTGAATACGCCCACGTTATTCGATAAGATCCAGGAGTATTGGATCAACGGACTTCTTAGTGGCCCACCGACCCATGCCGTCAACACTCTCTCCAACTCCCTGACGGGTGCCATTGACGTTCTTGAGAAGCGGTGGGGCACCAGAGCTGAGGTTGGTAAAGATGTCAAGCTTGGCAAAGAGGTTGCCAAACTCACCAAAGACCAGGCCATCCTTGAGAACGCCACTGACCTCCGGGTGACAATGAACGCGCTACCGAAGGCATTCAAGCTTGCTGGTCTCATGCTCATGCGTGGTGAAAACTGGGAACCTGGAGCGAAGTGGAAGTTTGCCGAGCGGTATGCTGGTGGACAAGAGCGCATTGACTACAGATCCAAGGCCATTAGCGGGCCGAAGGGTAAGGTAATCCGATACCCAACACTAGCCCTCCGCGCCCTCGACATGACAGGCAAGATCATTGCCGGCGAGAGGTACGGAACACAGAAGGCGCTTCGCATGGCTTGGGAAGACGCCACGATGACGAAGCTGCCGAAGGGCCGCACAAAGATTCCGCAGACCAAAGAGGCAATTGTCGAGAGAGCCGAGCAGTACCTTGGTAACAAGGTGGGTGAGATCGGTGGCCTTGACCCACACCCCGCTGTCCTTAAGGCGATGCAGAAAGAGGGCCGCAGGCTTACGTACACCCAGGAGCCTGACGAGATCCTCCGGACCCTTCAGCGGGCTCGTGATGTGTCGGTCAACATCCCCGGCGTTGGTGAGGTTAAGCCGCTTGTTGGAGTGGTGCCCTTTACCAGCACCCCGTACCGGGTTATCCGCCACGCTGTTGCGAGGTCTCCGCTTGGCTTGCTGAGACTTGGCGATCTCAAACAGAAGTACGAAAAGGGCGAGATTTCCTCCAACGAATACTACCGCGAAGTCACTGGCACTGCCCTTGGTACAACCATGACTGTTGCCCTTGGTGGCTTGGCGTCTGCTGGCTTTATCACTGGCGGCGGTCCCGAGAACTACGCAGAGCGAGCCAACCTGTTGTCGCAGGGGTGGCGTCCTTACTCGGTGAAGATCCCCGGTGTTGGTTACATGCCTTTACAAAGGATCGAACCCTTGGGGACCGTCATGGGCCTTGCGGCTGATGCCGTTGAGTATCTTGAGACAGACGACGAAGACCGAGCAGGCAAGGCCATTGCCATGGTGAAGGACAATATCACCAACAAGTCCTTCCTTCAGGGCATGGAGATGTTTGCTGCTGCGATGGCCAACCCCGAACAGTTTGGCCCGATGTGGTATCGGCAGATGGCTGGGTCAGTTGTGCCAACCGGCGTTGCCAAGGTCGCGCAAGCTATTGATCCTTACTCCCGCGTAGTTGAGCCCTTCGGCTCTAGGCTTGGAGTTGCAGACCCCATTGCCGCCAGAATCCCCGGCATGACACAGGCGCTCCCCGTCCGCAAGACTCCATTTGGTGAGGAGGCTCAACGGTGGGGAACCTACGACACCAGTGGTATTGGCAGTTTGGCGCTGTCCGGCGTCCAGTCCTTCCTGTCCCCCGTCCCGCTTTCCAAGGAGAGGGCTGGCAAGGAGGTCGAGAAGGAACTGACCCGCCTCAGCAATTACAGCGGCATCCCGCCCTCGACTCCGAAGCGCGAGAAGACGATGGTGCTTCGGGGGCTACAGGGTGAGAGGGTCAAGCTTACTGATGCCGAATACAAGGTATTCGACCGTTATCACCAGATGGCGAAGAAGCAGATGGAGAATGTCATTGCATCGCCCATGTACCAGCGGATGCCTGACGATGCCAAGGCCAAGCTGCTGTCATCTGTCTACCGGAAGTTCCGATCCGCAGCACACAAAGAGATCAACGCAAGAATCAGACGCAGATCCATCGGTTGACGAGCCATTAGGTTTGTCGCTATGATGCACAGGGAGGTATTCCATGGGTGATTTGTCTGAACACTTTAGTAGATGGGAGTTCGCCTGCCGCTGTGGTTGTGGCTTTGATGATGTTGACGAGAAGCTCATCACCAAGCTTGAGATCCTAAGGGCGGCACTTGCCAAGCCGATCCACATTACATCAGGCTGCCGCTGTCACCAGCACAATGACGATGTTGGTGGTGTTCCCAACTCGGCACACACCCGAGGGACGGCAGTTGACTTCTCCTGTCAGGGGGGCTCTAACAGATATTGGGTTATGAAGCATTGCCTTGGCCTATTCAAGCGCATCGGCGTAGCTCGCACCTTCATCCATGTTGACGTTGATGAAGAACTTCTTTCCCCTAGCCTTTGGAGTTACTGAATGGACATAACGCCTGACGTTATTGAAGAAGCGCGTGAGGTACTAGCAGACAATCCTAATAACAAGCGTGAGGCGCTGATGTCTCACTTCGAGACAACTCAGTATCAGGCAAAGAAGATCATCCGTGAGTTGGACAGGCCGGAATACATTGGCCCCACCATCGCGGTGTTTGACCTTGAGACCACTGACCTCTCAGCCGACTTCGGGCGGCTGTTGTGTGGGTCAATCCTTTCCTACCCCTCGATGAAGATGAGGACATTTCGCTATGACGACTATGCAACGGACCCTAGTGGTGACAGACGACTCGCTGTGGCTGTTCGAGACTACCTCGAATCTCACCACATCACTTGTGGATATTATTCCAAAGGATTCGATATCCCTTTTCTCAACACTAGGCTCATGGTACATGGCGAACGGTCCCTTGAAAGAACTCTTCACATGGATCCAATCTGGTTCTATCGTGGTTGGAGAGGAATGAAGATCCGTTCCTCGAAGATGAAGGTTGTAGCCAAGGTGCTTAACCTCGACGAGAAGAAGATGGACGTTGACGACGAAGTGTGGATTGACGCGAGGCACGGCAACAAAGAGGCCATGGACATCATCTGCGACAGATGCGAGTCTGATGTCAGAGTCACCATGAAGATCCTCTGCCACTGCCTTGACAATCGACTGATGAAGAATATTCAGACTTATCC
>Ga0272441_10013686_pt1 | contig 11634 bp, 8 predicted proteins | sample SSMProp6N_FD_193582 | JGI IMG/M metagenome (GOLD analysis project Ga0272441, IMG submission 193582) | Marine sediment archaeal communities from Little Sippewissett salt marsh, Falmouth, MA, United States - SSM-Prop-6N | ecosystem: Environmental > Aquatic > Marine > Wetlands > Sediment ... | reverse complement strand
CAACGCACAGGCCCTCGAGCTGGTAGAAGGTATGCGAGTGGGTGGCGTCCACGGTGTCGCGGCGGAAGCAGCGGCCGGGCACGACCACGCGCACCGGCGGCTCCTGCGCCTCCATCACGCGGATCTGCACCGTCGAGGTCTGGCTGCGCAGCAGCACGTCGTCGCCGATGTAGAAGGTCATCTGCTCGTCCATCGCCGGGTGGTCGGGCGGGTAGTTGAGCGCCTCGAAGCCGTAGTGGTAGTTCTCGACCTCCGGACCCTCGGCGATGGTGTAGCCCAGTCCGAGGAAGATCTCGAGCATGTCGTCGAGCGTCGCGAGCAGCGGATGGCGCCCGGCGACATGCTGCGCGCGCCCGGGCAGCGTCACGTCAAGGGCGCTCTCGTCGGCGCGCAGGTGAACCTGCCCGGATTCCAGCTCCTCGCGACGCGCTTCGAGCATGGCCTCCAGCTCGGCCCGGGTCTCGTTGATGAGCCGGCCGAACTGTGGCCGCAGCTCCTTGGCGAGGTCGCGGATGCCCTGCTGGATGTCGCGCAGGATGCCGCTGCGCCCGAGGTAGCGGGCGCGCGCCTGCTCGAGTTCGTCGAGACTCGTGGCCTGCCGCAGCGCCTCACGCGCCGCCTCGGCCATCTCACGCAATCGCTGCTCCATGGTCGCTTCCTCCTGACTGCTGCCCCCGGATACGCAGACAGCTCCGCCTCTTATCCTCTTCACCGCGTAGGACGGGCTTCCAGCCCGTCCGCCGTCCAGGCATGCGGTCGGTGCGCACATACGCAAACAGCCCCGCCTCTCGTCCCAGGGACGAAAGCACGGGGCCTCCGTTGTACCACCCGTCGGGTGGGAAGTGTGCTCCGGTAACGGTGGAGCGCCCGGCTGGGCCTACTGGCGTCCGCACGCGCGGACCGTTCAGCCTGCGACTCGGGAGCGAACTTCGGCGCGGCGTCCGGTCGGGGCGCTCTCAGCCCGTGGCGGCCCCTCTCTGTCGGCCGACTGGCCCCGCGCCTACTTCTCTCCGTCGCTGTCGTTGGTGCGGCCTCGTTGTCGTAGGATCTCCCAGATGAGCACGCCCGCCGCGACCGCGACGTTCAGGCTCTCGGCGCGTCCGGGCATGGCGATGTAGGCCCGCACGTCCGCCTCGCCCGCCACCTCGGCGGGCAGGCCGTTGGCCTCGTTGCCCACCATCACCAGCGTGCGCCGCGGGTAGCGGATCGCGGTGTGCGGCAGCGCGTCGTCGAGGCAGGCCGCGATCAACCTGATCCCCTGCGCGCCCGTCCACGCCAGCAGGTCGGCGACGCTCACGCCGTTTACCGCCGGAACATGGAAGATCGAGCCAGCGGTCGCGCGGACCACCTTCGGGTCGTAGAGGTCCACGCAGGCGCCGGCGGCGATGAAGCCCTGCGCGCCCGCCGCGTCGGCGGTGCGCAGCAGCGCGCCCATGTTGCCCGGGTCGCGCACATCGACCGCCGCGAGCAGCAGGTCGGCGTCGGCGGGCAGGTCGTCGAGGCCAGTGGCCGGGATGGTCACCGCCGCGGCCAAGCCCTCGGGCGCCTGCACCTGGCTGAAGGCCCGGAAGGGCGCCTCAGCCATCCCCAGCACCTGCACGCCGCTCGCGGCCAGCTTCTCGACCAGCTCCGCGGCCCGGCCGCTCGCGATCAGCTCCGGGCAGTGCGCCACCGTGGCCAGCTCGACGCCGCCGGCGAGGGCCGCTTCGAGGGCGCGCACGCCCTCGACCAGGAACTGGCCGTGCTCGCGGCGGCCCTTGCGGGTCGCCAGCGAGCGCAGCCGCTTCACGTGCTGGTTCTGCGTGCTCTCGATTATCAAGCTGTTCGCCCGGGCCGCGCGCGGGCGGCCCTGCGCCGGCTCAGGCGGGCATCTCCTGCCTGGCGATCTCGGCCACGGCGGCGAAGGCCTCGGGGTCGTGCATCGCCATCTGCGCGAGCATCTTGCGGTTGATCTGCACGCCGGCCTTCTTCAGCCCGCCGATCAGGCGGCTGTAGTTGGTGCCGTGGGCGCGCGCGGCGGCGTTGATGCGCGCGGTCCACAGCCGGCGGAAGTTGCGCTTGCGCGCGCGCCGGTCACGCCATGCGAAGGCGCCGGCGCGCAGCACGGTGTCACGCGCGGCGGTGTACAGGCGGTGCCTGCCACCCCACGCGCCCCGGGCGGCCTTGAGCACCTTCTTGTGTCGCCGCCGCCGGGCATATCCGGTCTTCACTCGAGCCATCGAACGTTCTTCCCTTCACCCGCCCGGGCGCGGCCCGCGCGGGATCGTCTTGAATGATCCGGGCTAGTCGTACGGCAGCAGCGTGTTGATGGTGCGCTCGTCGCCGGGCTCGAGCTGCTTCTGCCGCTTGAGCCGTCGCATCCGGCGGGCGTTCTTGGTGCCCGCCAGGTGGTTCTGCGCCTGGCTGCCGTGAACCAGCTTGCCCGAGCCGGTGCGCTTGAAGCGCTTGGCCGCCGACTTCTTGGTCTTCATCTTGGGCACAGCGATCAGTCCCCTTGCTCGCGCGCCCCGAGGGCGCGGCCTGGTATGCCAGAGAAAGCCCGGCCGACCGAGGCGGGCCCCGGTCGGCTGGTAGTGCGTGCCGCGACTGTGCCGCCTAGTCGACGGACTTGGGGCGCAGGACCATCGTCATGCGACGGCCCTCCATGCGCGGCGCCTGCTCCACGTCGCCGTACTCCGCGCAGCCCTCGATGAACTTCTCGAGCTGCTCGCGGCCGATCTCCTTGTGCCGCAACTCCGGTCCGCGGAAGATGACGTTGAACTTGACCATGTCACCTTTGCTCAGGAACCGGCAGGCGTTGCGGATCTTGAACTGCATGTCATGATCATCCGTGTTGGGCCGCACCCGGATGGTCTTCACCTGCATCTGCCGCGACTTCTTCTTCGATTCCTTGGCCTTCTTCTGCTGCTCGTAGCGAAACTTCCCGTGGTCCATGATCCGGCACACGGGCGGGTCCGCGTTGGGGGCGACTTCTATGAGGTCCAGTCCTCGCTGCGTCGCCTGCTCCAGCGCCTGCTGCGTGGGCATGACGCCGATCTGCTCGCCGTCCGGAGAGATCACTCGCACCTGCGGGGCGCGGATGCGCTCATTCACTCGGTAGGACCGGTCTATGTGCTGTCACTCCCTGTACCCGTTGTAGCGCGCGCGCCTGGCGCGCCCGAGAATCGGCCCTGATAGAAGCGTACCGCAGAGCATACAAGAAACCGTGAACGGGAGTCAAGACGCCTCGTGGGCTTCGCAGAGACGCGTGAGAGCCCCACGCAGGGCATGGCGCACCGTGCAATGATCGCGCCCGCGGATGTTGACGCTCAGCCTTGCACGGGGTACAATAACGTGTCCGGCCCAGGCCAGAGAGGGTGGCGACGTAACCACATGCCGTCTGCCGACGAGACGATCCGTATCTTCGGCGCCCGCGAGCACAACCTCAAGGGCATCGATCTCGAGCTGCCGCGCGGGCGCCTGATCGTGTTCACCGGCGTCAGCGGCTCGGGCAAGACCTCGCTCGCCCTCGACACCATCTACGCCGAGGGTCAGCGCCGCTACGTCGAGTCGCTGTCCACCTACGCGCGCCAGTTCTTCGCCAGCATGCAGCGCCCCCAGGTGGACCACGTGGACGGCCTGTCGCCGGCCATCGCCATCGACCAGCGCTCGTCGTCGGGCAACCAGCGCTCGACCGTCGGCACCATCACCGACATCAACGACTACCTGCGCGTGCTCTACGCGCGCGTGGGCGAGGTCTACTGCTACTCCTGCGGCCGCCGGGTCAGGGCGCACACCCCCCAGCAGATCGTGGACCGCGTCATGGCGCTGGACGAGGGCACGCGCGTGCACATCCTCGCGCCCGTCGAGCGCGAGCCGGACCGGCCGCTCATGGACCTGGTGCGCGAGGCGCGCCGCCAGGGCTTCGTGCGCATGCGCATCGACGGCGAGGTCTACGACATCTCCTCCGGCCTGCCCGACGCGCCTGAGGACGCCCGCGCCGTCGAGGTGGTCGTGGACCGCCTCGTCATCAAGGAGGGCGTGCGCTCGCGGCTGGCCGACTCGGTGGACACCGCCCTGGCGCAGGGCGACGGCCTGATCACCGTGGACGTGGTCGATGGCGAGGACATGCACCTGTCCACGCGCTTCTCCTGCCCCGAGTGCGCCATCGCCTACCCCGAACTCACCCCGGCCATGTTCTCGTTCAACAGCCCGGCCGGCATGTGCCCCGACTGCGACGGCCTCGGCACCCGCCCCGGCCTCGACCCCGACCGGCTGGTCGCCGACCCGGGCAAGTCGATTCTCGACGGCGCGCTCGAGATCTACGGCGACGTGCAGACCCGGCACGTGCGCCACATCCTCGAGGGCCTCGCGGATCACTACGACTTCGACCTGACCACCCCGTGGGCGGAGCTGCCCGCGCACGCGCGCGAGGTCATCCTCTACGGCACCGATGACGAGATCACCTTCGACTACCGCACCCGCGGCGGCCGGCAGTTCGCCTACTCCAAGCGCTTCGAGGGCCTGGTGCCCGCCAGCCAGCGCCGCTACCGCGATACGTCGTCCTCCGGCCAGAAGGCGTTCTACGACCGCTTCTTCGCGCCGCTGCCGTGCCCGGCGTGTGCGGGCGACCGGTTGCGGCCCGAGAGCCGCGCGGTGCGCGTGGGCGGACTGACGCTGCCCGAGGTCAGCCGTCTGACCGCCGAGCGCGCCGCCGAGTTCTTCGCGGGGCTCGAGCTGGCCGAGACCGATGCGCGGCTGGTCGCGGAGCTGCTCGAGGAGGTGCGGTCGCGCCTGCATTTCATGATCGAGGTGGGCGTGGGCTACCTCACCCTCGACCGCACCGCGCCCTCGCTGGCGGGCGGCGAGGCCCAGCGCATCCGCCTCGCCACCCAGCTCGGCTCGGGGCTGGCGGGCATCCTCTACATCCTCGACGAGCCCAGCATCGGCCTGCACGCGGTGGACCACGCGCGGCTGCTGGACGTGCTCGAGCGCCTGCGCGACTTGGGCAACACGGTCATCGTGGTCGAGCATGACGCCGCGACGATGCGGCGCGCCGACCACATCGTGGACTTCGGCCCGGGGCCCGGCGTCGAGGGCGGGCGGGTCATCTACTCGGGCGACGTGGCGGGGCTGCTCGAGTGCGAGCGGTCGCTCACCGGCCGCTACCTGTCGGGGCGGCGGCAGATCCCGGTCCCCGACCGCCGGCGCGCGGGCGCCGGCGAGAGCCTGACGGTGCGCGGCGCCGCGCACTTCAACCTGCGCAGCGTGGACGCCACCATCCCGCTGGGCACGCTCACCTGCGTCACCGGCGTGTCGGGGTCGGGCAAGAGCACGCTGGTGCAGGAGATCCTCTACAAGGCGCTGCGCCGGCGGCTGCACAACTCCCTCGACGCGCCCGGCGAGTACCGCGACATCACCGGCTGGGAGCACCTCGAGCGCGTGGTCAGCATCGACCAGGAGCCCATCGGGCGCACGCCGCGCTCCAACCCGGCCACCTACTCGCGCGTGATGGCGCCCATCCGCGAGCTGTTCGCGCAGGTGCCCGAGGCGCGCGTGCGCGGCTACGAGCCCGGGCGCTTCAGCTTCAACGTGGCCGGCGGCCGCTGCGAGGCCTGCCAGGGCACCGGCACGCGCACCGTCGAGATGCACATGCTGCCCGACGTCTACGTGAACTGCGACCAGTGCGACGGCACGCGCTACAACCGCGAGACGCTGCAGATCCGCTACCGCGGGCGCAACATCGCCGAGGTGCTCGACCTGACCATCACCGAGGCGATGGAGCTGTTCCAGAACGTGCCGCGCATCCACCGCATCCTCGAGACCCTCGACAGCGTCGGCCTGGGCTACCTGAAGCTCGGCCAGCCCGCGACCACGCTCTCGGGCGGCGAGGCCCAGCGGCTCAAGCTCGCGCGCGAGCTGGCGCGGCCCGAGGGCGGGCACACGCTGTACATCCTCGACGAGCCCACCACCGGCCTGCATTTCGCGGACATCGAGCGGCTGCTCGAGGTGCTCGACGAACTGGTGGACGCGGGCAACACGGTGCTGGTGATCGAGCACAACCTCGAGGTCATCAAGTCCGCCGACGCCATCATCGACATGGGGCCCGGCGGCGGCGAGCACGGCGGCGGGGTGGTCGCCGCGGGCACGCCCGAGCAGCTCGCCCGCTGCGCGGAGTCGGCGACGGGCCAGTTCCTGCAGGCGGCGCTCGCGGGCGTGAGGTCATCGGCCTCCGAGTAGCGCCGCCGGCCATGCCGGGAGATGCCATGGAGCCATCCGCAGATCGACGCGACGCAGCCGGGCTTCACGCCACCGTCCTGGTGCCCAGCTACCGGCGGCCCGACAGCCTGCTGCGCTGCCTGGAGGCCGTCCTGGCGGGGTCGCGCCTGCCCGAGCAGATCGTGGTGGCGCTGCGCGACAGCGACGCCGAGTCGCGCGCGGCCCTGGCGGAGTGGCTCGACGGCAGCCCCCACGAGGTGCTGATCGACGTCGCGACCGTCGCCGAGCCCGGGCAGGCGGCGGCCACGAACGCCGGCCTCGCCATCGCCCGCGGTGACGTGATCTGCTTCATCGACGACGACACCGCGGCCACGCAGGAGTGGCTCGAGCGCCTGCTCGCGCACTACGTGGACCCGCATGTGGTGGGCGTCGGCGGGCGCGACATCGTGCACCACGGCGACGCCGTCTCCGCCATGCCCACCCCTGCGGTCGGGCGGCTTACCTGGTACGGGCGGCTGATCGGCAACCACCACCAGCCGGCATTCGACGAGCCGCGCGAGGTCGCGCACCTCAAGGGCGCCAACATGAGCTTCCGCCGAGAGGTCGTGTCCGGTTTCGACACGAACATCATCGGCGCCCATCTCACCGACACCGACGCCTCGCTTGCGGCCCGGCGGCAGGGCCGGCTGCTCTACGACCCGCGCGCGCTGGTGCACCACTACCCCGCGCCGCGCACCGGCGGCTTCAACCGGCAGTCTGAACGCGCCGATGAGATGCGCGCCGACGCCCATGATGCCGCCTACGTCATGCTCAAGCACCTGACCGGTGCGCGGCGCATGGGCTTCGTGGTGTTCGCGCTGGCCGTCGGGCAGGACCGCCGCTACGGCCTGCTGCGCATGCTGGCGCGCCTGCCGGTGGAGGGCACGCTGGCGCTGCGCCGCTGGCGCGCCGCAGCCGGGGGCCTGTTGCAGGCCCGCCGCACCGTCCGCCAAGCCAACGCTCGCCCGGAGGGCCGCCATCGTGCCCGCACCTGAGAGCGCCGTGGCTGATGCGGTGCGCCCCACCCGCGACCGCCGCTCGCGCCTGCGACGCGGCCTGTTCGTCATCTCGCTGGTGGCCCTGGTCTTCCACGTCGCGCGCTTCGCCGGCGACAACATGGGCCTGGCGGCCATGTCCGCGGCCATGGCCATCGTCGATCACGGCACGCTGCAGATCGACCCCTACGCCCGGGACCTGCGCGAGGTGTCGTGGCGGGACGGGCACTTCTACTCGGGGATGCCGCCCGGCAAGTCGTTCGTGGCCGTGCCGGTGTACGCGCTCACGCGACCCATCCTTGAGCCGCTGTCGCGGGCGCTGATGCCGGTGATGCGGCGCCTGCCCGAGGGCCCGGGGCGGCTGTTCGGCGAGCCCTGGATGGTGCGCCGGATGCTGCTGATGCTGCTGGTGCACGTGCTGGTGCTCATCCCCGTAGCCGCGCTCGCCACCGCCATGCTCTTCGACCTGATCCGCAGTGCGGTCGGAGACCGGCCCGGCGCACTCTCGCTCGCGCTCCTGCTGCCCTTCGGCTCGCTGTGGTGGGCGCATGCCGCGGGGGGATCGGCCCGCACCTTCGCGGCGACGCTCGTCCTCGCGCTGCTGTGGTGGGTGACGACGATGCGCGCGGGCACCGCGCCGCGGCGGCGACCGTGGGTCACGCTGGGCCTGGGCGCCGCAGCGGGCCTGGCCGTCGCCACCCGCTACGACATGATCCTGATGGTCATCCCGCTGGGCATCTACGCCCTCGTGCGCACCTCGTGGCGCGAGCGGCTGGGACTCGCCGCCGGGCTGGCGCTCATGCTGGGGATGGTCGCGGTCTACCACTACGCCGCCTTCGGCAGCCCGTTGCGCACGCCCTACAACGTCAAGCTGACGCCGCTGCTGCACATCCGGCAGCAGTACCGCGGCAGCACCGACGGCCTGACCTGGATCGAGCACTGCGGCGAGCCCATGGCCGTCTACAATCAGGACCGGCGCGACTGGCGCCCGGCGAGCGTCTACGAGGACGCCATCGGCGGCCCCACCGCCCTGCTGCGCTTCACCCCGCCGCTGGTGCTCGCCCTCGTCGGCGTCGTGCTGCTCGCGCGCGCACCCACCCGCGCGGCGCGCGAGCTGGCGCTCGTGACCGCCGCGACCGTGCTGGGCAACTTCCTGGCGGTCTCGCTGATCCCCTTCGGCGGCTTCATGGGCAGCGTCGGACCGCGCTACATGATGCCCGCGGTGCCCTTCCTCATGCTGCTCATGGCCCCGGCCTGGGTGGCACTGTGGCCGTGGGCGCGGCGGGCGCTGCTGGCGCTCTGCTTCGTGCCCGGCTACCTCGCGGCCATGTTCACTGAGCGCGTGGAGAGCCCGCTGGCGTTCGGCCTCGTCGCCCGCTTCGGCCTGAGCAACTACGTCATGAGCCGCGCGCAGGAGGCGCACCTGGGCATCTCGCCCGCCCTCTCGACCACGGTGTGCCTGGCGTTCTGGGCGCTCATGGCCGCGCTGGCGATCCACTACCTCCGACCGCGGCACGCCGCTCGGGCCGCGGCGGTCCGGGGCGCCGGCCGGGACGCGTCCGCCTGAGGACGCCTGACGCTGGTCAGCCGGGCCGGCTTGTGGTAGTGTGGGCGCGGCATCGGGCGCGCCATGACGACCGCCGCGAAGGGAGGACCGGGCGTGCGCTTCGACATCGTGATTCCGGCGTACAACGAGGAGCAGTCGATCGAGAGCATCGTGCGCCGGTGCCTCGCCGCGCGCGCGACCATCATCGAGCGCACGCCCGTTACTGAAGTGACCGTCACGGTCGTCTCCGACGGCTCCAGCGACCGCACCGCCGAGCTGGCCCGGGCCTTCGAGCCGGACATCGGCGTGGTGGCCTACGAGAAGAACCGGGGCTACGGCGCCGCCATCAAGACCGGCTTCGCCGAGGGCGACGGGGAGCTGGTCGGCTTCCTGGACGCCGACGGCACCTGCGACCCGGAGTGCTTCGCGCCGATGGTCGCGGCGCTGCTCGAGCGCGACGCCAGCGTGGCGTTGGGCTCGCGCATGGGCCCGGACAGCAAGATGCCGCCCATCCGCCGCGTGGGCAACGCCCTGTGGCGCACCATCATCAACTGGCTCGCGCAGACGCGCATCACCGACGCCGCCAGCGGCATGCGCGTCATGCGCCGCGACGCCCTGGGCGCGCTCGAGCCGCTGCCCGACGGCCTGCATTACACGCCCACGATGAGCTGCCGCGCGGCCCTCGACGCGCGCCTGTCGATGGTCGAGATCCCCATGTCCTACGAGGAGCGCGAGGGGCGCAGTAAGCTGAGCGTGGTGCGCGACGGCCTGCGCTTTCTGCGCACCATCATCGACGTCGGCCTGACCTACCAGCCCTTCCGCATCATCAGCGCCCCCGGCTTCGTGCTGCTGCTGCTGGCCTTCATCCTGGGCCTGCCGGTCCTGGTCGAGTACCTGCAGATCCGGCAGATCGCCGAGGATGACATCTACCGCCTGCTCACCGTCATCGTGCTCTCCACCGCGGGCATCCAGATGTTCCTCACCGGCCTGGCGGGCGAGCACGCGGTGGCCATCGTGCACCGCAAGAAGTGGGACGGAGGGCCGGCGCTGCGGCTGGCGAAGGGCGTGTTCACCGAGCCGGTGCTCATCGGCCTCGGCATCGCGTCCATCGTCTGCGCCATCGCCCTCAACGCCGGCGGCCTGTGGACGTGGGTCACCCGCGGCTACGTGAGCCAGCACTGGAGCCGCACGGCCACCGGGGCCATGCTCACGCTCTTCGGCTTCCAGTGCCTGGCGGCGGCGGTGCTCTACCGCATGTTGCGCCTCCTCGCGCACATCCCGGCGGTGCGCCGGAGCCGGGAGGCGGCCGGGCGCGACACCGGCGACCGGGCCGCGGTCTGACCGGACGCCCGAGTCGCCTGCCCGGCCTGCATGGCGTTCGGACGCCGTCGTCTGATCGGAAGGAGCGCGCACTCCCATCGCAAGGCTGAACCTGGACACCGCCAAGCTGCTCAACGCCGTGCTGCTCCCCCTGGGCGTCATCGGCGCCGTCGTCCTGGTGGTGCTCGGGCAGGTGGGCGGCTTCGACATGGCCGTCTTCGTCGGCCTGGCGACGGTGCTGACCGTCGCGGCGCTCACATCGCTCGAGTTCGGCGTGCTGGCGCTGATCGTCGCCGCCAGCCTTGACGGCTTCCTGAAGGGCCTCAGCCCCGGCTGGCACACCCAGCTCCTCAAGGACTACCTGCTGGCCATCTGTCTGCTGCGCTGGGCCTGGCTGAGCGTGCTCGGCCACCGGCGCCGCTCGGTGCGCCATCCGCTGAGCGTCCCCATCATCATCTTCGCCGGCTGGTGCGCCGTCCAGCTCCTCAACGAGCGCAACCCCAACGTGATCATGTCGCTGACCAACCTGCGTGCCTGGATCATCTGGCTGCCCGTGTTCTTCCTGGCCTACGACTACATGCGCACCCGCAAACAGGTCGAGCGCTTCGTCGTCTTCGTCTTCCTGGTCATGGCCCCGCTGGCGGTCTACGGCATCGTGCAGTACCAGATCGGGCTCGATCACCTCTTCCGGCTGGGGCCGGGCTTCGATGTCTACCAGCAGTCGCAGTACGCGACCGAAGCCTACGAGATCGAGCTGCGCCCGCCGTCCACCATGATCTCGCCGCACAGCCTCGCCGACGCGTGTGTCATGGCGCTGTGTCTCGGGATCGGCGCCATCGGCTACTTCAGCCGGCGCGGGCTGACGCAGTCGCTGATCGCCGTGTCCATGCCGGTGCTCGCGGTGAGCCTGCTGATCACCGCGGTGCGCAACGCCTACGGCTCTGCAGCCGCGGCGGTGTTGGTGCTGCTCGGACTGATCCGCCGACCGGACCTGATCGTGCTCGCCGCGCTGATCGGCGGGCTGGCGCTGTTCGAGGTCGATCAGCTCACCGGCGGCCGGGCCATGGAGCGCCTCAACACCGTCCTCACCGACCCCGAGTACACGCGCAACCGCATCGTCACCCCGTGGCAGACCGCGCTGGGCTGGGTGACCCGGCACCCTCTGGGCAGCGGCTTCACCAGCGGCGTCGGTCGCGGGCGACTGCTGTGGAGCATCGATCCGCACCGGGTTCGCCCCGAAGAGCGCACGCCGTGGGCGGAGAACGAGTACGCCCGCGCGCTGATCGAGCTGGGCGTCCCCGGCTTCCTGCTGTTCCTGTGGATGCTCATCAGCACCACCCGCTTCGTCTTCCGCGCCTACCGCCAGGCCACGCAGTCACGCGACCGCTGGCTGATTACCGGCGTCTTCGCGGCGGTCGTCAGCATGCTGGTGCGACTGCTCGTGGGCTCAGCACTCTACGGCTGGCCGGAGGCGATCATGTTCTGGTGCTACGTGGGGTTGGCCCTGCGCCTGCCCGAGATCGAGGTCGAGGAGCT
>Ga0272441_10013685_pt1 | contig 11634 bp, 9 predicted proteins | sample SSMProp6N_FD_193582 | JGI IMG/M metagenome (GOLD analysis project Ga0272441, IMG submission 193582) | Marine sediment archaeal communities from Little Sippewissett salt marsh, Falmouth, MA, United States - SSM-Prop-6N | ecosystem: Environmental > Aquatic > Marine > Wetlands > Sediment ... | reverse complement strand
CTAAATCTTTTATTCTGCAAGCACCGTCCAGAAGACTAAATTCTGTATGAACATGTAAATTAACAAAATTTGAATGGCGTATCATTTAAAATAAGTAACCTCCCGGGACGTTTTTAAAGGCAATATATCAAGAAGTATTTAAAAATGTTTCTATAAATCGGGGAATCATTCATGCTCATTCAGAATTATTAAATATGTTTATAGCAACGAGAATCGAGTATGCAGTATATAGTGAAAAAATAAAAATGCTTTGAATTTTAAATTTCATTCTGTATTTTCATTATTTTTTATTTGCATTTAGTCATTAAATTGCATTCATAAAATATATATAATTGCCGAAATTCTTCTATAAGTAGTTTTTCAATTTCACCCTACATGTAATACTCGATGCCCGATAAAATTTTTTATTTAAAAAATACTTTGGCAAATTCCCACCATTTTTTATCAACAATCTTGAGTTTACTTACAGCTTCCTCCAATGGAACACCAATTACTTTATTGCCTTTTAATGCAGCCATATATCCATATTTATTTTCATTGATTAAATTCACCGCAGTCACACCCGAGCGAAGACCCAAAATACGATCAAACACTGTAGGGATACCGCCTCTCTGCATGTGTCCAATAACAGCATGCCTGACTTCTATACCGGTTTTTTCGCATATCAGTTTATTTAATTGGTTACCGATAGCTCTTTCTCTTAAAATCATATGTCCAAATTGATCCAATTCTTCCTCCTGTTTGTCTTTTCCCGGGAGAATCACACCTTCGGAAACGACAATAAGGGCATATTTTTTTCTAGCGTATACCCGCTGTATCTGGAGACACATCTCATCAATATCCGTTTCATATTCAGGAATTAATATCCAATCTGCTCCGCAGGCAAGACCAGTATATAGCGCAACCCAACCGGCATGTCTTCCCATAACTTCCAGGACCATCACACGATGGTGTGAACGACCGGTATCCTCTAGAGCCCTCATAGCTTCTACTGCTCTGGTAACCGAACTGTCAAATCCGAAAGTAAAATCCGTTCCGGACAAATCATTATCCATGGTTTTGGGAGCACCGACTACTTTTACTTGCTCTTCTTTAAATAAACGATGGGCTACTCCTAAAGTATCCTCTCCACCGGTTGCAATAATTGCATCCAATCCATAATTCTTAATCGTTTTTAAGACTCTATTTACGCCATTTTCAATTTTATAGGGATTTGTACGGGAAGAACCTAAAAATGTGCCAGCTTTATCTACCAATTCTTCTACATCGGTCAAAGTGATAGGCGATATTATTCCTTCAACTAATCCCTTCCATCCGTCATGAATCCCGAAAATCTCATAATCAAAATCCTTTGCTCTATAGACTGCACCTCTTATTGTTTGATTGAGGCCACAGCAATCTCCACCACCGGTCAAAATACCTAATCTTTTTTTTGCCATTTTTCTGAATTCCTTTCTTCGTCATATTTCATTAATTGCAGCCTAGACTCTACCGCCAGAACCCAATATTTTAATCCTACCCTTTATAACTTCCTTAGCAGCCTCCATTGCCGGTTTCAATGCTTTTCTTGGATCGATTTCTTCAGGATTTTCAGTTAATATTTTTCTGACAGTATTTGTAAAAGCCATTCGAATACGTGTATCGATATTTACCTTGCAGATTCCGGCAGCAATTCCTTTTTTTAATTCTTCATCACTTGCTCCGGACGCACCATGTAAAACGAGGGGTACACCAGTCAGGTCCCTTATTTTTTCAATACGGGGAATATCCAATTTAGCTATAGGTTCCCGGCAACCGTGTATTGTCCCCACTGCGGGGGCAAGAATATCTACTTTTGTCATTTGGACAAATTTTTCAGCATCTTCCGGTTTTGCCATAAATTCTTTTATTTTTTCTCTGGCGACTCCCGGTTCATCACTGGTATCCATCTTGCCTACCTGACCGATTTCTGCTTCTACGGGAATATTGCAGACATGTGCCATTTCCACAACTTTTTTTGTCATAGCAACATTTTCATCAAACGGCAATGCAGAACCATCGTACATCAAAGATGTAAAACCGGCTCTCAGACATAATATATTTTGAAAATAATCAGTGCCATGGTCTAAATGTAAAGCAATCGGTATGCTTGTTTTTTCTGCAATCGATCTAACCATAGCGACAATCATATCCAAACCGGCATATTTTATTGCTCCTTGAGATGCCTGAATTATAACCGGAGATCGTTCCTCTTCGGAAGCTTCCACAATCGCTTGAATAATTTCCATGTTATTTGCATTAAAAGCACCGACTGCATATTTTCCTTTCTGTGCTTCTTTTAACATTTCTTTTGTACCAACTAAAGCCATTTCTCTTTCCTCCTTTGTATTTAGCTTAGCATGATAATTATAAGAGAATTCCTTATAATCAATAAATTTTACTTATTATATCTTTTTTATTTTTCCTTTTCAAGAAAGATAATAGAGTTCTAGCGAGTATTAGTACTCTAATACAGAAATAAATTGGAAACACAAAAATATTTGTTGGGTAGTTAGCTGTTTTGTTGCTTGGCTACTCTTGAATAAAAATGTGGCTAGAAATGTAAAAACACTGGTGGATAGTTATTGAACGAAAAAAATAGCGTAACACATAATCAAGGTTGTAATCATATTTAAAGAATTAATGAGTTAGAAAATGAATTTATTTGAGAATATTTATGAATAATGTTATAGTTTTACCACAAAATAATATCAAAGGAGGATATTTAAATGCCGGATTATTATAATGATGATAAAGAAAAGATCATTAACCTTGCAGGCAAAATTCCAAAAATACAATTTAGCAATAAAATATTTAGTGGATTTTTAATCATAATAGTTCTTCTTTATCTTGCAACCGGGATATTTGTAGTTGCTCCGGATGAACAAGGAGTTATCAGGAGATTTGGAAAATTTACCCGACTGGAAAGCCCTGGACTTAATTACCACCTGCCCTTTCCGATTGAAACTGTCGTGACTCCGGAAGTTACACAGGTAAAAAGATTGGAAATTGGCTTTCGTACTATTTCTTCCGGTTCATCTACCCGTTATCAGGAGGTTCCTAATGAAGCCCTAATGTTGACCGGTGATGAAAATATTGTGAGTGCAGATGCAATTGTCCAATACAAGATAAAGGACCCGGTACGCTATCTGTTTAATATCATTCTACCGGAACAAACGGTAAAAAGCGCTGCAGAAGCTGCCTTAAGACAGATTGTCGGTGAAAGAAAAATTGATGAAGCACTTACCGTAGGCAAATATGAAATTCAAGAAGAAACAATGAAATTGCTTCAGTCTCTACTGGATTCATACGAAGCTGGTATCCTGGTTGTTGCGGTTCAGCTGCAGGACGTCAATCCCCCCAAAGAAGTACAAGCAGCTTTTAAAGATGTAGCCAGTGCCAAAGAGGATAAGAGCAAATTTATTAACCAGGCTCAAGGTTATAAAAATGATATTATCCCAAAAGCTCGCGGAGAAGCAGTGAAGATGACCAAAGAAGCTGAAGCTTACAAAATCGAAAGAATAAAAAAATCTGAAGGCGAAATCGCAAGGTTTAATAAAATATTGGAAGAATATAAAAAAGGGAAATATGTTACCGAGGCTCGTATTTATCTGGAAACCATGGAAGATATACTGCCCAGCATGAATAAAGTCATTGTTGATTTAGATAGCAATCAATCTTTAATTAATCTTCTACCTCTGGGTGATATTCCGCTTCTCAATACTCCTTCTAAGGAGGTGACTCAATAATGAAAAAAGGTACAATAACTATAATCATTATCGTTTTAATCTTAATAGTGGCCAATCTCAGTTTATTTATTGTTGACGAGACCAGACAGGCTATTATATTACAATTTGGAAAACCGATAAGAGCCATCCAAAAACCGGGTTTAAATTGGAAACTTCCCTTTATTCAAAATGTAGTATATTTCGAGGATAGACTCTTGGTTTATGATGCAGCGCCCACTGAAATTATTACCAAAGATAAAAAAACCTTAATTGTCGATAATTATGCCAGATGGAAAATAACTGATCCATTAAGATTTTTACAAACTGTTCGGGATTTAAATGGAGCACAGGCAAGATTGGATGATATTATTTATTCAGAACTCAGAGTAGATCTTGGATTATTCAATATGACTGAAATCGTCTCTGAAATCCGGGAATCAATTATGGAAAGGGTCACTAAAATAAGTAACGAAAAATCAGCTACTTACGGCATAGAAATTGTAGATGTCAGAATAAAAAGAGTTGACCTTCCACCTGAAAATGAAAAATTTATTTTCGACAGGATGAAAGCAGAACGTGAGCGTATTGCTAAACAATACAGGGCGGAAGGCCAGGAGGAATCTGCCAAAATCATCGCTGAAACCGAAAAGGAAAAAACAATCATATTGGCGGAAGCTTTTAAAACTGCGGAGACTTTACGAGGAGAAGGAGATGCAGAAGCAGTTAAAATATATGCTGAAAGCTTTAATAAAGATCCTGAATTCTACAAATTTTTACGTACTTTAGATGCCTATAAAAACTCTTTTAAAGATAAGACCACTGTTGTACTTTCAGCAGACTCCGAATTTCTAAAATACTTAAGCAATCCTTCAGCTAACGAATAATCTTTTCGTATCCATAAAAAGAAAAGATTTAACTAAAAAAGGGCGTATCAAATACGCCCTTTTTTAGTTAATATTTACTAATATGCTAATCATCAATTTCCTAAAGTATTTGTCTGCTAATTCCAATAATCATTTCTATAATTTTATGATGCCACAATTAATTTTGTAATTCTTCAATTTGAATAATGTTAAGATTATTAAGCTGGATGTTGTTTCCTTTAAACTCTTCCCAGCTATTTCTTCGCTACATCTGTGATAATCAATACTTTCCTCACCTTTTATTAATTAATACTCTAACTCGGTATTTACTTGATTTTCCGGAACCTCTCCCTGGTAGACCTTTACTATATTATCAAATATTTCTTGCATGCTATTTTCCAGTGCGCTGTCGGTATATCCTGCGATATGCGGACTTAATATAATATTCTGTAATCTATGAAAATTATATTTGCTAGGTAATATTTTTCTCTTTTCTTTGCTTGGATATTGATACCAGGCATCAATTGCAGCTCCGGCAAGAATATTATTTTTTAACGATTCGTACAGCGCATCTTCATGAATAATATTTCCACGGGAAATGTTCACTAGAAACTTACCTTTCATCAAATTTAACTCTTCTTTTGAAATCATTCCATTCGTTTCTTTAGTCAAGGGAACAGAAAGTACGATGAAATCCGAATTTTTAAATATTTTTTTCAAATCGTCTTTAACGCCAAGAAACGCCAATATTTTTTTCTTCTCACTGTCTTTTACATTTATTTCTCTTTTTATAGCAAATATTTTCATACCCAAAGCATATCCCCTTTTTGCAATTTCCCAGCCGATAGAACCTAATCCTATAACTCCCAGATTTTTCCCATGAAGTTGCATATTGGGTTCCCGTGTAGAAAAACCATGCCATATTCCATTTCTTAAATCATGATCATTGCGTACCGTATTTTTTGCCAAGGCAAAAATAAGTGATATAGCATGTTCTGCCACAGCATGCTTATTTGAATGAATATTACACAGGTAAATATCCGGCCTATTTTTTAAAATTTCAAAATTCACTTTATCAACCCCTGCATAAGGAAGCTGAATTAATTTTAAGGATTTGGCTCTTTGAATATCTTCTTCGTTTTTTAGGTTCCCGATCACAACTTCAACTTCTGAAATATATTTGTGGATATTTTTTCCATTCGTTTCTTCAAAATGTATAATTTCAAGGTTTAGATTTTTCCTTTTGTTTAACGCATTGAAAGTTTTTTCCCAGACTTGTGATTTTACCATTTTATTTAAAATCAATATTTTCATTTTATGATTTGTCTTTTTTGATATCTCATTACTTTTTTGCTTTTCTAAATACTCCTGCACTGCAATAATATGCCTACAATTTATCTTTAATTTCTTTGCCCTATTTTTGAAATCAAGACAATTGCATTTGGAAAGATCAAGTTCGACCTGATGATTTGTTTTTTTATTTAGGTTTTTAACCAAATAATAATATTTTTCTTTATTTACAAAAAGTTCCTTCGCCTCAATTCTTCTTTTTCTAATTTCTTCATCCAATATTGCTTTCTTTGCCAATCCATCTGCCAGAGAATTATTCTCTCTTCCATTCCAGAAAAAAAAGATTTTTCCCTCTATTTTTTGAGATAGTTTTTGAACCTTAGAAAAAAGAGGAAGAATTTTTTTATCTTTTACCTTGAATTGTCCATTTAATTGCTTAACGACTAATTGGCTGTCACAATATACCGCTACTCTTTCTGCCTTGATATTTATTAATTCATTCAATCCGCAAATCAATGCTTTATATTCTGCGATATTGTTTGTTCCCTGTCCTACAAATTTGCTTATTTTTTTTATCAATGCATCATCTTTATATATGACAACGCCAATCCCCATACTTCCGGGATTTGGATAACATGAACCATCTACTCTCATTAAAATATTTGTCATGGTTTTATCTTTCCTTACTGTGTATTTTTTTTAAAATATTTTTTATCAATTCTATAACCTCTTCTGGCTTTTCGGCAAAAATTAACTGTCCTGATATTGAATATTCCATAAACAATTTTCCTAAATTAAAATTTAGGGAAATAACAGTTTTTCCTATATTTAATGCCAGGGCAATTTCCGAAATAGTCCCGGTTTTTCCCGGTAATGCCACAACCACTTCACTGGTCTGAACATTAATATAATTACGAGCAAAGCCAATCCCGGTTAATATGGGAATATCAATATACTCTGAAGCCCACGATGGATTATCTCCCGGAAGAATACCGATTGTCAGTCCACCACCTTCTTTTGCACCCCTTGCGGAAGCTTCCATAATTCCGGAATTTCTACCTCCGTTCAATAAGACCCAACCTTCTTTTGCAATTAGAAAACCCAATTTACGCCCCACCTCATAATGATTAGGGTTCTCTATTTCCCCTCCACCCATAACACCAATAATAATTTTTCTAATTTTAATCTCCTTCCACTTTTTCAACTTTTTCTTTATAATGGTCTCATAAAAAAAAGAAATAGAAAATATTTCTTTTACTTTAAAGATTGTGTTATAATTATAAATCAAAATAAACGTTTTGTCATTTTATATGATAACAGTAATCTTTGTCATTAAAAATTAAGCAAAGCGGCAATCATTGAAAAAAATACTTGTTAATGATTATCAAATTTATGCATTAAATATTAACTATAAGTAATTTTTATATTTCAATTCTAGAGTGAATGCTAAAAAGAACAGCAAACATTTTAGATGGTTGCTTAAAAAAATTTCTCATTGATAGGATTTTTGAATTAGAAGGGAATGGACGCAAATGGACGAACACATAAAATATGCTTTTGAATATACAAAAATATTAAGAAGGCCTAAACAGTTGCTTTCAACCTTTGGTTCTTCAACCATTCATTTTTACGTGTTAACGGAACCTGTATATTCTGAGTTCACAAAAGATAAAAATGAGACTGTTGTAAGAGAGGGAAAAGTGAGCTGGTACCAACCAAAATTATTTCTCCCAAGTTATATGTTCCGCATTGAAGGTTTCAGCAAGGAAGCAAGAGAAGCCTTTGAATCATTAGCGGATGAATATCCGGACATAGCTGGCATATTATACAAATTTAAAGTCAATAAAGAACTGGATGAAATGAATTTTGTTTCTGATACTTTATTAAATGTAGCGGAAAATATTAATCAACAAATAGAAAAAAAGGGAGATTCCTTAAGTGCCATCATTCAGGGGGCTGCCGGTTTATGGGATGTGTCTTTGTCAAAATTTATTTTGGATATGATGGCAAGGAGCGCCTACCTTGCTCAAATCCCTGATTTTGCCCAAAAAGGATTTTTGGGATTGAACCAATTCGGGGATACAGTTATTGCCAAAGATAAAAATGGTATTCCCCTCGTTGCAAGAGAGGAAATCGAAAAATTATTCACCCTGGTAAAAAGCGGTGAACTTGAGCCGGTTAAATTGAAAGAAGGTTTGGATAAATGGGGTTTGTTTGCTCAATATCAGGATAGATTCTTTCGCCTTTTTAAGAAAAAATAATGCGTGAACTAGGTTTTGATAACAGAAATTCTTATAATGAAATCATTTATTGTCTGCATTTTATCTCTTTATCATTTTCTCGCATTATTTCTTCAAACACTTTTCTTATTTTTTTTTATCTTTCCTTCAGCAATATATAACATATACATCATTCCAGCTGCCAATATACCTACAAAGAAAATGCAAATCCAAAGATAACTAATACCAAAAGTTTTGATGAATTTTCCACTAATAAATGGGCCCAGGGCAAAACCTGCTCCCATAACCACCGGAATGACTGCATTAAATCTTCCTCGATGTGACATCGGAGTATGATTCGCAATGTACACATTCGTATTGGTGGTCACCAAAATTTCCCCCATGCTCCAAATAATAGTAGAAAATAAAATCCAATAGATTTTTCGCACAAAATAAAACATGCCAAATCCGACTGCATACAATATTCCGGCAAATACTATATTCAATATCGGTTTTATCTTATGCGTCAGGCTGATTATAATCATAGTTAGAAGCGTTACAGTAAGTGCATTGGTTGTCATGGTATATCCAAAGAATTTCGGTCCATTAATACCGAATAATTCAACAATTTGAATAGGAAGGCTAAATGTATATTGGGCATAAACAAATGTATAAATCAGAGAGATTAAAGTAAAGATAATTAATTTCGGTCTTTTTGAAATAACCTGCCAGAGATTTCCTTTCTCAGCTCTTTCGTGTTTGTTTTCTGATTCCAAACTATCTGCCATTTTTCTATTTGAAGGAAGAGTTTCTTTTACATAGAATAGAACGAGTGAAATGGATAAAAAGGTAGTTGCCGCATCCCCTAAAAATATCCACTCCAAATAATTATTATATAAAAAACCGGCAATTAATGGACCAACCGCAAACCCGATATTATTTCCTAAATATAATAGAGAAAATGCAGCTTTTCTATTTTTGGGATGACTTAAATCTGTCGTCATTGCCATACTGGCAGGTTGAGCCGCTCCCTGGAAAAAGGCAGATAAAATCAATAATCGTGGAATTAGCATGGAAGCTTCCAGAAAAGCACATGGGATCAAACACAATGCCGCTGAACTTTGAAAAAATATCAAAACTTTCTTTCTTCCAAAAGAATCTGATAATTTTCCTCCCAAAAGCATGCCGGGAGCATTGGCAGTCACAGCAAGCATAACAAAAAATCCTGCTGTGCTTTCATCAAGAGATAATGTTTTTGTAAAATAAATCGTTAAAAAAGGATAAACAAATGCTCCCATAGAATTGACCATTCTAGCAAAAAACAATATATAAATACTAACAGGTAGCTTTTTATAAGGCGTTAATATTTTTGTTATCATATCATTCTCCGAATGTTATTCTGGAATGAGAAAATTTGTTGATTTATTCAGAAAAACACCACAGAATAAAATCCATGGTGTTTTGAATATATTAAAGTTGAATTTCATATATCATGATTTTATTAATATTTATACTGATATTTTTAATTCATCCTTTTCTTTAAAGCTTCAAATACAAAATCCGGTTTTGCTCTTCCCCGGGTATATCGCATAACTTGTCCGATCAGGAAGTTTAAAGCTTTTTCCTTACCTTCACGAAAATCATCGATCGATTTTGGATTCTCTTTAATGACTTTGTCAATAATCTCAATCAATTCACTTTCATCCGTAATCTGCGTCATTCCTTCTTCTTTTATGATTTGCGATGCTTTTTTTCCGGTTTGGAACATTTTCTTAAAAACTTCTTTCGCCATCTTGCCGCTGATGGTTCCCTTGTCAATGAGTTTTAACATTTCAACCAGGTTATCCGGGGGAATCGGTGATTTTTCCAATTTAATTTTCTCTTCATTCAAAAAGCGCAGCAATTCACCCATAATCCAATTGCTCAATATTTTGATATTTTTATAGTCTGATACTGCTCGTTCAAAAAAATCACCTAAAGCTTTGCTGGAAGTTAATATTTCTGCATCATATTCGGGCAGTTGATAATTATCTATAAAACGCTTTTTTCTGGTCACGGGGAGCTCCGGAAGATGATTTCGTATTTCTTCAATTATCTCTTTATCAATTTTTAAAGGTGGAAGATCCGGTTCTGGAAAATAGCGATAGTCATGTGCTTCTTCTTTGCTTCTCATAGAAATGGTGATATTCTTTGCTTCATCCCAACGCCGGGTTTCCTGGACTACCTTTTCATTATTTTCTATTATTTTCTTTTGACGCATTACTTCATACTCTAAAGCCTTTTTTACTGACTTGAATGAATTCATATTTTTAATTTCTGTTTTAATACCCAATTTCCCGGTCTCGGAATCACAAATCGAAATATTGGCATCACAACGCATGGAACCTTCTTCCATATTACCATCACATACCCCCAAATGTTGCACTAAACTTCTTAATTGTATTAAAAACACCCTTGCTTCTTCCGGGGAACGTAAATCAGGCTCAGTGACTATTTCCGCTAACGGAATACCGCATCGATTATAATCCACCAGAGAATAAGTTGATACTGAATCACCTGATTCTTCATGAACTAATTTCCCTGCATCTTCTTCAATGTGTATCCTGGTGATACCTATCCTGCGTTTTTCATTACTATTTTCTTTCGGAATGTCCATATAGCCGTTCGAATTTAAAGGCATATCAAATTGGGATATCTGGTATGCTTTCGGTAAATCAGGGTAAAAATAGTTCTTTCGATGGAATCTACTTATCGTATTTACTTTACAATTTAAAGCCAAACCTGTTTTTATGGCATATTCTATGACTTTTCGATTTAGAACCGGCAATGAACCGGGCAATCCAAGACAAACCGGACATGTATTTGTATTAGGTTTTTTTCCAATGTAATCGGTGCTGCAATTGCAAAACATTTTTGCTTTGGTCATTAACTGAATATGTACTTCTAATCCTATAATCACTTTTTCTTTCATTTGGCGATATTCTCCTTGCCTTTAATTGAATTTATTTCCGGCTTTTTCTTCTTTACACCACTGTTTTTTTCGAAATTATATGCTGCTCGAATAATCGTTCCTTCATCAAAGGATTTACCAATAATTTGCAGTCCAATGGGTAGATTCTTTTTAGTGTAGCCACAATTAATAGAAATAGCCGGAATTCCTGCCAGATTTATAGGGATAGTATATATATCCGATAAGTACATGGTTAGAGGATCATTTAATTTTTCGCCTAATTTAAAAGCAGGCGTAGGAGCGGTAGGTGTAATAAGTACATCAAAATCTTTAAATGCTTTATCAAAATCCCGTTTGATTAAAGTACGTACCTTTTGAGCCTTTAAATAGTAATCATCATAATATCCTGTGCTTAAGGCATAAGTTCCCAACATGATACGCCTCTTTACTTCACTTCCAAAACCTTCAGTTCGCGTCTTTTTGTATAAAGTAGAAAGATCTGTGAAATCTTTCGTTCGATATCCATACTGCACGCCATCATACCTCGCCAAATTGGAACTTGCCTC
>Ga0272441_10013684_pt1 | contig 11634 bp, 7 predicted proteins | sample SSMProp6N_FD_193582 | JGI IMG/M metagenome (GOLD analysis project Ga0272441, IMG submission 193582) | Marine sediment archaeal communities from Little Sippewissett salt marsh, Falmouth, MA, United States - SSM-Prop-6N | ecosystem: Environmental > Aquatic > Marine > Wetlands > Sediment ... | reverse complement strand
CTCTTGCCAAAAACTCTTTGTACGAAGCCGGATCGGCAAAGACCTGGCTCTCGGTCAACTCTGTCACAGGTTGTTTGTTCAACTCATCCTCACAGGATACGAATCCAATGGCTAGCATGGCGACGACAACCCAAAAATTGAATATTTTATTCTTAAAAACTTTCATTGTCTCTGCTTTTAAAAGTTAAGGTTCAATCCAACGAGGAACGTCCTCGGTCTTGGATAAAAATTATTGTCAATACCTCCATTGATTTCAGGATCAAGTCCTTCGTAAGGAGTAACCACAAACACATTCTGAACGGTTGTGTAAAGTCTCAGTCGTGTGTTTCCTTCATTCAGATTAGAGAAGCTGTACCCCAGGGCAACGTTGTCCATTCTGAGGAAAGATGCATCCTGCACATAGTAATCTGACCAGAATTGCTGCTCCCTGAAATCAGTATCAAGCAACGAAGAGTGCGCATTTCTGAGTGAGTTCAGCTCCCAAACACCGGCATATACCCCGTTGGCTGAAGCTACGTTGTTATAGACGTAGTTGCCCAGAGATGCCCTCATGGTGAAGGAGAAGTCCCAGTTTTCATAGAAGGTCATATAGGATGACAACCCAAACAGGTAATCCGGGTTCGGATTGTTGAAGATCCTCTTGTCACTGTCGTTGATCAAACCATCACCGTTCTGATCCACATATACCCCTTCCAGCGGATTTCCGGATTCGTCATATACCTGCTCGTACACCAGGAAGGAGAATTGGGGCTGTCCAACTTGTTGTGTCTGAACCGTATTTCCGACACCTCCTGAAATGCCGCCAACCGGTATACCTACGTAGTCAGGATCTTCAACATTGTTGAGTTTCTTGATCTCGTTGGTGAGGTAAGTCGCATTGAAGCTCAGGTTCCAGGTGAAATTAGGTCTTTGGAAAACATCAGCATTCAAAGTGAATTCAACACCGCTGCTTTCGAGATCTCCAATATTGGTGTAGATTTCGTTGGTCAGGTTTGAACCTGCTGGCGGTGCCACACGGTTCAGGATGTCTTCAGACTGTCGCTGGAAGTATTCCAACGAACCTGTTATGATATCGCCCGAGAATCCAAAATCCAAACCGATGTTGTAGGTGTCAGATTCCTCCCATTTGATCTCAGAGTCATAGCCATCAGGACGCAGTGTCGTGTAATAGTCATCTCCAAACGGATAGCTTACATTCGGCAGTCCCGGAGTGTAAACCGGCAAATAGCCAAAATCAGCCTCGATCTCCTGCTGACCGGTTTGACCGAAGCCAAGTCTCAATTTCAAAGTGGAAAAGGTTTGTGAATTCGCCATGAAATTTTCATTGGCAATGTTCCATGCAAGTGCTCCCGAGAAGAAGTTCGCCCATCTGTTCTCTGGTGAAAACCTGGAAGAACCGTCTCGTCTGTAAGTGAAAGTCACGAGGTAGCGATCGTCATATCCGTAATTGACACGGGTAAACAAAGATTGCAAGGCGTTGAGATTTACGAGTCTGGTCTCTTTGATCTCACCCACACCTGGCGTATTCACACTGGTTTTCTCCTTGTAGAAGTCCTGGAACGAATGACCCAGCGTCAGGTCTAGCTTGTGCACCTCATTAAAGGTCTTATTGTAATTCAAGTAAATGTCTGCAAGAGTGTTTCTCTTGAGCTGCGTATAGGTTTCCTGAGAGCCCTGGTTGTTGAAACCACTGGCCGAAGTCGCTGGGGTCACCTTGTTTCCTCTCACTTGCGCATAGTCAAAACCGAAGTTCATGACGAGTTTCAAGTCTTCGAAACCGTGAAATTTATAGTCAAATTTGGCGTTACCCAGATAACGACTGGTGTTGGCCCTTTCTTCGTATTGTCTCAAAAGACCTACCGGGTTCCTCGGAGCCAGGTTGTTCGGTGCACCAGAACCATTGGGGTCGAGCCATTCCCAGTATCCGCCAAAGGCTTCGTTTCCTGAAAAGACGGGTTTTGTTGGATCAAAACTCACTGCGGCTCCTATGGCGCCTCCTTCGTTGAAGTTATCTACTACCCACGCCCCACGAATGTTGAAATCCATTTTCAGGTGATCGTCAAAAGCATTCTGTCGGACATTGGCCGCGAAGGATTTCCGTGTGTAATCATTGGTCTCTACAATACCCTCCTGGAACATATATCCCATGGAAATGCGATACGAGGTGTTGTCAAATCCCTGTGAGATAGTAAGGTTGTTATCCGTACCAAAGGCCGGTCTGTAAATCTCCTCCTGCCAGTCCGTCTCATCATCGGTCAAAGCGTCAATGGCATCTTGATTTCCCAGGGAGTTGGTGACAAAGCCAACAAACTCATCCTTGGTCAGAACATCCACTGTATTGGATTTGTAACCCATTGAAATCTTGGTATCAAACCCTACGTTGATATCGGAGTTCATGTTTCCCGATTTGGTGGTGATGATGATTACACCATTGGTCGCTCTCGAACCGTAGATAGCGGTCGCCGAGGCGTCTTTCAGGATGCTGAAGCTTTCGATGTCATTCGGGTTGATCGAGTTGAGTGCCGGTCCTTCCGTCTGATCGATCGGAATTCCGTCAATCACATAAAGTGGGCTGTTGTTCCCCAAAGAGGAAATACCACCCCTGATTTTTACCGTACCCGATTCACCGGGTTTACCACTGGGCGGAACCACATTCACACCGGCTGTCTTACCCGTGATCAATTGTTCCGGAGAAGCGATGAGTCCGACATTGAACTCCTTTTCGCTAACCTGCTCTACCGCTCCGGTAGCGTCTTTCTTAGTCGTCTGACCGTAACCGATCAAGACCACTTCCTCCAAACTCTCCGTGGATTCCCGCAGGATTACCTGCATGCCGTCGGAGGCCTGTAACTCCATCGTTGAATACCCCATGTAAGAAATTACAAGTATGGCATCCGCCTGATCGACTTCGAGCTCAAAATTTCCGTCAAAGTCGGTTGCTGTTCCCTGCGTGGTTCCTTTGATGATCACCGAAACCCCGGGAAGATCTGTTCCATACTCATCTTTTACATTCCCGTTAATGACGTCCTGCGCGGACATGAACAACGGAAACAAAAAGACAATCGCAAGGAATAATTGTCGAGATCTTTTCATAAAATTAATTTTGTTATTATCACTGATTTGAATAAAAAAAACTTGCTGAAATTTTAATTCTTCAGGGGCCGAAAGTAATGCGTTAACAAATACTTAACACTGACTAAAATCACGTTTTGAGTCACGAAAACGTTTTCGTGTTTATAAGTTTTTTTACGCAAACGTTGGAGTTGAGACATTTTTTTTGCTCGAGTATTGTTGTCATATTGAAAATATATTCCTTCATCATTTTTTATTTGATAAAAAATGTTCTCATAGATGTGAATTTGATAATTTGTCTGCCTTGAGCAGGTTCGGATTGCTTTTTTCGAGAACAATAAAATCCGTACTTTTAACATGCAAATTTTAAGCTTTCTCGGGAAGTGGGTTGCCCGATCGAAAAGGATGAAACAAAAAATTACACTCAAGAAGATTGCCAAGGAGTTCGACGTGTCGATCTCCACGGTCTCAAAGGCTCTGAAAGACAGTCATGAGATCAGTGTGGAACTGAAGGAAAAAATTCAGGCATTTGCCCGATACTATCACTACAAGCCCAACAGTCTGGCGCTGAACCTGAGAAATCAGAAGACGAAGACCATAGGGGTGATTCTTCCTGAGATCGTGCACCATTTCTTCACCAAGGTCATTACCGGAATTGAACAATTGGCCAACGAAAAAGGGTACAATGTGATGATCTGTGTCTCGAATGAGTCGTACGAAAAAGAAATTCTCAACCTGGAGATGCTCGCCAACGGCGTTGTTGACGGGATCATTCTGTCGATCAGCAAAGAGACGGAAGAGCGGGACGATTATCAACATTTCAGCGACCTGATGCGCAACGGGATACCACTGGTCATGTTTGATCGTGTAGCAGACCAGATTGAATGCAACAAGGTGATCGCAGATGATGTTGGTGGGGCGTTCCTCGCCACCGAGCATCTGATACAGAACGGTTGCTCGAATATTGTCCTGATAACGACCCCGGACTATGTTGTCGTCGGGAATGAAAGAAAGATGGGGTATGCGAAGGCTCTCAAGGAATACAAGGTGCCAGTGAGAAAGGAGCTGGTGCTGAAGGTGGAGCATGAGGACCAGATCGAAGGCGCCTTGAAAAATCTGATCCTGTCTTCAAATCCGCCTGATGGAATCTTCGCCGTGAACGAAGTTTATGCTGCAGTTGCCATGCGCGTTTGCAGAGAAAACGGACTGGCCGTTCCGGAAGATGTCGAGGTGATCGGCTTCACCGATGGGGTCATCTCGGAATTTACAACACCCGCCATGACCACCGTTGCCCAGCACGGACGTCACATCGGCCGAAAGGCCCTGGAGTTGTTGCTCGATGAGATTGATTCCCGGGAACCGGTCTACAAATACAAAACAGCATTGATACAAACTGACTTGAAAATCAGAAATTCCACAAAAAAAGTCCAGATGCAGAACTAATCAAAAAAATTATATCTTTGTGCAGTACTTTGTACGCAAAATACCACTTGCTGACTTTTTAATACTTCACAGAACGAAACGGCACGTACAGCCATTTCAGCATTTTTTTGATTTGATAATTCGATAATAGAGTTTTTGACACTAGTCATGGATTCTCTTTTCCAATCTTGGAATCAATTTGTGAACCAATCTTAACAGGCAGCAAAAGATGAAAAAAAGACGATTAAGTTTTTGGGAAATATGGAACCTCAGTTTCGGGTTCCTGGGCATTCAGATGGGTTTCGCCCTGCAGAATGCAAACGCCAGTCGTGTATTGCAGATTTTCGGGGCAGATGTTCATGAACTTTCCTGGTTCTGGATTGTCGCTCCCCTGACCGGACTGATCGTCCAACCCATTATTGGATACTACAGCGACCGGACCTGGACACGACTCGGAAGAAGGCGGCCCTTTTTCCTAACGGGTGCCATCCTGGCTGCAGCAGGCCTCATCCTGATGCCCAATGCAGATATGTTCACAGCCTTTCTGCCGGCTCTTTGGGTCGGTGCAGGCATGCTTATGATCATGGATGCATCGTTCAACATAGCTATGGAGCCTTTCCGGGCCCTTGTGGCTGACGTGCTTCCAAGCGATCAGCGCACCCTGGGCTTCAGCATTCAAACCGTCCTCATCGGAATCGGAGCCGTCATAGGTTCCTGGCTGCCTTATGTTTTGACCAACTGGATTGGCATCAGCAATACCGCAGAGCCCGGAAAGGTACCTTTGAGCCTTATGCTTTCGTTTATCATTGGGGCTGCGGTTCTGATCATCAGCATCCTGATCACAGTGATCACGACCAAGGAGTATTCCCCGGAGGAAATGGCCCTTATGGAGGATGCTGGAAGTGAAGAGGAAGAAGTTGAAGAGGCCAGTTTGCTAGACATCTTCACAGATTTCAAAAACATGCCCCTGACCATGAGACAACTAAGCTGGGTGCAATTCTTTTCCTGGTTCGGCTTGTTTGGCATGTGGGTTTTTTCAACGCCAGCCATCGCTCACCATGTATATGGTCTCGATCTGGATGACACGCATAGCACGGCTTACCAAAATGCCGGGGACTGGGTGGGCATCCTTTTTGGGGTTTACAACGCCATCTCGGCCATATACGCCTTTTTTCTTCCTGCCATTGCGAAGAAATTGGGTCGAAAGAGAACACATTCGACTTCGTTGATAATCGGAGGCATCGGCTTGATCTCCATCTACTTTGCACCTGACCAGAATTGGCTCATCCTGTCGATGGTCGCCATAGGTATAGCCTGGGCCAGCATCCTGGCGATGCCCTACGCCATACTCGCAGGATCCATTCCTGCGAAAAAAATGGGGGTTTACATGGGTATTTTCAACTTCTTCATCGTGATTCCACAGATCATCAATGCCCTGATCGGCGGTCCCATTGTAAAGTATTTATACGGTGGCAACCCCGTTTTTGCCCTGGTGACAAGTGGGGTGTCATTTTTGATTGCCGCGTTGCTGGTGGCCAAAGTAAAAGATGAAGACGACGATGTAGTCGCCGCATAAATGAATTTGAACTGGAGACTTTGAACTGAAGACAATGAATAACAAGGCATTTATTTTTGATTTGGATGGCGTCATAGTCGATACGGCGAAGTATCATTTTCTCGCCTGGAAAGAACTGGCTAACTCTCTGGGCTTTGACTTTACGGAGCAACAGAATGAACTCCTGAAAGGAGTGAGTCGGGTGAAGTCTCTGGAGATTCTTCTCGACATTGGCAAAATCGAATTGTCCCAGGCGGAAAAAGACAAATACCTTCATGAGAAGAATGAGCAGTATCTCAGCTATATCGCGAAGATGGATACGCGGGAGATCCTTCCGGGGATACCCGAGCTTCTGGCATTTCTCAAAGCCGAGAAAATCCCTTTCGCCTTGGGGTCGGCAAGCAAAAATGCCCGGCTCATCCTCGAAAACCTAAAGCTTCTGGACGACTTTGATGCCATCGTTGACGGCAATGATGTCAGCACGGCCAAGCCCGATCCCGAAGTGTTCCTTATCGCTGCCGAGAGACTGGGAATAGATCCAAAAGACTGCATCGTCATTGAGGATGCTTTTGCCGGAGTGCAAGCGGCCAACTCGGCAGGGATGACCAGCATTGCCATAGGCGACCCGGAAGTCCTCAAAGGTGCTGACTACAATTTGAATAGTACAAAAGAATTAACCGTGACCCTGGCCCGTCAGCTCATCAACTGACTCGGGGTCCATACAATGAATCAGACAACAAGAACGAAAATCTGAAGACTTTTTAAACTGCAGACTATGAACTTGAATTATATCAAACCTGATGAGTGGAAAATCGTGGAAGAGGGCTTTGACAAAGGCAATGTAACTGCTTCTGAAAGCCTGTTCAGCCTCGGGAACGGAGCCATGGGGCAACGCGCGAATTTCGAGGAGACCTACGGCGGGGAGACCTTCCAGGGAAGCTATATCGGAGGCATCTACTACCCGGATAAAACACGCGTGGGCTGGTGGAAAAACGGTTATCCCGAATATTTTGCCAAAGTGCTCAACGCTCCGAATTGGATCGGAATTGACGTGACTGTCAACGGGCAGGAACTCGATCTGAGCAAGTGCAAGATCATTGAGTTCCGAAGGGAGCTGGACATGAAAGAAGGCATCTTGAACCGAACCTTTTTAGCCGAACTCGAAGGAGGAGACACGATAAAGGTAAATTCCAAGCGTTTTCTCAGCATGAAACACAACGAGGTTGGCGTAATCAAGTACAGTGTCACGCCGATCAACTTTGACGGTGAAATCTCTTTTACACCCTACATCGATGCCGGGATCATGAATGAGGATGCCAATTACGACGAGTACTTCTGGGAAATCCTCGACAGCAAGGAGGAACGAAATGAGGCTTATATCCTTTCCAAAACCCTCAAAACCGAATTTCACGTCTGCACGGGTATGAAGGTGGAAATGGCTTTGAATGACTTTCTCATCGATATTGAAAAAGAAGTCACCCGGACAGACAAGAAGATTCGCTACAGCTATAAGACGGAGGTAAAGAGCGGGGATACGTTCACCCTTTTCAAATACGGAGGCTACGTACAATCGATGAACCATCCGAAAGGAGAGCTTTTCAACGCATCAAAGCGCTCTTTAAATGAAGCAGCCGAGATGGGATATGATGAGTTGTATCGAATCCAAAAAGAGGCGTGGGCTCTGATCTGGGATACTGCCGATATCACAATTGAAGGCGATATAAAAGCACAGCAGGCCATTCGATTCAATATTTTTCAACTGAACCAAACCTACTCCGGCGAGGACTCGAGGCTGAATATAGGACCCAAAGGTTTTACCGGTGAGAAATACGGAGGCAGCACCTATTGGGACACGGAGGCCTACTGCATTCCCTTCTACATGAGCACCAAAAACAAGGAAGTCGCCCGTAATCTTTTGGTCTACAGGTACAATCACCTTGGAAAAGCCATTGAGAATGCAGAAAAACTCGGTTTTAAAAACGGAGCCGCCCTGTACCCAATGGTCACGATGAACGGAGAAGAATGTCACAATGAATGGGAGATCACCTTCGAGGAAATTCATCGCAATGGGGCCATGATTTACGCGATATACAATTATGTCAACTACACCGGAGACTTTGAATACATCCTTACCCACGGAATGGAGGTCATGATCGGAGTTGCCCGATTCTGGTCGCAGCGCTCCAGCTTCTCCTCGGATAAGAACCAATACGTCATCCTCGGAGTAACCGGACCGAACGAATACGAGAACAACGTCAACAACAACTGGTATACCAACTATATCGCTCAATGGTGTCTGAAATACGCCCTGGAAAACATTGAATTGATCCGGGAAAGTCATCCGGCTGAGTACGAGCGAATCCTGGAAAAAACAGGGCTAACATCCGAGGAGACCAGCCGTTGGAAAGAAGTTGTGCAAAGCATGTATTTCCCATACAGTGAAAAGGATGAGGTTTTCCTTCAACAAGACGGGTTCCTGGACAAGGAACTAATTCCTGTTGAACAACTGCCTAAATCAGAACGGCCCATCAACCAAAAGTGGTCCTGGGACAGGATTCTGAGATCTCCCTATATCAAGCAGGCAGATGTCCTTCAGGGATTTTATTTCTTTGAGAATCACTTCAGTCACGAGCAAGTGGAAAAGCATTTTGATTTCTATGAGCCGCTCACTGTCCATGAGTCATCGCTCTCTCCTTGTGTGCATTCGATTATGGCCTGTTCCCTGGGACGCGAGAAAAAAGCCTATGAAATGTACTTGCGCACCTCGAGACTCGATCTGGACGACTATAACCATGAAGTTCACGAGGGGCTTCACATCACAAGCATGGCTGGTACCTGGTTATCGATTGTTCAGGGCTTTGGCGGCATGCGCAATTTCGATGGAAAACTATCCTTCGATCCGATCATTCCGGAGAATTGGAAGTCTTACTCCTTCAAGATCAAATACAGAGGTCACACGATCAAAGTGTTTAAGAGCCATGAGGGATGCAAATTCTACAATGAATCAGACAGCCCTGTTGATATTATAGTGAAAGGAAAAGAGGTGAAGATCTTCAACCAGGATCTGGTGGTCATTTAACTGAAGGTTTAATTTTTAGACGTTTTTCTATCATGAAAGCATTGTATATGATGATTCTCACCCTTCTCACACACACGGCAGTCGCACAACTGGAACGTGTGGAACCTCCCAACTGGTGGACCGGTTTCGAGGACAATACGCTTCAACTTTTGGTCAAAGGACCGGATATTTCGGCCTACACCCTGGAAATTGATTATCCCGGCGTATCGATTGCAGAAGTGCACAAGGCCGACAGTCCGAACTACCTGTTCATCGATCTTTTGATCATGTCGACCGCTGAGGCCGGAACCTTTGAACTCACTTTCAGCGCGAAAGGGAAAAAGAAGTTGAGGCACACCTATGAATTGAAGAAAAGGAATCGCCCTTCGGAGGAATATGTGGGCTTTGACAGCTCAGATGTGATCTATCTGATCACGCCTGATCGATTCGCCAACGGTGATCCGTCCAATGACATTGTCAAAGGGCTCAAAGAGGAGGCGATCGATCGCAAAGACGACTATGCCCGACACGGTGGGGATATCAAAGGCATAACGAACCACCTGGATTACATTGACAAGATGGGATTCACTGCAATTTGGTCCTGTCCGTTGCTGACCAATGACATGCCACGCACTTCCTATCACGGCTATGCCATAACTGACCTCTACCAGATCGATCCGAGATTTGGGGATCTGGATGACTACCTGGACCTCTCGGAAAAAGCTTCTGACAGAGGAATAAAGCTTGTCATGGACCAGGTGGCCAATCATTGTGGAAGCGAGCACTGGTGGATGAAGGACCTTCCTTTCAGCGACTGGGTAAACTATCAGAAACCCTTTAAGCAGGGGAAACAAACCACCTATTCGAATCACAGAAGAACCTCCAACCAGGACTTGTACGCCTCAGAGATAGACCGTGAGGAGATGGCAGACGGCTGGTTCACCGACAGCATGCCCGACTTGAACCAGCGCAATCCATTCATGGCAAAATACCTGATTCAAAACAGCATCTGGTGGGTTGAAACAGCCGGATTGGGGGGCATCCGACAGGACACTTATCCCTATCCGGACAAGCAGTTCATGTCCGACTGGGCAGGAGCGATCATGCGCGAATACCCGAATTTCAGCATTGTGGGTGAAGAATGGTCCTACAATCCTTTGCTGGTCGGGTACTGGCAGCGCGGGGCGAAGAATAAAGACGGCTATGAGTCGAATCTCAGATCCTCCATGGACTTTCCGATGCAGAGGCAGATCGTCCAGGCCATTACTGAAGAAGAGTCCTGGGACACGGGCCTGGTCAAATTGTATGAAGGTCTTGCCAATGACTTCCACTATCCCAGCCCCTCCGACCTTTTGATCTTTCCCGACAATCACGACATGGACCGAATCCATACACAGACAGGAGAAGACAGGGTGCTGACTCAAATGGCTCTCGCCAGTGTGCTGATTCTTCCAAGAATTCCACAGGTGTACTACGGTACCGAGATCTTGATGGAAAACTCGGCAAAACCGGGTGATCACGGCCTTATTAGAACCGACTTCCCCGGGGGTTGGGAAGGAGATTCCGTGGATGCGTTCTCCGGCGAAGGTTTGCGGGATGATCAAAGGGAAATGCAGGACTTTTCTAAAGCCCTGCTTCAATTTAGAAAGAGCAGCAAGGCGATACATTCGGGAAAAACCACTCATTTCGCCCCCAAGGATGGGATCTATGTGCTTTTCAGGTCTATAGATCAAGAAACAGTAGTTATGATCATCAATAAAAACCAGGAGCCCATTACCCTGGATTTGGATCGTTTCAATGAGATGAACCTGCAGGGCAAGACACTGATCAATGTAGTCACCGGAGGAGACGTCTCGTGGAATGACAAACTGGAGCTGAATTCGAGGGGAGTCCTGATCCTGGCTACGAAGAAGTGAGTTGAAAACTGCGAAAAGAATATTGGAGAATTTAAGAGTCAATAAAATGAAAATAAAACAACCAGCGGGCAACTTTAGGCCAGGCCTGATGCTAATGCTTCTAATCGCTTTGTTCGCGTTGAGCTGCGAGAAAGAGAAGACCATTGAGAACGCAGAGACACACGAAAGCGCTGAGGCAGGGGCAAAACCGGGAACGCCTTTTGACTGGCGGGGAGCCAATCTTTACTTCCTCCTTACGGATCGGTTCAACAACGGAAATCCGGAGAACGACCTGAACTACGAAAGAACCTTGCCCACAGCCACGCTCAGGGGATTCAAGGGTGGAGACATCAAAGGGATCACCCAAAAGATCAAAGAAGGATATTTTACCGAACTGGGGGTGAACGCGATTTGGTTCACCCCGGTTGTCGAACAGATTCACGGAGGCACCGATGAAGGAACGGGTTTCACCTATGCTTTTCACGGGTACTGGACCAAAGACTGGACGGCCCTGGATCCCAATTTTGGCACGATGGAGGACCTGGCAGAGCTGGTCACCACGGCTCATTCCAAGGGAATCCGCATCGTCATGGATGCGGTGATCAACCACACGGGTCCGGTAACGGGAACAG
>Ga0272441_10013683_pt1 | contig 11635 bp, 9 predicted proteins | sample SSMProp6N_FD_193582 | JGI IMG/M metagenome (GOLD analysis project Ga0272441, IMG submission 193582) | Marine sediment archaeal communities from Little Sippewissett salt marsh, Falmouth, MA, United States - SSM-Prop-6N | ecosystem: Environmental > Aquatic > Marine > Wetlands > Sediment ... | reverse complement strand
TACAATTATCCCATCGCTGCAGCGTGTCAGTTTATATTCATGCACGACTTTGCTTGCGGTAACCAATGAACAAGTCGTTTCCAATTCCAACTCTTCATCGTATTGTGCAGGGAAACGATATTTTACCTCCAGCCGTGCCACGACGAAATACACACCGGCCTCCTCAAGGTCTTTATACGCCATCCCGTTCGCACGTAAAAGCTCTGTGCGTCCCATCTCAAACCACACCGGATAAACACTGTGATGTACCACCCCGGCTTTGTCCGTTTCAGAATACCGTGGTATGACGGTAATCCGGTGACTCTTAATAGTTACTCGCTGCGGTATTTCCATTTCACACTTTCAGCATATCATTCAATTATTTAAACCCAGCCTGCCGGAATGAAAAAAACAAAAGGTAATAAAAACCCGCCATAGCAGGTAATTTTTCATTTTTTAGTCAGCAACCGGTAATTTTATGCCGATATTTTATCACAATACCCGCATTTTTCAAATAATTAGGTTTATGAGACAACATTAACAGTTGAGATTCGTAAATAACTTTGACACATTCGTTTTTTAATGAAATAATGACGATATACGCCCTTAATGAAGGGCTTTTTTATGTATTGAAACTTATGAAAGGACAAAAAAAATGAGATCTTATCTCTTCAGCCTGAGAACTCTGGTCTGTTTGACAATAACTCTCGCCATGCTCGGCTCGGGTTGCGAGCGTAAAGCTTCTGATAAAACCGATGCTAATAAACCCGAAGCCGGCTCACCCAGCGTCAAGACCGAAACCGACGCCGGTATGGCCGAACAAAACGACATCGCCGTTACCGTCAACGGAAAAAATATAACGGAAGCCGAGCTGGAACAAGCCATGAAACCTCAGCTCGATGCCGTAGCCAGACAGGCGTCGAGCCTGCCTCCGGAATTCATGGAACAATATAAAAAACAAATCAAACCGCGGATTTTGAACAATTTGATTAGCGAACAATTACTGAGAGAAAAAGTCAAAGAAGCCAATATAGTAATTTCCGACGAGGAAGTGATTAACCAAATCACAGAACTTATCTCCAAACAGCAACAGCCGCTAACATTAGATGAGTTCAAAAAGAAATTAGAGGAACGAGGCCTGAATTTCGAAGATATGAAAAATGATGTCCGAAACAGGCTTGCTTACGAGAAGCTTATGACATCACTTTGGGAAGGAAAGATCTTCGCAACTGAGGAGGACGCTAAAAAGTACTATGACGAAAATCCCAAGCGATTCGAACAACCCGAACAAATCGCTGTAAGTCATATCCTCATAAAACCCGAAAAACCAGATCCCAACAGCGCCGATCCGAACGAAGCCATGAAGCAATCCAAGGCGACTGCTCTGGCAAAAGCTCAGGACCTGCTCAAACAGATCAATGAAGGCGCCGACTTTGCTGAATTAGCCAAAGCCAATTCAGCGTGCCCGTCGGCCAAGGACGGCGGCGACCTGGGATTCTTTCCAAAGGGCCAAACAACACCACCTTTCGAGGAAGCAGCTTTCGCTTTAGAGATGGGAGAACTCAGTGACATCGTCGAAACTTCATACGGATACCACATTATACAAAAAACAGGCCATAAAGACGCGAGCACCATACCGTTCGAGGAAGCCAAGAAGAACATTATAATACAGCTTGTCCAAAAGCAGCAGAACGAATTTATCGAAGATTATATGGACAAGCTCAAAGCCGAAGCGGAAATAGTCTACCCACCGGGTAAAGAACCCCCGTCAGAACCCAATAGCCCGTAATCTGTTACTCGAGCGATAATTCCCGACTGAAAAAAACCTGCGGAAGCGAGGCGGGCCTGTTCTGTGAACTTATCAGGTCGCAACCACGTTGACACGTCCGAGCTTGACGCCTTTCATGCTCAACATGTTATCGGCCAGTTCGCTGATTTCTCCGACGCGCCCCCGAAGCACAATAATCTCCAGGCAATCATGCTTATCCAGATGCACATGAAGCGACGAAATGACTTGCACGGGCGAATCGGGAATATGCGTATGCTGCAAGCTTATCAGGGATTCGGCCAGCTTCGTCGAGTGATGGTCATACACAAGAAATACAGCCGCTACTGCCCGGGCTTTCCGGTCACCGAGCCTCTCTTCACTTAAACGCTGACGCACCAGATCACGGATAGCCTCGGACCGGCTCTGATATCCCTGTTCTGAAATAAGTTTATCGAACTTCGAAAGTAATTCTTCGTCAAGTGACACTCCTATACGTTCAAGCTGCGCCATTTTCAATTCTCCCGACAATAGCAAGGCTTCACTCTTTACTCGTTACATAAATTACCTGCTCTGCGAACAGATTCGGTGCGAACCTTATCGCCCTTGGCCGCGTCTTAACCAGCGGTATTTTTTTATCCACCCTAACTCCGAGCTTGTCGCAGAATTCATCAAAGTTTTTCAGCGAGATACAGTGTATATTCGGTGAGTTGTCCCAGTCAAACGGAAGTTGTTCGGTCATCGGAGCTTTGCCGAAAAAAGCCAGTTGCGCCCTGCATCTCCAATGTGCAAAGTTCGGGAAACTCACAATAACCTTTCTTCCGACGCGAAGCAATTCGGTGAATACTCTCTCAGGACTCTCCAACGTCTGCAATGTCTGAGAAAGAATAACATAGTCGAAACTTTTATCACCGTAATAACCGAGACCCTCGGTGATATCCTGCTGGATTATCGGCAGAGCCCGGCAAACACAATCAAGCAAAAGCTCCTGGTTAAGCTCGATTCCATCGCCCTTTATATTCTTGTCCCGCACCAGAGATACCAGCAGTTCTCCGTCGCCGCAGCCCACGTCCAGCACCGTACTGTTAGGCTCTATGAGCGATTCAATCAGCTCGTAATCCACACGCGCCCTGTGTGCCTGCTCAAACTCGCTGAGCTTGCGCATGCTCCGTGCGTAACACGAACACGGCTGCTGGTCCGATTCCGGCTTGTAGATCGCCCGCAAAAAGCAACACAGAAACCTGCCCAAAACCTCCGGCTCCAGCAAAAACGCGTCATGGCCGTATGGGGAAGCGATGTTGCAGTACGAAACATCCTTTCTATTGGCTGCAAGCGCATCAACAATCGCTCTGGATTGGGCCGGGGTGAAAAGCCAGTCGCTTGTAAAACTTATCACGAGAAATCGCGACTTCACATCGGCAAAAGCCTCCTTAAGCGACCCGCAATCCTTTTCCAGGTCAAAATAGTCCGCTGCTTTGGTGATGTACAGATAACTGTTTGCGTCGAATCTCTCGACAAAACTCTGTCCCTGGTAATCGAGATAGGTCTCGACCGCGAACTCGGAATTGAAATCGTAACTATATTGTTCGGCACTTCGCAGTTCCCTGCCGAACTTCTCGTGCATCCCCTGCTCGGAAAGATATGTTATATGTCCAATCATTCGCGCTATCGCCAGTCCCCTGCCCGGCGCTTCTTTATCGTGATATTGTCCGTTGGCGAAATTCGCATCCGCCAGTATCGCATTTCGCCCGACGGCATCAAACGCAACCGACTGAGCGCCCAGATGCGTGGTCGTGGCAACGGGTACAATAGCCCTGGCGAAATCCGGGTATGAAACGGCCCACTGCAGGACCTGCATTCCACCCACCGAACCACCGATTATCGCCAAAAGCTCTTTTATACCGAGCTTGTCCAACAGCATTTTCTGGACCCTGACCATATCGGCTATGGTTATAATCGGAAAATCCAGACCGTAAGGCTTTCCGGTAGCCGGATTTATCGACGATGGCCCCGTTGTCCCGCTGCAGCCACCCAGGAAGTTCGAGCAGATAACAAAATACTTGTCCGTATCGATACCTTTGCCCGGCCCGACCATAGAATCCCACCAGCCCGGCTTTTTATCGGCAGGACTATTGTAACCCGCAACGTGAGCGTTGCCGCTAAGGGCGTGACAAATCAGAACGGCATTATCACCTTCATCGTTAAGCTGCCCGTATGTCTCGTAGGCGACATCAATCGGAGCCAGCTTCCTGCCGGAGTCTAACTCCAGAGGCTGGTCCTCTTTTAGAAGCCGAATAATTTTTGTCTGGACGATGCCAACCGAATTGTGACCGGTCTCTGCCATAGCACAAATTGAGAAGTGAATTTAAGTGCCTAAAGTGAGCTAAAGTGAACTAAAATGACTAAAGTTAATGAACGCAACTTTTAACTTTAGTCACTTTACATTTTAGGCACTTCACTCTTGTTTATATTATTTCGAGCCGACGAAGAATCGCCCTTGCCCAGCGCGAGCTGCGGAGCTGCGAGAGGAAAAGCAGTAACAAGATTAACAACCAATAGCCACAAAAGCGCAGATAGTATAGGATCAGGCCGAAACCCGAGCTTTTGTTATTAAGCCACGAAAGAAGCTCGCCCGGAGTGTACATCGCACCCAAAACGAGATGGCCGAAAACGCTCTGCCAGGGCAACAACAGAATCAGCATCAGCAACGAAAGGAAAAATGCCCGGCAAATATGGTTTATTCCGCCGAGTCTCCCCAGGAGTGAAATTTTCAGACTAAAGAGCATTGTCAGGCAATAAAACACAGCCGTCAGGACAAGTATGACGTTGACGAAGCGAAGCAAGCCTGACAATTGTTTGAATGTCATTCCAAACAGCGGGCCCGCTTGCTCCTTCGATTCGGCCTCATCGCCGGACATTGTCATCGTGTCGTTCGGTCCCGTCGGCTCTTCCGGCCCCATAGTTACATTATCCACAAGAGCCCCAAGACGCGGGATTTCTTCTTCATCGGCGTTCGTTAAATTTTCATCTTGGCGCACGAGAGCGCCGACACTGCTTTCAGCCTCTTCCGAACTCGTTGGGATATAGCCGGTATTTACAAGCCAAAAGCAGGTTTGTGTAAGCAGAAGAGACAAAATCATGATAACGAACAGAAAGTTCTTCCACCCTCTGAACACCCCGATAGCCTCCAGACAATCGGTGGCATCCAATAAATTGTTCGGATTGACCTGATTTTCATTCATTCTAAGACCTCCTTATCATAATGCAGAAGCCAGTCCCGATGCGGTCAATCGGGGCTGTCTTACCGTATTCTGTCTTCCGTTTTCTGCTCGACGATTATGCCCTGTTTATTTTATATATGCAAGAAATTTATTTTTACGTTACAGGCCCCAGAGAGCCAAAATGTCCGGACTCTAATAATTCCTCGAAAGTGCGGGAATTATAATGCTATTTCCGGGACAATTCAAACCCTTTTCTGCATTGAAATTTCCCGCAGGGCCGTGCTGGAAGACGTCCGCTTTAGGCAGAACTCTTTCCCTGCGGTTCAAGACCATCGCCAAAGCCCGTAATCGTATATTATTTTCCATCCCAACAGTAAGACCGTCCATGACTTACAGATTTTCAGGAGAAGCTATTTTTCTTGCAAAGTTGGTTTTACTGCATATACTTGTGCAAAAAAGAGTCCCGGCTTACCGGGATACGTCCTTGTTGATTGGAGTAAATTTATGAGTCTGGTAAGGTGGTTTCGAAAGAATAATACAAAAATAATGGCTGTTGTAGTCATTCTGTTAATGTTCGTATTCATCGGCGGCAGTGCATTACAGTCGCAGCTTACCCGAAGATCAAACGTACAGGCGGTAGCCTACTTCGGCAAAAAGAACAAAATAACAAACATGGATCTGACTATAGCCCGCCAGGAACTCGAACTGCTCAGAACATTGCAGGCAGACAATATACTCAGATCGCAGGATATGGGTGGGATTATACTGGCCGAACTGCTTTTTTCCGAGCAGGGAACCTCGCCGGCATTAGCCAACTACATAAGGCAAACGATTGGATCTAACCAGTACAGAATCAGCAATAAACAAATCAACGACATATACAGAGGTTCTATCCCACCGGTGCCGCCCCACGTATACTGGCTGCTGCTTGCTGGCGAGGCGCAAAGGGCCGGAATAAGAATACCGAATGAGCAGGTGGGCCAGTTGCTTGCAAGTGCAATACCCCAGCTTTTCCAGGGCCGGACTTATTCACAGGTAATCGGCTCTATTGTCAGGGTCCGCGGAATTCCGGAACAACAAATACTGACAACATTAGGGAAACTGCTGACAGTGCTGCAATATGCTCAAATGATTTGCTCGAATGAAGATTTAACTAATCGACAGCTAATGCAGACAATAAGTCGAACCGAAGAGAGAATTGATGTCGAATTTGTGCAGTTCGACTCTGCCGTGTTTGCCGAATCTCAAGCCACACCCAGCGAATCGGAAATACTCGAGCAATTCAATAAATACAAATCCCGCCTCGCCGGAACCGTGACCGAAGACGGCAACGCACCCGGATACGATTTCGGTTACAAGCTCACTAACAGAGTTAAGCTCGAATATATAGCCGTCAAGCTCGATGATGTTCAGACGATAGTAAAGCCGCCGACCCAGGACCAGATCGAGGAATATTACAGCAGAAATAAAGAGCAATTATACACCGAAGAGATTCCTGCTGATCTGAACGACCCGAATTCCCCGATGATTGGGCGGGTCAAAACTTATGCCGAAGTCGCGGGCAGGATTTCTTCACAGCTTTTAAAGGATAAAATAGACTCCACCGCCAACAATATCCTTCAGGAAGCCAAGACACTCACCGAAGCCGAGCTGGAAGACGCCGATATCGAACAAGGCGCGACAGGACTTACCAACGAGCAGCGTAAAGAATTGGCCGGTGACTACAAAATCACCGCTCAGCAATTGAGCAAGAAGTATAATATCAAGGTTTATACCGGCCAGACAGGGCTGCTGAATCCGGTCGATATGCAGGCCGATGAGTACCTCTCGATGCTGTACCTGCAGGGCTACGGGCGTAATCCCATCAGGCTGACCCAGATTATGTTTGCGATAGACGAGCTGGGTGCCAGCGAGCTTGGCCCGTTTGATGTGCCGAAGCCGAAAATGTACGAAAACATCGGGCCATTCAGAGATCTTGCAGGGGCATACTCAATCCCAAGAAAACCAATAATGGCGATTGTGCGGATTATCGAAACCCAAAAGGCTTCCGAGCCTGAAAGCATAGATGTCACCTTCAGCACAGACTCAATCAATCTCGATCCGAACCAGCAGGAAGAAGATGCAGTGTATTCGGTGAAAGAAACCGTGGTCGAAGATTTAAAGCGACTCGCAGCTATGAACACTACAAAAAGCAAGGCAGACGAATTCGCCAGGCTGGCTACGAAGGACGGCTGGGACAACGCCCTGAATCAATTTAATGAACTTTTCACAGAGCAAAAACAGGACGAGAGCGAGCCTAATGCGTTCACGCTGCGGCAGCTTACGGGCCTGCCAAGAATGTCGAAGTCAATTTTAGAAACATTAATCGCACAGAGTAAAGGTGACCCGACAGCACCGTATCTCATAAGCGAGCGCCGCAAACAGGGCAAGCTCATAGACAAGCTGTATTCACTTATACCGCAGGACAGCAACAGCATTGAAAACCTGCCTTTGATTATGGAATTCAAACCGGACATGAGTTATTACGTTATCAAAGACATTTCCATTAAGCGCCTCTGGAAAGAAGCATATGAACAAAACAAACCGACCCAGGTATTCAAAGCCGAACATATCCAGACCCAGAGCCTGATGGCGGTCCACTTCAATCCCAATAATATATTGAAGCGGCTGGATTTCAGGAGCGTCGGCGCTGAAAAAGCTACCAAGGAAACTGCGGATGCAAACACCCCGGCCGAGTCGGAGGCGGCAATATAATGGCAACACGGCCCAAAGAAAGTCACGCTCTTTTTCTGTTCACGGTCGGGCTTCTGGCATGGTGCGTGCCGGGGGCGGGACATTTTATCCTCAAAGAAAAAAAACACGCGATAATTATTTTCGTAACGATAGTCCTGGCGTTCTGCATCGGGATATATATCGGCTCCATCGGCGTAATTAATCCCGTGGGCGCCAAGCCGTGGTATGTGGCCCAGCTTATGAACTCGCCTATAGTAATGGTCCTGGGACATCTTGTAATGACGGGTGACTACCCCGTTTACGGCAGACCGAATGAAATCGGACAAATATATACGAGCATTGCCGGGCTGCTGAACCTTTTGTGCATAGTCAACGCGGTATACTGGGCATATTTGCGTAAAACGGAGCTCGTTGGAGTCTGAAATGTCGTCATTTTTTTCTATCATAGCAACTTTTACCGTGCCGGAGCAGGTCGGCGTGACTCCGTATTCTATGTTATGGCTGCTGCCGCTGGTCGCAGCAATAGCTACCGTATACAAAACAACAAAATTACCGAAAATTAAAGCCGGGTATTTCATAAAGGAAGTAACGGTCCTTTTCGGCTCGATTGTCGTTTTCATGCTCATAGCCGCCCTGGTCTTATACGTTATGGCCTGGTTCATTACTGAATAACCACTCCACCAACATTCTGTCTTCTGCAGTTAAAATTGGCTTTGTTTTTGACCGCCCCTGAATCCCCTAATTTCTCATATTTACTTGTTATAAAAGAGCTTGTGCCAAATTTGCCTTTCGGCAAATTGGCTTTGTTTTTCAAATTCCTTTCGCAATATCCCTTGGGGATGGCAGGGTTCACGCATCACGCAGTACGAATAACGAATAGATTGGCTCCCCTTGGGAGTAAATTGTTTTGCAAAATTAAGATGAATCATGCTCTCTAATTTGTCCGGCGTTTTATGACGGATTTTTAACCGCAGACCTGTCCGGCGTAGCTCTATGTATGAGCGAAGACGGATTGCCTAAATTAACATGCTTTTTATATACTTTGACATTGAAAATTCGCTATGATTTGCTCCCCCAATCATTGAAGTGTTTTTCTACTGTATTCTATATTCTATTTTTATTAATTTTATCCAAAAGCGGTGATAATACAAGCAAAATCCGCATTTTAAGGCAAAAAATGTCGTTTACTTTATACTCTTGTCCGGCGTTCTTTTTGACTGAAAGTAAACGAGCCTGTCCGGCGTAGTCCTTTTGTGGACGAATTTATCCCTTGGGGAGACGGATTACTTACCACTATTTACCCCGCGAGATTTTTTTATCTCATGGGATCAACATTTCCTATCCCATAAACGCCTATATAATAGAAAGGCCATATACGCTTGCCCGAGAAGGTAATAACTTTTATAATTGAACACAGCGGATAGAACAGCCCCGAAGCGGCAGCGTCTTAACTTGAGTCTTTTTAATTTTTAACGAGAGGCTTGAGATGTTATACGGAAATTATACATACATAGTTGGGCTGTTAAGACAATATTGTTTGTCGATATGATTTGAATAGTGACGCTAATTGAGTATTTATTGCGCCAAGGAAACAGATCCGGATGAAAACCAAAATATTTCTAAGCTATTCGGAATTAGACAAAAATAAGTTGAAAAGCTCTACAATCTGCTATAAAGAAAAGAGGAGGGCTTGATCCGATTGTCGTCTCCGAAAGGCGCAAAGTTGGACAGAGCCTTGTCGACAAAGTAAAAGAGTGTATGCAGGAGGCCGACTGCTTGATACCCATACTAACGATAGAGTCAATTTGTAACCAATGGGTAAATCAAGAAATTGGCTTTGCAAAAGCGATAAATAAACCAATTATCCCTTTGGTTGAAGAGAGCCTTCTTGATGAATTGAAAGGATTTATCCACAAACAGATGGATTTGCCTTTTAAGTTCATTGGAGACGAATCGGATCCCAAAAAGGAAGCACGAAGTTTCCGAAAGTGTTATGGGGCAGCTCTTGAATATATAGTAACTTCTTCCCCGATTTCTACAACTTATCATGTTAAACGTGGCAAACTAAGGATTACGAAACCTACTGAGACGTACGTGTCAAGTGAATATATTGAAGTGTCAGGTATAAATGCCAAGCCTGGTGCCGCTATTATTGTGATAACGTCGTTGTACGGTAAACATCTCGCACCACAAAAGGGTTATGCAATAGCAGACAATCTGGGTAACTGGAAATATGATAGATGCCATCTCTTTAACATCAATAAGGATCGTTTCGTTTACGCTATTGCAATGGACACAGTTCATGAACAGCGAGTAAGAGAGCTACTAGCCTATCACCGAAAACCCCCAAAAGACAATGCGATGGACTTATTCCAACAAATCCTGAAAAATGAGCAAATACCATTTGAGATTTCTCAAGGTAAGAAGCTAATCCGTAAGTAATCCAATAACATTACCGGGTCTTCGCTTGGGAATTATATTGGTACGGCACATTTATCGACGAGTCGCGATTGATCGTGATTTGTCGGCCGTGAGGACAATCAACTCCACGAGGGCGTTACGAGCGGATTTTTTTAAGTTAGTTGCTCAAATCTAACATCAGTATATAATATTATCCAGATTGTATAATCGAAAGCAGTCCTGCGATAGATTTGAGAAACTTGATATGTGGCAAAAAATTCACGCTCTTTTTAACAGGCCGGCAGAGGGCGACAAGCTGCTCACCGAATTCGAAGACAGCCTGATGCTAATAGTCGACCCCGAGCAGCTTACGAATATCTACTCAGCAAGTTGAACGAGCTGATGGGCGTGTAAAAAGGCCGGAGTAAGGATATAAAAAGCTAAGGGATTTATTAGTTTGCTGACTCCCTATTCCAGGTTTAGACCGATTAAAACGGAATAATAGGAAAAAGTAATGCCATTTATCCTTCTCACCATTGTCGGATTCGCGGTCGTAATTTTGGGGGCGAACTTTTTGGTTAAAAGCGCCTGTTCCCTCGCAAAAAGACTGGGAATCTCGGAGCTGGTAATTGGATTAACCGTGGTTGCTTTTGGTACTTCCCTGCCGGAATTGTTTGTTAATATCACCGCCAGTATTAAAGGTGATACCGGGATTGCCCTGGGCAATATCCTGGGAAGTAATATCGCGAACATCTTTCTTATTCTTGGCGTATCCGGGATTATTTTTCCGTTGGCAGTTACTAAAGGTACGGTTTGGAAGGAAATACCGCTGAGTCTTCTGGCGGCGATTTTGGTTGGAATTTTAGCGAACGACTATTTTATAGACGGTAATAGTTATTCTGTATTGAGCAGAATAGATGGATTGGTTCTTCTTTCGTTTTTTATCATATTTCTGTTCTACTCGGCAAGTATAACCGGAGATGTGCCTGGAATTGCAGAGCAGATACCAGCGAAACAAGAGAGTGTTGTGCGGATTAGTATTCTGATGGTCGTTGGTTTTTTTGGGCTGATACTCGGTAGTAGATTGGTTGTTTCCGGCGCGACTTCTATCGCGGAAGCGCTGGGAGTAAGTCAGAATTTAATTGGTTTAACAATCGTTGCTGTGGGGACTTCGCTGCCTGAATTGGCGACTTCGGCTGTTGCAGCGTATAAAAAGAATCCTGATATTGCGATAGGTAATGTGGTAGGGTCCAACATTTTTAATATTTTCTTTATTTTAGGTGTTAGTTCGGTTATCCGCCCAATTCCATTTGAGGCCGGCAGTAATTTAGATGTAGGAATGGTTATTGTTGGAAGTCTGCTATTATTCTTATATATGTTTACAGGCAAAAAACGAGTTTTGGACAGATGGGAAAGTATAGGTTTTTTAGTATTATATGTGTGTTATATTTGCTTTCTTGTATTTTCAAGATAAACTTGGAAATAGCTGTATTTTAGACGTTAAACGGATTTGATAATGATGATGGAGAGAAAGGAG
>Ga0272441_10013681_pt1 | contig 11636 bp, 7 predicted proteins | sample SSMProp6N_FD_193582 | JGI IMG/M metagenome (GOLD analysis project Ga0272441, IMG submission 193582) | Marine sediment archaeal communities from Little Sippewissett salt marsh, Falmouth, MA, United States - SSM-Prop-6N | ecosystem: Environmental > Aquatic > Marine > Wetlands > Sediment ... | reverse complement strand
CCACATCACCATCGTTGTCCAGATCCGCTACATGTCTGAAATGAAGTTCGGGCGTAGCGTAGACCTCTTCTGAGTTGTAGGTTCCCTCCAGATCGGCCAAGGGAACAATACCGCCATGCGCAGCTATGACTTGCCTCACGTCATATCTCTGCCCATTGTCTAGCTCCAGTGTTATCGGCTTGATTCCGAAGTCCCAGCCGTAATGTGACGGGTCGACGATGAATCGCAATTCATTTCCAGACAGTATTGTGATGGAACTTCCTGATTGGGAATGGAGACTGAGTTCAAGGACCAACCCCACATTACCTATAGGGCGTGAATCATACTCCAACTCGTGTCCCTCGACCTCTGAGACTATCTTGGCCTTCAGCCCAGAAGGCGTAAACAGAGGAGCATAGTCCGTATCAAGGTCGGGAGGGCCGGGATTGTATCCCTCAGACGACCCTTCCCAATGATCCATCATGTAGATACAATTGGATCCGGTCCAATCTTTCAGTACGTTGAGTACCTCAAGTTGCCCGGTCGAAGCATCAACGGAACCGATGACGATGGCTATGCTCAATAGGGTAATTGCGATAACGTGCATGGTTCCTCCTCGCAACACAGCACTCGGTGATCTCGACTATCCCTCTAGACAAGGCGCATGCGACCTATGAGATCTCGGGTAAGTCCAGTGTATCTGGATTCGTGACGCGAGTCAACGGCGTTGTCGTTTGACTTGGCGAGCAGACGCGCGAACGTGCTGACCCATATCGACGTACAAGTTGCCCAGAGGTTGCGTCAATTGTGCTCCGGATAGTAATCGTGGCAGGGCAAGATCGAGGGGGTCGTGATCGAGCCACGGCCAAGGGGCAGTTGCACGTGGGTGGCAGTGAGCCGTTGACCCGCCCGAAAGCTCCCACACGTCTATGATATCCGCGGTGGCAGGGCGTGCCGGGGAAGATTGGTGGTCGGCATGCCAACTCCCCCGGGGCGCCCGACTTCGACGTGTTACCCAGCCAACCGTTCACGGTAGCGATGGGTTCTTTACCCTCTCATGCCCGCGCCCTCGGCCCCTGCGGGTCCGCCGGTCTTTGGGCATGGCACCCGATATGCCATAGCGGCTTAACATGCCCACGCAATCCCGACGTACGTCGGGACGTGCGCATGCCACCCCAGTCGACGAGGCCCACGTGCTCCGTCGCCTACTCCACCAACTCCCCTTCCAGCACCTCGCCAGTCTTGGCGAACGAGTAGGTCTCGCCCGACACGTCGACCTCGATGTGGTCGCCGTCGGAGAACTCGCCCGCCAGAATCCGCTTGGCCAATGGATTCTCAATCTGCTGCTGGATCAATCGCTTGAGCGGCCGAGCGCCATATACAGGATCGTACCCGTCGCGGGCGAGCTGGTCCTTGGCCGCGTCGGTCAGATCGATCGTGATCCGCCGATCCGCCAGCCGCTGCCGCAGGTAGCGAACCTGAATCTCGACGATCCGCCGCAAGTCCTCCTGCGTGAGCCGCTGGAAGATCACCGTCTCGTCGACGCGGTTGAGAAACTCAGGCCGAAAGTGCTTCTTGAGTTCGTCCCGCACCTTCATCTCGATCTCGAGGTCGGCACCGCCGCTCTCGGAAAGCTGCTGGATATACTCGCTGCCGATGTTGCTGGTCATAGCCACAATCGTGTTGCGAAAGTCCACCGTCCGCCCATGCCCGTCGGTCAGTCGCCCCTCGTCGAGCACTTGCAGGAGAATGTTGAACACGTCGGGGTGGGCCTTTTCGATCTCGTCCATCAGGATCACGCAGTAAGGCCGACGATGCACCGCCTCGGTCAGCCGCCCGCCCTCTTCATAGCCGACGTACCCCTGCGGCGCGCCGATGAGCCGGGCCACCGAGTGCCGCTCCTGGAACTCGCTCATGTCGATCCGCACGAACGCGGCTTCGTCGTCGAACAGAAACTCCGCCAGCGCCTTGCACAGCTCGGTCTTGCCCACGCCGGTGGGCCCGAGGAACAGGAACGAGCCGATGGGCCGATTCACGTCGCCCAGGCCCGCTCGGCTGCGGCGCACCGCATCGCTCACCACGCGCACGCCCTCGTCCTGCCCGACCACGCGCTCGTGCAGACGCTCCTCCATCCGCATGAGCTTCTCTTTCTCGCCCTCGAGCATCCGCGAAACGGGAATGCCCGTCCATTTGCTCACCACCTCGGCCACCTGTTGGGCCGTCACCTCTTCGTGGACCAAGGCGTTGCCGTTCGTGTGCAGGTCGGCCAACTTGTGCTCGGCCTGTTCCTGCTGCGCTTCAAGCTCGCGCAGTTGGCCGTACTGAATCCGTGCCGCCCGTTCCAGGTCGCCCCTGCGCTGGGCGTCCTCCAGCTCGGTCTGGGCCGACGCGACCTGCTCTTTGATCTCCTTGATCCGCCGCAGCGCCCCCACCTCGTTCTCCCATCGAGCGGTCAGCCCCGCGTTCTGCTCGCGCAGATCGGCCAGTTGCTTTTCAACGTTCTCGAGGTGCCGGCGCGAGCCTTCGTCCTTCTCTTTCTTCAGCGCTTCGCGCTCGATCTCGAGCTGCATCATACGGCGACGGATCTCGTCCAGCCCCGACGGCAGCGACTCGTTCTCGATCCGCACGCGCGACGCGGCTTCGTCGATCAGGTCGATCGCCTTGTCGGGCATGAACCGGTCGGTGATGTAACGATGGCTCAGCGTCGCCGCCGCCACCAGCGCCGAGTCCTGGATGCGCACACCGTGATGCGCGTCGTAGCGGCCCTTTAGCCCGCGGAGGATGGCAATGGTTTCTTCGACGGTCGGCTCGTCGACGTATACCGGCTGAAACCGCCGCTCCAGGGCCGCGTCCTTCTCCACGTGCTGGCGATACTCATCCAGCGTCGTAGCGCCGATGCAGCGCAGCTCGCCGCGCGCCAGCGCCGGCTTGAGCAGGTTGCCCGCGTCGACCGCTCCCTCGGCCCGGCCCGCGCCGACGACCGTATGCAGCTCGTCGATGAACAGGATGACCTGACCGTCCGAATCGACTACCTCGCGCACGACGGCCTTGAGACGATCCTCAAACTCGCCACGATACTTCGCCCCCGCGATCAGCGCACCCATATCCAGCGCGACGACGCGCTTGTCAGCCAGCACCGTCGGCACGTCGCCGTTGACGATGCGCAGCGCCAACCCCTCGACGATGGCCGTCTTGCCCACGCCGGCCGCGCCGATCAGCACCGGGTTGTTCTTCGTCCGTCGCGCGAGCACCTGCATGCAGCGGCGAATCTCGTCGTCGCGCCCGATGACCGGGTCGAGCTTGCCCCGCCGGGCCATTTCCACCAAGTCGCGCCCATAGCGCTCCAGCGCCTGGTACTTGTCCTCGGGGTTCTGGTCGGTCACCCGCTGGCCGCCGCGAACGTCCTTCATCGCCGCCAGCAGTGCGTCCTTGGTTACCGCAAAAACCGAGAGCACCTCTTTGGCCGGGCCATCCACCTCGGCCAGCGCAAGCAGCAGATGCTCGGCGGAGACGTACTCGTCCTTGAGCTGGTCGGCCTCGGTCTGCGCCCCTTGCAGCACCGCCTGGAAATCCCTGCCGGCTGCGAGCTGACCGCCCTGAGACTGCGGCAGGCGCCCAAGCTCGCCAGCGACCACCGATTGAATCTGCCCGACATCAGCCCCCACCTTCTTCAGCAGTGGAACGACGATGCCCCCGTCAGATTCGCCCAGCAGCGCAGCCAGCACGTGCAGGCCAGTCAGCTCGGGGTGTCCGGCCGATGATGCCCGCTCCTGCGCCGCAGCCAGCGCCTGCTGTGCCTTCACTGTCAGTTTGTCTTGCGTCATAGCAGCTTACCTTCCTGGCCGGGCCATACCCCGACCATTAGGAAGAAGAGCAACACTCGTACCACGGCCCGCGTCGAAGTAAAATCTTGTTATATAAGAGTTTATACGACTTGGGGTTTCTGTTCAGACTGCCAATATGGCAGTTTTCGGGGCATGCCTCGGCGATGCCTTCGACGGTTTGGCGGCCTATAGCGTACCGTGGCGCCTGCTATTTGCACTCATTCCTTGACACGCGTCTGGCCCAGCGGTAAGCAGACCCGCTAACGTTTACCCAGCCCAGGAGGAATGCAGCGATGAATCGAAGTATTTTGGTCTTGTGTCTGTTGCCCGCGCTGACGCTGGCGATCGGCTGTGGCAAGGGCAAGCCCGAGCGCAAGTACTACACGCTGAAGGGAACGGCCGAGCGGGTCGATGCGGACAGCGGCGAGGTGTCCATGCGGGCCTACATCGAGAAGCAGCAGCAGTGGCGCGTGTACACCGGCCAGGCGACCGATCAGACGGAGGTAATGATCAACGGTCGGCAGGCCAAGTTGGGGGACATCAACCCTGGCGATGAGGGCGAAGTGGTGGGATACATCGAGGGAGAGGGTTTCAACAAGAGGCTGGTCGCCACCAAGATCAGCATCACGCGTGAAGACGAGTTCTCCACGTCGGGCCCCGCGGACGAGCCAAACACCGCGCCGTAAACCCCAGGGAGGTGGCAGCTATGGCAGAATCGTGCAAGCTTGGTTTCGTCGGTGCCGGCAACATGGCTGAGGCTATCGCTCGCGGTGTTGTCGGCGCCAAGCTCTTTGGCCCGAAGGAGTTGCTCGCGTCCGACCCGGCCACCGCCCGCCGCGCGGTGTTTGCCGAGCAACTGGGCATCGAAGCCATCGACAGTAACCGCGACCTGGTCGAGCGATGCGACGCGGTGGTATTGGCGGTCAAGCCACAGGTGATGGGTGACGTGTTGGCCGGCTTGGCTGGGCATGTTGCACCCGACAAGCTGGTCATTTCGATCGCGGCCGGCATCTCGACCGCATACATCGCTGAGGCCCTTGGTGAGCCGACCCGGCGCATCGTTCGCGTGATGCCCAACACGCCCATGCTCGCGGGCGAGGGCATGTCGGCGCTGGCGGCGGGCGCCGCGGCGACCGACGAGGACATGGCCTTCGCGCGACGCATCTTTGAGTCGGCCGGCCGGGCCCTTGTCGTGGATGAATCGCTGATCGACGCGGTGACGGCGGTGTCCGGGTCGGGGCCGGCGTACTTCTTCTACTTCATCGAGGCCATTGTGGCCGGGGGCGTGCGGGCAGGTTTGTCCGAGGCCGACGCTACCATGCTTGCCCAGCAGACCATGCTGGGCGCAGCCAAGCTGCTCGCGCAAACGGGCGAGGCGCCGGCCGAGCTGCGCCGTAAGGTGACCTCGCCAGGCGGCACAACCGAGGCAGCCATCGCAAGTATGGACGCAGCCGAAGTACTCAAGTGCATCGCCGACGGCGTCGTCGCAGCCGCCGATCGCAGCCGAGAACTGGGCAAGTAGGGCGCGACGCAACCGATCGATCTGCTGACGTTTGGGATCACAGACGAGCGCTGGCCGTGCTGGAACTGACCGCTAGCAAGGGGGGAACACTGCTGGGGGTGAAGGTCACCGCCAACGCCAAGCGCACCGCGCTGCTCGGCCTGCACGGCGGATCGCTGAAGATCTCAGTAGCGGCACAGGCTCAGCAGGGCCGAGCAAACCGCACGCTGGTAAAGTTCGTCGGCGAGTTGTTGGGGGTTGCAGCCAGAGATATCGAGGTCGTCCGCGGTCAGTCGAGCACACATAAGACTTTATACATCAGCAACTTAGGCCCGCCGCAGGTCGGCAAACGCGTCCAGGCCCGCCTCGAGCAGCTCTAACCTTACAGATAGCGCGGGCGTGGCCTTCGGTCAGCGACGTCCGTTGATTTGATAGCTGCAACTTGGCAAGGCCGGTTACCAGGAATAGGATGGAGCAGTAAGTTGCTCGTTGCGGGTTGGATGTAAGTATAGCTATAGAAAATATTTACGTCAGGAGCGGGCGGCGCGGACCTGGTCGGACAGCCTCTGATGCATTGAAGGAAGGGACCTGACCTGATGGCCACGGAACCAAAGAATCACACCACGCAAGACGCAGATCCAACGGAAACGGCCGAGTGGCTGGAGTCGCTGGACGGTGTACTCCAGAGGCAGGGTCCCGACCGAGCCAGCTACCTGCTCGGGGCGCTGGGAGAGAAGGCCTACCGCGAGGGGGTGCGGCTGCCATTTACAGCCAACACGCCGTACATCAACACCATCCCGGTCGAACGGCAACCACCATATCCCGGCAGCCGGGAGATCGAGCGTCGTATCAAGAGCATCATCCGCTGGAACGCGATGGCGATGGTCGTGCGGGCCAATCGAGAGGACTCCAGCATCGGCGGGCACATCTCGACGTATGCGTCGGCGGCGACGCTGTACGAGGTGGGCTTCAACCATTTCTTCCGCGGCAAGCGGGACGGGTTTGCAGGCGACCATGTGTACATCCAGGGGCATGCCGCGCCGGGGATCTACGCGAGGGCGTTTTTGGAGGGCCGGCTGACCATCGAGGACATGGAGAACTTCCGCCGCCAATACCGCGACGGGCGTGCGGGTGGGCTGCCGTCGTATCCGCACCCGTGGCTGATGCCCACGTTCTGGGAGTTCCCGACGGTGTCGATGGGCCTGTCGCCGATCATGGCGATCTATGAGGCGCGGTTCGACCGTTACCTCGAAGACCGCGGTATCGAGGACGCGTCGAGTTCGCGCGTGTGGTGCTTCACCGGCGACGGCGAGATGGACGAGCCCGAGTCGCTTGGCGCGATCACACTGGCGTCGCGCGAGGGGTTGGACAACCTGACCTTCGTGGTCAACTGCAATCTCCAGCGTCTGGACGGCCCGGTACGGGGCAACGGCAAGATTATCCAGGAACTGGAGGCGGCCTTCCGCGGCGCGGGGTGGAACGTCATCAAGGTCATCTGGGGCAGCGACTGGGACCCGTTGCTGGCCAAGGACCACGACGGGCAGTTGGTCCAGCGGATGAACGAGACGGTCGACGGCTATTACCAGAAGTACAGCGTGGAATCGGGGGCGTATACGCGTGACCACTTCTTCGGCAAGTCGCCCGAGTTGCGAAAGCTGGCCGAGCCGCTAACCGACGAGCAGATTCGCAAGATGCGCCGAGGCGGCCACGACGCGGCCAAGGTGTACGCGGCCTACAAGGCGGCGGTGGAGCATCGCGGGTCGCCGACGGTGATCCTGGCCAAGACGATCAAGGGCTATGGATTGGGCGAGGCCGGCGAGGGCCGCAACGTTACGCATCAGCAGAAAAAACTCAACGAGGACGAGCTGCGCGAGTTCCGCACGCGGTTCGGCATTCCCATCTCGGACGAAGAACTGGCCGAAACGCCTTTCTATCGCCCGCCGGACGACAGCCCGGAGATTCATTACCTGCAAGAGCGCCGCAAGGCGCTGGGCGGCTATATCCCCTCGCGGTCGGTGGTGGCCCTGCCGCTGAAGGTGCCGTCGTCTGAGACGTTCGAAGAGTTCCTCAAGGGCAGCGACGGGCGCGAGGTGTCGACCACGATGGCGTTTGTGCGGATGTTCGGCCGGCTGCTTCGCGATCCGTCGATCGGGAAGATACTCGTGCCGATCATTCCGGACGAAGCGCGGACGTTCGGGATGGAGGCGCTGTTTCGGCAGTGCGGCATCTACTCGCACGTCGGGCAGACCTACGAGCCGGTCGACGCGGAGAGCCTGCTGTACTACCGCGAGGCGAAGGACGGGCAGATTCTGGAGGAGGGCATTACCGAGGCGGGTTCGATGGCGTCGTTCATCGCAGCCGGTACCTCCTGGGCGACGCACGCCACGAACATGATTCCGTTTTTCATGTTCTACTCAATGTTCGGCTTCCAGCGCGTGGGCGATCTGATCTGGGCGGCCGCCGACTCGCGGGCCAAGGGTTTCATGCTGGGGTGCACGGCGGGTCGAACGACGCTCAACGGCGAGGGACTTCAGCATCAGGACGGGCACAGCCATCTGCTTGCCAGCGCCGTGCCCAACCTGTTGCCGTACGACCCGGCCTATGCGTACGAGACGGCGGTGCTCGTGCAGGACGGCATACGCCGGATGTTCGAGTCGCAGGACGACGTGTTCTATTACCTGACGATGTACAACGAAAACTACGTCATGCCGCCCATGCCGGAAGGGGCGGCTGAGGGCATCGTCCGCGGCATGTACCGATTCAAGAGTGTCGAGGCCGACGGTGCCGGTCCGCGGGTGCAGCTTCTTGGCAGCGGACCGATTTTGCAGGTGGTGCTGCAAGCCGCCGGGATGCTGGCTGAGAAGTTCGGTGTCTCGAGCGACGTGTGGAGTGTGACCAGTTACGCGCTGCTGCGGCGCGACGCGGTGGCGGCCGACCGCTGGAACATGCTGCACCCAGCCGAGCAGCCGCGAACCAGCTACCTCTCGCAGGTGCTCGAGGGTGTCGACGGGCCGTTCGTGGCGGCCAGCGATCACGTCCGTATGGTGCCCGAGCAGATCGTGCGGTGGTTGCCGGGCGAGTCGGTGGTGCTGGGTACCGACGGGTTCGGGCGCAGCTCGTCGCGCGCCGAGTTGAGGCGCTTCTTCGAGGTGGATGCCGAATGCATCGTGGTGGCCGTGCTGACGGCGCTGTCACGCTGCGGGCAGGTCAAGCCCGACGCGATCGGTAAAGCGATCGACCAACTGGGTGTCGACCCGGAGAAGGTCGATCCGACCACAGTTTGAGCGCGAGCAATCGCCGCGAGAGACGTTGCGGCCGGCGCACAGGCTGATTAAGGTGGCGGTGCGATGGCGGGATCGGTAATCGCGGCAGGTACGGGCCGCAGAATCTCAATCTGGTAAGGCAGACCCACGGCAGCATTTCTGGGAGCGGATCGGTATGGCAACCGAATTCAAGATGCCGGAGTTGGGCGAGAACATCGAAGAGGCCGACGTGGTGAAGGTTCTGGTCGCTGAAGGCGATACGATCAAGGTCGACCAGACCGTCCTGGAATTGGAGACCGACAAGGCGGCCGTCGAACTGCCCAGCGCGCATGCCGGGCGGGTGGCGAAGGTACACGTGAAGGACGGCGATCGGGTACCGGTGGGCGCGGTGCTGTTGACCATCGAGGAAGCACCGAGCGAGGGCGAGCAGAAGCCCGAACCCGTCCAAACCGAAGCCGCGGAACCAAAGGTCAAAGAGCCGCAAGCCAAGCAGGTGCCGCCTGCTGAGCAGGAGCCCGAAGCCAAGGAAGCGGAGCCGATTGAGCCCGAGGCGCCAGCGGTGGAGGAGAAGGCGCCCGCCAAAGCACCACAGCCCGAGGCCAGACCATCGCGCGGGCCTGCACCGGCGTCGCCGTCGGTACGGCGGATGGCGCGGAAGTTGGGCGTCGACCTGCATCAGGTCAGCGGTTCGGGAGCGGGCGGGCGAATCGTCGTCGAGGATGTAGAGCGACACGTTCGCGAACTGGCGATGGCTGCGACGACCGGGCCGATAGCGGCGGCCGGCGCGCCGGCGCTGCCCGACTTTGGCCAGTGGGGGCCCATCGAACGGCAGCGGATGAGCGGCATCCGGCGCAAGACGGCTGAGAACGTGAGTGTGGCCTGGCGGAACGTGCCGCAGGTGACGCAGTACGATCTGGCCGACATCACCGAGTTGGAGGCTGCCCGAAAGCGATACCGCGAAACGCATCCGGACGGGGTGAAGCTGACGGTCACGGCCATGGTGCTCAAGGCGGTGGTGGCGGCGCTGAAGGCCTACCCGCAGTGCAACGCCAGCGTCGATCCGACCGCGGGCGAGTTGATTCTCAAACGTTACTATCACATCGGCGTGGCCGTCGATACAGAGCACGGTCTGATGGTTCCGGTGATACGGGACGTGGACCAAAAGAACGTCCTGGAGCTGGCGGCTGAGCTGGACGACGTTGCAGAACGTGCCCGTCAGCGCAAGATCGAGTTGGACCAGCTACAGGGCGGCACGTTCACCATTACGAACCTCGGTGGGATTGGCGGCACGGCGTTTTCGCCGATCGTGAACTTCCCGCAGGTGGCGATCCTGGGTCTGGCGAGGTCGCGACAGGAGCAGGTGGTTCGCGACGGCAAGGCCGAGCTTCGCCTCATGCTGCCGTTGTGTCTGTCCTACGATCATCGAGCCGTCGACGGAGCCGACGGGGCGAGGTTCCTGGTGAAGCTGGCCGCCGCGCTGTCCGACCCGTTGTCGCTCATACTTGAGGGTTGATAAACAGACGCTGTTCGAGCTGAACGGCGCCGGCGCAGCGTCGTGTCAGCCGGCCATGACGAAAGGTGCGACATGACAGATCAGGCCTCCGGCCAGACGCAGTTGGCCATCATCGGCGCCGGTCCGGGCGGATATGCCGCCGCCTTCCACGCGGCTGAACTAGGCATGCAGGTCACGCTGATCAGTCAGGACGCCAAGCCGGGCGGCGTGTGCCTGCTGCGAGGATGCATCCCGAGCAAGTCGCTGCTGCATATCGCCAAGTTGATCTATGAAGCGCGCGACGCCGGCGGGTGGGGCGTGCAGTTCGCCGAGCCGAACATCGATCTCGACGCCCTTCGAAGCTGGAAAGACGGCGTGGTTACCAAGCTGACCGACGGGCTGCTCGAACTATGCAAGCGGCGCAACGTGCGATTTGTCCACGCGCGGGCGCAGTTCGAGGACTCGCATACGCTTCGCTTGCAGGGCGCGTCCGGGCCGGTCGAAGGAGCGCCCGAGCGCCTGCGTTTCGAGCATGCGATCGTGGCGGCGGGCTCGCTGCCGGCCGTCCCCGGTGCGCTGCGTGTCGAAGACCCACGGGTCATGGATTCGACCGGGGCGCTGGCGCTGGAGGATGTCCCCAAGCGGCTGTTGGTGGTGGGCGGCGGGTACATCGGCCTGGAGATGGGTACGGTCTATGCGGCGCTGGGCAGCGAGGTGACGCTTGTGGAACTGACCGACGGCCTGCTGCCCGGGGTAGACCGCGACCTGGTCAGGGCGCTGCGCCCGCGTCTGGCCGAGCGGTTCAAGAGCATTCATCTCAACGCGCAGGTGGAGAAGTTCGAGCCGCAATCCGACGGCATCGTAGCGACGTTCAAGGGGCAGGGCATCGAGCCGGTGCAGACGTTCGACCGCGCGTTAGTGGCGGTCGGTCGGTGGCCGGCGAGTCAGAACTCAGGTCTGGAGAACACGCAGGTGAAGGTGGACGATCGCGGGTTCGTGCAGGTCGATCGACAGATGCGGACGGCCGACCCGGCGATTTGGGCCATCGGTGACGTGGTGGGCGAGCCCATGGTGGCCCACAAGGCGTCGCGCGAGGCGAAGGTGGCAGTTGAGGTCATCGCCGGCAACAAGAGCGAGTTCGACAACGTGGCCATACCGGCTGTGGTGTTTACCGATCCGGAGGTTGCCTGGTGCGGGTTGACCGAGACGCAGGCCAAGCAGAGCGGTCAGCCGGTGAAGACGGCGCGATTCCCGTGGGCGGCGTCGGGGCGGGCGGCTACCCTGGGGCGAACCGACGGGTTGACCAAATTGATCTTCGATCCCGAGACTCAGCGGCTGTTGGGCATGGGCGTGGTCGGACCGGGTGCGGGCGAGTTGATCGCCGAAGGCGTACTGGCGGTGGAGATGGCGGCCGTGGCGGCCGACGTGGCCGAGAGCATCCATCCGCACCCGACGCTGTCGGAGACGATCATGGAGTCGGCCGAATCCCTCTTCGGCCACGCAACGCATCTTTTCCGACCCAAGCGATAGCGCGGTAGACGCAACGCGCATCACGCAAGGGGCACCCGACCGTTCGA
>Ga0272441_10013680_pt1 | contig 11637 bp, 7 predicted proteins | sample SSMProp6N_FD_193582 | JGI IMG/M metagenome (GOLD analysis project Ga0272441, IMG submission 193582) | Marine sediment archaeal communities from Little Sippewissett salt marsh, Falmouth, MA, United States - SSM-Prop-6N | ecosystem: Environmental > Aquatic > Marine > Wetlands > Sediment ... | reverse complement strand
GTGGACGACCTGGACCGGCGGATGGTCCTGGCGTCGCTCGAGGGCGGCGAGCCGACGGTCGGCCCGAACTATAAGGCCCTCGACCGCGAGTTCGCCGAGTGGGCCGGCATCGAGCACGCGGTGTTCTGCAACTCGGGCACCGCGGCGCTCCACATGGCGATGGTGGCCTGCGAGTGCGGCTGCGGCGACGAGGTCATCGTCCCGGCCTACACCTGGCCGTCGTCGGTCACCTGCGCCATCCATCACAACGCCATCCCGGTCTTCGTGGACATCAACTGGGAGACCATGAACATCGACGTCGACAAGATCGAGGCCGCCATCACGCCGCGCACCAAGGCCATGGTCATTGTCCACCTTCATGGGCTCATGGTGGGCATGGACAAGGTGATGGCCATCGCCGCGCGGCACAACCTGAAGGTCATCGAGGACTGCTGCCAGGCCCACGGGGCGACGTTCAAGGGGCAGCGCGCCGGCCACTTCGGCCACTGCGCCGCCTTCAGCACGAATCACAACAAGTGCCTCTCCTCGGGCGAGGGCGGGTTCTTCCTCTCGAAGGACAAGGCGGTGTTCGACCGCGGCAAGACCCTGTGGTACTTCGGCGAGCACCGGCCGCCCGACGCCGGCGAAGGCTACCACGCCTACGGCATGGGATGGATGTACCGGAGCACCGACCTGAACGCCGCGTTCGCCCGGGCGCAACTCTCGCGGCTCGACGCCTACCTCGAACAGATTCGCGTCAACGCCCTGCGGCTCGCGGAGTGCCTGGCCGATGTGCCCAACCTGATCCTGCCCACCGAGCCCGAGGGCTACGGCCACAACTTCTACAACTACACCATCCGGTTCGACATGGACGCCCTGGGCCACGCCGACGATCCCGCGCCGTTCCGCGACAAGCTCGTCAAGGCCCTCGTGGCCGAAGGCGTGGAGACGAGCGTCTGGCAGGGCTGGCCGGTGCCGGAGATGACGGCCATCGCCGCCAAGAACGCCTACGGCAAAGGATGCCCGTGGGCGTGCAGCGGATCCCAGGTGGACTACTCGCTCGACCAGTTCCCCGTGGCGGTCAAGCACTGCGGCCGGCATACGGGCATGACCATGCCGCTTCGTCCGCCGAACGGCCCCGACGTGGCCGAGGCCGTCGCCGGCGCGTGGCGCAAGGTCATGGCCCACGTCGACCAGGTCGAGGCCATCGAAGGCTAGCAGTTCGCTGGTGAGTCTGTCCCCGGACGCACGAGTCACGCGGCCGTTCTGGCTGCGCCCCAGTGGCGGCGCGTGCCGAAGAGGGGTCACTCCCGTTTCCTCAGCAGTCCCTGGCTCTCCAGGAACCCGCGCGCCACCTTGCCCGGACGGCGTTTCTTCTCGTCGACCTCGAAAGTCAGTTGCTGCATCGTCGCGTCGTCGAGGCGGCCGGCAAGCAGTTCCAGCACCTTGCGCAGTTCTGGATGGGCCCGGAGGACCTCCGCCCGGACTACCGCCGCCGCTTGGTAGGGAGGGAAGAACCCGCGATCGTCTCGCAGTGGCTGGAGACCGAACGCCGCGATCCTCCCGTCGGTGGCGAAGGCGCAGATGACGTCCACCTCATTGCTTGCGATGGCCTGATACATGATGGCCGGATCGAGATCGAGCACCTCCCGGAAACGAAGCCCGTAGGCGCGGCGCAGGCCGGGATAGCCGTCCGGCCGTTCGCTGAACTCGGCGGTGAACCCGGCCCGAAGCGTTCCGGACACCTCGGCCAGGTCCGAGATTGTCCGCAGACCCTCCGAGGCGGCATCGGACTTGCGGACGGTGATCGCGTAGGTGTTGTTGAAGCCGAATGGGCGGAGCCACTCGGCGGAGAAGCGCTGCCGGTACTGGCGAGCGACCGTCTTGTGTGCCTCATCGGGGTCCGCGATTACAGGTTGCTTGAGAATGGCTGTCAGTGCGGTGCCGGTGTACTCCGGATACAGGTCGATCTGGCCGCTCGTGAGCGCCCCGTGGCAGATCATCGTTCCGCCCAGGTTGAAGCGCCGCTCGACACTCAGACCGGCGTGCGCCTCGATGAGCTTGGCCATCAACTCCCCGAGGATCAGCTGCTCGGTGAAGTTCTTCGTACCGATTCTGACCGTCCCGGCGTCTGTTACGGCGCTCTCAGAGGCCGAACTTGAGGAATGGCTGCTCGTCGAGGCGTAGGCCAGACACCCTGCGACAATGAGCGCCGCCGGTGTGAGCAGCGCCAACGGGCGCGCGGCCCGGTCAATCGCCGCCCTGAACCGGGTGTCCCTGGACCGCTTCCGCCGCAGGCCCCACTGAAACGCGGCGATCGAACCGTCCACGACCAACGCGAGCATTGCGGCAGGAATGGCACCCAGCAGGATCAGGTCGGTGTTCGACAGCGCCAGACCCCGATTGATGAACTGGCCGAGCCCTCCGGCGCCGATGAAGGCCGACAGCGTGGCGATGCCGACTCCCACCACCGCCGCCGTGCGGATACCGGCCACAATCACGGGCGTGGCCAGGGGGATTTCCACGAGCATCAACCGCTGCGGCGGGGTCATGCCGATCCCGCGCGCCGCCTCCACCACGGTCGCAGGCACGCCTTCCAGGCCCGCCAACGTGTTGCGAACGATGGGCAGAAGAGCATACAGGGTGAGAGCGACAAGAGCCGGAACCGCGCCGATCCTATGAAGCAGCGCCAGCAGGATCGCGAGCATCGCCAGGCTGGGAATCGTCTGCAGAATGCTCACGCACCCCGTCACCGGTCCGCGAAGCCACCTCACCCGGGCGGCGCAGACGCCGAGGGGGATGCCGACGAGGACCGCCGCCCCCGTGCTGGTCCCGGTCAGCATCAGGTGTTCGCCGGTACGCAACCAGAGTTCGGGCAGCCGCTCGATGACCAGCGCCATCCACGCGTTCCACGGCATCACAGGATCCTTCCGTAGGCGGCGAGCTTCTGGGCGGGCTTGGCGAGCAGTTCGCGCACAAAGGGGGTCGCCGGCCTCTGAAGGATCTCCTCTCCGGTGCCGGTCTGCTCAAGGTGGCCGTCGTGGAGCACGGCGATCCGGTCTCCCAGGATAAGGGCCTCGAAGATGTCGTGGGTCACGAAGACAATGGTCTTCTTCAGGCGTTTCTTGAGGGCAAGCATCTCCTGCTGAAGCGCATCGCGCGTTAACGCATCCAGCGCCCCGAACGGCTCGTCCATCAGCAGGTAAGCCGGGTCGGCCGCCAGGGCCCGTCCCACGCCCACGCGCTGCCGCTGTCCGCCCGAAAGCTCCTCGGGAAAGCGGCTGGCGTAGGTGTCCGGATCGAGACCGACGGTCGTGAGAAGCTCGTGGGCTCGGACCCGCCGTCTCTGTGCCGGCCAGCCCAGAAGGCGCGGCACCACGGCGACGTTCTCTTCGATCGTCATGTGGGGGAACAGCCCGATCCCCTGGAAGACGTATCCGATCATTCGGCGCAGAGCGATCGGGTCCTGCCCGCTGACGTCCGTGCCGTCGACTTCGATGGTACCGGAGGTGGGTTCCAGGAGACGATTCGTCATCTTCAGGAGCGTGGTCTTGCCGCAACCGGACGAGCCCAGAAGAACCAGGGTCTCGCCGTCGCGGACGTCGAGGGAAACGTCGCGCACGGCATAGCTCTGACCACCATCGAAAGACTTGGAAACCTGCTTGACGGAGATCATCGTTCACCACGGGTGCGGCATAGCGAGTCGTTCCATCGCGGGACCGCTCGGCGCCATGTCCTGCCCATCAGGTCGCCGCGCGCATGACACACCGGCGCGGCTAGCGGCGAATATAGCCGGCTGCTTCCGGTCCGCCCTCGCACGCCGCGTGTGTTTCCCTCATGCGTTCGAGCAGCAGCAGGAATTGCCCCGATGGTGCCGCGACAAACAGGTCGGCATAGTGCCTGCCGCGCTCCTCCCACTGGCTGGTGTCGACCCCTCGTTCGCGAAGAAGGGACAGGACGCTCTGTCGCTCTCGTGCATCCGCGAACCGTCTCTGCGGCAGTCTGGCGCCCGGAACCGGTCCGAAGGTGAAACCGTGCTCCTCGAAAACCGCCTTGATCGGCGCGAAGTCAAACATTCGCAGGATGGTGACCACCGCGAAGGGCCCCGCCTCCCCGGGGTAGTCCTTGCCGAGGTGGCGCAGAACCACACCGAGAGTGCGCTCCGTGACGTACCCGATTGCTCCGGTGCTGATGAGCAGGTTGCAGCTACGGAACCAGGCGATGTCCCCCTCGGTCGGCGCGACGTCGGGCCGCTCAAAGTCCCGCGCGATGCCCCCGTCGAGGAGTCCGGCATCCACGGCGAAGCGGATGGCCGGCTCGGAACTGTCGAGCCCCACCGGGCGCACGTCGCACACCGGCGGCGCGATGTTGAGCCACGTCCGCGTGGTGTCGCATGCCGCGCGGTACTTGCGCGGCGCGCGCGACGAGAAGAAGGACACCATTTCGTCGAACGAGCACCCGTACTTGACGAGCGCCGGCCCGATCCCGTACGAGCAGCCGACATCCAGCATCTGGACCGGCCAGGCGTCTCCGTTCTGCTCGCGCAGCAGTTCCGCCGCCGCAACGCAGTACGGCCGGCCCTGCTCGCAGATTTCATAGCCGTTCCTCGCCATGGCGGCGATGTAGGCGTGCGGCGTGGCCGCGGTGTAGACGCCATCGAAATTGGCTTTGACCTCGTTGGCAGTGTCGAAATTCATGGTATCACCTCAAGAAGTCCTGTGAGTACTGACCGATGGCAGTTCCGGCCCACCCGCCGGTCAGCCGGCGGGGTCCGCGCCGCGCGGCGGTTGCGCGTCAGCCGCCTTCCCGACCGCGGGGCCGATCGGTCCGGTCTCGAGAATCGGCGCGGCGTCGATGTGGCGGACCTCCATCATCTCGACGATTCGTTCAAGCGATGCAGCGATTGTTGCCTGCTCGGCCTCCGGCAGCTTGCTGATGGCCTCCGCGAGCCTGTCCTGAAGGGGGGAGGGAGCGCTCGCAACGAGCGCCTTGCCCTGCCCGGTCAGCGAGACATGAACCAGACGGCGATCTTCAAGGTCTCGCTCACGACGCACCAGACCCTTGGCCTCCAGCCGATCGAGGATTCCGATGACCGTGCTTGGACTGAGATGGACCTGGCGGGCGATGGCGGTCGGCGTCAGGGGCTCGTTCTCCTGGACCGACAGCAGGCACACGAGTTGCGGTCCCGTGATCTTGTGCTGGGCGGCCAGCTTGCGCGAATGCAGGTCGACCGCCCGGATGATCCGGCGAAGGGCCTGGAATACTGGCAGGTCATACCGGGTCGCAGTGGCTGCTTGCGGCACATTGACGACGCGCCCTCCAGCCCTTGCCTCCTGACCAGCAACGGTGCCCGGCAACACCGACGCGGCATTTGGACCGGCCTTGCCGCCCGTGCTTGCCCCTGCCAGCTTGCCCTCTTTCATGCCGGTTCTCCCTCACCGTTTCTGCCGAAATCATTTGAGCGCGAAAGACTAGGGTAGCAACGATTCTCGCTACGGTCAAGCAAAACCGGGGTCCTTGCGGCACGCACAAGCACCGGGCGTGTGGTGTAGAGGATAAGGCATTGTCAGAAAGGACGTTACGCGCCTTCTGGGGGGGGCGGATAGACGTGCAGAGCAGGCTCGCGCGGCAGAATGACACGGGCGAGCCGGGGGATGGAGCTGCGCGCCTGCGGCTCGGGGGCTACTGTCCAGCCAGTTTCTTCGTCACCTCGCCGGCCAGGTCGAAGAGCCTGGCGCTGCGGTCCTGCCAGCCGGACCCGACGAACCACATGTGCCCGGCGATCTCGCAACTCGACCGCCAGCTCGTGGGCCGCCGGTTGTTGGGATCGTCCATCTGGTGATGGGCCATTGCCTTGACCATGGCCGCCTGCCGCTCATCCAGGGCGGCCTGGCACCGCGCGGCGAGGTCCTCGCCGAGCTTCTCCCTCATCTGCGGGTCGAGCAGGGCTTCCTCGATGATGATCCGGGCCTCGCAGTGCTCCACGCCCTCGCGCAGGTACTCGAAGTGCGGGCCGGCCACCGGCCCGTCGGGGCCCGGGGCCAGGCAGTAGCTCCACAGGTCGAGGTTCCGCCAACTGGAGTGGGGGTAGCGGATCCAGACGTAGGCCCCCAGCCGGCCGCGCCGGTCCTTGTAGACCGGCCAGAAGTCGGCGCCCAGGCGGCCGATGCCACGCTGGTCGCCCGTGATGGTCATCTCGGCCAGGTGCGCCCACAGGGCCGGCGTCTTGGGCGTCAGCGACCGGTCGCGATCGTAGTAGGCCATCAGGAACGGCCGGTTCCAGCCGTGCAGCGACTCGGTGGCCGAGAAGGCCACACCCCAGACGCGGGCCTGGTAGCCGATCGGGGCGATGCCGTGAAGCAGAGTGTTCTGCCGGAATCCGCCGTGCGCCTGCGACACCCAGGCCGCGCCGGGCAGCAGCGCGTTGAAGAACTCCACCTCCTGCTTCGTCGGCCGCGTGTCGTTCATCACGCCCAGCATCAGCGTCTCTTCCAGTCCGCGGGCCTTCAGCCGCGCGACGATCTTCTCCATCAGCGGACGCCACAGGGCCTCGCTCGACGGGTCCCTGTAAGGCGGCAGCGAGACCGTCTCGAGCTTCCCCTCCGCGGCGGGGTCCACGACGGTGACCATCGGGCCGGTCCCGCGCATGGCGTCTCGCGCGGCAATGGCCTGCTCCAGAATCAGGTGGTCCTTGCCCTGGTACTTCTCCTTCTCGATCAGGTAGATGTCCCAGACCCAGAAGGCGATGATCTTGGGCCGGCCCATGTGTTTCTGCGCGGAGTCCAGGTAGCGGTCCATCACCGAGAAGTCGTAGTCCCACCCGCCGTCGGCTTTGCGGACCCACCGGACCATCGACTGCTCGTTGCCGAGGTTCGTCTGGGCCAGCAGCGGAATGTGCAGCACGCGGCTGCCGACCTCGCCCATGGTTGCCATCGTCCGGTCGATCATCTTCCAGTGGCGGTCGCTCCACAGCTCCATCTCGTAATGCACGGCCAGCGTGTCGGGCGACTGGACCAGCTCGACCCACGTCCTGTAGTCCTGCGCGTCCGGCAGGGCCCAGTCGGCGACGCGCACCTCCAGCGGCACCGAGACCGCCTTCTCGTCCCGGGCCTCGATGCGCACGCGTCCGGTGTATGTGCCGGGCTTGGCGTCCGCGGGCACCGTCACGGTCATCCAGACGGGCACGACCGCCCCGGCGACCGGATCGGGCTGGTTCGGCGTCTGCACGATGTAGCGCGATGGCGCGGGCTCCTTCTCGCGGACGGGGAACTCATCGAGCGGCTCCTCGAGCAGGGCACCGAACACGTCCGCCGGGCGCGGATACGGAGCGATCTGGCCGGTGTAGGGAATCGTCATCCATTCGTTGCCCCACGGCACGGCGTAGCGGATGCGCACGGCCGAGGCGGGGATCGTCCCGCCGGTGCCCTTGAGGTCCTCGGCCGTCGCCTTCAGGCCCCGGATCGGTCTCGTCGAGCCGACGACGACCTTGCCGTTGAACGTGCCGCCCAGCGCCGCGACGATCCTGACGGGCCGCAGCGGCTCGGCCGCGTCGCCGAAGTCCATGTCGAAGTCCGACATCAGCAGCGGGCTGTTCCACACTTGCCAGTCCTGCGGCCGGGTCGCGTTGGCCACCAGCCCCTCGGGGCCCGCCGCCGAGAGCTGCACGCGCCGGACTTCGCACGTGTACCACGTCAGCAGGTGTTGGGTTCCTCCTCCCCGCGAGCGCGCCTGCTTGGCGTCCATGATCTTGTGATACGGCGCTCGGATGATCTCGACGGCCACCACGTTTACGCCCTTGCGGAGGAGCTTCGCCGGGACCGGGACGTCGGCCAGCGTGCGTTCGCGCAGGGCAATGCGGCGGGTCTTCTCCGGGCCCTGTGACCGGCGGTCGATCACGGTGCCGTCCGGCATGAGGAACGCCTCCGCCGGGTATCCCTCGGCAAGCGTCGACGCCGACACCGGCCCCGCGGGCATGTGGCCTCGCGCGATCTCCGTGCCGTTGACCGTGACAACAACCCCGCCGTGGTACCCCACCGTCATCGTCAGCGCCTTGATCTTTGCCGGGTCGGTCACCTGGAACTTGCCGCGCAGGCACAGCCGCGCCAGGTACGGCGTCTTGCAGGCACGCAGCGCGACGGCCCGCACCCATCCGCTGTCGTCGAAGTCTGGCTTCGTCCATCCGGCCGGCGGCGGCGCCGTCCGCCCGTCGAGCCACGGCTCACCATAGAGGATCGGCTTCGGGCCGCCGTCCATTGCCAGGACCGGCGCCGCCAGCACGTTGCACATCCGCCAGAAGCCCGTCGTGTCGAGGACGACCGCGCGCCCACCGTCCGCCGCGGCCTGCTCCGCGGCCGGCTGACCGGCCACGGGCATCGCGGCCAGCAGCACGGCGGCCACCGCCGCCCAGGCTCCCATGTGGCTCCGTCCGCTCATCCGTCTGCTCCTCTCTTATGATGGGCGTCCTGCGAGGGTGCCACACTTTGAAGGGCGCAGCCCCAAAGTGTGCTTGTAAGGCAGCACACCTTGCCCCGAGCCCGACGTGGCCCGTTCACCTGCAACGTCGAAGATGCAATCGGGGCCAAGGTGTGGCGCCCTGTTCTCATACAGGTTCTAAACCCCGTGGCGGCCGGAAAGTGTCTCGTCGAGGCAGCCCGGCGCGGCCGCGGCACACACCGTGGCGCCGGCGGAGGATGCCGCTTGCGTCGAGGCGTCTCGCGCCCAATAATCGCCTGTACGCCGGGGCTTCGCCGCGTGGCCGGGAGGTCGTCGGCCGGCGTCTCCGGCAGGGAGGGCATGGTGAGCATGCTCGACGTTGAACCGTGGCAAGCGTTGGCGGCGCCCGAGGGCGCGATGCGGCTCTCGTGGCGGCGGGCCGACGGCGCCGGGCGCGACTGGGCCGTCTGGTGGCCGGGACGTTGCCGCGCGGCCTGCGCGCTCTACCTGCACGGCCACGGCTCGGGCGGGGACCAGCCGTTTGTCCGCGAGGACATCGCGCGGCTATGGGTGCCCGAGCTTCGCCGCTTGGGGCTCGGCATCGTGTCGCCGCACCTGGGCTCGACGCACTGGATGGGCCCGCGGGCGGCGGTGGAGCTTCGCCGCCTGCTCGCGGCCGCGCGGCGCGAGTTCGGCATCGAACGGTTCTACGTCGTCTCGGGCTCCATGGGCGGCAGCGCCGCTCTGGTCTATGCAGCGCTCCATCCCGAGGACGTGGCGGCGGTCGCGGCCCTGTGCCCGGCCACCGACGTCGGGGGGTACCACGACTGGTGCCGGTCGAAGCCCGGCGACGTCCGTGACGAGATACGCCGCGCCATCGCCGACGCCTACGGCGGCACACCGGAAACGATCCCCGACGTCTATGCGGCGCACTCCGCCGTGGGGCACGCCGATCGGCTCACGATGCCGGTGCTGGTGATTCACGGCACTCGCGACGCCCTCATCCCGGTCCGGGAGTCGCGGCGCCTGGCGGCGGCCATGCGCGGCCGCGAGGGGTTCACCTACGTCGAGATCCAAGGCGGCGACCACGAGGCCCCGCTGAGCCACGAGGCCATCTGGCCGTGGCTCGCCGGAAACGTGGCGTTGTAGTATTGGGTGCCACGCAGGCCGCGTCAGACCAGCACGGGCGCGGGCGACAGCTCCAGGCGCATCTTCCATCCGTGGCGGTCCGGGCCGTAGTAGTCGATCAGGCGGCGGGTCTTCCGGAAGCCCAGGCCGTCGTAGAGCCCCAGGGCGGGGTGGTTATCGTCCTCGACTTCGAGGACCACGGAGCCGATGCCCTCTTTGCCCAGGTGGCGGATGGTTCCTGAGGTCAGCGCCTTGGCCAGTCCCTGTCCGCGCCAGGCCTCGTCCACGGCGAGGCTGTACAGGCGGGCCAGCCGTCCGCGCCGCGTCCGCTGCCGCAGGACGATCATGCTGGCGACGACGCGGCCCGAGCGCCGAATGACGCGCACGCTCGCCGTGGGGCTCCGCATCAGGTACCGGTACTGCCGCCGGGTCACGGCCAGGTGGGCGGGGAAGCAGCGCCGCTCCAGGGCATCGAGATCGGCCAGGTCGGCGAAGACGGCCTCGTCGCCGCCGGTTTCGGTGTCGCGCTCGCCTGCGTCGGCCCCAACGCCGACCTCGGCCCCCGACGGCTCGAACGTCTCCGGCACGCTGACGGCCACCGGCACCGGCGGGATCATCCGCCACTTCTCCAGCCGCAGCGCCGGGCGGTAGCTCTGCTTGGTGTAGGCCAGCGACGGGACGTCCCAGTCGTCGCCCGCGTTGCACCACGCGGTGTGCGGCCACGCCTGGCGGCAGAACTCGCTGAAGATGTACTGGGCCGAGCCGGCGTACCGGCGGTCGGTTTTCTCCACGAGGATGTTGCACATACCGTCGCTCAGCATCTCGCCGAACGTGAAGCCCACGAGGTCGTCGCCGGCGTAGAGGACCATCCCGGTGAGGCCGATGCGGTCGTAGTGCCGCAGGGCCTCGGCCGTCGCCTCGATGTCCTTCGCGCGCTTCAGCCGCGTCATCTGCCCGGCGCAGTCCTCCGCCTCGGCGCTCTGGTGATGCCAGAGTGTGAGCAGATCGAGGCACGGCTGGATGTGCCGGGGCTCGAACGGTTCGGTGCGGGCCTCGTAGCGCGTCATGAAGCGCTTGCGGTCGTGGCGCTTGGAGGCCAGGTCGCCGCCCGCCAGCGTGATCATCCGCTCGGTGGCGTAGACGTAGTCGCCGCTCATCGGCTCGGCGAGGAAGTCGGCCGGGAACCGCTCGCGCAGCGGCGCCGAGACGTACTCGACCGCCGCGTTGCCGTGGCAGTCGTGGTCGGCGTTGTACTGGCGGCAGATGGCGGCGGCCTCTCGCGCGGCCGCGCCGAAGTCGCCGTCGCCCAGCGGAGGCAGCATCAGCGTCAACCCGTTCTCGCCGTTGGCGAACAGGCACAGGTGGCCGCGCACCATCGCCCAGCAGGAATGAGCCGGCCGGGCCCAGATGAAACTGCATGCAAAGCTGTAGTCGGACAGGCGGCTGCCGATGGCAGCCAGGCAGGAATCGAACATGGGCTTGTCCTGCAGCGACACGTCGTGCAGCCCATACGATCCCTCGGGATCGTCTCCCATGGTGTGGATGCATCTCCCTAGAGGGGGTACTCCGCAGGCATCAGTTCGGCCGGGTCTCGCCTGGAGGCCCGAAGGGGCCGCACCTTCAATGCCGGGGGCAACCTTTGGCGGCTCATCATACCACGCCTATTGCGCAGTCAATGGGGTTCCCCCCGGAATTCCGAAAAGCCGTCGGCCAGGCGGGGGCAGCCTGTTCCCTGGCAGTTGTCAACGGCAGTGAACATCGCGCTCCTGTCATGTGTGCGTGCGGCGGAGGCCGAGCCCCGTTCACGGGGCTTGGTGCCGTTGGATAGCCCACCCCTTTTAGGGGTGGGGCTCGCGGCGCTTCTCCCTCTTTCGCTCTCCCTCCGCCGGGGGCACCTTCGGTGCCCCCGGCGGAGGGAGAGACACGGATAGGCCGCGGGCCGGCGCCCCAGGGCTGGAAGCCCTGGGCTAGTCCGCCGCCTTCGGCGGCGGGGAAAGCCCCGTGAACGGGGCTAACCCGGATATTTCACGTTTCCGGTGAGAGTTTAAGTTGCGCGATGGCCCAACTGTTTGTAAAGTAAGGACTTACCAAAGGTTC
>Ga0272441_10013679_pt1 | contig 11637 bp, 14 predicted proteins | sample SSMProp6N_FD_193582 | JGI IMG/M metagenome (GOLD analysis project Ga0272441, IMG submission 193582) | Marine sediment archaeal communities from Little Sippewissett salt marsh, Falmouth, MA, United States - SSM-Prop-6N | ecosystem: Environmental > Aquatic > Marine > Wetlands > Sediment ... | reverse complement strand
TCCAATTCATCATCAATGGAGTTCACGATATCGCAATAGATTGGGCCACGGAAATCCAGGGACTAATCACCTAACGCTTATCAACAAATACTAGGATAAATTTTTTTCTAAAATAAAAAAATATGATAAAAATATTCTCACCGGGATTTGGACTCGTTTTTACTAGCATAATAAGCGGTTTTCTTAATTTTAAGAGAAAATCTTGTCAGAATGCCATAGACAGTGTTTTTACATCAGTTTGAAAAGGAAAGGATAATGCGTCGTTTTTTGTTTTTAATTGCTAAAATTCACGTTTCCCCCTAGGGATATAAAAAGTGGTTATTTATATGCCATAATTTTAAGGCTTTCAAGAGGAATTCCATTATACTGCTGTTTGCTTATATCTGTATCCTCTGAAAGAATGTGTACTTTAAACCCTGCATCACCTAATATCTTCAAGTAATCTTTTTTAAGCAAAGCTCCTCCGACACATCCTGCAATTAACTCTTTGTCATTCCTTTGATCTAGCGTAAGCTCTTTTAATAAAACAATGTCTGAAACATACATCCTTCCATCACATTTCAGCACCCTATATGCTTCCCCAAAAACCTTTAACTTGTCGGGAGCAAGGTTAACCACGCAGTTGCTTATGATGATATCAACAGAGTTATCATCAAGAGGTAAATTATCTATTTCTCCCAGTTTGAATTCCACATTAGTGTACCCATATTTTTTGGCGATTTCTCGCGATTTATCAACCATTTCTTCAGTCATGTCCACGCCGATGACTCTCCCTGATTGCCCCGTTTTCTTTGCTGCCAGAAAACAGTCAAAACCTGCCCCTGAACCTAAATCTAAAACAACATCACCCCCCTTTATATCAGCTATTGCCATAGGATTGCCACATCCAAGACCTAGATTTGCCTCGGGAAACGCCTGTATTTCTTCATCTGAGTATCCAATTGACCTTGATATTTGAGAAGCTGCCAGCTCGCTGGTTCCACAGCTAGGGCAGCAGCTCTTTCCAGCTGCAACTTTTTTGTAGTGTTCCTTAACAATTTTTTTAATCTTTTTTTCTTCCATTGAATGGTTCTAGCTATTACGTCTATATAAAATTAGCAGTCTGTGGTCTACCAGTTCTGACAGCCAGGAGCGGGATGTAAATCCGGACATGTTTCTCACCAAAAAGCAATAATATTCCCGGAATTTGGACATATTTTTGCTTAAATAATAGTTGTTTACCTCTGTAAAAACCGTGCTAATAAGTGTCAGTGACCGGACCGGGATTCGGACTCGTATTTGACAGTAAAAAATAGGAGGACAACAGAAGTGGGTTCTGTCGGATTGAAAAAAACATGATTCATAACACTTAAAAAAGTCATAAAAAAAGCTGTAACCTTTTAGTGATAACAAAAAATCATTCTATTACACTATTTCCGAATACGAGTTTCAGATACACCATCTAATGCCCTAATTTTGTTTGAAACAATTTTTTCAAGTTCGTAAACTTTTTTTACCCGAACCTCTGCTAATAAATCATATTCACCAAACAAAGGATGTAAGTTAACAATTTCTTCTACATCCAGTAATCTATTGTATACTTCGTGTTCTTTCTCTGGTACTGTTTTGATTAAAATAAATCCTTTTACCATGTTACTCGCAGATGCCATTAATAGTACATACCTATATTTTAAATCTATTTATTTTAGGTATCTTAACTTTTCAAATCTATCCCATTTCCGAAATAAATTAGGTTTTTTATCTTTTGAACTTTTTCATGGAATACTCTTAATCTTCTTTCGTTATCATGACCAAGAATTGCCGAATGACGGCTCGGGATGAAAATGATTTTTAATACCCGTAATATTCTGTGTAATATATGGCCATGCAAAAAAATGTGCATCAATGGATTGGTGTGTTTGTTGATGTACAAAACCTATATTATTCCGCGAAACATTTGTACAATCGCAAAGTAGATTTTAACACTGTTTTAAAAGAAGTCATTTCAGGAAGAAAGCTCATTCGGGCAATAGCCTATGTTATCAAAGCAGATGAAAAAGATGAAAAAGCATTTTATGAAGCCCTGGAGGACATAGGATTTGAAGTAAAAGCAAAGGACCTCCAGGTGTTTTATGGTGGGGCAAAAAAGGGGGATTGGGATGTGGGAATTTCCATGGATGTCATGAGACTAGCGTTAAAATTGGATGTGATTGTATTAGTCAGTGGAGATGGTGATTTCACAGATTTATTAATTCATGCCAAAAGCCTGGGATGCCGAGTTGAAGTAGCTTCCTTTGGGAAAAGTACCTCACACAGATTAATAGAAGTTGCAGATTTTTTTATTGATCTTGGTGCAAACAAGAAATATCTCTTAAAGAAAAAGAAATAAAATCACAAGAAGGAACTAGAAAAAATACACAGGCCAGGATTTGACTTATTTTTACCGGTAAAAAAAATAAAGTTATAATGAATAAAAATTCTAAAAAAAAATATCAATGAAAAGGGAGATAGAGCCAGATATGGATGATGAAAAGCACAAGGGATAAAAATATGTGAATATCACCTCTTTTATAATCTATATTTTATGGCTTTTTTTAATTTTTACGTTTACAAGACTTGTATCTATAGTAAAATGCGTTAAATCTTGTCTTTATTATTTTTTCTTTTAATGAATATGAAGGTGGTATAATAAAGAAAGTTATGGATGAATTTTATAAACATAACATTGTTAAATAAGTATTAGGAGTTGACAGTTGGAATGAAAAAAGATGTTTTCACATATATTATTGGGGGTGAAGCTGGGCAAGGCACTAAAAAAGCAGGAATAGTTGCCGCTAATTTGTTTGCTGAGTTAAAACGCGAAGTATTTCAAATGAATGATTATCCCAGCCTAATCCGTGGAGGCCACAATTTTTCTGTTGTAACCACATCTACGTCAAAGATTTATAGTCATTATATGAAAGCAGATCTTATTGTCGCACTTGATCATGAAAGTTATACTATCCATAAGAACCACCTCAATAAAAACGGAGTACTGGTATTTAATTCTGATAAAACAAAAGGTAAAGGCATTGGTATCCCGATTTCCTCTGAATCAAAAAAATATGAAAATGCCAATCTCATTGAAGGCGTGACAGGTATCGCTATCCTTGTAGCTTGTTTAGAAAAAGATAAAAAAATACTTGACGGGATCATTAAACAAGAATATGGAAGAAATATCAAGGATAACCATAATTTTGCCCATGCCATCTACGACAAGGCATATGACAAAATTACAAAAAGATTTCATTTAAAAGAAGGAAAAAATAAAAAAGTTACACTTTCAGGCAGTGAAACCATCGCCCTTGGTGCAGCTGCCGCAGGATTGGATATCTATTTTGCCTACCCCATGACCCCCTCCACACCAGTACTCCATTTTTTTGCATCAAACAGAAAAAAACTAGGAGTTATCACTGTGCAACCAGAAAATGAGATTGCTGTGGCAAACATGGCTATTGGTACCGCATTTACAGGAACACGAAGCATGGTGGGGACAAGCGGCGGGGGTTTCTGCCTGATGCAGGAGGCTTTCTCATTAGCGGGGATGAGTGAAGCTCCCGTGTTATTCTATCTTGGGCAACGCCCCGGTCCCAGTACAGGTGTCCCTACATATACAGAACAGGGAGAATTATTATTTGCTTTATATCCTGGGCAGGGTGAATTTCCTCGCTTGGTTGCATCCCCGGGGAGTATCGAAGAAGCCTTTCATCTTACTGCTGAGCTTCTGGATTTGGTATGGCGTTTTCAAACACCAGGGATTCTTTTGTCTGAAAAACATCTGGGTGAAAGCATTATGAGTGTTGATATCAAAGTAAATACGACAAAGTGGGCTACACCAACGATCTCCACCAGTAAGAAGTATCAACGGTATCGTAATACAAAATCTGGTGTTTCTCCCCTTCTGTTCCCCCCCACCAATCAACTAATCAAGTGGAACAGTTATGAGCATGACGAAGGAGGAACGACGACCGAAGATGCTGAATTGATTGCTAAGATGCACGTAAAAAGAGCTACCAAAATACGCAGCATGACTGAATATATCAAAAAGAATATTAAAACAGTAAATGTTTATGGACATAAATCTCCGTATATTTTCACATGGGGTTCAACCACAATGAGTGTTCTCGAAGCACTCGAGTACACTGGGATTAAAGCAACCGTGGTACAACCCATCTATCTCCAGCCATTCCCGACCTGGGAACTGGCAAAGTACAAGAATAAAAAGAGTGTGGTTGTTGAGCAGAATAGCACTGGTCAACTCGAGCAACTACTAAAAGAGAAAGTTGGCATTAATCCAGATCTTGCATTTCGCCAGTTTAATGGTCGTCCCTTTGATCCAATCGACCTTGGTGAAAAATTAAAGGAGGTAAAAGTTAATGGACGATGATTTTTCCACTGATGCTAAAATTACGTGGTGCCCGGGTTGTGGAAATTTTGGTATACTGAATGCTTTAAAAAAAGCGGTGAAAAAGTTGGAAGATACAGGTGTGAAACGAAAGCATATTATGATTTCTAGTGGTATTGGGTGTCATGGTAAGATTTTTGACTATGTTGGTTTAAGTGGTTTATATTCGATTCATGGCCGATCCATGGCTACAGTCCAGGGTATGAAACTTGGGAATCCTGATTTGAAGGTGATTGCTTTTGCTGGTGATGGAGATGCCTATGGGGAAGGTATTGCCCATATGATTTTTGCGGCAAAACGTAATGCGGATATTACCGTAGTCGTACATAATAATGGCACGTATGCACTAACAACGGGTCAGTTTTCCCCTACAAGCAAGAAAGGTTTTAAGGGGCCATCTCTCCCTACGGGGAATGTTGAGGATCCCTTGAATCCTCTTGCCTTGTTATTAGAAGCTGGTGCCAGTTTTGTTGCTCGGGGTTATGCTGGTAAAGTGAATCATCTTTCTGACATTATGGTTGATGCGGTATTGCATAATGGTTTTTCCCTTATTGATGTGTTACAACCAAGTGTTGTTTTTAATGATACATATAAGTTGTATAATGAAATAACTGAGATAATCCCTAAACCAGCAAAAAATTTTGAGGATGCCGTCAAGCTTGCAAAACAAATGGGGAATCGGTTGCCTATAGGTGTTTTTTATAAGGTGAAAAAACCAGTATTTCATAAAGAGTTATATGGTGATTGGAATCCAGTTATTAACAAAATTTCAAGAGTTGAGAGATTAAAACGAGTGAAACAATTTCTTTAAAAAAATTAATTAAAAACGGAGAATTATATTTTGTTAACCTTCTCCTTATTTCTTTACCCATCTATCATTTTTCTTTTCATATTTTTTCTTCACTGCCGACCATGCAACACGATTTGCTGCCTCTTCTTGTGACGCATCACCTCTTCTTTTGTCAGGATCTGAATATTGATTCCACGCATGGTTATACACTTCTTTAAATATCTTCTGTGCGTCTTTTGGAAGATTCTCTTTTATTCTATCTGGCAATTCACCTATTTTATCATACGGCATATTTTATGATTCTCTTTTAAACTCTTTTTCCTAACAACGTTAGAATACCGAATATCACTAAATATCCGCCAATAAGATACCCAATTATATCTGGAACTAAGATTATGAGAATTCCAAATAATATTGTAACAATTCCTATTACGTCACGATCGATTGATACCATAGTCTTTCCCTCTTCTTTATTTTATAATCAGTACTGAAGAGGCTGCATGATGCAATACTTTCTCCGATACACTCCCCAAAAAGATTCTATTCAGGGCTGTTTTCCCTTTACTTCCCATCACGATAAGATCCTTTTTTCCTGCTAGTTTAATAATTTCATCATCTGGGAGACCCTCCTTGAATTCCTTTCTGACCTTCACACCTTCCTTGTTCCCCATCTCTTCAATCTCATCAAGGACATCAAATGCCTCTTTTTGGAGAAACTTATCCCAATTAAAAGACATGACATCATCAGGGGCAGGGAATCTCGCCAGAAATGTTTTATCAACCACATAGAGAGCCATAACATCCACCTTCAGTTGCTTGGCAAGGAAAATGGCTTTTTTCGCTGCTTTTTTTGCCTCAGTAGAACCATCCACTGGTGCAATGATTCTTTTAAAATCTTGTGCCATAGTAAGCATATATGCGTATAACCCTTATTTAAAAGTTATTTTTTATGGGGTTGACCCCCAATATTTTTTGGATCCATTGTATCTTCAAAGATAATCATACCTAGAAGTACGAAACTTAGAGTAATACAGAAAAAAAATTTGTTAGTTATCATTTTCTCCATCCTATTCTTATTGGCTGTAAAAAGTATAAATTTTTCTGTTAAATTGTAAGTGTCGGGGAAGAGAATGTGAAACCGTATATCTTTTTGACCGGAAAGTAATAATCATCCCGGAATTTGAACTCGTTTTTTGCTTAAATAGTAGGTGTTCAACCCTGTAAAAACCGTGCTAATGAGTAGCAGGCCCGGACCGGGATTTGGACTGGTTTTTACTGGTAAAAAACCATATGGCAACAGAAGTGACTAACAAAAATTAAAAAAAGAAAAAAGGGGGAAAAGAATTACTCGTTATCCTTCTCCATGCCAAATACTTGCCTCAGAAATGTAGATATAGTAACTAATCCTATGAAATATATTTATGGTTCTATTCAAACATACTAAAACACGTAAAAAACCAAATAATCCTCCAGTTCAATGGAAGATAACAAAAGAATGCTTGGATCTAATATTAGAAGGAGCAAAATCAATTTACCCAAAAGAATTCGGTGGTCTCCTCAGGGTTGATACAACAAACAAACATACCATTACAGAAATAGTTCTACTACCAGGTACGGTTTCTGGTGAATCTCAAGCTCTCTTTAAGCTATATATGCTTCCTATTGATCTCAGCATCATAGGAACAGTCCATAGTCATCCTTCAGGCATCCCGCTTCCTTCCAGAGCGGATTTAGAACTTTTTGACAAATATGGAAAAGTTCATATTATCGTGGCTACTCCCTTCGATCAATTATCATGGAGGGCATATTCTTATGCTGGTGATGCAATACATATCACCATAATTTAATACACTTATCCGTTTTAATTTAATTTTTAAAAAAATTCAATTATGATTCTTTTTCAACGTTTAATCACAATTTTAGTATACATCGATTAATCAAATGGCTATTTAAACAAAAAAATCATAAAAAGATTTTGAGATCAGAAAGATTTTTAAAAATATTATTTGCTTAACATTTTTGTATTCAAGATTTTATATTTAAAGGCCATCTTGGACAAAAAAAAAAGATTTTTTTATATATTTATCTTCCAAAAAGAAAATAAATATACAAGTATTTCTTGCTAATAAATAATTTAGGTGGAATTTATAAATGCTTGAAGTTAAACTTGAATGTCCTAAATGTAAAAATCAAATCACTATCCAAGTAAAACCAGGAGAAAAAATACTAATTACTTGCCCAAAATGTAAAACTCAAGGCACATTTACATTGCCAACAGAAAAATCTGTTCAACAAGAATCAAAGAAGGAAGACATTTTAATCGTTGAACATCTGCGTAAAACTTTCGATAAAGATATTTTAGCTGTAGATAACATATCTTTTCGTGTTCATAAAGGAGAAATATTTGGGTTTTTAGGACCAAACGGTGCTGGAAAAAGCACTACTATTAAAATTCTTACAACCCTACTCAAGAAAACCTCAGGAAAAGCAACAATTGATGGATTTGATATAGATGCCCAGCAAGCCCAAGTGAGACGCATAATAGGATATTCATCTCAAGATGTCGGGGTTGATAACGATCTTACTGCCCGTGAGAACCTGCTATTACAATGTCAGTTTCACCATATCCCTAAAAAGAAAGCAAAAAAGAAGGTAGGCGAACTTCTTAAAACAGTTAAACTTATAGAAGCTGCTGATAGAAGGTTGAAAACCTTTTCAGGTGGCATGCGCAAACGTCTTGATTTGGCTTCATCTCTTGTATCAGAACCAAAAATACTTTTCCTTGATGAACCAACAACGGGACTGGATCCTCAGAGCCGGCAAGATATTTGGGATTATGTTATTAAACTCAATAGACAGGGTATGACGATTTTCCTGACCACACAATACATGGAAGAGGCGGACCATTTAGCTAATAGATTATGTATTGTTGATCAAGGTAAAATTGTTGCTCAAGGGACGCCTGCTGAACTTAAAGCAAAAATTGGTACGGATAAGATAAAACTTCTTTTTAAAATAGATGATGTTGAATCTTGTGAAAAGGCAAGGAAGTTGCTTTTTAAGTTACCGGGGATTGAAGCAGTTGGTGAATGTGGACTAGGATTAGTTTCTGAAAATGGATTAACTATTATGACAAAGAACGGATCTGCTATGGTTGTTAGGGTTGTTCGGGCATTGGATGAGGAAGATATTTCTTTTGAGCAGTTGACCCTTTCAGTGCCTACTCTTGATGAAGTATTTCTTAAACTTACAGGTAAAACTCTGGATGTGATTGAACGAAAAAAAGCGGTAAAACCAGTTGGGAGGAGAAGATAATGAACTTTATGGAAATGTTATCTGAAATTGTTGCTATATTTAATCGTTGGAATAAGAAATTGGTTCGCCAGCCCATTCTAATTTTTTTTAATCTTATCCAGCCATTAGTATGGTTTTTATTATTCACACAAGCGTTTTCAGCAATAGGGGATATACCATCATTCCAGTTGCTTACAGGAACAAGCAGTTATGTAACATTCTTCACTGCAGCAGTTATTATTCAAACAATCACATCATCAGCACTTAGTTCTGGTTTGGGTCTTGTTACAGATTTTGATAGTGGTTTCATGGACAAGATGCGGGTAGCGCCTATTAGCAAATCATCTATTTTATTTGGAAGACTTTTTAGTGCAGCTCTAACTACAATCATACAAGTAGCTATCATAATAGTAATAGGATTTGCATTGGGAGTAACTATAGCTTCTGGGATGCTTGGAATAATAATAATTTTTATTTTAACCGCTCTTTTTGGTATTGCATGGTCTGGTATTTCTTTATTTGTAGCGTTAACAACAAAAAATCAAGAAACAACACTTTCAGTTGGTTTACTTACAACATTTCCGTTGTTATTTCTATCTGCAGCTGTAATGCCACTTGGTTTATTACCAGATTGGGTTCAGCAGGTTGCAAAAGTAAACCCTTTTACCTATGTTGCTCAAGCGTTTCAGTCCCTAATTATTAATGGATTTGAATGGGATAAAATTGAGTACGCTCTCATAGCGATACTCATTGTAGGTGTATCAAGTTTAGGTGCGAGTATTATGGTGTTTCGGAAAAAAATTTCCTAAAATTTGAGGGGCGATTTGTATTTATCTAGGGTTTAAATTTTTTTTACCCACAAAAATATAGATGTGTAAAAAATGTTACTAGTCCGGATTCGCTTTTTTTAATCTTTCAAGTTTCTCTTCCAATATATGTATTTTTCCCCTGATTTGCCCCCTCTTTTTCTCATATCCTGCTTTATGCTTTTCAAATTCTTCCTCTGATATTTCTCCTTCAAAATATTTTTTTTCTATTATCTCAAATTCCCTGTGGTATACTGCCCGAAATGCATTCAAATCTTTAATTTTTTCTTCGATTTTTTCTAGCTTTTTCATGATAAAAACTATCAGTCGCACATATTTAGCCTTAATTGCTTAACATTAAACCCGGCATGCTACCAAATAACCCTTTTTGTGGGTATTGATCATTTATCTGTGGTTGCATTGTCCCAAATTCATTAAGGGTTCTATCAACCCTTAATTCATAGCGAGCGAAATAAAATGCTTCCTCAATTGAGACCTTTCCATCCTTAACCATAAATAATGGTAGTCTACCAGTTTTCAAAAAACTGGGTTTGAAACCATCAGCTTCCCCCGTTTTTATCCCTTCAAACCAGAGAAGAGAAAACAAGGGACCCAGCGTGGTACTGGCATACCCTAATCTGAACTTGCTGGCCCCTGTGATAATAACCCTCCCCGGCTGGGGAATGCCCGAATGAAGAAGAAAAGAAGTGGGTAGATTATATATTGTTTTATCAGCAAAACCACTGGAATAGCAGGCATCTATAATGATACAAACCTGTTTTGATTTCAATGAACTTAGTAAATATCCAAGTTCTTTATCTATTATAATATCATCCCATACAAAAATATCACTGCTCCTCAGAATTTTTCCACCAGTCAGTTTTTTACTATAATCGCCATAACCGTGATTAAAAATCCAGATGAAAACCTCGCTATCATCATACCTGTTTGACTCCCGGATAACAAGTTCCAGGACAGAGATAACCTCTTCTTTTATGGCTGCCCCATATGTTATATTATAGTGATGATGACGTTGCTGCAATGCTGCCACTGGATTACCATAACCATTCTCATCCCGTATCCATCCATCATCAAAAAGAAGATATATATTTTGGGTTGAGTAACTACCGTTTTCAATAAGGTATCTAGTCATGTTTTCTGCGAGATACAGACCACCGTTCCCAAGTTTGCTCTCATTATCCGGGGGGAAATTAGCAGCGGCAACAAAAATCGCCCACTTATGGGAACCTGAACTAACATCTAAGGGATTGTCCACACGCACAGTAATTTTTTCCACGGCTGAATAGGTCACTCCATCCCACACACGAACACTTATGACTGCTGAGCCATTGGTAACCCCATAGGTACTCCAGTTAAACCACCACTGTGAGGTACCCTGTGCACTCCTCCAGTCCCCGTCATTTATTTTTATCTCGACATTCATCACTGATTCATTGCCATCAGGATTGGTAGCAGTCCCCCCTATTGTTGTTATACCGAAAACAACCATGTCATCAGTGGGATACTCTATCTCCACAAATGGCCTCGTATTCTCGCCCGGGAAGACACACCCCGACAAGAGGATAAATATCCCACTAAGTAATAAAATAAGGGGAACTAACTTTATGGAAATAATTGAGGAGACCATAAGGGACATTCAAAAATATCTTACTTTATTATTAATATTTCTCTATAGATTCAACCTTCTATCATTTATTTATGAATATATATTTAAAAAGTACACCATGACAATATTAAAAAAGTAATAAATTAAAAAGAATAGACCCTTCAGAATTTTGACTCATTTTGTCTTAAAAAAATGGGTGTTTACCTCTGTAAAAACCGTGCTAATAAGTGTCAGGGACCGGACCGGGATTTGGATTCGTATTTGCCAGTAAAAAATAGGAGGTCAACAGAAGTGAGTAACAAAATTTAAAAAGAAAGATTGTCGGGGGAAGAAATGCAAACCCAGCCATTTTTCTCAACAAAAAGCGTCGCTTTACGACGAGAACACACTGACATGATGTAGTACGGTAGTGTTGTGGATTTAGGTGATATAACAACATAAGAATTGGATATGGTATAACCTGAAGTAGAGATTAAAAAAATAAAACAGTTAAAAAAAGAGAGTTTTATCCTATATTTCCATTAGCATCTGTTTTAATTAATAAGACTCCTTCAGGTATATTATATGCTCCTCTTTGCCCAGTTGCTATAAATCCACCATCTGTTGTTTGCTTGACACACCGGCCAAAACCTGTTTCTTCTTTGTTATCCCATTCCAGATTTCCATCTGAATCCGTTTTAATTATCCAAACATTACT
>Ga0272441_10013678_pt1 | contig 11637 bp, 13 predicted proteins | sample SSMProp6N_FD_193582 | JGI IMG/M metagenome (GOLD analysis project Ga0272441, IMG submission 193582) | Marine sediment archaeal communities from Little Sippewissett salt marsh, Falmouth, MA, United States - SSM-Prop-6N | ecosystem: Environmental > Aquatic > Marine > Wetlands > Sediment ... | reverse complement strand
GTTGATCGACATGGGGGCGGCAATGATCAAGATGAACGAAGACGGATCGTTCAATCTGTTGATCGGGGCGACCGACCTCGGCACCGGATCGGACACGATCTTGGCACAAATCGCGGCGGAGGTTCTCGGGGTATCGCTTGCGCAGATGATCGTGTTGTCTTCTGATACCGACGTTACGCCGTTTGATGTTGGTGCGTATGCATCGTCGACCACCTACGTCTCCGGGACAGCCGTGAAGCGCGCAGCGGAGAAGGTCAGGGACCAGATCTTTGGCGTTGCGGCTCCCGTCCTCGAGAGTGCGCCGGAGGAACTTGTTCTGTCCGATGGACGTGTGGTGGCCACGAGCGGGAAGGCGCTCTCTTTGGCGGAGGTTTGCCAACGAGCGATGTACGAATCGGACCAGTTCCAGATCGCTGCCACAGCCTCCTGTGTGCCGCAGGAGTCGCCTCCGCCGTTTCTCGCGAACTTCGCTGAGGTGGCGGTCGATACCGACACCGGACAGGTCAAGGTGCTGCATTACGTTGCGGCGGTCGACTGCGGCGTGGCGATCAACCCAATGCTGGCCGAAGGACAGATGGAGGGCTCGATTGTCAACGGGATCGGCTACGCGTTGACCGAAGAGATGCTGATCAGTTCGCGAGGGCGTGTCCGCAACCCAACGCTGTTCGACTACAAGATTCCGGGGATCCTCGACACGCCGAAGATCGACGTGCTCCTGGTTGAATCGTACGAACCGACCGGTCCGATGGGCGCGAAGTCGATCGGAGAGATCGGCATCAACGGTCCGATCCCGACGATTGCCAATGCCATCTATGATGCGGTGGGCGTTCGCCTGCGGGAAACACCGTTCACGCCGGAGCGTGTGCGCGAGGCGGTCCGGCGGGGCCCAATCGCGTAGGATTAGGGCAGCCGACCGGGTATCTGGTGCGACGCGCGGAGCGGACGTCTTCGCGGAAGGGATATGGATGAAAGTACTGATTGTGACGAGTAGTGCAAACAAGGAAGGTCTCACCGCCGCATGTGGCGAGGCGGCCCGCCAGGGAGTGGTCGATGGGAAGAGCCGGGCTCGCTTGGTCAACCTGAACGAGTACGAGCTTCTACGGTGCGCGATCTGCGACGACGGATGGGGAACATGCCGCACGGATCATCGTTGCCGCCTGGAAGACAGTTTCGGCGAGCTACAGAAGATGTTCGAGGAGGCGGAGGGATTTGCTTGGGTGACGCCAGTCTACTTTGGCGATCCGAGCGAGACGATGAAGGCGTTCTTCGATCGGTTCCGACGTTGTGAGGCGACGAAGAGCAAGGGAGCCAAGAGTGTCGTTGACGGGAAGCCGGTTGTGTGCATAGCGGCAGCCGGAGGATCTGGAAATGGCGCGGTACACTGTCTGTTTGAGATGGAGCGCCTCGCCGCGCAGCTGGGTGGAGCACCGTTTGACTTCATCCCCGTGACACAGAAGACGCGCGAGTACCAGATTGAGACGATCCACGACGCGTTGGCGGCGATGTGCAAACCGAAAGCCGCCGAGCCGACGATGCCGATCTCGGCACGCAAGGGGCAGCGTAGATCACGCAAGCCGCGTCGACGGATCGGACGCCGGAAACCTACGGAGTAGGCAACCTCCCCTAGATCGCGTAGATGTCCGAGTATTTCTCCGTGACGTAGGCGATGAACGGCTCGGAGCTCAATGCTCTCCCGGTGATGCTGCGGATCAGTTCGTCCGGTTCGTAGATTGCACCGAAGCGGTGGATCTTCTCACGCAACCAGCCTAGAAGCGGCGCGAATTGGCCGTCTGCGATCTGTTCGTCGAGCGTTGGCAAATCCTCGCGTAGAGCCTCCGAGATCTGGGCGGCGTAGAGGTTTCCGAGCATGTACGAAGGGAAGTAACCGACCAGGCCGCACGACCAATGAACGTCCTGCAAGACGCCTGAGGCATCGTCGTTCGGTGTGGTCCCGACGTACCGTGCCATCGCATCGTTCCACAACGCCGGAAGATTGGCCACTTGGATCGATCCGTCGAGGAGTTTGGACTCGAGTTCGTAGCGGAGCATGATGTGGAGGTTGTAGGTCAGCTCATCTGCCTCAACGCGAATCAGTGAGCGAGAAACAACGTTTGCCGCTCGATAGAGTGCTTCGGTGGAGACACCGCCAAGATTCGGGAATGCATCGACGAACATCGGTCTGAAGAACGTCCAGAACGACCGGCTTCGGCCGATCTGGTTTTCGATCAAGCGCGATTGCGACTCGTGGATCCCGTACGATGCACCGTCGGCCAACTGGAGCGCGTAGAGGTCGTCCGCCATTCCTTGCTCGTAGAGCGCATGCCCGCCTTCATGTAGTGCGCTGAACAGGCTTGAGAGTGGCAGTGTCTCAATGTAGCGATTGGTGACGCGGACGTCTCTTGGACCGATTCGGGTCGTGAACGGATGCATCGTGTCGTCGAGTGCGCCTGCTTCGAAGTCGTAGCCGATGCTCTCCAGGGCAGTGCGAGCAAGAGGCCTCTGGGCCTCGGTCGGGAAACGTCCTTCAAGGAACGAGCGGTCCGGCGATGTTCCATCGGTGAGCAGACGATCAATCAGCGGCACGAGTTGTTCGCGTAGCGGGGCAACGATCTGATCGAGTCGAGCGCTGGTCATCCCCGGCTCGTAGCGATCAAGCAGCGCGTCGTACGGACACGCGTCGTACCCGATCAGTTCGGCAAACTGACGCGCGTAGCCGATCATCTTCTCCAGATGCGGCGCAAACAGCGAGAAGTCCGACGCTTGCTTCGCTTCCCCCCACGCGGCCTGGCTCTTGGCTTGGGCAATCGTGTACTCCTCGAACAGAGCGGGCGGGATCACTTTGTTCCTGCGGTATTCCTTGCCGACCACTCGGAGACTTGCTCGGAGCTTGCCGGAGAGCTCTGGTTGCGTTTCCAGCACCTCGATGCAGTGCCCCAACTCGTCGCCGATCGACAGCTCGAAGGCGGTGCGGGCAAGTTCCCCGATCGTCTCGGCTCGGAAATCGAGGCCCTTCTTCGGCATGTGCGTCTCTTCGTCCCACGTGAGCAATGCCACGGCAGAGTTCAGCTTGCTGAGTTCTCCGAGTATGTCGACGTATTGCTTCTGAGCATCCACTGGCAACGACTCCTTTCCTTGGGCAGTCGATCACAATCAGACTATACGACGGGTTCCACAACAAGCGTGGGGACTGGGCGACTTGTGGCTTGAACAGGCCTCCTTCAGAGAAGCGATTCGACCAGGTAGCGGCTCAAGCTGTTCGGGTGACCGGCGAACCGGATGATACCCTGCGGGTCGATCACGAACGTCTTGGGGATCCCGAGCACCGCGTACTCCTCAGATACGCGCCGAGCCTCATCAAGCGATCCGTAGAGCACGATGAGATCCGTGTATCCGCGTGACTCGATAAAACTGCGGGCCACGGACTCGCTTCGATCGAGGCTGATGCCGACCAGCACGACATCGTCGCCGAGTTCGCCAGCCATCGTTTCCAGTGACGGCATCGACAATCTGCAAGGGACACACCAGCTGGCCCAGAAATCGAGGATCACGACGCGACCTTGGTAGTCTTCAAGAGAGATCATCTTGCCATCGAGAGACCGAAGGGAGAACGGAGGTGCGCTGTTGCCAACCCGATAACCGATTGGTGGCAGGTCAGACACATCTTCGGTTTCGGGTTCGGACGGGCGGACAAGGGCAGGGATGGATCGATCCACGGTGGATGGCTCCGCCCTGCCGAACTGAAGCATGCATAGCGTCACGACCATGGCGGTAACGACGATGACGACCCCAATAACTCCGGTCCACCACAGTCTCGATTTGGATCTCAAGGCTTGCCGATCGTCCATCGTCCTCCAATCATTCCCAGGCCTGGCTTCCTATCGGGCTCCCACCTATCATGAACAGGAAACACTGGAAAGACAAGGGGGCATACCGATGAATAAGAGAGCTTCGATCTTCACTGCGGCAGCAATTCTTGTGGCCGCGATCCTTGCGGTGTTGCTGTGGCCCGCACCGGACCCGTTGGCGGATGTCGAGACGGTTGCTGTGCGGGTCGGCGATGAGCAAGCGCCTTCGAACGGCGTGGATTTCAACAGCGAACTGCTGGTGGTGCTCGGAGATCGCAACATCCAGATCGTGTCTGACGAGGCATCTGCCGATGTGATCCTCTCGTTGACCGATCTGAATGTCAACCTCGGGGACATCGAAATCTCGCTTACCGAAGGACGGCTGAGCGGCCGAGCAAGCGCGGAGTGCATCTTGACGGATGTTCGCACAGGCAAGGTGCACACGATGGACTTCAACCTGAGAATCGAGAACGGGACCGTCAGTGCCGAACTCATCCCGCGGAAGTTCTGGCAGTTCTGGAAGTAGCCTGTGTGCAGATTGATGAAGGCAACGCGGCGGATGACATGTATCGATCAGGAAGCGGCGGTCCTGTCCGTAGCTATGGGAGCAAGACTGCCAAGATGCGATACAGTCCGTACGAGAACAGCCCTGCGGCGGTCGGCGTGGCGACCCACCCAATGGCGATTTCGCCGATCTTCCGCATGCGGACCGCGCGGACCCCGTGAAGCAGGCCAACGCCGAGAATCGCGCCGACGATCGACTGCGATGTAGAAACCGGAATGCCGAGGATCGAGAAGAAATGCACCGCCAGCGCAGCCGCGAGTTGAGCCGAGAAGGCTCCGACAATGTCGAGCGGTGTAATCCCGTTGCCGACAGTCTGAGTGACTCTCCGTCCAAAGGTGAGCACCCCGGCAGCCATCGCTGCGCCGCCCAGCACGCTTAGCCAGGTAGAATCGATGGGCAGGTTCGTGATCGGGCCCATGGCGGTTCCAACATGGTTGGCGCCGAGGGAAAAGGAGATGTACCCTGCGCTGGAGATGAGCAGTGCATGGGGGATCCGCTGCCAGATCGAGCGAGCGGCCACTCTCCGAAGGATGCGAGAGGCAACGAGGTAGATCACGATGGCAAGGATGCCGACAAGGATCGGACAGACGACCCACACCTCGACGATCCGAACGATGACGTGGGTATCGAGATCTGCGCCGACGGCGAGGCCGACCCCCGTGACGCCGCCGACGATCGCCTGTGACGTCGAGACAGGGATTCGAAGCAACGTGGCGATCGTCACGAAGATCCCGGCAGACAACATCGCGCTAAGTACGGCGACGGCCGAGAGATCGGATGTGACGATTCCCTTGCCGACAGTGCTCATGACCTCGCTTCCCTGGAGTGTCGCTCCAAGGAGAGCGAACCCTGCGACGAGCCAGACAGCGTGCCGGTAGCTCAGGACTCCTGAACCAACAGTTGTCCCGACGCAGTTTCCCGCATCATTGGCCCCGATGTTCCAGCCGACATAGGCCCCGGTAAGGAACAGCAGTACCAGTTGGATCATCGGGTGGCCCCGCATTTAGAGCCAAAGCTGCTTGCGTCTTGATAGGCGCGCTTGCCGGCTCTGTTCGTCATCGCCTCCACCTTCAACTTCACTACATCCAACCGAAAGGATGAGTACAGTGGCCTTTATAGTCTATGTATCCCCCGAATGCACGGAGGTCAGTTGCGCCTTCTGCACGAGCACTCTGTCCGAGGTTGTCCGTTCCCGCGAACGGGCAACAGCGGGATTGGAGGGCCTCAGGACAGCGGGTCGTTGACCCATTGGGGCGGGAGTCGTTCGGCTAGGTGGCCTGTGGTTCGTCGAACGGCTCGGATTCCAGAGGAACAACGTGCAGATTGGCGACACCGGGGCGGATGTGCAGCTCGATCGCCGCGTCAGAACGATTGTAGTCCGGCGATTCAAGATTGCCGCCGACGGCGATGTAGGCCATCGGAACAGTCAGATCATGGGTTGGCGTCCCGATGATCCGAACGCCGACACCGCTAGGAATGCGGATCAGGAAACTGTCACCGGATAGATAGGCGGTGGTTCGCACAACACACGAGGCGATCAGTGTGCACGTCTCCTCTCCGGATAGGACATCGACGGATTGGATATGAAGATGCTGCAAGTCGAGATCGATGGGGCCAGCCGCAGTCACAGAAAGGTCGATGGGAATGCCGGCGTGCAGGCCGACGGCCCATGCGCGTTTCGATCTGGAGAACAGCTTCACGAGCGGGAGGATTGGATGTACCTTCAGCTCGTATGTCGCTAGGTTCTCTACTCGACGCGTGATCTGATCGAGGCGTACGTCTCTGCCGAACTCGAGCGACCCTTCGATGAGATTTCGCGGATCCTCGGCTTCGCCAACGGCAACCGTGTATCGATCACAGGACAAATGAACCTGGGCTGCGTTTGCCGAGCCAAGCGGATAGGCGAAATCCTCTCTCTTCGCGGTCCATACGTCTGGGCCGAACAGCTGAATCGCGATGAACGCCACGGTGATGAGGACGACGACGGTGAGCAGTGTCGACAGTGCTGCGCCGAACGTTGGGCGACTGATGAGCACATCGATCCCGAGTACGATCAGAAGCAACGGCCAGAAGCGCACGAGCTCGTACCAGACGTCGGCAGCGACGATACCGAGGTTGGTCAGTAGGAGCAGAACACCCAGGGCGATGACGACAAGTGGGAACAGGAGGCTAGCTCGCCTGGCACGCATTCTCTCTTTCGCCACGATGCCCTCCCTTGAGAACCGATCCAGTGCGGAACCGCCTTCGAGTCGGGTGGTGTTCGCCGCGACTGATGTCGAGCTACATCGACGTTGGGGGCAAGAGACCGGCGTCCGGAACGCCTTGTCCGTCAGAAACGATCCCGAAACCGCTGCCAGACGAGGCTTGCGCCGAACAGGATTACCGCGATTGGCCACAGACGTCCGAGTTCAGACCACGCACTCCAGCTCAAGACGCCGGTCGTGTTTAGCAGAAGCACCACGCCGGCTGCGACGATGAGCAGCGGGAGAAGTATCCCACTGAACCTTCGAGCTTGCACATCCATCACCTCCCTCGAAACCAGCGCCAAAGAAACGCCGTACCGACAAGGACAAGAAGCGCGGGCCAGAGCGTGCCAAACGCAATCCAGCTCAACCAAGTGATGCCAAGATTGCGAAGTAGAAACACCACGCCCAAGGCGACCAGAAGAAGCCCGAGGATGAAGGTGGCCTTGGGATTGGAGGACGTGGCGGTTGTGCGCACCTCTTGGCCGAACCGCTTCGCGCGCTCGACCATCTCATCGGTTCCATCTCGCACTCGGTCTGCGAGCGGTTGCTTGGCATTCTCCGCATCCTCAGGGAGGATTAACCACAACACAAGGTAGATTGGGACGCCGAATCCGGGCAACACGGCGAGGACGACGAAGATCAGCCGGATGAGATTTGCATCGACATCGAAGTACTTTCCCAATCCGCTGCAAACCCCGCCGAGCATCGAATCGGACGTACATCGATACAGCTTCTCGGCCATAAGCCCTCCCTGGCTGCGGAATAGACCGGAGTGTAGCACACCCAAGGGGAACCACGCCAAGTGCTGCGAGCTACATCGAACGAGCGAGGGTCGTCATCAGAATGACGACAAGAATGATCAGGGGAGAGATGAGCGAAAGGAGGCGGCCGATGATCGGCGCGGCGCGCCGACGAAGCAGTGCGCGCAGCAGCAATGCGCCCACGACGAAACTTAAGGTCAATGAAAGCCAATGCAGGGTGTATTGCCAGATCAGCGAGCGGCCCGCAACCGCCCAAACGGCCAGCCAGAGGGCAGCCGCGATCCCAAGGATCCAAGCGAGTGAGAACAGCAGGAGCGTCCGATTGCCAAACACGGGAATGCGCCAGAGCAGGATCCCCACCCAGACGGAAAGCAATGCAGCTCCAAGAAGCCATATCGAAGCGAGTTGGAGCCACTCAGCCGACACGAAGATGTGGACCAGTAGCAGGACAAGTACCCCGAATGCCCCGGCAGCGGCAGCGATCAGGCAGCGGGCAGCCAGTGTCAACGATGCGGTTCGGAGTTCGGGCATGCGGGGTTTGCTTGTCGGTCTCATTGCGATCCTTCCGAGGCATAGCGTAGCGGGCAGGGCTGCTTCGGAGAAGGCGGAATGTCTCCACAGAAGGAGACGATCGACAGGGGTTCTGCAGAGTGGCGCCTGAACGGATGTTGCGATAGCATGAACGTGCGATGGAAAAACAGGCGTTGATACTCGATGGCGGCCTTGGGGATGGTGAGGATACCCGAGATGCTGGCCGAATGACCGGAGAGGCTCTTCAACACGCGGGCTATCAGGTCGAGAAGCTCTCACTTCGTGACATCGACATTGCGCCCTGTCTCGGCTGTTTCGGCTGCTGGGTCAAGACCCCAGGTGTCTGTGTCATCGACGATGTGGGCCGAGATGTCGCATGTCGGATCGCACGCAGTGATCTGGTCGTCTATCTCACACCGCTGACGTTCGGGGGATACTCCTCGGAATTGAAGAAGGTGCTCGATCGTTCGATCCCGAATATCCTGCCATTCTTCCGCTGGATCAAGCGTGAGATTCATCACGTCAAGCGATACGCGAGGAATCCACGGCTAATCGGCATCGGGGTCTGCGCGGACGGACGAGCAGATCCGGACGATGAGGAGCTATTCGAGACGCTGGTCCGTCGAAACGCCATCAACATGCACGCGCCGGCGCACGTCGCGTGCGTCGTCGATGCGGCCGATGATGACGATCTGCGGCGAGCGCGGATCGAGCGTGCGGTAGAAAAGGTGGCAGGATCATGATCGAGTCCAACGAGCGGATCTTGCTCCTTGTTGGAAGCCCCAAGGGCCTTGAAAACGGGAGTTCATCTCGTCTTGGTCGATGGGTTGTAGATGGCCTTGAGGGACGGGGATGGTTGAGCGAGTCGATCCATCTTCACCAAGCAGTGGTGTCAGAAGAGGGGATGGGGCAGCTGCTTGCCGCGATCAAGAGAGCCGATGTCGTGTTGCTTGCTGCCCCGCTGTACGTCGACAGTCTTCCGGCCCCCGTGATCCGCGTGCTGGAGCGAATCGCCGCCGAGCGTCGACCTGAAGACGTTGAGCGTGTGGCGAGGTTCGTGACGATCCTCAATTGTGGGTTCGTCGAGCCGTACCAGAACGAGACGTGTCAGAGGTTGCTCAGACGGTTCGCAGATCGCGCTGGGTTCGAGTGGGTCTACGGCGTATCACTTGGTGCGGCCGGACAAACGCCGAAGCGGGTCCGCAAGGCGTTGGATATCGTGATTGAAGCGCTTGACTTGGAGCTTCTCGTGTCCGACGAAGTCAGGCAACTGACAGCGAAACCGATCATCCCTTCCTGGCTATATGTCTTCGGCGGAAACGCCATGTGGAAGCGGCAGGCGAAGCAGAATGGCACAAAGGCCAAGCTTCGCGCTCGGCCGTGCGATTCCTAGCCCTGCAGCTGTTCATCGATCGCTAGGAGACTGTGGAGCGCGGATCCGTCCCTCTCGAGTCACTCCTCATCGTCGGCCCAATCACGAAGTTTCCGCTTGATCTTGCGTTCGATATGTTCGCCAAGATCGTCCCAGTCCATCTCCTCATCTACGTCGACCCATCGGCTGAACCCGCGTTTGATCTTCGCCTCGATCCGCTCTCCAAGGTCATCCAGATCATCTTCATCCTCAGCCCATGCCGAGACGCGACGACGGATCTTGCGCTCAATCTGGTCGCCCAGCGTGCTCCAGTCCCTTCTTCGCCAAGAGCGTGTCCATGAGATGGGGCCGGTTCCAATGCCGACCCACGCAAACAGCACACTCACGAGGAACCACAACCCGGCGGCTTGGAAGTACGTCAGTGAGACGGCGAGGCCCAGATGACCGGCAATCAGGCTGTTCCAAAGCAATTGGATAATCCAGCTGAAGAAGAAAAACGCCGCAATCCCGCCGGCGGCGATGACGCGCACGATCAGTCTCATTTCGATTCCTCCATTCTTGCGGATCTCCTGTGCCGCGCGCGCGACCGCAATCCCGTTGAATCCTTCAGGCAGGCGGCAAAGACGGTCCACGGCCCAGGAAACACGCTAGTCGTTGAACTTCCGCCACTTCCTCGAGATGGTCGGCGAGGTTCCAATGCCTGCCCACGCGAACAAGATGATCGATAGGAACCACAGCGCAGCCGCCTGCCAGTAGTTGAGTTTGACAGCGACCAGCGCCAGCTGATCGACCAGAATCGAGTTCCAGAGAAGCTGGATGATCCAACTGAAGAAGAAAAACGCCGCGATCCCTCCACCGGTAATTGCACTTCGTAGAAGCTTCATGTCTAGCCATCCCTCCATTTGCGATTGTTGAGTTAACCATTCTACAACCAGTCAGTCGATCGAAACGGACGATCGGTTCAACGGCGGAAGAGATCGGAGACGGTCTACGGAATGAACGAAGGCGGACGTACTGAAACATCTACGCCGAGGACCCGTAGGATGTGAGACCCCATTCGCAGCCAGTCCCGCAGGTAACTTGAGCAAGCGCTGCACCTAGTAGCCGATCCTCCAGATGTCCACGAGCATTGGTCCGAATCCTGCCAAAACGGCGTCGATCACTGTATGGGTGTTGAGGTCGATGAGGAACACCGGTAGAGCAGGGACCCACGGCAAAGCGCTTCCGTCCAACCAGGTCATGAACACGGCCGGGTCAATGCCGAATGGGACGACGGCGACACCGGGGGTGATCGCGACATCAAAGGGAAACGCCGATCCGTACGTGGGATCGTCGAGCAGGATCTCGTCGACGACCACCTGGGTGATCATGTCGATCACATAGACGCGGCCATGCTCCAGATCGGTAACGTAGCCGAGCGTATCATCGTGTGTCAGTGCGACCCCGAAGGGCACTGGGGTGGTCGGGGAGGAGACCGATGGATCTGTGGCCAGGTCAAGTTGCGAGATGCTGCCTGTGCCCAAGGTGACGAACAAGACGATGCCCGTGTTTGGGAGCGCCACAAGCGCTTGCACGCCATCGGAGGTCACCGCAATGCCCCGCGGCTCGCCCCACGCTGTGAGGTCGATCTGGCCGAGGATGGTGTGCGTCATGGTGTCCATCCGGAGGATGCTGTCGGGGTCTGAACCAGTGACATAGGCGCGGTTCGCGGTGGGGGGAAACGCGACCGTTGCGGGGTAGCTCTGGACGGTGAGCGTGTGGGTCACCGCCATTGTGGCCGGGTTGATCACGTGCAGCAGGTCACTGGATTGGAGATCATCGCCGGTGACATAGACGGCATGACCGCTCGGGCTGCAGGAGACCTCCATCGCGAGGTCCAGAAGGTTACCGGTCCTCGTTTGAGCACCCAGCGTGGTCGCCTCAAGCCTGGCCACATTGGTCGACGCCGTAACGATCGAGGCGCCGCTGACATAGACCGTCGAACCGTCCGGGTCGGCTGCGATGCCCATCGACCCTTCGAACGGCTTGCTCGTGCGGCCTACGGTGTTCGATGGGATCCGGATTTGTGTCACCAACCCGTCGAAGAACGATGTGACGTAGGCGATCGCCCCGTGGACGGTGATCGTCTCCATGGTTGAACCTGTGGCACCGTCGTCGTATACGGTCAGCGTGACGTGGTAGGTGCCTGGCCATGCATATGCGTGATCGACGGTCTTCGCGGTGGTCGCTGCCTCCGATCCGTCGTCGAAATTCCACGTATAGACGACGATCGCCTTCGGATCAACGGAGCGGCGTTGAGGATCGTAAGACCTATCGG
>Ga0272441_10013676_pt1 | contig 11639 bp, 9 predicted proteins | sample SSMProp6N_FD_193582 | JGI IMG/M metagenome (GOLD analysis project Ga0272441, IMG submission 193582) | Marine sediment archaeal communities from Little Sippewissett salt marsh, Falmouth, MA, United States - SSM-Prop-6N | ecosystem: Environmental > Aquatic > Marine > Wetlands > Sediment ... | reverse complement strand
ATGCTCTTCCAGGTTCAGCAGTGTATCCAGATTGGCATCCATCATTTCTTTCCGGGAATCAGCCACAAACACAATGCCGTCCACGCCATTCAGAACCACCTTCCGGGTTCTGTCATAGAGCACCTGGCCCGGCACCGTATAGAGATTGAATTTGGGTTTTTTACCGTCAATACTGCCCAATTCAAGTTGCAGAAAATCAAAAAAGATGGTCCGGTCTTCCCTGCTGTTGAGCATAATCAGATCGCCCTTCAGGGCCGGATCCATGTGATGATAGATATGCTGCAGGTTTGCCGTCTTGCCACCCAGGGCAGGACCGTAATAGACAATTTTCAAATGAATTTCCTGAAGTGCCCAATGGATGAACATCTGATTCCCTCTCCAGCATGGATATGCCGTCAGGTGTCATTAAAACTCCTGTCCAGTTCATCGTCCAGCAATGCCTGAAAGCGGCTGTTCATTACACCGGATACCTGTTCATCGCCGGTTTCCGGCTGCCGGAGAACCTGACGCAGCCGGCTGACGGTCTGCCTGACCAGAAGGCGGGCCATACCCAGAGCAACACCTGTTTTAAAGACGGTTACAAGATAAATATCTTTTGTTACAGAACAAATAAGAATATTGACTTTTTCACCTTCAAGAAGAACGGTTTTAAAATGATGACTCTCTCCCAGCATGACGGCAAGCTCTTTTGCAGCCGCAAAACTGCCTGCCGTCAAAGCGGCGCAGGCCACGGTATCCCCCTGCCAGTCCTTTCCCGTCTCCCGGGCGAGAACACGGCCGCTGCTGTCGGCCAGGATCAATCCCGTCACACCCAGTTTGCCGGCCAGACTCTGAAGCTGGCCTGTGATTATACGGAACCGGGCTGATGAAATACCATCCATGTTGCCGTCAATGTATTGTAACTCATCGTCCATATTCCAGCCGCTCAATCAAAAATTCGGGAAGACCCGCCTTCTTCATTTTCTTCTGCGTTTCCCGGATGTCATATCCCAGGCGTAAAAGTCTGAAAAACCCCTTTTCCGTATCCAGCAAACCCAGGCATGCTCTGGGATCACCGTCCCTGGGCTGTCCCACACTCCCCGCATTGATCAGGTACTTTTTATTCGGTTCAATGACTGCTTCCGTTAAATCTTTTTGATAATACATCTCACCGGATTGATTCATCATAAATCCGATGGGGATGTGGGAATGACCGATAAAGCAAATGGACTGGGTCATTCCCATCAAATTGCGAAAAGCATCGGACTCGCTGAGAATATAAAGCCATTTATCCGGCGCTTCGGGCGTCGCATGCACGTAGGTAATATTTTCATCAAATTGAATATAGGGCAGTTCTTTTAAAAGACCGGCCGTTTCGGGTTCAAGCACAGTCTGTGTCCAGACGATGGATTCCCGGGCATACTCATTGAATCTCCCGGTGGAGATACACCCCGCAGCCGCATGATCATGATTACCGGCCAGTATCACATCCGCCAGATCGTGAATCAAATGCACGCATTCATTGGGATTCGGCCCGTATCCCACCAGATCGCCCAGACAAACCACCCGATCCGCACCATGTTCGCGGATCGTATCAGCCACTGCCCGCATTGCTTCGAGATTGCCATGCACATCCGTAAAAACAGCAATTTTCATAAAACCATTCCCGGGGATTTCCGCCGGTCATTCCATGCGGTTATTACAAATAATGAAACAAAATGCATGCAAACGGCACCATATCCTTTGAAAAAGTGCAAAAAACAGGCCAGCTACAATTTGTGACTGTTCTGTCACAGTTCCATTGCAGACTGAAGGGATTTATTCCACAATGAAAACATTCAATTACAGCATATCGACAGGATCCATGTCCAGCACAATACGGACCCGCGGATTCATATGTGCATGCTGATATCGAAGCAGGATTTCCCGTACCACACGGCGCAGGTTCTGACCCGCGGGATCATGATCTTTGGGACTCCGGAACGTAATATGATACCGGTACATGGCCTTGATTCTGGACAGCGGCGCCGCCACCGGACCAAGCATATCCATCCAGGACGGCATCCTGGCCAGACCGGCAAACCGGGCCGCTGCCGCAGATACGGCCTGAACCGATGGTCCGCTGAACCGGACAACCATGAGGCGGCCCCACGGAGGATACCCCAGTTCCTGACGCTGACGCATGGTTTCCCGGTAAAAAGCGGAATAATCGTGCTTCATGGCAAAAATCAAAACCGGATGATCCGGTACCATGGTCTGAACAATCACTTCTCCCTGCCGGTCGCGTCTTCCGGCCCTGCCCGCAGCCTGGGTGATCAGCTGAAAAGTGCGTTCGCCGGCCCGGAAATCCGGAAAATAAAGTCCTGTATCCGCCGATATAATTCCTACCAGCGTAACCCCGGGGAAATCATGTCCCTTGGCAACCATCTGGGTTCCCAGAAGAATGTCTCCGTCACCCCGTTCGAAAGCCGTGACGATGGCATCATGCGCACCTTTTCTGCGCGTGGTATCCAGATCCATTCTCAGCACACGCGCGTCTTTAAAATGAGATTTCAGCGCTTCTTCCACACGCTGCGTGCCCACGCCCCGGAAAGCAAGCGTGGCACCGCCGCAACGCGCACATGCATCGGGGGCGGGCTTTTCAAAACCGCAGTAATGGCATTTCAGCAGACGACCGCGCTGATGAAATGTAAGGGTAATATCACAATGATCGCATTCCTCGATATGGCCGCATTCCGCGCATCTCAGAAAATTGGCATATCCCCGTCTGTTTTGAAGGAGAATGGCCTGTTCCCCCTGGTCCAGACAACGGGCCAGGCGCTCCAGAAGCAGGGGGGAAAGAATGGTTTCCGAAGCGGGGCCCTGGTCTGTGCCGCGTGATACCAGCCGGACCACGGGCATTGGAATGCGGTCGATGCGGTGAGGCAGTTCACACAGGGAATACTTCCCCTGATCACAGTTGGTGAAGGACTCCAGGCTGGGCGTAGCAGATCCCAGTACCACCACACACCGGTTCAGTCTTGCGCGATAGACTGCCACATCACGGGCATGATAGCGGGGGGAGGGATCGGCCTGTTTATAGGAAGTCTCATGTTCTTCATCCACAACAATCAACCCCAAACGGTCCAGCGGTGCAAAAACAGTGGATCTGGGTCCCAGCGCGATACTCACACGGCCGCATTTGATTTTTCGCCAGGCGTCATACCGTTCTCCGGGAGAGAGCCGGCTGTGCAGAACAGCCACTGCTTCACCAAACACACTGCGGTACCGGTAAACGGCCTGCGGTGTCAATGCAATTTCCGGGATCAGAACAAGCGCGGTTTTTCCCATATCCAGGGCATGCCGTATGGCCTCCAGATAGACCTGTGTCTTTCCGGAGGCTGTCACGCCGTATAAAAGAAACGGATGAAATTCCCCCTGATTCAGGGCGGCGACAATGCTCTTCAATGCGGCGGTTTGATGGGATGTCGGCCGGACAGGGTCCGGTTTTTCCGGATGAAGGTCTCCGTACGGGTCCCTGTCTCTGGTTTTCTCATAAAACCGGACAATCCCCTGCTCCTGAAGACGCCGCAGCACTCCCAGAGCCACAGAGATACCCGATCTGGGCAGATCCCCCCCTTTTTCGAGCAGGCATTGAACGGCTTCTGCCTGTCTGGGCGCTTTTCTCTGCATATCCTGAACTGCGGATCGGTCCGGTGTACGCTCGATCCGCACCCACAACTCTTTCACGGTTTGAATGCGCGGACCGGAAAGAACCTGCTCGATATCAATCATTCTCTTTTTCTCAAGGCGGCCCAGACGATACCGCAGACCTTCACCTCCCAGCCTTTTCCGGAGATAATGAAGGGAGACTTTCCCGCTATCGGGAAGCAGTTCCAGTATGGCCTGTTCCGCATCATGAAGGGCCGTCTTGTCTGCGTCAGGATCCGGCCGTTTTGTGATCATGCACCGGTTCTGCCGGATGCTTCCGGGGGGCAGAGCGGCCCGGACCACCTCTCCCCAGGCCGCCATGTAATACCGTCCGGTCCATCTGGTCAGCTCCACCATTTCCCGGGTCAGCATGGGTTCTGGATCAAGAATGTCTGTAATATCACGAACATCGGCCACATCGGAGGAAGGCAGAAACTGTACCACAAAACCGTTCATCAGGCGGCTTCCCAAGGGGACCAGCACCCTGTGACCAATTTGAATTTCATTCCGGAACCGGTCGGGGATGCGGTAAGTAAACTCCATGTACGGTGACTGGCAGAGAAGAATGTGTGCCCATTGAGATTCAGACGTTTTCATCAATGAAATATAGCAACGGCCGGCTCCATATGCAAAAGGAAAGCGCGCAGGACCGGAAGACCTTTTTATTTTTTTCTTGATTATGTTTCTATTTTATAATAAATTGATTGACTCAAAACAATCAGGTGCAGATACGATTATGAAAAAATACATTGACCGGACATCCTGTGTTGTGATATTGTGGGTTGCAATACAAATTCTTGGATGCGCAGGAACCACGGCAAACCGCTCCTTCGAAAGCACGGAGCTGAACAAACAAAAACCGGATATGATGGCAGTCCAGCTGTACGTGGATGGCGTGTTGTACGAAACCAGTCACAATTTCGCCGCCGCACTGCTCGCGTTTCAGGAAGCCCAGCTTTACGATTCCACTTCGAGTGATATCACCAAGGCCATCGCCGCCAATTATCTCCGGCTTGGAAAAAATGAAAGCGCCCTTCGGACACTGCAGCAATATCTTCAACACAGTCCGGAAGACATGGAGATTCTGGAACTGCTGGCACAAATCCATATCAACCAGCAGCAGTGGGATGAAGTGGAAAAAATCTACCTGCATATGCTGGATCTGGAGCCCGCCAACAGGGACCTGCTCTTCAGCATTGCCATCTTTTATCTTCAAAAAAACGAGAAAAACAAGGCCCTCGGCTTTTTTCAGCGAATCCTCGATCAGCAGTCCGGTCCCGATCCCCAGGTCCTGGTCAATCTCGGAGAGCTTCAGATTGACATGCAGAAGTACGGCGATGCCGTTGAAACATACAGGCAGCTGATCAAAACCGAACCGGAAGAAGTGCTGGGATATTTCGGATACGGTATCGCCAGCGAACTCATGGGAGACACACTGACCGCCCTGAGAGAATATTACCATGTTCTGGATATCGACCCGGGTTTTAACAGAGCCCGTGACCGGCTGGCCGACATATCCCTGGCACGCAATGACTATGCCCGTGCTCTCGGCCTTTACGAGGAAGCGATCCGGCAGGATTCCACAAATCTGGCAGGCTGGCTTCAGCTGAGTGAACTGCTCTGGGAAAACAATGATACGACACGGGCCATGGCTGTACACTCGGACATCAAATCAAAATTCCCGGAAGAATGGCGTGTCTATGTCAATGCGGGCCGCATGTACATGGATATGCGGAAATACGACGCCGCCAGAGAGGAATTCACCCGGGTCATTGAACTGGCTCCGGACCTCTTCTGGGGATGGCTCTACTCGGGCATTGCCCTGATGTTCCAGGACAGTGTGGAACAGGCCCTGCCCTCCCTCATGAAAGCGCATGAGATCTCTCCGGAAGATCCCCTGACCAATTATTATCTGGGATTGGCACTGAACCGGTTGGGAGAGCCGGCCGCTGCCATCGAATACCTCCGCGCTGCACTGGCTTTCCGGCCCGACTGGCTCTCCGCGATCAGCACCATGGCTGAATCCTATGCCAGTCTGAATGATTTTGTCATGGCCGACAGCCTGTTTGCCATGGCTTTGTCTCTGGACCCTGACAATGCGCTGATCCTGAACAATTATGGCTATACACTTTCAGAACGCGGTATTCGCCTGGAGGAAGCCATTGCCATGGCCACGAAAGCTCTGGACATGGAGCCGGAAAACGGCGCCTATCTGGACACCGTGGGATGGATATATTATAAAATGGGAAAATATGAGAAATCCCTCGAATACATAGAAAAAGCCAATAATGTCCGCCCATTCAACCCGGAAGTACTGGAACATCTTGGAGATGTTTATGAAAAACTGGGGCATATGAACAAAGCCGTTGAAGCCTGGAGCAATGCATTAAAGCTGGATCAGGACAATCCTGAACTCCGGAACAAACTCGACAAGTGGCTGGACGAGTAACAGCCTATGGGATGCCGCCGCATCAAAAAATCAGCCATCTGTTTGTTCACAAGTCTGTTTGCTGCTCTTTTATTCCACTGCGCAGGACCTTTCAGAACAGCAGCTCCGCCACCGCCCGTATCCCCGTCCGAACTCATGAAGGACATCGCGCGCCACGCATCCCGTCTCAATACATTCCAGGGCCGTGCCAAAATTCGCATCACCAGCGAAACCGCTGCATTCAACGGCTCTCTCGTTATCAAGGCCAAACTTCCGGATTCACTGTGGGTACAGGTCAGGGGTCCCATCGGTATTTATATCGGTGCGGTACTGGTCGGAAAAGACAGTGTGTTTCTCTATAACGCATGGGAAAACATCGCCTATCGCGGTTCCGCAGACCGCATTTCGGCCGGTGATCTCTTTCAGCTCGACACAAATATCGGAACCGTACTGTCGGGTATTGTGGGGCTTCCGGTCCCGCAGTATTTTCTGTGCGATACAACCGCCACGATATCCGTGGATGACCGGGGATACCGGTTATTCTATCCGGAAAATGATTTATTCTGGGTCATACCGGGAGGTCCCGCCGTGGCCCGCTGGGAAAAACGGGACGACAGCGGCGCTGTTCTCTGGTCCTGGTCGGCCGGGCGTTTCATTAAACGCAGCGGCATTTATCTGCCCCGTCTGATCCGGATCACGAACCACGCGCCCGAACAGCAGCTGACGGTTCTCTACAATGAAATATGGGCCAATAAAAAGATGCGCAGTCCATGGTTTGAAATGGATATTCCGGAAGGAGTGCCCGTCCATGACCTATGATAACAGTCAAAAATCCCACGCGGCGCCGGCATTGTCTGTTGTGATCCCCCTGTTCAATGAAGCCGAATCCCTGCAGGAACTTCACCGGGAGATTTGCGAGGCCTGTCGGCAGGTGGAAGGCGGATTCGAGATTGTTTTTGTGGATGACGGTTCCACAGACAACTCATTCGCAATCCTGGAAACCATTTTCCGGTCAGACAACCGTGTCAAGGTGATCCAGTTCCGGAGAAACTGCGGCAAATCCGAGGCACTGGCCGCCGGTTTCGCAGAATCCAGAGGTCGTATGGTTGTCACAATGGATGCCGACCTTCAGGATGATCCGGCTGAAATCCCCAATCTGATAAAAAAACTGGAAGCAGGTTTTGATGTGATTTCCGGGTGGAAAAAAAGACGCCGGGATCCCATTTCCAAACGATTCCCCTCCAGAGTCTGGAACCGGTGCACCGCTCTCCTGACAGGGGTAAACATACATGATTTCAATTGCGGGCTCAAGATGTACAGACGGGAAGTCATTGAAACCGTTCATGTATACGGAGAACTGCATCGCTATATCCCCGCGCTGGCCAGCCGGGAAGGATACCGTATTGCGGAAATCCCTGTGAATCACCGCCCCAGGAAGCACGGCAGGACCAAATACGGCTTTTCGAGGTTCGGCAAAGGCATGCTGGACCTTGTCACAGTACTGTTTCTGGGAAAATACAATCAGCGCCCGCTGCATTTGTTCGGAGTCATGGGATTTGTCTCGGCTTCCCTGGGAGCGGTCATCACCCTGTATCTGGTCATTCTCAGAGTATTCAGGGCAGTCTATCTCACCAACCGTCCCCTTCTTGTTATCGGACTGCTGCTTCTGATCGTGGGCGTTCAATTCATATCCATCGGGCTGCTGGGTGAAATGATCACCCGGTCCAATGCATCCGCCCGCCGGTACGCCATCCGCAAAACCCTGGGGGTGTAGTGCGTATCGTCATCATCGGAACAGCATATCCGATGCGGGGCGGTATCGCGCATTATGTCGCCCTGCTTTACCGGGCCCTTGAAAAGCGCGGTCATCGGGTTCATGTGATTTCATTCAAACGCCAGTACCCGTCCATGCTTTTCCCCGGAAAAACACAAATGGACAGCGGGGATGAATTGATACCGGTCAAAAGCAGTCCCCTTATCGATACGATCAATCCGCTGTCCTGGGTCAGGGCATTTCTGGCAATCAAGCGTCTGAAACCTGATATGCTGATATTCAAGTACTGGATGCCTTTTTTTGCACCTTGCTACGCATTCCTGGTCCTTTCGTCAAAACACCTGCTGCATGTGCCCGCGTTTTACATCTGTGATAACATTGTCCCCCATGAAAAGAAGCCCCTGGACGGTTTCCTGACCCGTCTTGCATTCAGGGATGTACCGGGATTTATTGTTCAGTCCGAATCGGTGAAAAGAGATTTGCTCCGGCTGCGCCCCGATTCCCTGTTCTGTTTTGTTCCCCACCCGCTGTACACGCTATTCCCCCCACCCTTGCCGAAAGCTGCCGCAAGAAGGAAACTGTCCCTGAAGGGCAAACGGTATCTTCTCTATTTTGGTTACATCCGGAAATACAAAGGGCTGCCTGTGCTCATTGAAGCCATGGCCCGCCTGACCGCAGAGATGGATATTCATCTGATTGTCTGCGGTGAATTTTACGAAGACAGGGATGAGACGGTCTCTCTGATCCGCCGGCTGCACCTCACCCGGCACATCCGCCTGGAAGACCGGTTTATTCCCAATGAAGACGTGGGCCTGTTTTTTTCAGCATCGGATCTGGTGGTTCTTCCCTATCTTTCCGCCACCCAGAGCGGTATTGTTAAAATTGCCTATCATTACGAAAAACCGGTCGTTGTTACCCGTGTGGGCGGTTTGCCGGAATCCGTGACACAGGGTGTCACCGGCTATGTGGTCCCGCCCGCAGATCCGGAATCCCTGGCCCGGGCCATTCTCAGGTTTTTCAATAAAAAGAAAGGCCCGGTCTTTTCAGGAAACATTCGCAGGCTAAAATGCAGATATTCATGGGAGCGGCTCGCCGTGGCCATTGAGTCACTGGCCCGTGCCGACTGCCCGGGAGACGGTCAATCCGGTGAAATATGATCCCGTCAAAAACATGCTGGCTGCAAAGATTCGTCACAGCCCGCTTTTACGAAAGCTTTTTTACAAAGCGCTCGGCCTTCTTTTTCTGCGGGAGTGGTATGTCAAAAGGGCTGTCCGGCTGGCTTTTCCCGATCCCTCCCGGCCCCTGTCCGTACTCGATGCGGGCGCCGGATTCGGGCAATACAGTTATTTCTGCGCCCGGCGCTACCCGCACGCCGGTGTTCTCGCCGTCGAAATAAATCCGGATCATGTCAGGGACGGCAATGCGTTCGCGCAGCGGACGGGCATGACCCGAATCCGTTTCCATGAGGCGGACATTACCGCTCTTGACCTCGAAAACGAATTCGATCTGGTGATGAACGTGGATGTCATGGAACATATCGAACACGATGTGTCCGCGCTTGTGTGTTTGAGCCGCTCACTCAAACCCGGCGGCAAACTGATTTTATCGACACCGGCAGCCACCCGCAGCCATCAAGAAGACGGCGACTTTGTCGGCGAACATTTCAGGAACGGCTATACCGCCGGCGACATCCGCCAGAAGCTTGCCGATGCCGGATTTTCATCCGTTGCCATCTTATACGGTTATGGTTTCTGGGGGGACATGGCCTGGCGTCTGGGAATACGCAACGCCATGCGGCTGGCCGGCTGTGGATGGATTGGAAAAATGGCGGCTGTTTTGTATCTTTCATTGCTGCTGCCGCTGGTGCTCATCCTGATGGGATGTGATTTTTTATGGAAAAACAAGTCCGGCACCAGTCTTCTGGTGACGGCTGTTAAAGCGTCCGGATCATGAGAAAAGTGCTTTTTATTACATACTATTTTCCTCCTGCCGGAGGCTCCGCCGTCCAGCGGATACTGAAATTCGTCAAATACCTTCCCCTGTACGGCTGGCAGCCCGTCATACTCACGGCCTGCCGCCGGAATTATGTCCTGCTGGACGAATCCCTTGAGTCCGAAGTGCCGCCGTCCATCGAGGTGTTCAGGACACCCGCGCCCGATTTGTACCGCTGGTACGGCAAAATGGGGAAAAAAGGAGCGCAGGGTCCACCGGACCTGGCCGCAATCGCTGTGGATAAAGGCCGTAAAAATAACCTGCTTCAGAAGCAGGCCCTTAAAATCCGGTCCGCCCTGTTCGTGCCCGATGCCCGCGTCGGATGGATGCCCGGTGCGGTAAAAAAAGGCCTGGAGATCATCAGACAGAAGCCCGTCGAGGCCCTTTTCACCTCCGCACCGCCGTTTACCACAGTCCTGGCAGGGGGAAAGATCAGCCGGCTTTCCGGACTTCCATGGATATCCGATTACCGGGATCCCTGGACACAGGCCTATTTTTATTTCAAACGTCCCTGGCTGTCCCGGGCCTGGGAGGAGCATCTGGAAAAGACACATCTCAGACAGGCGGACCGCATCATCTCCATCAACCGGCGCATCCTTGACGGATTAAAGGAAAAATACGGCATCCTGTCTGAAAGCAGGGAAGCCGTGATCCCCAACGGATACGATCCGGAAGACTTTGAAGGGCTGAAACCGCTGGGTGACAAAGATCATTTTACCATGGTGTATACCGGTACATTGAACAGCAAAATGCATCCGCTGCCGCTGCTCAAAGCTGTTGACCGGCTGTGCTCGGAAGACCGCGATTTTTGCGAAAGAATCCGCATCCGGTTCATCGGCCGGATCGGTGAAGATGTAATGCCCATGATCCGGTCAGCCGCATGCCGGCGCAGTATTGAGATCCTGCCGCATATGGCGCACCGGGAGTGCCTGCGCCACACAAAAGGAGCGGATTTGCTGCTTCTTCTGATCCCCGACACTCCCGGGAACGAGCTGATTGTGACCGGAAAACTGTTCGAATATATGCGGTCGGGGAAACCCATTCTGTGCCTGTCCGAAGCGGGGGACGCAGCCGATATCATTCGGCAGACACGGACCGGGTTTACAGCGGCCTTTCATGATATCTCCGCCATCAACCGCATTATCCGGGAAGCTTTTCAAACCTGGCAAAGAACAGGGAAAGGCCCGGATACCGGCATTTTGTGGGATAAAGTGGACGCCTATGACCGCAAGAAGAACACGCAAATCCTGGCCCGGATTCTGGATGAAGTGAGCAGAGATTTAAAAAGGAACGCATCATGAAAACGCAGCCGGACATCATGAAAGACATACGGTGCATCGTTTGCGGAAATACAGATAAAAATCAGTTCCGTATCCGGTTTGAAAAAGAGGACTGCACGGTGGTGGAATGCATGCGCTGTACGTTTCACTTCATTCCGCCCTGGTACAGGAAACAAATCGATTACCGGGAATACCGGACCACTGAAGCGGCCAGCCAGGTCAAGTCAGGCAATCAATGGCTCAAAACAGAGATGAACCGACGACGTCTGCGGATGATCCGGAAGAATCACAAGGGACGGGACCTCTTTGATGTGGGAGCGGGATTCGGCCATTTCATGCTGGCCGGCAAAAACATGGGATACCGGGTCAGCGGCATTGAAATCGCCAGGGCCAACGCCGAATTCATACGCAGTGAACTCGGGCTGCCTGTTTCAGAAGGAGATTTTCTCAAGCTGGATCAATCCGGCCGGTATGACATTCTCACGTTTTGGGACAC
>Ga0272441_10013675_pt1 | contig 11639 bp, 9 predicted proteins | sample SSMProp6N_FD_193582 | JGI IMG/M metagenome (GOLD analysis project Ga0272441, IMG submission 193582) | Marine sediment archaeal communities from Little Sippewissett salt marsh, Falmouth, MA, United States - SSM-Prop-6N | ecosystem: Environmental > Aquatic > Marine > Wetlands > Sediment ... | reverse complement strand
CCGGTCTTTCCGAAATAACGGCTGTGGCGGAGCGCCTCCACTAAGAGCGGGGGGCGGCTGTGAAGCCGCCCCCCGCTTTGTCGCCGGAATCAGCATTACTTCTGCTGACCGAGTATTACGAATTCGACGCGTCGGTTGAGGGCGCTGCCGTAGCCCTTGTTGCTCGCGGCAAGCATCCGCCGCGCCGGCCTGTAAGACGGGAGTGCGGCAGAGTAGAAGTCGGCATCGGCCTGCCCTTGCCGAGGTCGCCGGGAATTGCGCCCGCGAGCATCATCGAATTGTAGCGATCCTCGCCAAACTCGCTGGTCCAATGAGCCGTCTGTTCGAGCGTTCCGATCACGTACCGGGATTGTCTGGCGAAGTGCAGGTACATCGCCGCCATGTTGACGACGACGTCGAGCGCGGCCGGGTTTTTCAGGAGGACGCGCAGCAGCGTCTTCCAGTAGAGCAGGCCCGACCGCCGGCCGAATCCGGCTTGGGCCGAGGCTCTGATGAATCCCCGTGCCAGCTTCAGTGTCTCGCCGAAGCCGATCCGGTGCTTGTAGGCTGGCCTCAGGCTGGTCGCGGTGAGCAGGACTTTCTCGTAGTACCGCACCGGGTCATAGATGTGCCGGAGAATCGCCGCATGGTCTGTGGCGATGTCGGCGCGCGGCCGCTCGGTGACGAAATTCAGGCCGCTGGTCGTCTGGTCGATGTCCACGGCGGCATCGATGGTCCTCCGCCCGTTGTGAAACAACCTTCCTTCCTGCTGCAGCCGGCGTGCCAACTGGGTCCTGGGTAGCGCGTAGAGAGTTCCCACCATCGCCAGGCAGATGCCGGCTTCCTCGATAAGCTTGACAATGTTGCGGGCGACGTCGGGCGACTCGCCATCCATCCCGAGGATGAAGCCGCCGTTGACAATGAGTCCGTACGAGCCCATGGTTCTCACCGCCTCGGGCACCGAGACCGCCCGGTTCTGGGTCTTGTGGGCCCGGTCGAGCACCGCGTCTTCCGGACTCTCGATCCCGACAAAGATATAACGGAAGTCGCAGTCCCTCATCAGGCGCAGCAGCTCCGGTTCGCGTGCCAGGTTGATGGATGCCTCGGTCGTGAAGTAGAATGGGTGGTGGTGGTGCCGGCTCCAGTCGGCGATAGCCGCCAGCAGTTCCAGCGCCTTGGGCTTGTTGCCGATGAGGTTGTCATCCACCAAGTCCAGGTGGCCCCGGTAGCCCAGGTCGTGGAGCGACTGGAGTTCGGCCAAGACCTGCCCCGGTGACTTTGTGCGGGGACGGCGGCCGAACAACTCGATAATATCGCAGAACTCACAATTGAACGGGCACCCGCGCGAGAACTGAACGCCAACCTGGAGGTAGTCGCGGAAACGGATGAGGTCGAACCGGGGCACGACGGTCCTGGCCATGTCTGCTTTCTCGGGTGAGCAGTAAATGCCAGATGATGCGTGGCGGTCCAGGTCGGCCAGGAACAGCGGCACGGTCACTTCTCCCTCGTTCAGCACCAGGAAATCGGCCTTATCGTACAACTCCGGTTGCTCGGACGGGTCGGGCCCGCCGAGCACCACCGGCTTGCCCGCTTGGTGGGCCTGCTCGATTATGGCGAGCGCCGCTGCCTGCTGAGGCAGCATGCTGCCGAGCAGTACCACATCCGCCCATTCGAAATCGTTGGCGGCCAGAGGTCTGGTGTTTTCATCCACGAGCCTCATGTCCCAGTTCTGCGGTAGCAGTGCGGCAACGGTCATGAGGCCGAGCGGCGCGGCCGGGTACCGGGCGCCGGTCAACCGGCAGGCTTCGGTGTAGTTCCAGAAACTGCGCTTCGAGAACTCAGGCTGTATCAGCAGTGCGCGGGTCTTGCCGGCAAGCAGGTCTTTCATCTACGGCTCCCCGGACTGATTCGAAGCAGGCTTCACGGTGCCGCTCTCCGTTGCGCTGCCGGGACGAGTTCCGGTCTTTCGGCCCGAGCCGGTCGTGCCGTCCGGCCGAATCGGTGGCTGTAGCGGAGCGCCTCCACTAAGAGCGGGGGGGCGGCTGTGAAGCCGCCCCCGCTTTGTTGCCGGAATCAGCATTACTTCTGCTGACCGAGTATTACGAATTCGACGCGTCGGTTGAGGGCGCGGCCGGAGTCGGTGTCGTTTGTAGCGATAGGCCTGGCCTCGCCGTAACCCTTAGCGGTAAGCCGGGCCTTGTCGATGCCGTAGTTCTGTACGAGGTAGTTCACGACGGACCAGGCACGCTGGTCCGAGAGATTGAGGTTGTAGCTGTCAGAACCCTTGCTGTCGGTGTGACCCTGTATCTCGACCCTGATTGACGGGTTGTCCTTCAGAATCTTGGCCGCGTCGTCCAGCGCGGGCCGGGACTCCGGCTTGATGGTTGACTTGTCGAAGTCGAAGTAGATGCCGCGCAGGGTAATGGACATGCCTTCCTTGACCAGTTGGAAGTCCTTGACCTGGGGTTTGTCCTTCTCCACCACGACCGCTGCGGTCTGCTTGATGTAACCCTCGGCTTCGGCCTGGACTGTATACGAGCCGACGGGGATTTGAGTCTTGTACACGCCGGTGCCGGCATCGGTACTGACACTCGCCACCGACGAACCGGGGAAGCTGACCGTGGCGGCCAGCGGGTCGCCGGTCTTCTTGTCCGATACTTTGCCGGTCAACGTGCTCGTCATGCTGGAGGGAGTCAGATTGAACACCACGTTGGCGACCTTGCCGTCTTCGACGGTGACGGTCTGCGAACCTGTGAAGTAGCCTTCCAAAGCGGCGGTCACGCTGTAGACACCGGTCGGGACGTTGTTCACGCGGAACGCGCCGCCGGTCTGGCCGGAATTCACGGCCGCGAGCTTGCTCTTCGGGAACTCAATCCGCGCGTTCAGCGGCTGCTCGGTTGTGGCGTCCAGCACCTGGCCCGCGACCACGCCGTAGGAGACAAGCGAGCGAAGCTTGAAGTCGTACGTTGTAACGCCGCCCTTCTTGACGTCGAGCGGGGTGGACTGCGGCTGGTAGCCCGGGGCACCAACCGTGACCACCGTTACGCCGGTCCTGACCTTCTTGATTTCGAACACGCCGTTAGCGCCGGTCGAAAGCGGCTTCACCTGGTTGTTATTCGGGGACTCGACGTTCGCGGCGAGCGCGGCGCCGGTCTTCTCATCGGTAACCCTGCCGGTAATCGTGCCGAACTCGGGCTTTGCGCGCGCGCCGAACGGCGTCGCGATGATGACACCGGCGATGAGTTCGTTATTGGCTTTGTGGCCGAACGCGAAGGAATAGGCGGCCTTGAACGCGACCGAGCTGACGTTGCCGAATACAACGCCGGGAGTCAGATAGACGTCGCCGGAGTCGGTATCGAATATGCCGCTGGAGCCCGGCGGCTGCTGTGATAGCACTTCACCAAACAGCGCGACGCCGAGCGCGGCCAGCTCCACTCCCATGCCGTACCGGGTATCCTCGTTGATCTTGCCGTAGTTGAACATCAAGTTGGGCGCGGTCGGCAGCACATCCTGGAGCTGGAAGGTCGCCAGGCCGGTCCATGCGAATTTCGATGCGCCGGCAACGGTCGTGTCGCCGGCGATCGGCAGCGCACTCCTGTTGAGCCAGACTACCTCACTTGTGCTGTATCTGCCTGACATGAATGTGTAGGAGCCGGCAAAACCCAGCTTCAGGACCGGGAGAACCGGGATGGACACCTTGCCGCCGGCTTTGAGGTCGTGCAGGGACATTGCGTAGCCATTATTGGCTGGCGACTTCGGCTTCTGGAAAACCCCGCCCCATGAACCAAACAACTCCATGGCGGCATACTTGGTGACAATCGGAGCGTAGCTCAGTTCCGGCGCAACCACATCCACGACCCAGCCCTTCTTGGTGGTTCCAGGGAACAACGGGTTGCGCCCGAGCCCATGGGCCGATATGGTCAACCCTGCCTCGTCTTCCACAAGCGCGTTCTGGACGCGCAGCAATCCTCTCCCGCCGCCGATGCCCGGGTATGCGGACACGAGCGCGGGAAGCACCACCATCAGTAGTGCCATTAGTAATACGGTCCTTTTCATGTTTCCTCCTTACTTTCCAGTTCGGTCCCGGTGGCTCTTCGCGGTCGCGGCGCTCTTCTTCGCCGCCTTGCCCGCCTTCTCCACCTTGCCGGCGACGGCGAGGGCGGCACTGCCGAGTGCGGCCTTCACATCGTCGTACTTCCCGGCGACGCTCTTCCCGACTTCCCGGCCCCTTTCATCGACGGCTTCCTTCGCAAGGCGAATTCCCTTGTGGAGTTTCTTGCTGCTGCTTGACTTCTTCTTGGCCACGACTTGTTCCTTTCTTTCTTTCTTCCTTCTTCTCACGGAATCTTCTTGCCCTTCACCAGCCGATAGATAATCAGCACCAGGGCTATGATGAGCAGGAGGTGAATCAGCACGCCGCCGATGTGCGTCAGCAGGCCCGCCAACCACAGAATCAGTAGGACAATAGCTAGTGCCCAGAACATGCCTTACCTGCCTTTCTTGGGTTCGATTTCATCTGCTTCTCCACCTCAGGTGCCCTTCTTGCGAGTCGCCAGCCGCCAGATGAACACGCCGAGCGCGATCACAACCAGCGCGTGAATCAGCGGAGTGCCGACGTGGAACGCGAAGAAACCCAACGCCCACAGGATGAAAAGAATGACTGCTAGTGCCCAGAACATACCTTACCTGCCTTTCTCAGTTTCGAACCAATTCGCTGTCTTCGGGTGAAATCCGGCGATGGGTGCCGGGTCTCACCGCATCGAAGTGTTCGTTCATAAGCACGCAGCTAGTCCTGTGCGGACCCGCCGAAGTAGTAGCGGAACCCGATTGACCCCTGGGGGCCGAAGAATCCTTTGCTCTCCGGTACGCCGGTCAGGTCAAATGTGGGGACCAGTTCCAGGAACAGGCCTATCGGGACGCTCGCGAATACGTATTCCAATCCAAACGGAACTCGAAGTCCCACCCTCATATCCGGGTAGTGGTGCGACTCGTCCGCCATCGCGACGCGGGCACCGAGGCCGATGTACAGCGGCAGATAGCCATCCTGCGACGACTGAAGCAGGCTGTTTGTGTGCCAGAGCACGTCGCCGTGGAAGGTGAGTGCCTGCCCGTACCACGTGGAGTATCCCAGCCCGGCGTCGAGCGCGATGTGGGGGCCGGTCCAGACCTTCAGGCTGAGCCCGGTAGGATTACCCCCCATCAGGCCCAAACCCAGGCCCTGAGGACGGGCGGCGGCAACGCCAATGCAAAAAACTGCGATTACGAGCGCGGTCATCACTGCTGTGCGGTTAATCTTTTCTCCTCTCGTTCCCGGTCGTCGAATTTTAGTGGGGTCGGCATGCCGACGGTTCGGAGGCTCGTGTGCGCTTATCCGACTGCCGCCGACCCCATTGTCCACCGTTCGATGACTGCGCACTCGTCATCCGCTAACGCGACAGCAAAGTGGAAAAGCCGGATGCGCAGTATTTTCTGCAAATACTACGTGCTGTCGCTCCCAAGTTTCAGCCATTTCCCTGCACTGGTAATAAGCACATTGTGTGCCAGGGCAAGTTCCGCCGCAGCCGTCGCGCTGGGCCGGCCTGAGCACCTGCCCATCTGAAGCCCTCGCGCCAGCAAGCCAACGCGCCAGGTCTCGGTTGTATCTCCTGAGAGACAAGCAGAAGCGAACAGCCCAGTGCATCTCGGGTCTCCGCATGCAGCATAGCGTTGTATCCGCGAAGAGACAAACGACCTCTTGCAAGAGACAGGCCTCGGCGTTTCTCACGGGAGCGGTAGTTGGTGCCCTACCTGGGAGGTCTATGCCTGGCGAGCGTCGGCGCTGCGATTCCGTAGCGCTTCATAATGCGGTAAAGGCTGGTGCGCAAAATGCCCAACCTGGTGGCCGCCGCGGAAACATTACCATCGGTCTGAGCCAGCACCTTCTCAACCGCCTTGCGCTCGGCGCGCTCAAGGGCAACCTTGAGCGCTCTCACTCCTTCTCCTCTTCGCTCCACTCGATGGTTGTCACAGCACCGCCCTGACTGACCGCCAACACAGGGAAGGGATACCAGACCACTAGTGCCGACCTGTCCGTAGTCGTTTGTGGTGTATGTATGTCAATGGTCTCCATGCCAGGTTCTGCGCAGTCAGCATGCCGGAATCCGTGAGGTGCGGAACATCTCTTACGTCTCGGGCTGTTCCCTAGTTTGACGTCAGCCAGCGGAGCCCCGCAATCTTCTGGTAGCCGACCGTGAACGTCACCGCCGTGCCCGAGATGGCCTCGACTTTGATTTTGGCGACGTGGTCATCGGCAGACCAGCCGTTGGCACCGGGATCGAGCCACAGGGAGTAGACCGAGTCCAGGGAAATCGTATGCACTTTGCTGTAGACCCCGGGCGCGGGGGCAATCTTCAGGTCGGCGAAATTCGTCACGCCCGCGTCGGCCGTCGAATTGCTCTTCGTGTTGTATTGTGGGTTGCACGAGTCAGGCGACCGCAGTTCGATGTCGGTTACCGTCTGACTGGTGTCGAGGGCGAAATCTATGTCCGAAGGCCGAGACAGCGGAATCGCCACAGCGGTGCCGGCCGTATCGAAGTAGAATGCGTGATTTATCTGCTGGGCATCTATCGGGGTATAGACCGTAAGATTCGTGGTCTTCTGGACCGCCGTCGTAAGGCTCCACCTGCTACCTTCGCTTGATACCTCGACCGCCGAAACCTCGATCAGCCTGGCCGGGCCCGTCACATCGAAGGAATAGGTCCCGGAAGCAATTACGCTTTTGACGCCGTCAACGTACACATGATACTCGGTAGCATTGGTAACCGCGAGCCACGAGAGGTGCAACTTCGTGCCGTCGTCAATCGGCGTGTAGCTGACCGTCGGTGGATCGAGAGTAACCGGCTTGGTGCATGAGATGACCAGAAGCAGCAGCGCTCCCAGTATTTCGGGCAGATGTTTCATATGAGTCTCCTTAGTTCCTGCGTTGACCGGCCGACAGTGAAGCCCTGTTTGGCCAAAGTCTCAGCCGGTACAGTTTTCCCAGGCTCTTGGCCTTGTACTTCCCAATATCTAGCACAATGTATGCCATGCTCCCAGACCGCCGGTTCCCGTATGGTTCGACGCAGCCGCCCCGCCGCAATCGCACGCGATACGCCCCGCAAAGCCCGGACACCCCGTGGCAGGGCAGAGTTGTGGATGGGCGAAGGCTGCCTGGTCCTCCGGATGTGGACGGAATGGAGAAGACTGCTGTTGTCTCCATTGGGAGTCAGTCATTCTCCCGAGGGAGACAGATTCCGGTGTTGTACGGAAGAACTAGTTCTTGGTTTGCGTCTGACTCGGAGTAGCGATTCCGTAGCGCTTCATGATGCGGTAGAGGCTGGGACGCACGATACCCAGTATTGCGGCCGCCTCGGCGACGTTGCCGCCGGTCCGCGCCAACACGCCCTCGACCGTCTCGCGTTCCGCGCGCTCCAGGGCAACCTTGAGGGTCCCGTCAGTGGGAACCTTGGCCTCGGCGCCAAGAAATGACCGCAGTTCCTCGGCCTCAACCGGGTTTGTTTCCGCCAGGATGACCACGCGCTCGACGAGGTTCCGCAGTTCGCGGACATTGCCGGGCCAGCTATAGGACTTCAACGCGTGCCAGCTCTCCGGAGCGAAACGAACAATCCGGCCGTAGTCCGAGCAGAACTGGTCAAGAAAGAACGTGGCGATGGGCTCAATGTCCCTCGTCCGTTCCCGCAGCGGCGGGACGTCAATGGTCACAACGTTGAGGCGGTGGTACAGGTCGTCCCGGTAGAGGTTCTGCTTTATCAATTCCCGCAGGTCCTTGTTGGTCGCGGCGACTATCCTCGCGTCCACGTGGATGACCGCGCTGCTGCCGACGCGCTGGATTTCCGAGTCGTTCAGGAAGCGCAGCAGCTTCGCCTGCGCAGACATGCTCAGGTCACCGATTTCGTCGAGGAACAGGGTGCCGGCGTCGGCCTCCTGGAGCTTGCCCATCCGAGCCGTGCTGGCGCCGGTGAATGAGCCTTTCTCGTGACCAAAGAGCTCGCTCTCGATGAGCTCTTTGGGAATTGCCGCGCAGTTCAGGGGAATAAACGGCCGTGCTGCCCGCGGGCTCTCCAGGTGGATCGCGCGGGCTACCAGCTCTTTGCCAGCGCCGCTCTCGCCGGTGATAAGAACGCTGGCCGAAGTCGGAGCAACGCGCTGGATGAGTTTCCAGACCCGCTTCATTCCGGCCGACTCGCCGACCATCTTGTATTGCTCCTGAAGTTCGCTTTTCAGATGCCGAACCTGCAGACGCAACTCCATTGTTTCCATCGCGTGTTTGACCGCCACCAGTACCCGTCCGGGGTCGTGCGGCGATTCGAGAAAATCGGTCGCTCCAAGCTTCAGCGCCGATACCGCGGTCGTGACCGAAACCTTCTCCGCTATCATGACGACGGGCAGGGCCGGAGCAAGACGGCGGATTTTCTTGAGCATTTCGATGCCGCTGGCATCCGGCAGCACCAGGTCGAGAACCACGAGGTCCGGCAGTTGGGCTTTAACTGCGGCAAGCAGACCTTTGCCGTCCGAGAACAGCTGGCACGCGTATCCGCCACCGGTCAGCACCTTGTCCAGGGCCGCCGACGGAGGGTCTCCGCACGCGACGTATATCAACCGCTTCACAATACTCCCCCGGTATCGTTCCTTTGCACACCGCCGGCCTGCCGGCCGCGAGGGGTGAAATCCACCGGTCGGCGAATGCACCGCGCTCCTGGCCGTTGCCGGGACGAACCCGGCAATGCTTGAACTGGTGCTGTCATCTTATCTTCAATATAGCGGGAGGCAGAAATCATGTCAATGTTTCGCTGAACAGCATTCTCCATACTCCGCCGCCCATGCGTCGGGGAGACTCCCCATCTATCTCTTCCTAGTTTGCCGCTGAGCAGCCTCTTGATAATTCCCTCCGGGTTGTCGGTGAGGCTGCCCGGTTTCCACGGCCCGAGGCCTCTTGAGGAGTCGCGGCGGAATCGCGAAATCAGGCGCCTGCTTGATACCCTGGTCCATTTCGCTGCAACCTGCCGATGCAGCAGCAAAAGCATTGGCACTGCCTCACGTCCGGCCAATCGTTGACAGCATCTCGGCCGGCGTTACACTTGTGGGCGCAGCAAACAGACGGAGAGGAGTCAATATGCGATTGGTAAGACTGTGTCTTCTGCTCGCGGTGTGCACTCCGGTCTGGGGTTTCAACCTGATTCCCAACTCATCGTTCGAATACTGGCTCTTCCGATACCCAATCGGCTGGCTTACGTCGAACGCGTTCGCCGAGAGTTCGGTTGTCCGGGACACGTTCGCGCATACCGGCGACTACAGCGTCAAGCTGGAAGGCTCTGACACGTTGGCAATGGTCTCAACCGTGGCCATCATCAGGCCGGGCTTCCACTACAGGTTCTCCGGCTACTGCAGGATTCCGAGCATAATGCCGAGTTCATTCCTGCTGCAGTTCTCAAGCATCCGGGCAGGCAACGTCGGCCAGCCAATAATCATCCCGACCCTGTACACTGGCCGCAGCTTCCGCGAGTTCGAGCGCTGGATAACGGCGCCGGAGTCGTCCAGGTTCCTGTCCGTCATGTTCATCACCCTGCCCCATGCCGACGCGTATCTGGACGACGTTCGGCTCGACGACACGACTTTCCTGGGTGTCGAAGAACCTGAAGAGGTAGCGGTCACTCCGGCAGGGCCGAGGACACGCAAGCTGATAGTACCGATGGGTGCTTCGGTTTCGCTGGACCCCGGCACCGAGGTGTACGACCTTACCGGCAGGCGCGTTTCACCCTGCCTCAAACCCGGCGTCTACTTCATACTGGACAAGAACTACCCGGTGGCCAGGTAAGACAAAGGCATACGGAAGGCTCGGAATACAGCCCGTTTCAGAGCGGAGCTGTTTCAGAACGCGGTCTGCGACCTGAATTGATGTCGCGTCCCGCACCAAAGGCCGCGCTGATTGCGGTCGGGGCGCACGGGCTCGTAGTGCAGATGGTGCTCGTGCGCGAGCTGATGGCGTCGTTCGGTGGTAACGAAATCGCGGCCGGGTTGGTCCTCGCGGCATGGGTTGTCAGCGAAGCGTTCGGCGCGTGGCTTCTGGGCAGGACAAAACCGCTTCACGCCTGGTGCTGGCTGGGGATGCTCGGTCTCTTATCGGCTGCAGTCAGCGTGCTCGCGGTTCCGGCGGTTGCACTCGGGCACGGAATGTTCCGGTTCATGGCAGGGGAAAGCGTGGGCATTCCGGGCCTTGCCGGAGTCGCGGCTCTGGTTGTATTCCTGCCTGGCCTGACCCACGGCGGGCTTTTTGTCCTTTGCACAGCTGTCCTTCGAACCGGTAGCAAAGAGACCCAGGTCGGTACCGGGTATGTCTGGGAAGGACTGGGCACGGCTGGGGCCGCGCTCGTAACCTGGCTCGTCCTGCTTCAACGCCTGCCTGCGATTGCACTGGTTGCGGTGTTTGGAATCCCGCTCGTGTGTCTGTCGCTGTTCGCAATCCTGCAAGACAGGGACAGTCCCGGGTTCTCGTCGCTGCGGCCCGCGGTCAGTCTTGTGCTCTCTGGAACTGCGCTCCTGTTCCTCGCTGCGGTTGCCTGGCTGGCCGGCCCGATTGGAAGACGGACGTGGCAGCGACTGTGGCCGGGACAGCGCGTCGTAGAGGTAACGAACTCCGCCTATGGCAAGACCGTGCGGATGCAGCGGGAGGACCAGTCGCTTGTCCTGTATGACGGTCTTGTCGCACTGAGCGCGCCGCCGGCAGACCAGGTCTTCACCCGGGAAATGGCGCACCTGCCCTTGTTGTTTCACTGCTCCCCTCAGAAGGTGCTCCTGCTCGGCGGGTTTGAACTTGCGGCCGAGATACTGCGCGAACCGGTCGCAAGCCTCACCCTGGTCGAGCGTGACCGGGTTCTTCTCGATGCCGCGATTCGGGCCGACTCGGCCCTGGGCCGCGCGAGCCGCGACCCTCGACTGCACATCCGTATCGAAGACCCGGTGAACTTCCTCCGGCAGGAACACGGCAGCTTTGACTGCATCATTCTTGGCAACGCGCTGCCGCACAGCCTTTCGGCAAGCAGGATGTTCTCCCTGGAGTTCTATCGTCTGTGCCGGAAGAATCTCGCCCCGGGCGGGCTCCTGGCCCTGCCCGGGCCCGGCTCAGCCGGCCAGGTTTTGCCTGAAACGTGGCGAATACTCGGGCTGCGCAGGCAAACCCTGGCCGCGGCCTTCCCGCACGTGGGCGTCTTCCTTGCTGATTTCCCTTTGTACCTGGCGTCGGACCGGCCGGTTGGGGTCGAGCCCGAGACCCTGGCCTCGCGCCTTCAGGTAAGAACAATCGTCTCGCCGCCGCTTGATTCGAGCTACCTTGCCCGGATGTTCGACCCGTTTCGGCAGGAGCTTTTTCTGCGAAATCTCGAAGAGAACGCGGCGCTGTCGCAGACCGGCCCAAGCACCAATGTGAAACCGAAAGAGCTGTTCCTCGCGATGGTGACAGAGAGTCGTATCAGCACGCCCTGGTTTGGCCGGCTCTACGAAGCTGCAGGAACAGTGCGCCCGACAATTCTCTGGGTGCTGGGTGGTCTCTTGCTTCTCTGCCTGGCTCTCGGCGCGCTGGTAAAAGGAGTCCGATTCAGTCGACCCGCAGCAGTCGCGACCTCAGG
>Ga0272441_10013674_pt1 | contig 11642 bp, 7 predicted proteins | sample SSMProp6N_FD_193582 | JGI IMG/M metagenome (GOLD analysis project Ga0272441, IMG submission 193582) | Marine sediment archaeal communities from Little Sippewissett salt marsh, Falmouth, MA, United States - SSM-Prop-6N | ecosystem: Environmental > Aquatic > Marine > Wetlands > Sediment ... | reverse complement strand
GTCCGGGTCATCGGCGTCGTCATCCCCGTCGGCGCCGGCCTGCCGCAGGCACATCCGGCGATAGAGACCGGCCGACGCCATCAGGTCGGCGTGCGATCCCATCTGCACGATCTGTCCGCGCTGCATGACGACGATCAGGTCGGCGTCGCGGCACATCGACAGGCGGGAGGTGGCGATCACCACGGTCCGGTCGGCCAGCGCCGTCCTGATGGCGGCGCGAAGTGCTTCCTCCACGGCCGGATCGAGGGAGGCGAAGGTGTCGTCCACGGTAAGGATCGCCGGCCGGGTGATGAGGGCCCGGGCGACGGCCAGCCTGGCCAGGTCCTCCGCGGAGAGGCTGACGCCCTTTCGCCCGATCCGGGTTTCGTAGCCTCGGGGCAGGTCCTCGACGTCGTCGTGGAACCCGACCAGCCGGGCGACGGTCTCCACGTCCTCCTGCGAGGCCTGGGGCGCGCCGTAGCGGATGTTCTCGGCGATGGTTCCGCCGAAGACCTGGCAGTCGTGCAGGATGTTGCCGATGGATCGCCGGAGCCGGCGGACCCGCATGCGGCGGATATCGACGCCGTCGATCCTGACCGCGCCCTCCGTCGGGTCGTAGAGCCGGGTAAGCAGGGCGATGAGCGTGCTCTTGCCGCAGCCGGTTGGCCCCACGAGGCAGACGGTCTGGCCGGCCCTGATCGTGAGGTCCACGTTGCGAACGGCGAAGGGCCCGCCCTCCTGGTACCGGAGCGATACGTTTTCGAACCGGATGTCGCCCTTCAGGTCGTCGGGCGCGAGGGCCTCCTTCGCCTCCTGAAGCGTTTCCGGCATGTCGAGGATGCCGTACACGCGACCGGCGAGGACGTTGAGAGTCTGAATGACCGTGCCCATCCCCACGAGGGCGCTGATGGGCACGAAGAGTTGGGCCGTGACCTGGTAGAAGGCCAGCACCTCGCCGAGCCCCATCTTCTGCGCCCGGAGGTTGAGGAACCCCAGGGCGAGCACGGCCAGCGTGCCGGCGGCGGTAATGATCGTGGTCAGCGTGCCGAAGGCCAGGCTCAGGTTGTGCTGCCGCCGCGACAGCGACAGGTTGCGGTCCAGGCGGGTGCTGAAGCGTTCGAGTTCGCGGTCCTCCTGGGCGTAGTTCTTGATGGTCACGATGCTCGAGAGGCGTTCGACGACGAAGCCGTTGAACTGGGCCACGCGGGTGCGCAGGTCCTCGGTCACTTTCCGCATGCGCGGCAGGAACACCACGCACGTGGCGGCGTAGAAGGGCAGGGCGGCCAGGGCCGCCAGGGTCATCCGCACGTTCAGGCGCAGGAGCAGCACCAGGCCCAGCACGAGCATGGCCGACTGGACGCACACGTTGATCACCAGGTTCGTGAGGTTCGCCGGGATGGCGCCGGCGTCGTCCATCACCCGGGTCATGAGTTGCCCGATCTGCTCGCGCGAGAAGAGGCCCATCTCCAGCCGCGAGACCTTGTCGTGAACCGCCGACCGCAACTCGTAGGCCATCTGCTCGTTGGTCCGCGTGTTGAGGATCTGCGCCAGCACGCTGAGCCCGGTCACCAGGACGTGAATGCCCATGCTGGCGGACAGGAACACCAGCAGGAGGCGAAGTTTCTGATCGGGCGTCCGGGCCTTCCACGCGATCCCGATCCCCGGCCCTGCGGCGGACTCGGCCGGCTGCGCGGCGGCGGCCGACTTCGGCGGCCCCGTCACCTGAAGCGCCTCGTCCACGAGCCACTTGCCCAGAAAACTGAAGACGTACGGCGTGGCCGCCACCACGGCCGCGATGAGGAACCGCACGATCATCGCCCGCGTGTGGCGTTTCAGGTGGACCCGCATGAGGCGCAGGATCATGCGCATGGGCTACGCCTCCCCGCCGTGGCCGGGTTCGGGGCCGCCGTCGCGCTCGTCGTACAGCCGCCGGTACGCGCCGTCCGGCCTCGTCATGAGGTCGTCGTGGGTGCCGGTCTCGATGATCCGCCCGTCGCGGATCACGGCGATGGAGTCGGCCTCACGCGCGCGGATCACCTGGTGCACGATGAGGATGCAGGTGCGGCCGTGCATCAGGTCGCGGATCGCCAGGTTCACTGTGTCGGCCGATTCGGGGTCGAGCGCGGCGGCTGCCTCGTCGGCGATGAGGATGAACGGGTCGGCGACGAGCGCCCTGGCCACCCGGATCTGCTGCTGGACCCCCGCCGACAGGCGCAGGCCGCCCGTGCCGAGCCGGGTGTCGTACCCCTCGGCCAGGCCCGCCACGAAGGGGTGCAGGCCCACCGCCTTCGCCACCTCGATCATCCGCTCTGCCGAGGCGTCCGGCTGGCCGTAGCACAGGTTGCCGCGGATGGTGCCGTCGAAGATGGCGGAGGACGGCGCGATCAGCGCCAGCCCCCGCCGGTAGTCCTTGAGGCAATAGCGCCGGATGTCTCGGCCGTCAACGGCGATCGTCCCCCGGCGCGGGTCGTAGAAGCGCCTCAGCAGCATGGCGAGGGTGGTGCAGCCGGCGCCGGGCGGCCCGAGCACGGCCACGTGCGCGCCGGCCGCGATGTCGAGGTTCAGGTCGTCGATCACCGGCGCGGCCTCGCCGTACCCGAAGGTCAGGCCGTCGATGGCCACGTCGCCCTTCAACTGCGTCACCGGCGCGGCGTCCGGCGCCTCCCGGATGGCCGGCTCGCGGTCCAGGATCTCGTTTACCCGATCCACCGACACGCCCACCTGCGCCACCTGCGTCGCCAGCGCCGCGAACCGGACCACCGGCCCGAGCAACTGCGTTGCGTAGGCCGCGAAGGCGATCACGTCGCCGTAGTTCATCCGCTCCTTCACGAAGAGGTAGCAGCCCGCGCAGTAGATCAGCGTGTTGCCCATCTTGTTGATGAACTCGGCCAACTGCGAGAACGAGATGCTGTAGGCCTGCCCCTTGACGGCGGCGTCCATGATCTGCTTGGCCTGCGACGAGAACCGCGTCGCCTCGGCCTTCTCCTGGCCGTACGACTGGATCAACTCGTGGGCGCTCAGCCGTTCCTGGAGCATCGACGAGATGTGGTCCATCCGCGACCGGAGCACGGCGTTCGCGCTCTGGATGCGTTTGGAGAAGAAACGGTAGTTGAGGAAGTAGAGCGGCAACAGGCCGAAGGTCAGCAGCGACAACCAGCCGCTCAGGCGGAGCATCACCACCACCGCGAACCCGACGGCGACGACGTCCGCCAGCAGCGTCACCATCCCGCCGGTGACGAGGCCGGAGATGTTGCCCACGTCCCCCATGAGCCGCTGCTGGATGCCGCCGACCGGCGTCTCGTCGTAGAAGCGCATCGACAGGCGCATGAGGTGGGCGAAGATGCCGCGCCGCGTCTCGCGAATGAGCCGAAGGCCCACGCGGTTCAGGATCAGGCTGTTGACGATGTTGACCAGCGCCCGCAGCAGGGGTACACCGAACAGGAGCCCCATGACGAGGGCGAAGATGCCCCACCGCCCCTCACGGGCCACGTCGTTCACCAGCCGGCGCATCAGCAGCGGCGGCGCCATCCCCACGAAGGTCAGCCCCGCGGTCAGCACGGCCGCCGCAATGAGCGACCGCTTGTACGGGCGCAACAGTCCGAAAAGCCGCCTGAACTGGTTCATGGCGCCGCACCCGTTCGGTCAACCGGGACGCCGCACCCGCCGCGCGACGGACGACGACGAGATCGCGCGCCAGTATACCGACCGGCGTGCGGGACGGGAACCCCAAGCCCCGACGCCCGCACCCGGGGACATCACCGGCCCGCGCGTTGACGATGTTCCGGCTGTGCGACTAGAATGGACCTCACCGACGAGGCCGGCGCGGCCCTGCGTCGCCGGCGTCGGTCGTGTTCCGCACCCCGGCCGCTTTCAGGAGGGCGCCCCATGAGACGGAAACGCGTGAATGTCCCTGGTCTGCCCCCGGGCACGCTGACGGCGCCGACCGGCGCGATCGTGCCCGACGGCATGCACGTCTTCCGCTTCACGGCCGACGACTTCGAGGAGAGGCGGATCACGTCTCTCGATGATCTCCCGGCGCGGGACGGCGGCGGGGTGCTCTGGGTGAACGTGGACGGCCTCGGCGACGTGGCGCTGATGGAACGGCTCGGGGCGCACTTCGGGCTCCATCCGCTGGCCCTCGAGGACGCCCTCCACGTGCCCCAGCGGCCGAAGGTGGAGGCCTACGACGACCATATCTTCTTCGTCACGCGGATCCTCCACCTCGACCGCGACCTGGAGGCGGAGCAGATATCGCTCTTCCTGGGCCGCGATTTCCTCATCACGTTTCAGGAGCACCCCGGCGACTGCCTGGAGCCGATCCGCGAGCGCCTGCGCAAGGGGGTGGGCCAGATCCGCCGCCAGGGCGCCGACTACCTCATGTACGCCATCGTGGACGCCATCACCGACCACTTCTTTCCCCTCCTCGAACACCTCGGCGAGGTGGTCGAGGCGCTGGAGGACGAGGTGGTCGAGAACCCCGTCCGGGCCACGCTCGGCCGGGTCCACGACATCAAGCGGCACCTGCTCGAGATGCGCCGATCGGTCTGGCCGTTGCGGGAGGCCACCAACTCCCTCCTTCGCGACGAGAGCCCCTTCGTCGGCGAAACCGCCCGCCTCTACCTCCGCGACTGCTACGACCACACCGTCCAGGTGCTCGAGGTGGTCGAGACCTACCGCGAACTGGCCGGCGGCCTCATGGACGTCTACCTCTCCAGCGTCAGCAACAAGATGAACGAGGTCATGAAGGTCCTGACGGTGATCGCCACCATCTTCATCCCCCTGACCTTCATCGCGGGCATCTACGGGATGAACTTCAACCCCGAGCGATCGCCGCTGAACATGCCGGAACTGAACTGGCGCTGGGGCTATCCGGCCGTGTGGGGGGTGATGGTGCTCGTCACCATCGGCATGCTCATCTTCTTCAGGCGCAAGGGCTGGCTGGGCGGCCGCGGCAGGTGACCGGGCGGGCCGTCAGGTCCCGTCCGTGCGGTCGGCCGGGGGCGCCGTCGCGCCGGGGGCGGCCCGGTCGGGGGCCAGCAGGCGAACGTCGATCGACGCCGGCGCGTTCAGGTGGATGTCCCGCTGCGGGAAGGCGATCGTGACGCCCGCCTGTCGGAAGGCCCGGTCGATGCTCATGTTCAGAGCGTCGATCACCGGCAGATACACGCTGATATTGGGGATGAACACCCGCAGTTCGAAGGTGAGTGCGCTGTCGCCGAATCCCAGGAACAGCGCCCGCGGCGGCGGGTCGTCCAGCACGTCGGCGTTCTCCCGGGCCACGCGCAGCAGCGTCCGCTCCGCCAGGTCGGTGTCCGACCCGTAGGCGATGCCCACCGGGAGCCGCACGCGCAGGATCGTATCCGACAGGCTCCAGTTCACCAGTCGGCCGGTGATGAACTCCTTGTTGGGCACCACCAACTCCTTGCGGTCCCAGTCGGTGATGGTGGTGGCGCGGATGCGGATGCGGGTCACCGTGCCGGTGGTTTCGCCGACGGTCACCGTGTCGCCCACGCGGATCGGCCGCTCGAACAGGATGATGATGCCGGAGACGAAGTTCGCGAAGATCTCCTGGAGCCCGAAGCCGAGCCCCACGGTGATCGCCGCCGCCAGCCACTGCACCTTCGACCAACTGATGCCGATCGACCCCAGCGCGATCACCACGCCGGCGATGGTGATCGTATACCGGGCGATGGCGGTGATGGCGAACCGGGCGCCGGCGTCGAGCGAGAGGTGGCGAAGGAGCCCGATCTCCAGCACGCCCGGGATGTTCTTGGCCAGGAACACCGTCAGGAAGACCGTCACGGCGGCCCCGATCAGGTGAGCGACGCTCACGCCCCCCCAGACGGCGAGGCCGGGCAGCCCGCCCGGCGTCTCGAGAATGTCGAGCCAGATCAGTCCCAGCCCCACCAACAGGATCACCGCGACCACGCTGCGAAGCAGTTCGCGGGTCTGCCGCCCCAGGACGAAGAGGCTGGCCTCCGGCTCCTCGGCGACGGCCGGCGCCTCCGCCGTGTCCGGGCCGGCCGGCGTTTCGTCCGATTCGGCGGCCTCCCGCCGCTCGCGGGCCTCGCGAAGCGACAGACGGCGGCGCACCACGAACAGCCACCGCGTCAGCAGACCGTAGCCCACGGTGAGCCCCAGGATCAGCCACGCCGTGATCGCCAGCCGCCGACTCAGTTCGAGCGCCGTGTACGCATACCCCCACGCGGCGATCCCCGCCAGCACCGCCGGCGCGGCCACCCCCAGCGGGTACCACACGTACTTCAGTCGGACCAGCCAGGCGGATCGACTCGAGGCCAGCACCGTCCCCAGCGCAGGGCCCGACGGCCGGCACACCCGCTGGAAAAACACCGCCGTCGCCAGCAGCGTCACGATCAGCGCCGCCCGGCCAAGCGAATCCCGATAGGCCACGCTGCCCTGGGCCTCCAGCGTCGCCGCGATGAACACCGCGATGACGGCCGTCGGGATCAGCCACCGCAGATGGCGCCGCACGAAGCGGCAGGCCGGCCGGGGCCACCGGAAGTGCACGTCGCCCACGCCGCCGTCGAGGCAGAGCATCCGAAGCAGGTTCAGCGTGAACGCCATGAGCCCCGCCGCCAGCAGGCCTTCCCCCACCGCCTTCGGGAACGCCGCCGCGCTCGGGCTTTCCCGCAGGCGCCAGCCTGCCAGCCACAACAGGGCGGGCGCGCCCGCCGCCAGCAGCAGCGTCATCAGCAGGCCCGTCAGGGTGTGCCGGAACGCGTCGGTCTGAGCCCGCGGCACCAGGTCCGCCAGGGCGCGCAGCCGCTTGCGCATGCGACGGTGCAGCAGCAGCAGGGCCCCGACCAGAATCACGCCGATCCCGGGGGCCAGGGGGTTCGTCCGCACGTCGGCCCACAGGGCCTGACCCACCGCCGACCAGTGGGCCGGCGCGACGAACCAGGTGACCGCCTGCCAGGCCCGGCGCGCGTCCGACGGCCGTAGCGGCGACGCGCTGGGGAACCACAGGACGTGCTCGTCGATGTACCCGGCGAACGACTCGGCCAGCGCCACCAGGGCCCGGTCGCGGCCGTCGAGGTCCACGAGGGCCCCGAAGTAGCGTTCGTAATCCTTCACGAGCGATTCGAGCAGCGTCCGGCGCGTCCGCAGGAGGTCCAGGGCGGCCGCTTCGATCCGCTCCCGCTCCGCCGCGTCCGTCCCCGGCTTCAGGCGCGGCGCCACGGCCTCCGCTTCGGAGCGGATCCGCTCATCGGTGAGGGCCCGGACGCTCTCCTCGGCCTCCAGCAGGTCGAACTGCACGTCCGAGACAAGGGCTTGGCGAACGCGAATAGCCCGGCGACGCTGCGCCACGTCGGGCAGGTCGGCCCGGCGCTTGCGCAGCAGGAGGCTGATGGCCTTCGTGACGCCCACCTTCTCGACTCTCGTGCGCGTGGCATCGAACTGCTCGGTCAGGTCGGTCACCGCCTTCTCGGCGGCCTCCAACTCGTGAATGGCGCGCTCGATGGGCGCGGCCAGGCGGGTTCGCTCCTCCGTCAGCCGCGCATTCTCCCGGGCCAGGGCCAGCAGGGCGGGATGCTCGGCCGCGGCGGTCCGCACGGCCTCGCGGGCCTCGCGGGCGGCGTGCTCGGCCTCCTTCCGCTGCTGCTTGTTAACGCACTCACGCCAGAGTTGGGCCTGCCGTTCGGCCAGGGCGAGTTTCCTGGCGGCCAGGGATCGGCGCGCGGCCAACAGGTCCGTTCGGGCATCGTAACTGAGGAGTTCGCGGCGATCGGCGTCAAGACCCGCGTCGATGGCCCGCCGGCCGGCGGCCAGCGCCGTCTGTCGGGCCACGACGATCTCGTGCGGGTCCGTCGAGGCGGCCAGCGCCTCCATCTCCTTGGCGATGGCGGCGAGTCGGGCGTTGGCCGCGGCGGCGGCCTGTTGAACCTGAACCCGGCGATCGGTCCGACCCTTGGCCTGGTCCTCGATCTGCGAGACCGCCCGCTTCAGATCGACGACCGCGGCGTCGGCGCTGACGAGGCGATCCTTCAACGCGTCGAGCGAGGCCTGCGGCGGCACGTCGATGGCCGCCTGCTCGGGCAGGGCGGCGAGCGCTGCCCGCGTCTCCTCCAGCAGGCGGGGGGCGTCCGCCCGGAGGCGATCGAAGGAGTCCGCCTGATCCTCGGCCTTGGCGGCCGCGCCGAGGGCCTGGAGGGCCTCCTGATACGCCGCCCGGGCCGTCGCCTTTGTGGCGTCGTCGAGTTGCGGGTCGGCCTCCATGCGCGCCCGCCGGCTCTCCACGACGGCGATGGTCAGTTCGGGGGCATCGACAGCCGACGGCCGGGTCGCCTGCGCGAGGACGCCGGGGCCACCCGCGCCGCGAAACCAGATCGGGCCGCTGAAAACCGCGAGCATCGCGCATGCCAGCACCGCCGACCGGCTGTGCCGTGCTGGAAGGCCCTGCGCCCTCATCAACGATGCCTCCCGCTGCTCCCTGTCCCGCGGATGGCGCGGCGCCCGCCGCGCCCCTCGTACAGGACAGATTCTCCGGCCTGCCGCCTGATTCGTCAAGGAGCGTTCAGCCGCCCGACGTCGGCGCAGTCGGCGCTCTCAGGCTGACCGCCATCAGGTACAGTATATCGCATGTGCAACTATATCCGTGAAGTGTGTTGCGTATGCGCATCGCCTGGTCGCCTATTCAGATAAGCCACGCACCAAATAGATGAACGTATCTCCTGTACCTGACAGGTCTTACAAGTCGGACCCTGGCGCTGGTGGATGAATTGGCACGATGTGTGCCCTTTACCCGTGTGGAGGTACTTGACGGTGCGCGCGGCGGTGGCAGTGTGGAACGGGCGGGTGTCGCCGGTGTTCGACGTGGCCGGCGCGGTGCTGCTCGCGGACGTGGACGGCGGGCGGGTGTCGCCCGGCGAGACCCGTCCGATGCGGGCGGCGTCGCCGCGGGCCCGGGCCGCCGAACTCGGGGCCATGGAGGTTGAGGTGCTGATCTGCGGCGCCATCTCCCGCCCCCTCGAGGCGGTGGTGCGGGGCGCGGGCATCGACGTGGTGCCCTGGATCGCCGGCGACGTGAACGCGGTCCTGGAGGCGTATGCCGGCGGGAGCCTGTCGGCACCCCGGTTTCTGATGCCCGGATGCTGCGGCCGCCGCCGGCGGTTCCGCGGCGGGTTCGGCGGCCGCGGCGCAGGCCGACGGCCGTAGTCGATTCAGGAGGAGCAGGATGAAGATCGCGGTGACGGCACAGGGATCGGACCTCGGCAGCCCGGTTGACCCCCATTTCGGTCGGGCCAAGCAGTTCGTCGTGGTGGATACGGAGACCGGCGCCATCGAGGCGGTTGACAACGTGCAGAACGTCAACGCCGCCCACGGGGCCGGCATCCAGGCGGGCCAGACGATCAGCCAACTCGGCGTCGAGGTCGTGCTGACCGGCAACTGCGGTCCCAATGCGTTCCGAACGCTCGGCGCCGCCGGCATCAAGGTCTGCGTCGGCGCGACCGGGTCCGTCGGCGAGGCGGTCGAGGAATTCAAGGCCGGCCGACTGGCGCCGACCGACGCCGCCAACGCCGCCCCTCACGCCGGCCTGATGTAAAGCGTCCCCGGACCGCCGGCTTGCAGCCGGCATCCGGGTCTTTCGTACCGCCGGCTTGCAGCCGGCATCCGGGACTGCCGGAGTGAGCAGTCGCAGGACAACACAATCCGCCTCACGAGGAGGTTGATCCAATGCCAGGTGGAGATGGAACGGGTCCGATGGGGTATGGCCTCATGACGGGTCGGGCGGCCGGCTACTGCGCGGGGTACCCCGCACCGGGGTACGCGAACCCGTGGGGCGGTCGGGGCTTCGGCCGCGGTTTCGGTCGCGGGTTTGGCCGCGGTTTCGGCCGCGGCTGGGGTCGCGGACGCGCGTGGGGCGCGCCCTACGCGGGGGTCCCGGCGGCGGCGCCGCCCCCGGCAGCCGCCCCCTGGGCGGGTGCGCCGACCTGGTCGGCCACCGATGAGACGGAGGCCCTGAAACGGCAGGCCGAGTTCCTCAGCCAGTCGCTCGACGAGGTCCGCAAGCGCCTGTCGGAACTGGAGGCCGGGGCCGCCGAGGGATCGTAGCACGTCGTGAAAGGCTGGGCGGGTTTGGCTCGACGTTGAGCCTGCTGCGGCGGGCGGAGGCGGGCCGTTGCAGCGCCCGCCCAGCCGTCTCTTGTGCCACGGCCGGGCAAGGCCGGCCGTGGCACACGGGACAGGGAATTGTACCGCCGGCTTCCAGCCGGCCCTGTGAGGGGGCGTCCGCGCCCCCTGTCCGGATCGGAAAAGATACCGGCAGTACGGCAGACACGGCCGGGCAAGACCGGCCGTGGCACACGGACACACGCGCACACGGAGATGTACGGCGGATACGCCGAAGAAGGAGTCGATACGATGCCACGCGGAGATGGAACGGGACCGCCGGGCGGCGGTGGACGAGGTGCGGGTCGAGGTGCCGGCGGGGCGGGGGGCGGCGGCCGTGGGCGCATGGGCGGGTTCGCCGCCGGGCCGGGCGGCGCGTGCGTCTGTCTGCGCTGCGGAAAACGGTTCCCCCACCAGCGGGGGGCGCCGTGCACCTCGCGGACGTGCCCCGACTGCGGCGTCGCCCTGACCCGGGCGCGCAACCAGACCGGAGGATGACCGCGTCGTGACCGGAAAACGCATCGCCATTGCGTCCGGCAAGGGCGGGACCGGCAAGACCACGCTCACGACGAACCTGGCGGCGCTCCTGGCCGAGGACGGGCGCCGCGTGCAGGTGCTCGACTGCGACGTCGAGGAGCCGAACTGCCACCTCTTCCTGAACCCGACGATCACGACGACCTCGCCGGTCGGGCTGCCCATGCCGGTGGTGGACGAGGCGGCGTGCACGGCCTGCGGCGCCTGCGGGCGGATCTGCCAGTTCAGCGCCATCGTCTCCGTGGGGAGCACGCCGCTGACGTTCCCGCTCCTGTGCCACGGGTGCGGCGGATGCGCGCTCGTGTGCCCCACCGGGGCCATCGTCGAGGAGGATCGCCACCTCGGCGTGGTGGAGGAGGGCCGGGCCGACGGAATGGGCTTCGTGCAGGGCCGGCTCCGCGTGCGCGAGGCCGTCTCGCCGCCGATCATCGCGGCGGTCAAGGACCGGATCGACGGGGAGGCCCTGGCGATTCTGGATGCGCCGCCGGGCACGTCGTGCCCCGTCATCGAGGCGGTCCGCGGCGCCGATTACCTCGTCCTGGCGACGGAGCCGACGCCCTTCGGCCTCAACGACCTGACGCTCGCGGTGGAGATGGCCCGGGCGCTGAACCTGCCGGCGGGCGTGGTCATCAATCGCGCCGACGTGGGCGACGACCGCGTTGACCGGTACTGCGAACGGGAGGGCGTGCCGATTCTCGGCCGGATCCGCGACGACCGGCAGGTGGCCGAGGCCTACTCGCGGGGCGACCTGGCCTCGCGATCGGTGCCGTCGTTCCGGACGGCCCTGCGCGCCACCGCCGACCGCCTGCTGGAGGCCGTGAACGGATGACCGAACTCGTTGTGATCAGCGGCAAGGGCGGCACCGGCAAGACCAGCGTGGTCGCGGCGTTTGCTGCGTTGGCGTCGGCGGGGCAGAGCCGGCCGGAAGCAGAGGCGACGAGCGGCAGGCGGGGCACGGGGAACGGGGACAGGCACGTCGCTACCGCTCCGAGCCAGTC
>Ga0272441_10013673_pt1 | contig 11642 bp, 8 predicted proteins | sample SSMProp6N_FD_193582 | JGI IMG/M metagenome (GOLD analysis project Ga0272441, IMG submission 193582) | Marine sediment archaeal communities from Little Sippewissett salt marsh, Falmouth, MA, United States - SSM-Prop-6N | ecosystem: Environmental > Aquatic > Marine > Wetlands > Sediment ... | reverse complement strand
ACGCAGGGTGGTTCTCACGGTGCCGTCGGTCAAGCCCTCTCCAGTGTATCTGTCCACCAGATCCACCGATTCCACGTCGGACCCGGCGAGCTCGGTCACCGTCTGCTGGAGGGTCGCATAGGGCAAGTCGGCATCGTGCTCGACGGTCATATCGGCGGCCACGGCAGGGAATCTCGGCAGCGCCTTGAAGCTCACCACCGGCGGCGACGCCGGCGCCGCCGAGAGGTCGAGTTCCGCCACATAGACCGGCTGCCGCAGCTCCCAACGTTCTCCGAGCGCCGTGTCGAGCAACCCGGCACAACTCACGACCGCACCGTCGATGGTGAGGACTGCCCCTTCGCTCTCGTCGAGCCACGGCGCGCCGCCGCGGGTCCACGAGACCGTCTCGAAACCGGTCCGATCCATGGTCTCCGCCACCTTCCCCTTGAGGTCGCCGAAGTCCACCGGACGATCGCCATCCGCCAGACCTGCGAGCACCACTGCAAGGCGAGGGGCCTCGTCGGTGGCCTCGCCGTTCGCCCAAAACACGCGGCCGACCTCGAAAATGGCGAGCGAACGTTCGCCCCGGTTGAGGGTCTCGCGGGCCGCCGCAAGCAGCCCGGGCAACAGCGACCGGCGCATGGTGTTCTGGGTCACGGCGAGCGGGTTGTCCAGCGGCAGCTGACCACCCGGCACCAGCGGCCATTCATTCACCAGCAGGTCGTCCTCGTCACCGATGAAGCTGTAGGTCATGACCTCTGTCAACCCGGCGCAGACGGCCGCTTCGCGGCCGCGGTCCACCAGCTCCCAGCTCGGGTTCCGGTGACCGGGCGGAGTGGGCAGCACCGGCAGCCGCGACGGCACCGCGTCGTACCCCACGTGCCGGATCACCTCTTCGTAGAGATCGGGCACGACGTCGATGTCCACCCGGTAGGAGGGAGGTGTCACGACGACGCGATCACCGTCGGTTCTGGGTTCGAACTCCAATCCATCCAGGATCCGGACCGCCTCGCTGTCGGCGATCTGGAGTCCGGCGAATGCCGAAAGCTCGGCCAGCGAGAACTCCTTCTCGGTGGGGGTCCACGGCCGGGGGTAGGCGTCGATACGGCCCCGGCACACCGTCCCGCTGCACAGCTCGGCGATGAGCGCCGCGGCGGCATCACAGGCGATGGGCGCCATCTCCGGATCGGCGCCCCGCTCGAAGCGGTGAGAGGCCTCGGTGTGCATTCCCAACCGGCGCGCGGTGCGCCGCACCGACAACGCGTCAAAATGGGCACTCTCGATCAGGATGTCCGTCGTGTCGCCGCCGATCTCGGTGTCGGCCCCTCCCATGATGCCGGCCAGGGCCACTGCCCGGTTGTCGTCGGCGATCACCAGCATGGATGGATCCAGCTTCCTGGTCTCGCCGTCGAGGGTGGTCAGCGACTCACCGGGAGCGCCCTTTCGAACCACGATCCGGCGCCCGGCCAGCTTTTCGAGATCGAAGGCGTGAAGCGGTTGTCCGAGCTCGAGCAGCACGTAGTTGGTGGCGTCGACCACCGCGTTGATCGGCCGCACCCCGCACGCCTCGAGCCGGCGAGTCAGCCAGTCGGGCGACTCCACGATCGTGACTCCGCGCACCACCCGCGCCACGTACCGCGGGCACAGCTCGGGCTCGTCGATCTGGACCGCCGCCAGCTCGGCCGCGTCCTGCTCTGTTTGCCGGAGATCCACCGCCAATGGCCGAAGCCCGGCACCGGTGGCCACGGCGGCCTCGCGGGCGAGCCCACGGTGGTTCATGGCGTCGGGGCGGTTGGTGGTGACCTCCACATCCCACACCTCCGAGCCGTCAATGGGATCCCGGGTCTCCACCAAGAGACCGCAGGCGGTGAGCCGCTCGGCGAGGGTGTCGGCCTCAGGCGCACCATCGAGCAGATCGTTCAACCAGCCGAGATCGAACTTCATGCGAACTGCTCCGTCAACCTCTGGTCACCGTCGAACAGCTGCCTCAAATCCGGGATGCCGTAGACCAGCATGGCCACTCGGTCGATCCCCAGACCGAAGGCGAAGCCGGTGAAGCGATCCGAGTCGATACCCACGGCATCGAAGACCCGTGGATCCACCATCCCCGATCCCAAAATCTCGATCCAGCCGGAGTTGGAGCAGACCCCGCAGCCGGAGCCGCCGCAGAAGATGCAGCTGATGTCCACCTCGGCTGACGGCTCGGTGAAGGGGAAGTAACCCGGCCGGAACCGGACCTGCATCTCATCGGTGAACAGAGCGTGGAGAAAGGTCTCCAGGGTGGCCTTGAGGTGGCCGAAGGTGACGCCCTCGTCCACCAGCAAACCCTCGATCTGGTGGAACATGGGCGAGTGGCGCAGATCGGAGTCGCGGCGATACACCCGCCCCGGCACGATGATCCGGATCGGCGGCTGCTGCCGCTCCATCACCCTCGCCTGGACCGGCGAGGTGTGGGTGCGCAGCAGATGGCCACCGGGAAGGTAGAAGGTGTCCTGATCGTCGCGCGCCGGGTGATCCGGCGGGATGTTGAGCGCCTCGAAGTTGTGCCAGTCGTCCTCCACCTCGGGGCCGTCCTCCACGTCGTAGCCCATCCGGAGAAAGATCTCTTCGATGCGGCGACGAACCAGGTGGACCGGGTGCTCGGCGCCACGTCGTGCGGTCCGCCCGGGAAGGGTGACGTCCACCTTCGGACGAGCGGCCACTCTTGCGGCGGCCGCGGCCGCCGTCTGCGCCTCCTCGAGCTGATTGCTCACCAGCTTCTTGAGTTCGTTGAGCGCCTGGCCGTACTCTCTCTTCTGCTCTTTCGGGAGCTCGCGCAGGGCGGCGGTCAACTCCTGCAGAACACCCGACCGACGTCCCGCGAAGTCGATCCGCACCTGTTCCACCCGATCCGGGTCGGTCCCCGCCTCGCGGAGTGCCGTGTGAAAGGCCTCCCGAACCTCGGCCAGCCGAGCGGTGCTCATGAAGCCTCAAGCCTCGGTGGTGAGGGCCAGCTCGACAATCTGGCTGAATGTCTTCGGATCGCGCACCGCGATATCGGCCAATACCTTGCGGTCGAGCTCGCAGCCGGCGCCCTTCAGCCCGGCAATGAGCTTGCTGTAGGTGGTTCCGTTCTCACGGGCCGCGGCGTTGATCCGGGTGATCCACAGCCGGCGGAACTGACGCTTGCGCTGCTTCCGGTCTCGATAGGCGTACTGCAGTGATTTTTCGACCTGGATCTTGGCAGTGCGATGGAGGCGAGATTTGCCTCCCCAGTAGCCCTCTGCCAGATTCAGGATCTTCTTGCGACGATTCTTGCGATGGGTGCCCCGTGTAACTCGCATGGCTTCTCCCTACTTCATCATGGTGAGCATTCTCGCCACGACCTTGGCATCCGCCGGCGAGATCAGTGTCGACTTGCGGAGCTGACGTTTCCGCTTCGTGCTCTTCTTTTCGAGGATGTGCGACGCGTAGGCCTTGTGCCGCTTCAACTTTCCATTGGCGGTCTTCTTGACCCGCTTCGCCGCTCCCCTGTGGGTCTTCAATTTCGGCATGTCTGACTCCTTGTCTCCTACAGCTCCAATGAGCGCGACGTCACCGCGTGCACGATCCGCTGCGTCACACCGTCGAGGGTCTGAACCCCCTCGTCCCGGCGATGTCGCAGCCTGAGCGCCACGGTTCCGTCGTCGGCCTCCCGCTGGCCGACCACCAGCAGATAGGGCACTTTCATGGTTTCTCCGTCTCTGATCTTGTATCCGAGCTTTTCGGATCGCTCGTCCACCGACGCGCGCAGCCCGTGTCGTTCCAGCTCCTGCGCCACCGTCCGGGCGTAGTCCACCACCGCATCGGTGATCGGCAGGACCCGAACCTGTTCCGGTGCCAACCACGGCGGCAGATCACCGCCGAAATGCTCCAACATCACCCCGTAGAACCGCTCCAACGATCCCAGGATCGCGCGGTGGATCATCACCGGCCGCTTGTCGACGCCATCCGAGTCGACATAGCTCAGATCAAACCGTTCCGGCAGGTTGAAGTCGAGCTGGATGGTTGCCAGCTGCCAGTCTCGACCGAGGGCGTCCTTGACGTCGAAGTCGATCTTCGGTCCGTAAAACGCTCCGTCGCCGGGATTGAGGGTGTAGTCCACCTCTTCGCGGGCCTCCAGACAGCCGGCGAGCACGCCTTCCGCGTGCTTCCAGATCGCGGGATCGCCGATCGCCTTTTCGGGCATCGTCGAAAGTTTGACCGAAACATCGGTGAAGCCGAACAGGCCATAGATTTCAAAGATGAAGTCGAACAGTGACGTGATCTCGGCCTCGATCTGTTCGGGGGTGCAGAAGATGTGCGCATCGTCCTGGGAAAAGGTCCTGACGCGGGTCAAGCCGGTGACCACACCCGACCGCTCGTACCGGTGCAGGCGACCGAAATCGGCGATTCGGCGCGGCAGGTCACGGTAGGAATGCGCCTTTGTCTTGAACATCACGCAGTGCGACGGACAGTTCATCGGCTTGACACTCGACGACCGCTCCTCCACCTCGTCAAAACCGTCGGCGAAAAACATGTCGTCCCGGTAGTTGTCGTAGTGGCCGGATTGCTTCCACAACTCGACCCCGAATATCTGCGGCGTGATCACCTCTTCGTAGCCGTAGCGCCGGTACTTGTCCCGCATCAGATCGATCAGCGCGTTGTACACGATCGCCCCGCGCGGGTGAAAGAAGGGGCTCGCCGGAGCCTCCTGGTGGAACGAGAAGAGTTCGAGCTCGCGGCCAAGCCGCCGATGGTCGCGTCGCCGCACCTCCTCGAGATGCTCGAAGTACTCATCGAGCTCCTTCTTGGTGGCAAAGGCCGTACCGTAGATCCGCTGCAACATCTCGTTGCGCTCGTCGCCCTTGAAATAGGCGCCCGACGATTCCAGCAGCCGCACCGCCCCGATCTGCGACGTGCGCTGGACATGGGGACCGCGGCACAGGTCGAGGAAATCTCCGCTCCGGTACAGGGTGATGGTCTCACCCTCCGGGATGTCGTCGAGGCGGACCAGTTTGATGTCTTCGCCCCGCTCCTGCATCAGTTCGCGCACACCCTCGCGGTCGGTCTCGATCCGCTCGAACTCCAAGTCCTCGGCGAGGATCTCGCGCATCTTCTCCTCGATGCGGGGGAAGTCCTCCGGAGTGAATGCCCTTGGAAATCGAAAATCGTATTGGTACTTCTCCGAGTGGTCCTGGCGTCCCGCGTCGATTGGCGTTCCGGGCCACAACCGCTTCACCGCGTCGGCGAGAACGTGCTCGGCCGAGTGCCGGATGACCTCGGCGCTGTCGGGATCCTTGACCGTGACGATCACCACCTCGGCGTCGGCCTGCAGCGGCGTGCGGAGGTCAACCAGGGCGCCGTCCACCCGGCCGGCCACGGTATCGCGCGCCAGCCTCGGCCCAATGGATCGGGCCACGTCGAGGACCGTGGTCCCCACCGGGAACTCACGCAGTGAACCGTCCGGCAATGTCACTCGAATCGTCGTTTCCATCGTCCTCTCGACTCTCATCTCCCGCGGATCCGCCCCGCACATCTCACGTCTTCCCGCCCGCGGACACAAAAAAACCCCAACCACCAGGGTCGGGGAAGCGTTCCGTGGTAGGCGCGCGCGGACTCGAACCGCGGACTTCATCCGTGTGAGGGATGCGCTCTAACCAACTGAGCTACGCGCCTGCGCATATGAATGGTAGGCGCGCGCGGAATCGAACCGCGGACCTCTACCGTGTCAAGGTAGCACTCTAACCATCTGAGCTACGCGCCTGTGGCTATTGGCGGGTGGCCATCTCCCGAAAGACATGACGCTTGCAACCCGTCTTCGACCCTGGGTGTCTTGATAAAGAACTGCCGCCCGAAAACGAGCGGAGAGTGATCTTAGCAATGGGGGTATTTGCTGTCAATGTTGCGCCCGCCCGCTCCCCCGCGCGATGGGGCTATGAGGTCCCCCACCCGCCCATTTCGAATTCCGAATTCCGAATTCCGAATTTCGAATTGCCCACACCCATCCAGAACCCGAAACCGTTGCTGGATGCTGGATGCTGGATCCCCCGGCCCACCCCGACAGGACAGGGGGGACGCGACGCAAGAGCGATGGCAACTTCCAACTTTCGACTTTCGACTTTCGACTTTCGACTTTCGACTGGGTGGTCGGTCGGTGACTGGTACTCGCTATCATGAGATGTGGGGGATTCATGGACGACGAAATGGTCACCGTATACACCGCGCAAGGTGAAGTCGACGAGACCCAGGTCCGCAGCTTTCTCGAAGCGCACGGCATCCCCACCACGTCGTGGGGCGAGGCCCTGCGGAAGACCCACGCGTTCGTGCTTGACGGGCTGGGCGAGGTTCAAATCCAGGTGCCCACCGAGTATGGCGACCGCGCCCGCGAATTGTTGGCCGCGGTGGAACGCGGCGAGCTCGTTCTGACCGACGACGACGCTAATCCCTGAGTCGGATCCCGAGGTCGTCGAGCTGCGGTCCGTCCACCTGTGACGGCGCCTCGGTCATCAGACACGACCCCGACGTGGTCTTGGGAAAGGCGATCACGTCGCGGATCGAATCGCGGCCCGCCATGAGCATGATGAGGCGATCCACCCCGAGAGCGATCCCGCCGTGGGGCGGGACGCCATAGCGAAACGCCTCGAGCAAGAAACCGAAGCGGGCATCGGCCTCGGCCTGGTCGATCCCCAGAACGCCGAACATGCGCCGCTGGAGATCGGGATCGTGGATCCTGATCGACCCCCCGCCGAGCTCGACCCCGTCCATGACCACGTCGTAGGCGCGGGCCCGCACCGCCCCGGGATCGCCCGTCAGAAGATCGGCGTCCTCGTCCACCGGCGAGGTGAACGGGTGGTGCATGGCGTAATACCGCCGGTCGTCCTCATTCCACTCCAACAGCGGAAAGTCGGTGACCCAGAGAAAGTCGTGCCGATCCGCAGGAATCAGATCGCGTTCCCGGGCCAGATGGAGTCGCAGGGCGCCGAGCGCCGAAAACACCACGCTCTCCGTTGCGCCAACCGCCAGAAGGATGTCTCCCACGCCAGCCCCGGCCGCATCGAGAAAACGCGATACACCGTCTTCGCCGAGGACCTTTTTTGCGGGAGAGGCCACGCCGTCTGCCGTCCGTTTGAACCACAGCAGCCCCTTTGCCCCGTGCTGTGCCACCAGCTCGGTGAGCCCGTCGAGGGCCTTGCGCGAAAGCTCCGCCCCGCCGGGGAGAACCAACCCCTTGACCCGACCGGAGGCCGCCGCCTCCTCGAGGACACGAAAACCGCAATCGAGACACTGCGGTCCGAGCTCCACCAACTGCAGGTCGAATCGCGTATCCGGTCGATCGGTTCCGTACCTCTCCATGGCCTCGCGATAGCTCAGCCGCGGATAGGGCATCGGCGGGGTGATCCCCACCATGGGGAAGATCCGGGCAAACAAACCCTCGATCAGCACGAAGATGTCCTCCTCGTTGACGAAGGACGCCTCCACATCCACCTGGGTGAACTCAGGCTGCCGGTCGGCACGCAGATCCTCATCCCGGAAACAGCGGGCGATCTGGATGTAGCGGCCGAGGCCCGCCACCTGCAGCAGTTGCTTGAAGAGCTGGGGCGACTGCGGCAAGGCATAGAACGAACCCCGATGAAGTCGCGACGGAACCAGGAAATCCCTCGCTCCCTCCGGCGTCGAACGAGTGAGCACCGGGGTCTCCACCTCGACGAAGTCCATCTCGTCGAAGTACCGGCGGGTCTCCGCCAACACCCGGTGACGGAGGGTGAGACCGGCGGCCATGGATGGTCGCCGCAGGTCGAGATAACGGTGCTTGAGCCGGAGCTCCTCCGAGGCGTTGGTGTCGTCGTCAACCACGAACGGCGGTGTCTCGGACTCCGACAGGATCGCGAGCGCGGTCACCGCGACCTCCACCTCGCCGCTCGCCAGGTCCGGGTTGTTCTGTCCCTCCGCTCGCTCGCGCACCCTGCCGGTCACGCGGATCACGTCCTCGCCCGACAGCCGCTCGCCCTCGGAGACCATCTCGTCCTCGAAGACCAGCTGCAGCACACCGGATCGGTCGCGCAGGTCGACAAAGACAAGTCCACCCAGGTCGCGCCGACGGCGAACCCAACCCACGAGCTCCACCTCGTCACCGAGGTTCGACAAACTGATTCGGCCGCACCACGGTCGCTTCCACGCGCTTATTGTCATTGTCGACTCCGATTCAACCACTCGACGAGGTGCCCGGTCAGCCTGTGAACGGCGACGGTTTCCTGCTCGCCGCAGTCGAGGTCGCGGACGATGACGGCCCCTTCGGCCAGTTCCCGTTCTCCCACGATGACCGCGGCTCGCGCACCGATCTTTCCGGCCCACTTGAGACCGGCCTTGAGCGAGCGTCCGGTGACTTCGGCCTGGGCCTGGACACCGGCGGCTACGAGGTCGCGGACCATTCCGAGAGCGGGCGCGGCGGCGTCCCGACCAAGGGGCAGCACCGCCACCGGCCGATCGGCCAGCACCCTTTGACGGAACGACTCCGGCAGGACATCGATCAACCGATCTTCGCCGATGGCGAAACCCATGCCGGGCACCTCCGCACCACCGAGATCGGAGATCAATCGATCGTAACGCCCGCCACCGCAGATCACCGCATCCGATCCAAGCTCCGGGGAGATGACCTCGAAAACAGTTCGCAGGTAGTAGTCGAGCCCCCGTACCAGGCGGGGGGCACGACGCACCCTGACGCCCAAAGATCCCAGCCCGTCCTCCACCGCATCCACGTGGCGGCGGGCATCGTCGGAGACCACATCGGCCACCGGGGTTGTGTCGGCAACCAGCTCGCGGCACCGGGCCACCTTGCAGTCCAGGATCCGCAGCGGGTTCTGATCCCAACGGCGCTGACAGTCGGGGCACAGATCGGTCTTGTGCGGTCTGAGCTCGTTTTTGAGGATCTCGATAAATCGACCTCGATCCTCGGGGTCACCGAGGTTATTGAGCACGATCTCCAGATCGTTGAACTCGAGGGCGCGGAGGAACGTGTGCAGCGCCAGCATCACCTCCACATCGGCCTGGGGAGACGACGCACCGAGGAGCTCTATTCCGATCTGGCCGAATTGTCGGTAACGGCCACGCTGCATCTTCTCGTAGCGAAACATGGGGCCGAAGTAGCTGAGCCGCACCGGCTGCGGTCGCTGGCCCATCCCGTTTTCGATGAACGCTCGAGCGACCCCGGCGGTTCCTTCTGGCCTGAGCGTGAGCGATCGACCCTTTCGATCGGAGAAGGTGTACATCTCCTTGCCGACGATGTCGGTGCCTTCGCCCACCGTTCGCACGAAGAGCTCGGTGGATTCCATCAGAGGAATCCGTATTTCCGAGTACCCGAAGCCACCAAAAATCTCGTGGGCCGTGGCCTCCACCGCCACCCAAAGATCCGACTCCGGCGGCAGGATGTCTCTCGTTCCCTTGACCTTGCGGATCACCGTTCAACCTCCGGCAGGATATCCCCCGGTCATCGTCAGCCTGGTCTCTTCCAGGGGGGAGGGAAACGCTACCACAGGCCCTTCGAGAGCGGCAACACGAATCCGCCGGCGCTCAAATCGCAAGAGCCCGAAACCGTGAGGGTTGTGGACTGCCGCGACCGGCCAACCGACGCCAACGCATTGATGATCAAGGACATAGACGCAAATCATTGATAACAAAACACTTCGCAGCACCGGCCCAAAATGCCCGAGAGGAATGGAAGTGACTGTCTTTACATGGACTTCACTATTTTTCCACAGGGTTTTCCACAGGGTTTTCCACACCCCACGCAACCGTGTCTCAGTGCCGGTTTGCTGTCCACGACGCCCGCAATACGCAGGTCTCTGAGCACCAGTGACTTGCGTTCTCAAGGACTGGATATCAGCGCCTCACGGTGGGAATCAGAGGGGGTCGTCCCACGGGAAGTCATCCTCCCACGGGATGGCACCGCGGCGCAGAATCCGAGGCTCCTCCCCGGTGAGATCCACCAACGTGCTCGGGGAACCGCCGCCTGTCGGGCCGCCATCGAGAACGAGATCCGGTGGCACCAGCAGAGAGGTCAACGCCGCCTCCGCCGAGGTCTCCGGCGGCTGCCCGTGACGGTTGGCCGAGGTGCCGGTCAACGGCCCCACACGGTAGAGCAGAGCTCGGAGCCGTGCATGACCTGGGATGCGGACGGCGAGAGTCGAGTCACGGCTGGCGACCGCGTACTGCCGCGCCGGCAAGACCACGGTCAGCGCCGCGGGCCAGATGCGCGAGAGTTGCACGCGGTAGCGGTCTGCAACATGGACCATCGACTCGATCTGCTGCCAGTCCGAGGCCAGCACCGGAATCGCCATCTCTGGCGGTCGTCCCTTGGCATCGAAGATCCGCGCCACCGCCTCCGGGTCGGTCGGGTTGGCGCCCAATCCGTAGAAGGTTTCGGTCGGGATCAGCACCACGCCCGAGGCGGCTCGAACCCGAACAACCTCATTCGCCGCCGGCAGAACGTCGCTGTCCTCGACAAATGGAACCGTCCTCATTCTTCCTCCAGCAGCGTGCGCGCGTGCGACCGGGCCGACTCGGTCAAGCTGCCTCCGGAGAGCATTCGGGCCAGCTCCGACACCCGCTCCTCCGACTCGAGCAGGGCCGCCGAGGTCACGGCCCGCCCCTGACTGAGGGACTTCTCGATTCGATATTGGCGAGCCGCGCGAGCCGCCACCTGCGGTAAATGGGTCACCACCAGAACCTGATGTTCGGCGGCCAAATCGGCGAGCAGCCCGGCGAGTGCCGATGCTGTTGTCCCGCCCAGGCCCGAGTCCACCTCATCGAAGAGCAGGGTCAGACCCGCGGTGTGTCGCCGACCGAGCAGGACCGTCCTCAGGGCGAGGTGGAGCCGAGAGAGTTCACCTCCCGACGCGATCCGAGACATGGGTCGCGGCTCCTCCCCGGGATTGGCGGCGATCAGCAATTCGCACTGCTCGACGCCGTCGTGGTCGAAGGCAACCCCTACCCCGTCCCGGGTCAGAGGACTGGCCTCGTCGGGCCGCGGCGACCAGCGGAACTCGAGGGTTGTCCCCTCCATCGCGAGCTGCCCGAGCACCTCCGCAATAGCGTCGGCGAACGACCGACCTGCTGTGCCTCGGGCCGCGTCCAGCTCCGCCGCGACCAGTTCGTAGGCATCGAGGGCGGATCGGGCGACTTCTTCGGCAGCGCCGAGACGATCTTCAACGCCCTCGAGCTCCTCCATTTCGGCCAGCACGGCCACGCGGTGCTGCAATACCTTGGCCACGGGCGAGCCGTACTTGAGCATCAGCTGGTCGAGTTGGTGCAGCCGGCCCTCCACCTCCTCCAGCGCGTTTGGATCCTGATCCACGTCGGCCACCAGCTGCCGCACCTCCCGGGCGACCTCCTCGGCGTGGACCCTCGCCTCGGCGAGCCGCTCTCGAGCGCCCTCCACATCAAGGCCGCAGTCGGAGATCACTTCGAGAGCCCGTTCCGCCTGGGCGAGCCCGTGCACCGCACAACCCTCTTCGTCGATGAGCCGCCCCAGCACGCCCGATGAGGCTTCACGCAGTCGAGCCGCATGGCGGAGGAGCTGGCGCTGTTTCAGCAGGTCGTCGTCCTCGCCGGGTTGCGGATCCACCGACTCGATCTCTGCGAGTTGGAATGCCATGGCATCGAGACGG
>Ga0272441_10013672_pt1 | contig 11643 bp, 10 predicted proteins | sample SSMProp6N_FD_193582 | JGI IMG/M metagenome (GOLD analysis project Ga0272441, IMG submission 193582) | Marine sediment archaeal communities from Little Sippewissett salt marsh, Falmouth, MA, United States - SSM-Prop-6N | ecosystem: Environmental > Aquatic > Marine > Wetlands > Sediment ... | reverse complement strand
TCCAGCCGGACGATCCGGAGCAGCTGCGCGAACTGGTGGTGCAGGCCCATGCGCTGTTGGTGAACAGCATGAAAAAGGAGGCCGCTGCGTCATGAAAATCAGGAGCATCCGGCTATCCGCCTATGGCCCTTTTACCGACGTGACCATTGATCTGCCCAGCAGCGGGCCGGATTTTCACATGCTGTTCGGACCCAACGAAGCGGGTAAAAGCTCGGCCTTGAAAGCGATCCGGCACATGCTTTTCGGCATACCGGCACGGGAACCGGTTAATTTTTTTCACGGCTACTCCAAGCTTCGTGTCGGGGCCAGGCTGGTTAACGGCAGCGGCGACGAAATCGAGTTTCTTCGCCGCAAGGGGCGAGCCAAAACATTGCGCGGCAAGGACGACGAAACCGTGCTGGACGATGACGCATTGGCTCATTTTCTGGGCGGTGTCAGCCATGACGTGTTCGAGCAGATGTTTGCCATCGGCCACGACGACCTGATCCAGGGCGGTGAGGAGATCATATCCGGCAAAGGCAACATTGGGGAGGCCCTCTTCGCTGCCGGTGCGGGCTTGGTCCGGCTTCAGAACGTTCAAAAGGATCTTGAAAGCGCATGCGGCGCGCTCTTCAAGCCCAGCGGGTCGACGCCATCGATCAACCAGGCGATCAAGGCAATCAAGACCGCACGCCAGGAGCAAAAGAATGCCCTTTTGCTGCCAAAGACATGGAAGGCGCACCATCTCGAGCTGAGCGATGCCCAAAATCGGATGGATGAAGTAAAAGCAACGCTCGGGGCCCACAAACAGAGGCAGGCAAGGCTCGCGCGCATCCAAGAAGCGCTGCCGTCGATCGCCCGCAAAAAAGAGATCGACAGCGCCCTTGTGGCTTACCGGGGGGTGCCGGATCTTGCGGATGATTTCGGAGATAAGCGACGTGACGCGGAAAAAGAGCTGAAAATGGCTACCCGGGATGTGGCGCGTTCCCGGGACACCATCGAGAAAGTCAGCCGGGAGATAGACGCCCTGCCGGTTCACCAGGCCCTGCTTGAAAATGCCGCCGCTATCGAGTCACTCCAGCAGGAGCTGGGCGGCTTTCGCAAAGCCCAGAAAGATCGGCCCGGACTCCATGGCCGCATGCGCACGCTGCAGAAACAGGCCGCCGACACACTTGAGGAGATCCGCGCGGACATCTCTGGTGAGGCGTCCGGGGACTTCAAGCTACCTCCATCGACCGTGGGTGAAATCCAGGAGCTTGGAAAGGCATACGAACGGTTGAGCGTCAGGCAGGAATCGGCCGCCGAGCAGCAGCGCAAACGCAAAATCCGGTTCAGCCAGCTGACCGATCAACGCCGCGCGATGTTGGCGCCCGTGGATGTGTCTCATCTCGAACATGCCCTGCAGGCAGCAATGGCGGCCGGCCCCATCGAAACGCAGATGGAAGAGATGCGTACCATTAGCGATGCGCTTGAGGGCGACCTGAACCGCACCCTGAAACGACAGGCGCTCTGGCATGGTGAATTGGCGGATATCGACGAACTGCCGCTGCCATCCAAAGCGACCATCGATCGGTTCGACGCCGGCTTTGACGCGTTACAGCGCGCGCTTGAAAAACAGCGCGAGGCAAAGGCCTCGACGGAAGGCGAGATCGCTGGGACCCAGGCCGATATTCAGGCCATCGATCGGACCCGGGAAGTGCCCACCGAAACGGATTTGAAAACCATCAGGGCCCTGCGGGACAAAGGGTGGGGGGTGATTCGACAGACGCTGGATGGCCAGGTGCCCCCACCGGAAGCCTCCCGGGACTATTTAAGCCATTTTGAGGATGCCTCGGGCCTGCCGGATGCATTCGAAAAGAGCATGGTTCGGGCGGATCACGTCTCGGATCGTCTCCGGCGCGAAGCCGACCAGGTCAGCAAGAAAGGGTTGCTCGAAGCCCGGAAAGAGAAGTTGGAAAAAGCGCTTGCTGATTTGTCCGCGGCGCTTGAAACGTCTCTGGCGCAGCACCGTGAACTGGAAACCGGGTGGCAGCAGGTGTGGGAACCGGCGGGCATAACCCCGCAAACACCGAGGGAGATGCGGGGCTGGCTGGCCGAGATCGAATCACTGCGGGACAAACTGGCCGATTGGCGATCCGGAAAGCGCCAGTCGGAAACACTTGCCGCCCGATTGGCGGCCCTCAAATCGGACCTGATGAAGGCGCTCGAGGCCGCCGGGGTTCCCCGGGACCCGAAGCATCCGCTGTCCGGGCTGATACGGACGGCCCAGGCGCACATTATAGCCCAAAGGGACCTCGAATCCGGGATCGCCGCTGCGGACAAGGAATTGATCCGCCTCGAGGCGGAGCTGGAGGAGGGGGCGTTAGCTGTTGCGGAGCTTGCGGATACCCTTTCCCGGTGGAAAACCAGCTGGGAAAATAGTGTCAAAAAAATTGGCATCCGTGCCGAAGCCAATCCAACAGCGGCCCTGGCCGTCATTGAAAGTATCCGTGAATTCAGGACCAAAATTAGTGAAGCCGACGTGCTGCGCAAACGCATTGATGGTATCGACCGGGATTCGGCAGTATTCACGTCCCGGGTGGATCAACTGGTCGAGGCCCTCGCACCGGATCTCAAAGCCGAATCCCGGGACCGGGCAGCCGAACTGCTTAATGGCCGGTTGACCCATGCCCGCAAAGATGAGTCCCGGCACGCAGGCCTCGTCGAACGGTTGGAATCTTCAAAAAAAGAGCTGGAAGATGCGCAGCGGCGACTTTTTGAATGCCAGGCGCTGATCGACTCCCTGTGCAAAGCGGCTCATTGCGCCAGTGCCGAACTGCTGGCCGACACGGAGAAACGGGCCCGGGAACGCAAGGCCTTGGTCACCGATCTAAGCGGCATCGCGCAGCAGCTGCGCAGGTTGAGTGCCGGGGCAACGGTGGACGCCTTTATTGATGAGGCTTCGTCGATGGATGCCGACAGCATCGCTCCTGAACTTCAGGAGCTGGATGAGGCAACGCAAGCCCTGGAAAAGGAGCGTTCGGCGCTCGACCAGCAAATCGGTGCCCTGAACGCCAGGCTCGAACAGATGGACGGCAGATCCGCGGCTGCCATGCACGCCGAGAATGCCGAGCGCCTGCTGGCCGACCTCGAGTCGGACGTCGAAAAATACGCCCGCTTGAAAATTGCATCGATCATTCTTTCCCGAACCGTCGAGCAATACCGCGAAAAGCACCAGGGGCCGCTGATCTCCCGGGCCAGCCAGCTGTTCTCACAGATGACCCTCGGCGCCTTCAGCCGGCTGCGGGCGGAGTACGATGAACGGGGCAACCCGGTCCTGGTCGGCATCCGGCCACAAAGCGACGCCCAGGTCACCGTCGACGGCATGAGTGACGGCACCGCCGACCAGCTTTACCTGTCCCTGCGCCTGGCCAGTCTAGAGCAGTACCTGGAACATAACGAACCGCTGCCCTTTGTGGTCGACGACATCCTCTTGCGCTTCGATGACGATCGGTCCCTGGCCACCTTGAACGTATTGTGCGAACTGTCCCGAAAAACCCAGGTGATCTTTTTCACCCATCACCGCCACCTGGTTGAATTGGTCGAGACGCGGTCACCGGATCTGGCCATCGCGCAATATACGTTGGGGTAAGGTTCGGGGTTCGGGGTTCTGAATTCCGGCCTTGAGCTTTCGGCTCACCAGCTATTACGCTTAGTTGGTGCCCTGTTTCTGTTTCAGCATCTTCATCACCTGCTCCATCTGCTCCGGCGTCAAGGTCTTGCCGGAGGTGCCCATGGCGCCCAAGTCGGCGTTCATCTGGCGATAGTCGGCCGGAACGACAAATAATTGCGCATCCTGCCGGGCGACGACAATATTGGCGTAGTCGATCTCGATATCCTGGCGAATGCCGTTCTCGCTGGCCGTTCCTTCAAAACGCACGGGAATATTCTGTTTGTTCAACCAGGCAAATCCTGAAAAAGCGTCTTCACCCTTGTCGGTGGACTCGATTTTATACTTGGTGGTTGTATGACCGCTGACCGTCTCCGTGCCCATTTCGGTCATTTTGAGTTCCCCGTCTCGGATCATGCGCGCCGGGTCCTTCCGGGCCCCTGGATGCTCATTGGCCATGACCATCTTCTGATCGGGCATGAGCGTCCACATCTGATCGTTGTCCCGGTCATTGATGATGGCTGTCTGGCGGCCGAAGCTGGAGAACTCCCGTCGTTCTTTCCCCTTGGTGGAATAGATCTTCCCCTGGATAACATAGGGCTGGGGCGTACCTGCCTGTTTAATGGTCATGGTCATGTCGGCTGAGAATTCCACTTTTGGAGAGGGGAACGTATCTACCGCTCCGGAAGATACCGCCAGGCACAGGATGAGGGTTGCGTAAAAAGCTGATTTCATCGGTTTTTGCATAATCATCGGATGTCCTCCATTATTTAACGAATGCGTGTTTGTCGATGCACAAACCAAAAATAGGCATTCGGCCGTTAAAATCAATTTTGCCTGTCACCCCAGCCATATTTATGCATTTGACATCCCCCTGATGTTTCAATAAAAATCATATCGGGATATTTCTCTTTTCCCGCTAACCGCCTGCGAAAAGATTCGCTATAGGAACCACGGAACACGCAGAATACACAGAAAGTATTATCTGGACGCTTTTTCCATGCCTTCAGTGTATTCCGGTTAATAAAGGAAAGGACAGCCGGATGCCATTTTCCACGCCAGCCACCCTCGGCCGCACCAACATCATGGTTGGCCGGCTGGGGATTTCATCGAGCTTCGGCGCTCCGGCCGCCGCTTACGAAGAAGCCTTCGAGAGGGGGTGCAACTATATCACCTGGGGCACCTTCATCCGGGGGCGTTCCGGTGCCATGCGCGCGGCCATCCGCAACATAACAGCGGCCAGCAAGCGCGACGATCTGGTGGTTGGCATGCTTACCTACGCCCACCACGCCTGGCTGACCGAGCACTTTTTTGTCAAGGGCCTCCAGGCGGCCGGCCTGGAATATGCCGATGTGCTTTTGCTGGGCTATTTTCCCAAACGACCACCGCAGAAGGTCATCGACGGGGCGCTTAAACTCAAGCAAAAGGGCCTGGTGCGCTTTATCGGCCTGACCAGTCACAACCGCAAGCTGTTTCCCGAGTTGGCCGAAGAAGGCCTCTTCGATGTCTTTCACATCCGCTACAACGCCGCCCAACGCGGCGCGGAAACCAAAACCTTTCCCCATCTCACCGGCGACGACCGCCCAGGTGTGGTGGGCTTCACGGCCACCGACTGGCGCAAGCTTCTCGGCAAAAGAAAGCTGCCGCCCGGCGAAAGACCGCTTACCGCTGCCGAGTGCTATCGTTTCGTGCTGTCGCATCCGGCAGTGGATGTTTGCATGATGGGGGCTAAGACGATGGACCAGATGCGGGAGAATTTGGCGGTTTTGGAGCAGGGGCCGTTGACGGCGGAAGAGATGGAACGGGTGCGAAAGATTGGAAAGCTTGTCTATGGGAAATGAAGACCATACAACCAACACCTTGCGTGTGGCCCGTCAATAGTAGCACATGTCTATTCGGAGAGGTCCGACCAAACCATGACTGATTATACGGTAAAGACGTGCCCGAAATGTGGCCAGCAGTTGCGATTTCCTGACAACATCGGTGGGATGCTCATGGCCTGTCCTTCATGTGGCAATAAATTCCAGTCCGACTTTAAGCTGGGTCGTACCAAAAGAAGCGAACATCGTTCCCTGTTGATCAACATCTTCGAGATGCCCTATAGAATCGTAAGCCGAATCGGTCGATATTTTCGTAAGCATTTTCTTTCTTAGATTAGCGTTCGTCATTCACCCGGACGACCAGTTTTCCGAAGTTCTGACCGACTAACATGCCGATAAAAGCGTCCGGTGCACCCTCCAACCCATCCACCAGATGCTCACGGTATTTTATCTGTCCCGCGCTCAGCCAGCCAGTCATGTCTTTTGAAAATTCGTCATAGCGGTGGCCATAATCCTCAAAGATAATAAATCCCTGAACGCTCAACCGTTTGACTAAAATGGTACGCATAAGCAGAGACAGGCGGTCCGGTCCATCGGGAAGCCGCGTCGCATTGTAATGAGAAATAAGCCCACACACCGGAATTCTGGCTTTTGTGTTGAGTAGCGGCAGGGCCGCATCAAAGACCTTACCCCCTACGCTCTCGAAATAGATGTCAATCCCCTTGGTGCAGGCATGGCCAAGTTGTTGGGCAAAATCCGAAGATTGGTGATCCAGGCACGCATCAAAACCAAGGACCTCCGTTGCATAGCTGCATTTTTCGCTGCCGCCGGCAACGCCGATGACCCGACAGCCTTTCAACTTCCCGATCTGACCTACCGTCGCACCCACCGGTCCGGTGGCCGCAGCAACGACCAGGATCTCTCCCGGTTTGGGTCGGCCGATATCCAACAGCCCCATGTAGGCGGTAAACCCCGGCATGCCCAATATCCCCAATGCATAGGAGGCATGTTGGGGGTTTTGCCCCAATCGGGTCAGGCCGGTACCATCGGAAAGTGCATAATCCTGCCAGCCGCTATAGGCAAGGACCCACTCTCCCCTCCTGTAATCAGGGTGCCGGGATGCTTCAACCCGGCAAACCGTTCCACCCACCATCACGTCACCCACCTTAACCGGATCTGCATAGGATGGCGCATCGCTCATCCTGCCCCGCATATACGGATCGAGGGAGAGATACTCGGTGCGCAGCAGCATTTGGCCTTCGGCCGGTTCAGGCACAGGCAAGTTCTCCATCCGGAAGTTCTCGGGCAGTGGAGCGCCCTGTGGACGCTTGGCCAATACGATACGGCGATTGTGTGCTTTGCTTTGAGACATGGGGCACTCCTTTTCTTTTTTTCAGCACCCCATCACAGTCGCCATGGGGGCATCGTCGGTTATACAGGGTGCGAACGGATATCTGCTTTGTCAATGTGGATGTTATCCCTTTAAGTGTCTCCTTTCGTTTCCCTATCGTTGACGATGGGCCAACAGATGGTAATTTTAATGTAACAGTCAAATTACATCGGGTGCCTTGATATGGGCCATCCCCTCAACCGACGGACAGAAGGAGCACGACCATGAAAGATTCAGGCAGCATGCATAAAAAAGTGCAGGAGATGTGTGATTGTTACGCAACCAATGACCCCCTCAAGGAGATGTCTAAACTTAAAAACGATTCCGACACCGAAGCCGCCGCAGTGAAGTGGCTGGCCCTGGCAGCCTTGCACGGCGTCAACAACAACGCCAAGGAGATATCCATTCATCTCGGGGATGACGGGAAGATCACCGTCCTTGCCGAATACCGGACCAGTGAACTGCCGTCTCCAGGCCATGAGGCGGGGCTCAAGATTTTCGAAACATTCAGGGAGATGACGCACATCGACACAGATAAAGGCAAAACGGCACTGGCCCTGGGCATTCGCGACAGCAGCATTGAACTCAGCGTTAAAATCAGAATGAAAGAGGGAACCGAAAAAATCAGCATCGGTTTTCCCAAAAGGTGATCAATCCGATCACGCCGGCGCAGGTCTCTTTGCATTCAATTCATTATGGCGGCGCACCTTCTTCAATTTTTGACGGTTGGCGTTCATTGTCTTCAGCCTGAACAAAAAACGCATCAGCCCGGAAACGCAAAAAAAGGGTTGATGGCTCGTATGCGATAGGCTATAAGCACGCGTCGCACGAACCACGGGTTGGAACGACCCGTGGTTTTTTTTGTTTACCCGATGAGGAACCCATTATGATCAGCGCATCCAGCATCGCGCTTGCCTATGGTAAGCGTGTTTTGTTTAAAGACGTCGATATCAAGTTCATCCCCGGTAACTGCTACGGCCTGATCGGCGCCAACTGCACCGGTAAGTCGACATTCCTGAAAATCCTTTCCGGAGAGATAGAGCCCGACAAGGGCTCAGTGTGCACAGGGCCCGGCGAACGCATTGCCGTCCTGAAGCAGGACCATTTTGCCTTTGATGAGGAAACCGTCATCGACACGGTGATCATGGGGCACGATCGGCTGCATGCCATCGTGACGGAACGAAACGCCATTTACGCCAAGGCGGATTTCACCGAAGCGGACGGCATCCGATCCGGTGAACTGGAGGCGGCGTTCGCCGAGATGGACGGATACGAGGCCGAGTCCCAGGCGGCGGTTCTGCTCAAGGGGCTGGGCATTGCCGAAGAGGCGCTCCAGCTGAAAATGAAAGAACTGGAAGGGGGGGACAAGGTCCGCGTCCTTCTGGCCCAGGCCCTCTTCGGCAACCCCGATGTCCTGCTCCTTGACGAGCCGACCAACCACCTGGATCACAAGTCCATCGCCTGGTTGGAAGATTTCCTGGCGCGTTCCGAGAATACCGTGATTGTCGTGTCCCACGACCGCCACTTCCTCAACCAGGTCTGTACCCACATTGCCGACATCGACTACGACCAGATCCGGGTTTTCGTGGGCAACTACGACTTCTGGTGCCAGGCGAGCCGCCTGATCCAGAAACAGAAACAAAACGAAAACAAGAAAGCCACCGAAAAAACCAAGGAACTGACCGCGTTTATCCAGCGCTTCAGTTCCAACGCCTCCAAAGCCAGGCAGGCCACTTCCCGGAAAAAGCGCCTGGATAAGCTCACCCTGGATGACGTGCCGGTCTCGTCGCGAAAGTATCCCTGGATCGCCTTCAAGCCGGAACGCCCCTGCGGGAGCGTGATCCTGGAAATCGACAGTCTTACGAAAACCATCGATGGCGAGAAGGTTCTCAACAACTTCAGTATGGTGGTGAACGGCGGGGATAAGATCGCCTTTGCCGGAGACAACAGCCTGGCCAAAACCGCCCTTTTTCAGATCCTGGCAGGGGAGATGGCGCCGGATACCGGTAGCTTCCGATGGGGCCAGACCGTTACCACCGGCTACTTCCCCAAGGAGAACAGGCGGTTCTTCGAAACCGCAATGTCCCTGGTCCAGTGGCTGCTGCAGTACGCGCCGGAAGAGGGGGTGAGTTTTGCCCGTGGATTCCTCGGTCGCATGCTCTTCTCCGGAGAAGAGGCCATGAAAAATACCAGGGTCATTTCAGGCGGAGAGAAGGTTCGCTGCATGCTCTCGCGCATGATGCTCGGCGGCGCCAATGTACTTTTACTGGACGAGCCTACCAACCACTTGGATCTGGAGGCCATCACCTCTCTCAACGAAGGACTGATTGCCTTCCCCGAGGTGATTCTCTTCGCTTCCCACGACCACCAGTTCGTCTCCACCGTGGCCAACCGGATCGTAGAACTCACCCCAGAGGGTGCCATCGACCGAGTCATGAGCTATGACGACTATCTGGCAAGCACTGCTGTGGCCAAAGAGAGGGAAGCGCACGATTGCGGAGGAAGCGCCCTGGTATGCTGATCGGGATCGGGGTGTCAAACCTTGATTGTTGATTTTTCGCTCATATATTCAATGGCATGCCCTTCAACCCCGGAGGATAACCGATGATCGACATATTCAAGCGATTTTTCAGCACCGCCACCGAAAACGGCCAGAACCCCGCCGGCCAGGATAACGAACGGGAGGTGGTGGTGGCCATTGGTGCCCTGTTCCTGGAAATGGGACGCATCGACGAGACTTTCACGGAGTCGGAAATGGCGCATGTTCTTTCCCTGTTGACCAATAAATACGGCCTTTCCGGCGAGGATGCCGATGCCCTGATCGACGAGGCGGATCGTGAGTTGAAAGAGAGTGTCGATTTGTGGCAGTTTGCCAAGGTTATCAATAACCGCTACAGCATGGCCAAAAAAGAAAAACTGATCGAACGGTTGTGGCAGATTGTCTATGTCGATGGCAAGATGGATAAATATGAACATTACCTGATGAACAAGCTTTCCAAACTTCTTGGACTTTCCCACAAACAAATGATCGACGCCAAGCTCAAGGTGCTGCACGGCGAGTGATCCCGACCTGACGGACAAGCACAGGCGACCAGGCATCTTCATGCCGTATTGGCGCAGAACATGCCGTTCCTGCACGGTGCCCTGATAGTGGGCCTTTTGGCATGACCTTCATGACTTCCCTCAGCCATCGACCCGGCGCCGTTTTGGTGAGCATGACGGCAGGTTTCGGGGCACTGCATTGAACCCTCCCCGCGGCGAGCCGCGGGGAGGGTTCACCGTAAGGATGAAAAAGTCGATTTTCAGTTCGCTCGCTAACCCCGTCGCAAGCGGTGGGGAATGCGCTCGCTATCGCGGTTCACATTTTGTAGCCGATGGCACGCAGGAAGGATTTTCGTTTGGCGATGTCGGCCTCCCCTTCAATGCCTTTGGCGGCAAAACCGTCGATGACACCCAGGATGCCGCGCCCGAGCGCACTTTCAGCAATGATCACTTCGACCGGATTGGCTGTGGCGCAGAAGATCCGACAAACCTCCGGTACCTGTTTGATCGTGTTAAGGATGTTGACCGGGAACATGTCGCGCATGAAAATGATGAAGCTATGCCCGGCCCCCAGGTTCAGGGCGTTTTTACGGGAACGCGCGATCAAGCCCTCATCCGTGCCGGCAAAGCGCACCAGGCAGACATCGGAGGCTTCACAGAAGGCGATGCCGAATTTAGCGCCGGGCACCGTATTGACGATGGCTTCATAAATATCCTCCACGGTTTTGATAAAGTGGGACTGCCCCAGGATGAAATTGAGCTGTTCGGGATTGTCGATCGTGACGGTTTTCATTTCCATGGCATCTTCTCCTTGATAAAAATGAGCCGATGAAGGCAATGTGGACGGCGGCGCACCCGTGTTCAATTTCTCACGCGGTCTTTTGCCGCCAACAGGCGGTTCTGCCTTTAAGCGCGTTTTAGCGGGCGATGCCCGTTGCGGGATGGCAATTTCAATTTATCCAGAAAACGTCGGTTTAACAAGCCTATTGTGGAAGCATGGCCGGCTTGCCATGCAGATGACGCACCATTTCTCATTATCGCCTGTTCGGAGAAACAACCGGCCACCATGGGGCAGGCCGAACAAACCGAAACGAAGGCGTCGCCCCAGGGGGCGGCCTCGGACGCGGTTACCGAGATCGACGGGAGGTTGGTTCAAACTGAAAAAGGCCTGGCGGTCGTCACAGGCACGGATGCCTATGTGGTGGCCGGTAAGGACCTGTCGGACATGATCGGCAAATTGGTCAAGGTCACCGGTGCGATTGCCGAGGTCGACGGCGGTCAGGTCATCGAGGTCATGACGGTAACGCCCGTGGAATAGTGTTCATTCACGATTATCGTGATGTCAATGGCGCCTCCCGGTCTTTTCGTCGGGGAGGCGCCATTATTTTAACAACCCACGTTTAAAGGCAAGTCTTACAGCCGGATACCAGGAACCCGGTTTGACAGCTTGGCTACACGGTTGCCGTCTGTGTCAGGCGGCAGCTAAACCACACCGTTAAAATTGGAACGAAATCGATGCACTGATAATATCCACGCTGGCATCGTACTCACCGACCAGCGCGCCGCGCAGTGTGTCTTCGCTTGTGGCGGTCTTATTGATTTTGGGATCGTCCACGAACAGATGGGCGTAGGCAAGGTCCAACCGGATCAGCTGGGTGAACTGATAGCCGCCACCCAGAGTCAGCCAGATGCGGTCGGCACCGGGAATGCGTGGGGTCCGCCGTTCATCGTTGGGGATCGGCGACTCGTCGAAGGCCACACCG
>Ga0272441_10013670_pt1 | contig 11644 bp, 8 predicted proteins | sample SSMProp6N_FD_193582 | JGI IMG/M metagenome (GOLD analysis project Ga0272441, IMG submission 193582) | Marine sediment archaeal communities from Little Sippewissett salt marsh, Falmouth, MA, United States - SSM-Prop-6N | ecosystem: Environmental > Aquatic > Marine > Wetlands > Sediment ... | reverse complement strand
AGCCTGCTCAAGAACAATCACACCAAGAAGGTCGGCGTGAAAAACAAACGGCTGGCAGCGGCACTCAACGACGACTACCTTACCGAAGTCCTTGTTGGAAAATAACTTCTGGTGCAATCGCCCTGGTTATCCGGGTCGTATACTTCCACGGTGCCCAATGCCTGATAAACGGGACCAGCCCCTCCGATGGCATAAATCTTCTCATCCAACACGCATGTGGACAATTCCCATCTTCCCGTGGGCATGTCGGCTTTCGTTATCCAGATACCCTCGGCTGAGTAACTGCCGGAAACCAGGCCCAATGCCAAGACCAATACAACTGTAATTTTCTCTTTCATCTTGCTGCCCTTTCAAAGGGTCCCCCCTGACGGGCAGGCTCAAGTGGATTGGGCACTTGAGCCTGCCTGCAAACGACAGATAGAGGCAGATGCGACCAGCGGCGGAACGATAAAGTGGTTCCCATGCTGAAGCGGATCGCACGTGATGCTCTGCCGTTGTACCACGTCAGTTCACGCGAAACGTGCCCCAACCCTCGTCTGGGAAGCCAGTAGCAGGGTCCCACGTGAAATGCCCTTCCTGGTGCACGTGCCGACCAATCCAACTCTCGAATTCCGCGTTCGCCTCTATGACGGTGCCGTTCTCCCGCCAAACACTGTTGTTCCCATGACGAACGGTGGTCACACCCGCATCGTATCCAGCCATGATCAATACACCTGTCGGGTCATAGACTTCCCACTTCGTAACATAGTGGTTTGTCTGTCCGACGATTTTGGTTGGCACAACCACCCACCAACTGATGTCTCCTTCGATGTCTCCGCTGATGGTCCCTACGTATCCAAGTAACCGTCCGTCGGGATCGAATATCCCCAGATCGCCGACGAAACAATACTCGACTGTGGCTACAAGCGATGGAGCCGGTTTTGGGTTCTCTCCCATTCCCGCCGGTGCCAGCGTCAGAAGGAGGGCCAATGTCAATAGGAAACAAATCAACTTTTTCATCTTAATTACTCCTTTCATTCTTTCCCGGAACATTCGTCAGTTGAGATTCGGGTACACTACGTCCATAGGCACCACCTCCTTTACTGATACAGAATTTCAGCGGCTGATCACGCGATTGTCCGATCTGAGCGGCTCTACTGCTGACAACGGGAAAAAAGAAGCGGCGTCACTATTTCATTGCGAGATTCATAAACAATTGGTAGAATTCTCGTCAATTCTGTAGCTTCTTGCGATTAGCGAAGGTTGAAGCCTATGGAGAATCGCACGACCCAGCATCTGGTCGCCTTGGCCAAGGAAGGGGATGAGGCTGCCGCGAATCAACTCTGCAGCGTCTACGGCGAGCGAGTACGCCGGATTATTCGCCTGCGTTTGGACCCGAAGCTCCGTCCCAAGCTCGATTCCGTCGACGTCGTCCAGGACGTCCTCATGCTGGCCTTTGGCCGTCTGAATGATTTTACGTACAAAGACGAGGGCGATTTGCTGCGGTGGCTGTCCAGGATAGCGGAGAACAGGGTTCGTGATATTTTCGACAGATTTCAGGCTGACAAGCGAGACATTCACAGAGAAATCCCGTTTAAGAAGGAAGGCAGAAACACCGACGGCCGCTCTTTTGGTGCCGCCGAGCCCATGCGTACAACGACGCCCAGCGTCATCATGGGAAAGAAGGAGGCGCTGGACAGGCTGGAAAAGGCTTTGGACGAGTTGAAGCCCGAATACAAGGAAATCATCGTGCTCAAGCGGATCGAAGGACTCTCCCACGATGAAATCGCGAAGAAGTTGGGCAAGAACGCAGGTGCCATGCGAATGCTGCTGGCTCGTGCCATGGCGGCACTGACGATCACTTACGGCCAGGACTAACAGTGGCGCAAACGAATGACAATGAGGTCGCTCTCCTGGAAGAGGCACTGACGTGTTTTGTCGATGAATGCCTACAGGGCAACCGGCCTGACGTGGACGAGTTCGTCGAGCAATATCCCCGATGCGCGGTTCAACTCAAGGCACGATTGCAGGACCTCCGGCAAATCGATTCCTTATTCGATTCTCTCGTCCGAGCCGATGAAGCCGAGTTCAACGTTACGGCAACCGGAGACTATCTCACGGGCCGGACAATCGCGCATTTTGAAATCCGCGAGATGATTGGCCGTGGAGGTATGGGAGTAGTCTATCTGGCCCGCGATACCAGGCTGGACCGCTCCGTGGCTATCAAGAGTATGCCGGCTGGATTGCAGGCAAGCTCCACTGCCCAGTCGCGTTTCCAGCGCGAAGCCAAGCTTTTAGCGTCGTTGAATCATCCGAATATCGCCGTCATACACGAGATCATTGAACAGCAAGAGGGTACGAACTACCTGGTCCTTGAATACGTCCCGGGCCAGACTCTGGCCGAACGGATTGCCCACGAGGCGTTGAGGCTCCAAGAGGTCCTTTCAATCGGTCATCAGATTGCCGAAGCCGTCTCCGCAGCCCACGACAGGGGCGTTATCCATCGGGACCTCAAGCCCGGCAATATCAAAATCACGCCGGACGGAAAGGTCAAGATACTGGACTTCGGCCTGGCCAAGCCCTCCGTGGAGCAAGGCAGCAACGGTGACACCACCGTCACTCAGCCGGGTCGTGTAGTGGGCACGCCTGCCTATATGAGCCCGGAACAGGCCTGTGGTAAGCCGACTGACAAGCGCAGCGACATCTGGTCATTTGGCTGTCTACTGTACGAGATGTTGACCGGTGACCCTCCATTCGACGGCGATAGTGCCACGGAAATCCTGGCGCGCATCATCGAACGGGAACCTGACTGGCAGGCTCTACCACACGACACGCCTGAGAATATTGAGGCCATTCTCCGCCGCTGTCTGCAGAAGGACCCACGTCGGCGACTTCAGCTCATCAAGGATGCCGCGAGTGAAATCAGGGAAACACTGAGCTTGCTGGCCTCCGGATCAGCGAGGCCGGTCCACACTCCGCTGCGGGAGAAACTGACGAATGGGGCCGGTCCCGGGCGGATCAAATCGCTGGCCGTGCTGCCGCTGCAGAACCTCACCGGCGACCCGGAGCAGGAGTATTTCGCGGACGGGATGACCGAGTCGCTCATCGCCAACCTGGGGAAGATCGGGGCGCTGCAGGTGAGATCTCGGACATCAATCATGCAGTACAAGGATGTCAAGAAGTCACTGCCGGAGATCGCGAGAGAATTGAATGTGGACGTCGCGGTCGAAGGTTCGCTCCTGCGTGTCGCCGAGCGGGTGCAGATCACCGTGCAGTTGATCCAGGCGTCGACAGACACGCATATCTGGGCCGACAGCTACGAACGAGACCTGCGTGACATCCTCACCTTGTTGAGCGAGATCGCACGGACTATTGCCGACGAAATCAACATTACATTGACGCCCGAGCAGGAAGCACGACTGGTGGCAAGACGGCCGGTCAATCCCAAAGCGTATAACCTGTATCTTCTGGGGATGTTTCACCTCCGCAAGGAGACGCCGGAGGGGGCTATGATGGGCCTGGACTATCTGCGCCAGGCAATAGAGCATGATCCAACGCATCCCCTCGCGTATGGCGCCCTGGCGTTCGGCTATGTCCTGAGTACTCATGGCCCTGGCGGTCCACCAGACGCCTTTGAAAAGGCCACGGAGAACGCGCTCCGGGCATTGGAGCTTGACGACAACGTGGCCGAAGCCCACGCGGCTCTGGCGATGACCAAGGCCTTCAGAGATTGGGACTGGGAGGGCGCGACGAGAGAGTACCAGCGTGCCCTGCAGCTTAACCCCAGTCTGACCATGACGCGCGCCCAGTATGCGTTCTATCTCCTGCTCTTTGAAGGCGTCGATGATGCTTTGGCGCAAATGAGAAGAGTCCAGGAGGCCGACCCGCTCACTCCTCTCTGGCCTGCCTACCAGGGATGGCTCTATTTGTACGCAGATAAATATGACGAGGCGATCAAAGAAACCAACAAGTCGCTCGAACTCTATTCTGATTTCCCAGTCGCCTTGTATATTCAGGGATGTGCCTATGCACGGAAAGAGATGTATGAGCAGGCTATCGAGCTCCACCAGAAGGCGGGTAAGCTCAGCCGTGAATGGAAATGCGGTCTCGCATGTACCTATGCGATGGCCGGCCGCCTTAATGAGGCGAGGCAGGCGCTGACTGAACTGGAGGTGGATCACACGCCCTGGGATACCTGGTTCATAGCGCTGATTTATGTCGCTCTTGGCGAGAAGGATCAGGCTTTCCGATGGCTTGAAGTGGCGTACGGTCCCCCCAACCACCCATACCTGCCCTGGATAAGGTGCTATCCTGAGTTCAAGCCCCTGTGCAACGACCCGCGTTTCCAGGATCTGTTATGCCGGATGAATCTGTCACAGTAAGGACCATTCCGGCGCGCCCATCCACACCGCCGAATCGCTGACGCAGCTCGGGAAGTCAAACGAATCCTGGCCCAAGCCCGACGAAGCCGCCAAGTGGCGCGTGAAGCTACTACCAGAAGAAGCCACAAAAGAGTGACACGACACCACATAATCGACCATAGTAATCAGGAATCATATACTCCGATTTGTGGGCACCCGCGCCTACAACCGGCCTACACCACAACAACCCGTTATCTGCCAATCCTGAGAAAATGCTGAATTCCTAAGTGCTGTATTCGAAAGCTTTTGTGCGCACCCCGGGATTTGTGCATAGGCTTCAATGACCCTTGCTGAGTCAATGCAAAGGGCTGGCAACATCCAGAACTGCCAGCCCATTGTTCAGATTCGTCACACGCCTCCTGTTCTACGGCCGCACAGCGCGGCTGTAGATCCGCACGTCGTCGATCAGGCCGGTCCAGTAGGTGCCGGGGGCCACGTTGTGGCCGCTACCGATCTTGAGGCCGCCGGAGCAGCCTGCCAACTCGCCCTGTGCGTCTTGCCCTACGAGCATATCGTCCACGTACAGCCTGCGAGTCGAACCATCCCAGGTGAATCCAACGCGATGCCAGGCGCCGTCGGTAATGATCGCATCGGAATACAACACCGCGCTGGATCGGCCACCGCTCTTCAACTCGGTCATGAGTACGCCGGTCACAGGGTCCAGCATGAGCCAATCGGAACCTCCCTGCTGCGAGATGACAACCTGTCCCGGCGCGCCGCCCTTGACCCAGGCCAGCACGGTGAAGGGCCTCTCGGCGGGATTCAAGACCGATGGGGCAATGACACAATCGTCGACTCCATCCAACTGGAGCGCTCCGCCGACTTGCCCACCATCAGGTTTCCACGTGGGATCGCCGATGACGACTGCATCGTTCTCACCGACGCCGTCTGCAGCGATCATGCCTGCGTTCTCGTCCAGGGCCCAATGGGCTACCAGTGTGGGATCATCCACATCCTTGCCGATGTACTCAGCCAGGGCAGCCAGGTCGTGCACATTCACGACGCCGTCACCCCAGACCGTCGGGCCGATATCACACAAGGAGGAATCTTGGCCCCAGTGGTCAACCATAATGTTGATGTCCGCGCCATCGACATTTCCATCGCCATTGAAGTCAACAATGGGAAGGACGGGGACCTGCCAGATATCGTCGAGACCGCGCCCTCCGGCTCGCTTCCAGTAGGTGACAAACAGCATGGTACCATCCGGGGAAATCCGCGCAAAGTCCTCATCATCCGTATTGATGATGGGGCCAAGATTGATCGGTTCACGCCAGGGATCGGAAGCCGACCTCCGTGTCGTCACCCACACGTCCGCATACTCGCCGGTTGAACCAGGTCGATCTGAACTGAAGATGAGCGTGAGGTTGTCAGCCGTTACGCTGGGCGCAAAGTCGTCGCCCGAACCGTTGAGCATTGCTCCAAGATTGACGGGAGCAGCCCAGTCGTCATCCCGTGTTGCGCGAGTCGTCACCCATAGATCCCGCCCCCCAAATCCATCGGGTCGATCCGATTCGAAATAGAGGGACAGACCGTCTCCCGAAATGGTGGGGCCGCGCTCATTTCCCGGACCGTTCACCAGCGTGCCCAGACTGACGGGATTGGCCCAGCGGTCAGTGGAGTGATTGCGGGTTGACACGTATAGATCCTTATCGATACCCAAGGCGCGCGGAGCACCCCATGAGTAATAGAGTTCTAAGCCGTCGGAAGAGATTGCTGGTTCAGTCTCGCTATACATCTGATCGTTGATGATAGGCCCCAGATCGACAGGATCGCTCCAATCATCGTCAACTGCGTCACGGATCACCATGTAGATGTGGAACTTCCCGAAGTCTGGCTTGTCACAGTCGAAGAAGAGCATCAGACCGTCAGCCGAGAGACTTCCTCCCCTATCCATGAACCTCGTGTTGACCTTTGGCCCCAGATTCGTGGGCTCCCCAAAGGTAAAATCCGCCTTCGCACGCCCACCGCCAAATACAATTGCGGCCACAACACCAGCTAACACGGTCTTCATTCTGTAATCACTCAACCATTTCATTTCTCAGGCCTTTCAGAAAGTGTTGACAATCTTCGCTTTCATGACTCGTTTTGCCGGCCGGGCTGTGTCGTCGAAAGCTCTCATCCTCTTCTCTGCCGGCAAGAATGAGATGCTGCGCGCTTCTTGAGAAAATCCGCGAAATTGTGGTTGCCAGAGGACATTTCTCCCCCGAGAGGCGGATTTCAGGGTATTCTTCAATCATCGAAACGTGGTAGCATGGATTCAGTTCGGCAGGCGTACACCGATGCGGGTTCGTGCCTCGTTGTCGATTAGAGGGGCTGGATATGGCGTACTCTGACCAGACAGGTATGGGAGGAGCACGACAAGCCTTTATGACGACCCAGTGGTCCCTGATCGAGAGCATCCAAGACGGCAAGGGCCAGGACGAGGTCATGATTGGCTTCTTGCTCAGGCAATACTGGAAGCCCGTGTATTGTTATTTGCGCCGCAAAGGCCACGACAACGAGCAGGCCAAGGACCTGACGCAGGGCTTCTTCCACGAGGTCGTCTTGAATCGAGACCTTGTCGGGCGGGCGGATCAGTCTCGTGGCTGCTTTCGCGCCTTTCTTCTTCACGCTCTCAAGCAATATGCCAACAAACAAAGCCTTAAGGAAAAGGCGCGGAGACGGTTGGAGGAGAAAGCCGTTTCTTTCGATATGGAGGCCGAACCCGTCTTGCCCGAGAGCGTCGCGCAGACCACAGCGGAGGACTCCTATCATTACGCCTGGCTCTCATCCCTGTTGGAGCGCGTTCTCACGGAGGTCAAAGAGGCCTGTGAGCGGGAAGGAATGGATGTCCACTGGGCGCTTTTCAACAAGCGCATCGTATGTCCCACGTTCGCAGATCGGCCCGCCCCTTCCCTGGCGGAACTCTCTGCGCTATACGATATCGGGGACGCCAAGAAGGCCTCCAACATGATCGTCACGGTCAAACGCCGTTTTCGCGCCGCGTTAATGCAACATGTCCGCAATACTGTCCTTTCCCAGGGCCAGGCGGCTGATGAGCTGGAAGAATTGCTACAGTTTCTTCCCAAAAGTGCGCAGCATTTTCAGTAGGCCGGCAGAGTGTAGTAGAGAGGTGGCCGACAGGTCAGCCGGATGGGGCCAGGAGTGGCCACCTTCGGCATAGGCTGACGCTTGGAGAAGTCCGATGAATCGAGAAGAATCGATGTTTGGAGCAGAGCCGGACCGCCTGAGGCAGTTGATTCGCTCCGGAATGGACATCGACGAGATGGACGTTGACGAGAACCCTCCGGCAGGCCCGCCCGTCGGGAGAGTGATGGAACGGCCCGGAACCCAGATAGGCTGCTACAAGCTCCTACGGATCCTGGGAGAAGGCGGGATGGGGGTGGTCTATCTGGCTGAGCAGGAGCAGCTTATCCGACGAAGGGTTGCCCTCAAGATCATCAAGCCCGGCATGGATTCCAAGCGGGTTCTGGCGCGTTTCGAGGCGGAGCGCCAGGCCCTCGCTTTGCTCGACCATCCCAACATCGCCCAGGTACACGACGCCGGCACAGCAGACAGCGGGCGCCCTTACTTTGTCATGGAATACGTCAAGGGCATACCGATCACAGACTTCTGCGACCGCCATTCGCTGAGTATCGAGCAGCGTCTGCGCCTGTTCCAGCAGGTCTGCGGGGCCTTGCATCACGCCCACCAGAAGGGAATCATCCACCGGGATGTCAAACCGTCGAACATTCTCGTTACCAGCGAGAATGACCAATCTGCCCCGAAGATCATCGACTTCGGCGTGGCCAAGGCGATCATCCAGCCGTTGACGGAGCGGACTCTGGTTACGGAAAACAGCCAGTTGCTCGGTACGCCGGAGTACATGAGCCCCGAGCAGGTAGAATTTGCCAATGAGGACATCGATACCCGCTCCGACATCTATTCTCTGGGTGTGCTTCTGTACGAGCTGTTGACGGGTGTCCTTCCTTTCGATTCCGATACCCTGCGCGGCGGCATCGAGAACATCCGTAAAGCGATCCGCGAAACCGATCCTAAGACGCCGAGCACCCGGCTGACGAAGCTCGGTGACGAGGCCAACGTGATCGCGCACAATCGGGGGATGCAAGTCCATGTTCTGGCCAGACACCTCCGCAGCGAGTTGGAATGGATTCCCCTCAAGGCGATGCGTAAAGAGCGTGCCGAGCGATACCGTTCCGCGTCGGAACTTGCGGATGATGTCGAGAACTACCTCAAAGGGGAGCCCCTGATCGCCGGACCACCGGGCACAAGGTACAAATTGAAAAAGTTCGTACGCCGAAACCGCGCGTTGGTGGGCGGCATTGCTGCGGTGTTGGTTGTGCTGGTCGCAGGAGTCGCAGTGTCCACCGTCTTCGCCATCGGCCAGGCCCGCGCCCGCGCTGACGCAGAACTCGTCACCGACTTCCTCGAGCGGGGCGTTCTGAACTCGGGACGCGACTTCAAGGGTCGTGAAGCCACGCTGATCGACACCCTCAACAGTGCCACAACCATGTTGGACAGGGGAGATTTTCAGAAACGGCCACTCGTCGAAGCTACAATTCGACAGAAGCTCCAGCGCACGTATTATGACCTTGGCTACTTCGCACGAGCAGCCGGGCATCAGAAGCCCATACTCCGCATCTATACAGAACAGTTCGGCAAGCATCACTGGAAGACGGGACGTGCGTTGAACTGGCTAGCCGTGTGCTACTATCATGCCGGCATGTACAGAGAGGCAGAACCACTCTACAAGGAGGTCATCGAACAAGCTCGTCGGCACAGAGCAGGATTCATGGTCGACTATAAGCTCACATGGAACGCCAACCTCGGCACGACCTGTGCGGGACTGGGCCGATACAGAGAGGCAGAGCAATTGGTGCGTCCAAAGGTCGAAGCAGATTCCAACTTGGGCTACGGCGTCCACTTGGGCGAGATCTATCGAGAGCTGGGTGAATACGAAGCGGCGGATCGTGTTCTCGTCGAGGCGTTGGATGCATTGCGCAAGCCATATGAAGGGCCTAACATGGTCGGCAGAGCGAAGGGCAGGGTACGCTGCATACATCAGCTTGCTCTGCTACGTCTGGTTCAAGGTCATGATAAGGAGGCCGAGGAACTGTTTCAACAGGGCATAGACGTTGGGGATCGCGAACTGCCGGGCAAGGACCATCCATCGATGCTCCGCAACGTCAACGGTCTGGCCCTCATTCGCATCAAACAACAACGCTACGACGAGGCAAAGATTCTACTGGACCGGGCCTTGATCGGCAGGAAACTGAAGCTGGGCGAACACCATCCCGATACGATCAAGACGATCCACGACTTCGGCATACTCCACAGAGAACAAGGCCATTTCGAAGAGGCGGAGAAGCGCCTAACTGAGGCACTTAGCGCACGACGGATCAAGCTCGGTCCGGACCATCCGCACACGCTAGAGTCCATGCACGAATTGGCCGTCCTGTACATCGCCCAGAACGACTATGAGAAAGCAGCACCACTGCTGGTTGAGACCTACAATGGCCGTGAAGCCAAGCTCGGTCCCGAACACCCCCACACCGTCGAATCGCTCCGCGAGTTGATTCGCCTCCACGAATCCTGGAACAAGCCCGACGAGGCCGCCAAGTGGCGAGCGAAACTGGCCGAGATGAAGACTACGGAGGAGTGACACGACACCACATAATCGGCCTTGGTATTCAGGCGTCATGATTCCCGATTTGCAGTCACGATCGCCTACAACCAGCCTACATCGCAACTACCCATTATCTGGCATTCTGCTGAGAATGGCAGCCTCATAACCTTCGTGTATACAGGAACTTATAGGAATAACAAATAACAAAGGGTGCTCGCTTAAGATGGTGTACATCCGTGCCTCATGAGATAGGCCCAGAACTGTTGCCAGCGGCCGGGCGTCAGCTTCAACGTCCGCAAGGCCAGCACGCAACTGGCCCCGTCGTCTTTCCACCGTGAGCCGGACACGCACATCCGTTGTTTGACGACCGTCTTGCAGGCCGCCTCCGTGACACCGCTGCCCAGAGGCAACTTCCATTTCAGGTGATTGGGATAGCCCATCTTGCCCTTGTTGTTGGTGTAGTAGACGATCACCTGACGCAGCACTTCATCGCGTTCGATGAAGTTGCGGCGGTCCAGTTGGGTCCTGCGAACTTCCAGTTCCTTACACAAGCGGCCGGGGGTGCCCTGCTTGTGTTTGAGTCGGTGGCTCCAATCCTCGACCCACGTATCTCGACTCTGGTGATCCCGTCCGAAGATGGCGGTGGCGGCTTTGCTGAGGTATTCGCGAGCATGGTAGAAATCCACAATCCGACGGTTGGTGTAAGGCTTCAGAAAGGTCCAGTTGTCCTTGGCTCCATCCGCCACCCCCACGTACACGGCCTCGGGAAATCGTGCTTGAACCCGCTCGATTTCACGGGCGAACTTCGCATGGAACCGCGATTTGCCGTACTCCGGTGTCGCCGCACAATAGAGTGTGTGCAGCCGCTCACCGTCCACATCGTATAACGCAATCGAGCCGCACATCGCCTCACGCCAGCCGTCTTCGTGCATCAGGATGCAAGTCCCATCCAAGCCGATACCCACCGAGGCGACCGGGCGGTCCAACGCCGGCAGATCATATTCCCACTCGCTTTCGTGGCACTGAGCCACCGAGCCGACGAAGTCGCTGAGCTTCTTGGCGTAGTTGCGCGACAGCGTGCGGCCGTTGCCTTCGAGCAGATCCTCGCAGATCGCATCGGCACCCAGGCGGGCGTACTTGCCCGAGACGATCTGACTGTAGCGCGGGGTCGAGTTCAAGATCATGCGGGCGTCGTTCTCCAGGGGCACATACGTTCGGCCGCCCCGGCTGCTCTGGTACGTATGTCGCTCGACCTGCACTGGGCCGTAGGGCGTTTCATAGGTCTGGGGGGCATAGTGCTTGACGGTGTGTTTGACCCCTCCAACGCGGATGGGTTCGCCTTGGGTGTCGAACCGCTTGAGCATCGGCCCCATCGCGACCTGCCCGGCCTCGTTCAGCACTTGCTGGAGTGCCTGTTCATCTTCCAGCATCCGCCCGGTCAGTTCGACCGCAAACTGGATGGTCAGCGTGTTGTCTTTGTGCTTGATAAGTGTTGCCGGCATGGCCGATCCTCCTTCAAGGAAACCCCAAGTTAAGCCACACCGTAGTTATCGGACAGACAGGCGAGATCCCTTGAATCCTCACACCATTTTAAGCGAGCACCCCCGCTATTTTCGGC